>ENA-OSAI01000006-OSAI01000006.1-marine-sediment-metagenome-genome-assembly--contig:-NODE-6-length-177864-cov-13.114769_pt1 | contig 177864 bp, 199 predicted proteins | sample MGYA00237871_ERZ529316 | MGnify/ENA primary metagenome ERZ529316 (study PRJEB26369, sample SAMN03142814) | marine sediment metagenome | biome: marine; feature: borehole; material: sediment...
GAACCCGGGTCTGCGGCTCGAGAGGCCGCCATACTTGACCGGACTATACTACCGGAGCGTTTTTAGATTTTAAGTTTTTCTAGTGTGTTTGATAAGTTTTGTGTGGAAGTTTTTTCAAAACGTTTTTTGTGCTGTTTGAGCTTTTCATAAAAGGAGAATATGATTGAAACTTTCTTTTCAAGTTAATCTTTGAGTTGTTTATAAAGGGTTTTAGAAAAATGGGGAAATCTATGTTTTAGTATTCTGGCATTGGAGGTTTTTCGCCGCCTTTTTCTTCTTCTTTTGGTTTGGAGGCGGCGATTACGTCGTCTATGCGTAGTATCATTGATGTGGATTCAGTGGCTGATTTTATGGCTTGTTCCTTTACTACTGTGGGTTCGATGACTCCGTTTTCGTGCATGTTCATTACTTTTCCTGCGTATAGGTTTACTCCCATTAAGTGACCATCAGTTTTTTCGTGGGCGGCTCTTAGTTCTACCATTATGTCTATTGGTTCTAGTCCAGCGTTTTCGGCTAAGGCCTTAGGTATGATTTCTATGGCTTCGGCGAAGGCTTCGATGGCTAGCTGTTCTCGTCCACCCACTCTTGGCGCGTATTCACGTAGGTGTTTAGCTATTTCTGCCTCTGCTGCTCCTCCGCCAGCTACTATCTTGCTGTTTTCTATTACGTCGGATATGACAGATAATGCGTCTTCCATGGCTCTTTCAGCTTCGTCAACCATTCTTTCTAGTCCTGCTCTGAGTAAGACTGCTACTGAGCGTGGATCTTTGCATTGTTCGATGAATATCATTTTGTCTTCGCCGACTTTTCTTTCTTCAACTAGTCCTGCTACGCCTAGATCTTCAGGTTTGAGGTCGTCGAGGTTTGTTACTATTTTGCCGCCTGTTGCTCTTGCTAGTTTTTCCATGTCTGACTGTTTGATCCGTCTAGCTGCTAAGATTCCTTGTTTTGCCATGAAGTGTTGAACCATGTCGTCGATGCCTTTTTGGCAGAACACTACGTTAGTGCCGGAGGCCTTTATTTTTTCAACCATTTCTTTCATCATTCGTGTTTCTTGGTCTAGAAAGGCCTTCATTTGGGTTGGGTCGCGTATGCGGATTTCTGCGTTGAATTCTGTTTTCTCTATTTCCAGTGGGCAATCTAGAAGGGCTATTTTGGCGTTTTCCACTCGCTTTGGCATTCCTGGATGGACTACTTCTTTGTCGATGATTAAGCCTTTCACTAGCTGGGAGTCGAAGAGGCTTTTTCCTTCCTTCTTTATGATTTGGATATTGTCGATATCTGCGATTCGTTTTCCTCCTCTGGTTTCTACTATTTGTTTCACGGCGTCTATCGCTATTTCTGCAAGGTGTTCTTTTGCTGCGCCCACAGCCTTGCTTGCCATGGAGGTTATTGCTACTTTTTTGAGGGTTTGGCGGTCTTCAATGTTTACGGGTGTGGATATTTTGCCAAGAATTTCCATGGCTTTTTGAGCGGCTTTCCGATAGCCACTTACGATGGTGGTTGGGTGAATATTCTGGTCTAACAGCTCCTCAGCCTTTTTGAGTAATTCGCCAGTTAATACTACGGCGGTGGTGGTTCCATCGCCAACCATGTCGTCTTGGGTTTTTGCAACTTCTACCATCATTTTTGCTGCTGGGTGTTCGACATCCATTTCATCGAGTATAGCTGCGCCATCGTTGGTTATTGTTATGTCGCCTAGGCTGTCGATGAGCATTTTGTCCATTCCACGGGGTCCTAGGGTTGTCCTTAAGATTTCCGCGATTATGCGTGCGGCCATTATGTTGTTTCTTTGAGCTTCCCTTCCTCTTCGACGGCTTGTTCCCTCTTTAAGGATTAGGACGGGTTGTCCTGCTTGGGTTGTTAAGTAAGCCATACAATTCCTCTCTCCGTAAAGCTAAAATTTTTCAATCTTATTTAGAGCAGAAAGGCTCTTTAATATAAACTTTATCTTTAATCTCTCTCAAGAGTCACATAGTAGTGATGGCTAAGGTAACTGGGGGGTGTAGAAGGATATGGCTAAGGTTTCCGTCAAGCTTTTCACGTTTTTACGGGAGCTGGTTGGTAAGCGAGAGGTAACTATTGAATTCGAAGGTCGAAAGGTTAAGGTTGGTGAATTATTAGATCGGTTGACCAATCTTTATGGAGAGGAGTTTCGCGAATATGTTTTTGATCCTGTTTCAGGAAGAATTAGGGAGTATTTGCAGTTGCTTGTGAATGGGCGAAATGTAGTTTCGCTTGATGGGCTTGATACGGAATTGAAGGATGGCGATATCTTTGCTATAATTCCCCCTGTTGGCGGCGGATAAGTAGGTCTTAGGATATTTCCATTTTCGATATATTCTAAAACCCGGAATGTTTATATATTAAGACGTAAGACGTAATACGTTATATAGGTGTAAACCATGCCGCCAAACAAGAACAACAGAAACGGAACAAAACTTCATCACCACTGGATAGCGAACTGGATACGCATGCGAATGCTCTAGAACATTCCTTCTTTCCTTTTTGGTTGACAATGTAGAAAAAGAAGGGAGAAAATATTTTCAGCGTCCCATAACCTTGCGGACGGCTATCTCGATGTCTTCAGCCTTAACAGTTTTTCTTCCAGCATGCATAGCATAGTCAATTGCTTCTTTCGCAATTTTAATTCCTATTTCCTCGAGAGCTTCAGCCAACTTTTTGGCAGCAGCTTCACTTACTCTATCAGCTCCAGCCTTTTTGCATATCCTATGCATGGGCGCTACGTGCAACTCTGATTGAACCATTCAAACGCCTCCGTAGCTTCTTTTCTTATTTCAAGCAATATTTAACGGTATCGCTCTAAATCGTGTCTAATCCCAATCCTTTGAGCCTCAATATTTTGATTTTTGAGGAAATTTATAAAAAGTAGAGTAGCCTCTATGTTCCTAAAAGTGAACTCAAAATTGAAGTTCGTGGACGCCCACATACATCTCTCGGATTCAGAGTACGCTAAAAAAATTGAAATGCTGTTGCATGAAGCGAATAAATCGAATGTAGTCGCTCTTGTTTCGAATTCTATGGATCTGCAGACAAGCCTGGATAGTCTAAAACTCTCCGAAAAATATCCCATGCGGGTGTATGCTGCCTTGGGAATCCATCCATGGACAATAAATCATATGCTGCCAGAAGAAAGGCAATCTATCGTCGAACTAATTCATAATCAAAGAAGCAACGAAAATTTCGTCGCGCTGGGCGAAATAGGCTTGGATGTTAAAAACCTCAAAAAGGAGGAGCTTAACAAGCTTCAGCTTGAAGTTTTCCATGAAATGTTAGGCATAGCTGAAAAATTAGGCTTGCCTGTCATAGTACACTCACGAGGAACGACAGCTCAAGTAATAGAAATACTTCCATCCTTTAAGATTAAACGAGTTCTTCTTCACTGGTTCAGCTATCCCAAAAGTCTTTTACCCATAATCGTTGAACGCGGGTACTATATCACTGAGGGCCCGCCTACTCTCTATTCGCATGGAATACGAGAAATAGTCAAGCAAATTCCGTTGGAAAACTTTTTGACAGAAACCGATGGGCCTGTAAGGTTTTTCCATGAACCTTTTAAAGGTAAGATGACCGTTCCGTCTTTTATTCCCTTGATCGTTAGGGCTGTTGCTGAAATCAAAGGTATGCAAACAAGGAAGGTAGCGGATCAAATATTTAAGAATTTCATGGACTTTTTTGGAATTAGTCTTCTTTAACCAAATTCCTTTTATCTAGGTTTATTTTTTCACATAGGTATACCCCTTTGCAACGCTGTAAAATAATACGCTAGAAGTATAAGAATAGGGTTGGGATTTGGGGGATGAATTGAAGCTTGGGAAAAGTGCGCACTGAACATATCAAACGGATAGCAAGGGAGCTTGCGAATAGGTTTCCGAAAAAATTTTCGGAAGATTTCGAAGCTAATAAACGTTTGGTTGCCCTGCTTGTCCCAACTGCCACAAATCGTGTGAGAAACAAGATTGCTGGGTATATAACCCATATGATTTCCGTATCTACTTCATCCCCGTCTTCTGAAGGGCACAAATAATCCTTTATAAAACACGAGGTTAAAGTTTCGTATACTCTAGGTGCGGCAAGCATGATGAATCATTATCGAAAAAGCTGGGCTCTTCGCTACTTGAGGGAAGCTAAAGCTGAACTTTTGGCAGCTCGTAAAATGCCTTATATGGCTCCAAACCTCATAAGGGAAGCCGTTAGAAAAGCTCAAGTTGCAATATACTATAGTTTAGGTGAGCCAGTTTTCATCGAAAACATAGTGCAACAAGCAATGCAAGACGGGACACAAATGAGCGACCCTGTTTTAAAATGCCTGGTTGAAATTGAACGACTAGCTCAGCAAATATCTGAAGCTCCAGACATTAACCTGGAAAAAGCAGCTGAACAAGTGAGCAATCTAATCCAGATGGCCTCAGGCATAGTCGAAGCTTGTACGGGGGAGAAGAGCATCGAATAATTTTCTGACTGGGGTGAAAACTTGTGTCTTCATCATCCCTTTCCTATGTCATTAATCATGAAAAACTTGAACTAAAGATACGGCTTCTCAATCTTCAGGAACTTTTTATTCACGAGGAAATTATCCCAGAATTTTTGGAAAAACTGGTTCAAATTATAAGCATGGACGGATATATTAAACATCCAGTAATTGTTGACTCTGACTCTTTAGTTGTGCTTGATGGAATGCATAGAATTGCAGCCCTAAAAAAACTTGGTTGCATTCGAATTCCAGCCTGCATGGTGGATTATCAAAGTCCCTCTATCACTGTGGAATGCTGGTATCGAGTCTTAAAAGAAAATGTTTCCACTGACCATGTTCTTCAACTAGTTAATCAGATTGGTTTCACCTTGGAAAGAGTTCATACAATAGATGTTAACGCGCTTGGAGTGCCCCCGATTTTCGCTGCCTTACAAACTATAAATGAATCTTTTCTGTTACTCTCTAATTTCCAGAATGTTATGGAAGCCTATCAAGATGTGAAACGCTTAGAGGAAGCGCTGAAACGTTCTTCTCTAAAAATATGTCACGAAACTGAAAGGGATGCGTTCTTAAAGCTGAAGGAAGGTATGGTTAAAGCTGTACTTTTAACTCCAAAACTCTCAAAGAAAGCCATAGTAGAAACAGCTCTTTCCGGACAAGTTTTTGCATATAAAGCAACACGACATATAATCCCCGCCAGACCATTACGTGTAAATGTTCCCCTCACTCTCCTTCAGGATGAAACCAAAACGTTGGAAGAAGCTAACCAAGAGCTTATACATAGCTTGCAAGAGAAAAAGTTAAAGTATATGCCAGCTGGAAGCATAATTGAAGGGAGAAGATACGAGGAAGACGTCTACCTTTTTGAAGGATGAAAATGCCCAACAAAACGAAAATAAAGCTCAAACTGGTTGGCGTTCTGAGAAAACTTTACGGAAAGGAAAACTTTGAAATGGAATTCAATGAGGAAGTCGAAATACGCGATGTAATTCAGAAGCTTGCTTCCTCTTCAAACCAAGAATTTAAAAGGGCGCTTATTGATCCCGAGCTTCAAGACCCGCGTCCAAACACGCTTATACTTGTTAACGGAAAAGAGATAGGCATCTTAAACGGATTGAAAACAAAGGTTAAGAATAACGACCAAATAGTTCTGATTTCCATATCCCATGGTGGGTGAAACACAAAGCTAAATATCCTCTATATGTTTCCTTCTCTAACATGCAGTTATACCCAATAAAAACTAAGCTTATAAAACCAGGAGAAAGTTTCGTTAAAATAATCTTAGATGCAATTGAAAAGCAGAGTGTCCGCTTAGATGACGGTGACGTGCTTGCCTTAGCCTCAAAAGCTGTGGCTACGGCAAACAACCGCATAGCTAACCTGAAAAACATAGTTGCTTCTGAAGAAGCAAGAATAATAGCGAAAAACTTCGGTTTAACTCAAGAGTTTGCTCAGCTGTTAATGGAAGAGGCGGACAAAATTTATGGGGGCGTAAAGAAAGCAGTATTAACCCTAAAAAATGGGATGATGAACGTGAATTCTGGAATAGACAACAAAAACGCTCCAAAAGGGCATGTGGTCCTATTGCCTGAAGACCCAGACAAAGAAGCTGAGAAAATACGTAAAGAAATCGAAATGCAAACTGGCAAGAAAGTCGGTATCATAATAGTTGACAGTGGAGTATATCCGCTTCGAATGGGAACTCGAGGCTTCGCAATAGCTGTTTCAGGATTTAAACCTGTAAAAGACTATAGACAACGCAAGGACCTTTTTAAAAAGCCAATTGTCATAACCCGACATGCATTGGCTGATGACTTAGCCAGCGCGGCTCATTTCTTAATGGGCGAAGCCGACGAAAAAGTTCCAGCCGTCTTAATCAAGAACATTAATTTAACCCTCACTGAAGATGATGTTTCTAGAGATACACAAATTCCATCTAAAGAATGTGTTTTTGCAAATGCTTTCAAACTAGAGAAATCCTAATCGTTTCAATGCTGTGTTTAAAGCAACACCAATTATGGTGGCCGAGACCCACATTATAAACCTCTCGACAGGGTATATCAACGCAAGACCTGCCCAACTAAACGGCAATGCTTCTTTCAGAGGAACAAAAAGTGGAAAATGAACAGTCACATACATTAACGAGCCGGCGAGATGTCCATAAAGAATAGAAATAAAAACTACAATGGGAATCCCAAAATTACTATTTCTAATAGGTTTTTCCGTCTCTGAAATGGTGTTCACAGTCATAGGCAACAAAGGCGAAACTAACACAACTAAACCTACAACGTGCAACCATACATAAAATGGGAAACTCCAAGCTGGACCATAACTCGGATAGAAAGCAAAGGCCAGAAGCAGGGAGATATAGGAAACAATGCAAATTCCTCTCCTTTGACGGTAAAGTATTCCGGAGCAGAATGCTGAGGCAATGCCAGCAGCTAAACTAGTGATGCTATAGCTCCCATAGAATAAGGAAATAGCCCCTCCTAAGGCTACAGCCGCTATCCCTAATAAGGGGCCGAGAAATATCCCAATTAAAGGGGCTAAGATGCTAGCTACAGTTATGAATCTGCCAGTGGCCCCAATGATCGGGAACAGAGTCCATGAAGAAGAGATTACATAACATGCCGCAAACGATGCTATTAATGTCAAACTTTTGGTGTTAAATCTGCTGTTTAGTCGCATGGGGCTTCCTCCTCTGCTAATGAGGTTTGAGAAAATATCCTTTTGGTATAATAAGATTAACTCTAAAACAAGTAAGGAATGCGTGCTCTAAGTTAAAAAAGTGGGGGGGAGTTTAGAATTCTTCACCGAATTCAGGTTTTTCCTTTTCGCCTTCTTTCTTTTCTTTTTCCTCTTCTTTCATGCCTTTTGCTGCGATTACGTCATCTATCTTCAGTATCATGCATGCTGCTTCAGTAGCCGATTTTATTACTTGCTGCTTTACTCGGAGGGGTTCTACCACTTTAAGCTCTAGCATATCTCTGATTTTTCCGGTGAACACGTCAACACCATAGTTGGGGCTGGTAATGCCTTCGTGTTTGGCTCTGAGTTCGACCATTATGTCTATTGGGTCGAGTCCAGCGTTTTCAGCTAGCGTTAAAGGTACAGCTTCCACGGCCTCGGCAAAGGCTTCAATAGCTAATTGTTCTCGTCCACCCACTTTTACGGCGTATTCTCTTAGGTGTTTGGCAACCTCTGCTTCTGGAGCTCCTCCGCCGGCAACTATTTTCCTATCTTCAATGGCATTTCTAACAACGCAGAGGGCATCGTGAAGTGACCGTTCAGCTTCATCTACGACGTGTTCGGTTCCTCCACGGACCACTATTGTGACTGCTTTGGGATTTTTGCATTCACGTATGTATACGAGTTTATCCTCACCTATCTTCATTTCTTCAACTGTTTTGGCTTCACCTAACGTGTCAATGGTCAGATCTTTGATGCTGGCAACTATTTTGCCGCCTGTTGCTCTTGCTAGTTTTTCCATGTCCCCGCTACTTACATTTTTTACTGCTAGTATCCCTTTCTTGGCGAGGAAATGCAATGCAACGTCGTCGATGCCTTTTTGGCAAAACACAACGTTTGCTCCAACACTAGCTATTTTGTCGACCATCTCTCTGAGCATTCTTTCCTCTTCGTCAAGGAAAAGCTTCATCTGTTCTGGGTTTTCGATGTTGATTTTGGCATCGAATTCGGTTTTTTCAATTTCTAGTTTGGTGTTCAAAAGCGCTATTCTGGCATTTTCCACGAGTTTAGGCATCTGCGGATGGGCTACTTCTTTGTCAATCACCATACCCTTTACAAGTTCGGTTTCCTCAAGGCTTTTGCCGTGTTTCTTCAAGATTTTTATCAAGTCGATGTCAGCTTTGATTTTTCCGTTTTTCTCTTCCGCTACTTGCTTTACAGCTTGAACAGCTATTTTTGCGAAGTGTTCTTTTGCTACGGCTATCCCTTTGCTTCCCATGGAAGTCATGGCAACCTCTCTTAGTCTTTGCTCGTCTTCAAGGCTTACTGGAATAGCTATGCTCTCTAGGATTTCATGTGCCTTTTCAGCGGCTTTCTTGAAACCGTCGATTATCATTGTGGGGTGGACATTTTGGTCTAACAGTTTTTCAGCTTTGTCTAAAAGTTCGCCGGCAAGAATGACGGCAGTGGTTGTTCCATCGCCGACCTCGTTGTCTTGTGTTTTTGCTACTTCCACTAGCATCTTAGCTGCTGGGTGTTGAACATCTAGTTCCTTCATTATCGTGGCGCCATCGTTGGTTATTGAAACGTCTCCGAAGCTGTTAACTAGCATTTTATCCATTCCGCGAGGGCCAAGCGTGGTTTTTATTGTTTCAGCTATAATCTTAGCTGCCATTATGTTGTTTCTTTGCGCCTCTTTTCCCGTTGTTCTACTTGTCCCTTCTTTCAACACCAAAACTGGAACTGTTGCCATTTCCAGCTCACCTCCGTGCACTTTGTTGCGCAAAGAGGTGAACCAATAATACGGCAAAATTTTTCCAAAAGACAGTTCTATTTAAACTTTTCTCATTTTTTAAGCACAAGCTCATGTTAAACTAGTAGTTAAAATGTTGTAAAAATCCGTAAGATTTCTTGTTAGATGAAAAAGGGGCTTTCGTTACCTTTTTTAATGTTACCGCATATTTCTAGTTGAAACAGTTACTCACGTTTAAGTGGCGGGAGAGTCTTTGCTTCCAGCGGAAACTGATGAACGTGTGAAACGGCGTATGCTGAGTATATGTCAAGAACACCTACGGAAGGTTCTTAACCTTTCCCGAAAAATTCCTCAAATATTTGATTGCTTTTTTAGGGATGATCTAACTACGATCAGACGGCTTTATTCAGAGATTAGAAAAGAAGAGGAAGAAATTGACAATATTCGACGAATGGTTTCCAAGGAACTGGCCGAAGTTGGAGCTATTCTCACAAGCCGCGAGGACTTCTTAAGATTTACAAACCTTTCAAGCGAGATCGCTGATTTCTGTGAGGGAATTGCCTTCCGTGTTTTGGAACTTATGGAACACGACTGGAAGGTTCCTTCTGAAATTAAAAGGGATTTGACTAAGCTTTCAGAAGCAGTCCTTGAAACTGTAACCCGCCTCAGGGAAACCTTGTTAGTTTTAACATACGGGTCCTCAGCGACGCTGCAAAAAGCACAAGAAGTGGAAATCGCTGAACGCGCTGTAGACGACCTTTACCGGGAGCTTGAAATTAAACTAATAAGCAAGGAAATAGATATCCCCGCCCTGATTCTGCTAAGGGATATTCTCCAGCTTCTAGAGGACACAGCGGATAAGGCTGAAGATGCTTCAGATGCCGCTAGAATTCTATCTTTCATAATGTAAGACGGAAGAGATGTGAAAATGCGAAGCTCTATAACCGCTGAATTTATCCAAAACTTTCTTGTAGTGTGGGATCCTTCTGAAGGTTCAGAACTTTACAAAAAAGGCTTCTACGGAAAACCCTTAGGAATTCCGAAGCCAAAGACCCCTCAATTCAACGTCCCTCTAGTTCTTGACCTAATGGAAGGCTTGTACTTGGCTGAAAAACGCATAATTCACGTGGTGGAAGGCTCCAAGAAACGTCGAGTGAGTTTAGAAAAACTAAGGAAAACAGCCCGGAAACTCTATGAAGATTTTGACCAAAAATACATAGTTTATAAAGACTTACGCGAACATGGGCTTGTGGTTACTCCGGGGATAAAGTATGGCTGCGACTTTGCAGTATACAAACAGGGGCCAGGATTGGAACATGCGCCTTTTATGGTTTCAGTTAAGAAATTAGCTGATGAAGTTACTGCAACTGAGATAGTCAAAGCTGGAAGGCTTGCTACAACCGTAAGAAAACGGTTCATAATAGCAACTCCGGACACTCAAACGAAAAAAGTCAGCTATTTAATCTTCAAATGGTTTAAAGCTTAATTTCATTGGTTTTTCTATTCAACAATTGAGTTTTTAAAGACTTATTTTTCACTCAGAATTATGACTTAAAGCAATAACCCGCGAAAAATACGATGAGTTTCTATCTTAATTCCAATAAGAGATTTAAATTCTAGTCTTTCTATAAATATTAATAGGAACACTAAAGAGGGCGAAAAGAAGTTAACTCTGAGGAAACATGAAATGTTCTCCTTGATTGATGACAAGACTCTCATAAAAGTCGCAGCTTCGCTTGGAGATGAGGACGCCATAAAAATAGTGGAGATCCTAAAGAATTCTGGTGAAATCACAGACGATCAAATAGCCAACAAAACTGGAATCCGCCTCAACACTGTCAGGAAAATACTCTATAACCTATATAACCACTCACTTGTAAGCCTGAGGAGAACAAGAGATGAAAAAACAGGCTGGTTCATTTTTCATTGGAAACTCCAACCCGACCAATTAGAAGGGTTTATACTAAGCCAAAAACGCCGAGTTTTGGAAAAACTTCAAACCAGACTTGAATATGAGAAAACTCATGACTTCTACTATTGCTGTACACCAGGCTGCAAACGTATACCTTTCGAAGACGCTGTAGAACTTGTGTTTCGCTGCCCAATATGTAACAAACCGCTAATGCACTATGATAACACAAAAATAGTGGAGATCTTAACTCAGAAAGTTCAACAGCTGAGGAAGGAACTCAGTGAATGAAAAGCTTCCATCAAGAGAAAACGCAATAAAGCTTCTATATGGCGTGGGATGCTCCCAAAACGTTGTCCGTCATTGTATTGCTGTAGCCGAGCTTGCCGTAAAAATCGCTAAACTTGCCTCAAAAAAGGGGGTGAAAGTAAACCAAAAACTTGTTGAGATAGGAGCTCTTTTGCATGACATTGGAAGAGCTAAAACCCATACAGTGCACCATGCTATAACTGGCGCAGAACTAGCCAAGAAATACGGCTTATCCGAATCTATTATACAAATAATAAAACGACATGTAGGTGGAGGGATATCCCCTCAAGAAGCAGAAAAACTTGGTTGGCCAAACGACATTTACGTGCCGCAAACAATGGAGGAAAAAATAGTTTCTTACGCGGACAAACTAATCGAAGGCGCTAAACGAGTTTCAATACAACATACAATTACGAAAATGAGTAAGAAAATCCCCGAGGACTCTGTGAAACGCATGTGGAAGCTTCATGAAGAAATCATGAATATTATAGGGAATTTGGAATGCTGAAAATAACGCTACTTCAGAAAATATATGGCACAAACTCTCCGGAAATTTTTCAAGAAACCCTAGATCACCTTTTCAAAGGGCTTAAAGTGGAAGCACAAGTTTGCGGCGTTTTCCATGGGTGGCTTCAAGTAGGGATTTCAGGCGAAGATCAGAAATTTGCCTTAAACTACCTTAAGGAAACCTTTGGATTATGCCCGGAAGAAATTGGAAAAGTAACCAAGTTTTCAACTATATGTGGAAGAATAGTTTATCCAAAAAAGAGTAAAACCGAGTTATATGTTGATATAGGTATATTCAACCCTAAACCCGTAAACGCAATTTTAGCTTTACAAAATTTACAATCCCAACTCTTAGATGGAAGAAAATTAGCTCTTGAAAAAATCGTTGAACTTTTCGGTTTTACAGAGAACTTTCCCCTATCCATTAAAATCTGTGGAGTTTCCCCTGAAAAAGAACGTATCAGTGTAGTGCTGTCTGAACAGCAGATTTCTCTTTTCTCAAAATGGATTGAAACATTTCTGGATAGACTCCTAATTTTCGGCGCAACTTTTTCAGATGTAAAACGCGCCGTCAAGAAATCCGGTTTTTCCCGTAGCATCGTTAAAGTCGAATCTCTTGGTTTCCTTGAACAAGCAATTATCTGTAAACTCGGAACTTATGCCGTAGGATTAATCCCAAAAATAGGGCATCTCCTACCAGAAGCATCCTTTAAGGTTTTCTCTCCTAGGAAAATCAGTAAATTATTTGCCAGCGCTTAGGGAATGAACATAAACGGGCATACCCTATTTGACAATTATTAGCTTCTCAAGATGAGTGGGCCGGGCCGGACTTGAACCGGCGACCTCAGCCTCGTAAGGGCTGCTTTAGGTCCAAGAGATGTCCTACCATGCTAGACGACCGGCCCCCTCGGCAAATATAAGCCTACGTTTTTTTGGCTTATTAATTTTCGTACATGTCCGAAAAACGTTGGCATAAAAATATGTAATATTCCTCCCTAGTTACTTTTTAGAATAAGAATATTTTAGTTCGCGAACTTTTTATCTGTTTTTGGATTCCAAGCATCCAAAATATGGGGGAAATAAGGAATAAACGAACAAATAGTTATTAGAGAAGCTAGGGACAGCGATCGTGAAGCAGTTTTTAAGTTCTGTGAGAAAACTTGGAGCTGGGGAGACTACATTCCACGAGTATGGGACATATGGATGAAAGAACAAGATGGGAAAATTTTTGTGGCAACAATAAACGATGTCCCGGTTGGGCTGTCTCGAGTTAAAGTGGACATAAGCAAGAAGGAAGCGTGGTTAAGTGCGGCAAGAACCGCCCCAGAACATAGACGTAAGGGTGTAGCCACGGCTATCGCTAAAAAATGCTTGGAATATGCAAAACAAAAAGGTGCTAGAAAGGCGAGACTCGTAACATCCTCAAATAATAAGGCTGCTCGCATAGTGCTTCAAAAACTTGGATTTGTCCCAATTGCTGAATTTGTAGAAATGACCTGCGAAAAAATTGAAATGAAGAAAAGTCAAAAATCAAGGATGGGCCATCTACAAGATCTTGAGCAAACATGGAATTTTTTACAAAATTCGGAGGTTTTTCATAAGTCAGCTGGTTTATATACTGTTCTTTTTCGCTGGTACTCGCTCTTGCCACATGATTTGGAATTTTTCATAAGAAACGGAAAAGCTATTGTTTATGAATATGAAAATCAGGTTCAAGGCTTACTCCTGATTGATGATTCTACCGCTAAAGCATGGCAGGAAAACACTATTCAAACATGTTATGTTGACGGAAATGAGGAAACCTTGGCTGACATGTTAAGATTCTTGTTAACCCATTGTTATAAGCGAGATATAAAAAGAATTTATGGTTTCACCTGTAAACATAATCCCATAATTTTTGTCATGAAGGAATTTGGCTTCAAGGAATCGGATGACGTGGAAATAGTCTACGAGAAGAGACTATGATGAGACATGTTTTATGAAAGCTTTAGGTGTATATTGCAGTATTCCTCGTGCATGATAAGCAAAACCCTTAGCCACTAGTACCTTCAGAATCTTCCCTGGGAATAATCGGTTTTTGAGCAGTATTTCCAAAGCATGTGTATAGTTCCGGTTTAACTCACGTACAGCTAAAAGCTGCTGCTTCCTTGAAAGAGCGTAATCCTTGCATTCCACAAGGTACGCTAAGCTCATGTCAGGTTTAACAGCTAAAACGTCGCAGTGATTTCGACGGACAAAAACGATGTATCCCTTCTTTCTGAAAGCATCCGCAACAGCATCTTCCAGTTCAGCTCCACTCATTTTCTCCAACACCAGCTAAAGCTTAATTCATTAAAGTAATTGAGGAAGTTTCAGTGCTTATAATTATGCTTATGGGATGTTACCATACAATGTTATAACATTTCCCCCAACCTTCGTTAAACTAGTAAGGTTTAAATAAAATCCAGTTTATTTCTAGTTAACCCAAAAATTTGGATGACAGTAAATGCCGAGGGAATTTCGTCACATAGTGAGAATTGCGGAAACAGATATAAATGGCACTTTGAAAGTGCCGTATGCGATTTCAAACATTAAAGGAATAGGGATAAACCTAGCTCACCTCATAATTAAACGGGCTGGAATAAACCCTGAAACAAGAATAGGCTTCCTATCTGATGAGGAAATCGAAAAAATAGCAGATGTTATAACCCACCCGGCCAAGTACAATATTCCAGACTGGTACTTAAATCGAAGAAAGGATTTAGAAACCGGTAAGAATCTTCTTGTAATAGGCGCTGATCTCACATTTAGGGTGAAGACTGACATTGAAAGAATGAAAGCTATACGATCTTGGCGCGGATACCGTCATGCTTATGGGTTAAAGGTTCGTGGGCAGAGAACAAAAACAACGGGTAGAATTGGAAAGGCTGTGGGCGTCAAGAAGAAGAGGAGAGGTTGAACCCCTTGGGAGACCCCAAGAAACAAAGGAAGAAATATGAAACTCCCCGTTTTCCATGGCGCGCTGACATTTTACAAGAGGAACTAAAAGTCCTGGGTCAGTATGGGCTTAGGAATAAACGAGAACTTTGGCGACATAAAACTATGGTTTCAAATTTCCGGAGCATAGCTCGTTCTCTTTTGGGAAAAACAAAGGAAGAAAGACAGGTATTGGAGAAACAGTTACTATCAAAACTTTACAGACTTGGGGTTCTTCCAGAAACTGCAGTTTTGGATGATGTATTAGACTTAACAGTGGAAGATATACTTGAACGTAGGCTTCAAACAGTAGTTTTTCGAAAAGGTCTAGCGAAATCCATATACCAAGCCCGTCAACTCATAACCCATGGGCATATCGCTGTGAACAACCGAAGGGTAACCGTCCCAAGTTACCTAGTAACAAGAGAAGAAGAAGATAAAATTACCTATGCCCCTCAAAGCCCCTTGGCAAACCCGGAACATAAGCTACGACAAACTCTCATGGCAACCACTATGGGGCAAACCGAGACAGGAACCGAGGGTACTGGTGAAGGATAGGTATGAGTGAAAAATCCTCTTCAACTAGAAAGGAAAGATGGGGCGTAGCTCACATATATAGCTCCTATAACAATACAATAGTTCACATAACCGACATATCTGGGGCTGAAACCATTGCAAGAACATCTGGAGGGATGTTCGTCAAAGCTGACCGAATGGAATCCTCTCCATATGCCGCTATGCGAGCTGCTATGGCGGCCGCAACCATAGCTAAAGACAAAGGAATAACAGCAATACACATAAAAGTACGTGCACCAGGCGGTTCAAAGGCAAGAACTCCCGGTCCAGGGGCTCAAGCAGCTATACGTGCATTAGCCAGAGCTGGTTTTCGCATTGGACGAATAGAGGAAGTTACTCCATTGCCCCACGATGGGACACGAAGAAAGGGTGGAAGAAGGGGACGAAGAGTTTAGGCTTTTATCTTTTCTGAATTTACGTTCTCAACCATGTAATTTACAAGTCCCAATAGGGCTTTTGCAAAACCTACTAAACTAAGCAACATGATTATTGAAAGAATTACCTGCAAGTCTATTATGAAGGTGACGTTTTCCACGTTTATTACGAGCACGTTGGTAGTGAAGGTGTAAAGCAAGTATCCAATTAAAAATAGAGCGCTGAACACATCAAGTATGTGCTTGAAGATCGTGTCCGCAAAGAGTTGGCCGATAACCATGAATAAGACAAAAACTAAGGCGAATACATTGAAAGCCAAATTGTACTCCGGTAAAACAGCAGTGAAGGGAGCCGTAAGCCTTGAAATTGCTATTAAGATTAAAACTGCGATTACGCCTTTAACTAAGGCTTTTATTGCGTTCTTCGCCATACGACGACTATCCAAATGGCATCACCCAAGGGCCGAAGCTGAAGTTTTCAGATTCGAAAAGGACCTCCACTCGTCCTTCAAACATTGGCTCTGTGTTTTTGATATATACTTCTAGAATGTTAAAATATGGGATGGTAGAAGGGACATAAATGGGAAGCTTGGCTGCGGCTATTATAGTGTTTTGCTGGTTAAGGATATTGAGGCTTAAGGTCCCGTTTATGTCGAAGAGGGCGTGATTCTCGAAGCTTATGGGCATAGCTAAACGATAATGCGTAAGGTTGTATTGCTGAAATGCGGGCTCGCCGATGGTGAAATTGTAAAAGGGGGCGCCCCATAGAAAACTTGTGTTAGTTTGTATTTTTATCGGAAGTAATTCTGTAAATTTAAGCTCCACTTTGCTTGTCAGAGTTAAGTTAACGTCGTTAAAAAGGAGGTTAATTACCTCCATGGTCAACTCATCTATGGGAAAAGTCATATTATGCATGACCAGTGTTTTCTTTCCAGCAGGGATTTCCGCCACATACGTTTTGTGGCTTGTAATTTTAGTTTCATTTTCGTCCAAGATTTCTGTTTGAAGCGTAAACTCTTCTATGGTATAGTATCCCTTGTTGTTTACTACTATAAGAAGAGTGACAGTCGGAGTGTTGACCTCTGAAACGTAAACTTTCGGTTCTTCGAATTGGATTTCTATTAGAGTTGCAGAATATGCTGCGGTAACTAGAAAAATTACTAGGACACCCCATAGAATTGAAGTGGCAAGACTCATCATTCGTAGGGCAATTTTCATGGCTGTTTCCTTGCTGGTTTAACTTTGCTGTTGAGTGGAAGATGTAACGCTAGGTTGTTGAGAAGTTTGCTGAGTTTGTGGAGTTGAAATTGGTTCAGGGAGAACAACGACAGCTTCGGGCTCACGCTTTTCTTTGATTTGTCCTTTTTCTATCTCCTTCTGTTGAGGCTTCGGCTTCGGTTTAGACGTTACCACTATTTTTCGTTGTTCTACTGCTGGAAGGTTGTTTATTATGGTTATTCCCCGTATAGTTAGAATGGAACCTATCCATCCCATTATACCTATGTACATTATTCGGATACATGCTGCGATGAGTGGTGCTAGAGCTTCACCGAAAAAACTTGCAAGGTCTCTATAGGTAATCAAGCTTAAGCTTTCTGAGAGGAAGCCGAAAGCTGTGAAGAAAGTGAATATTAACAAGCCGACGCCCAGGAAGAGCACGGTGATTCCTGATAAGGCTATTTTATCTCTGAATGTTTTAAGTTTCAGCATTGCTGTTCGCCGATTATGCTTGAAGCTGGTTTGAGTATTAAATCTTCTGACTCCTTAAACAAAATTTGTGCTAAAAACGCAAAATCTCTATTAAGCTTTCCATAAATCCTAAGACTAATAATAATTGCACATTTTTTCACATATGTATAATTTCTATGAACATTTGAACAATAAATTAAGAGATATCTTTTTATATATTCAATAACTTTATTCTTTATAGTGCCAATTAACCAGTGATGGAGGGATTCAAATGGGTAAAAGATGCTCAGACTCTGAGTGCCCGTATTTATCCATGGATGGAACATGTTTACTTCCGGAAAGCGAGCTAAAAGAAAAGTGTCCGGCTAGAGAACGTGTAGGCCATGAGGATAAAGACGAGTGGATAGATGAATATTACATAAAAGAACGACTAAAATCACTAGGTATAGTACAATAACTCTCGTAATGTTATTTCTCTGATTTAGTGCACTAACAACTCGAATCTACTAAATTACTTATTAAATAGATCACGTTTTTCTTCTACCCATTAATAAAGCTATTAGGTAGCTTTCGGTTATCAATGACGTTGAGAAAACATGAGACAGTCGAGAAAAAGAAAGAACCTTAAGGCTTTGATATATAAACGAGATATTAAGAATGCTCTACGAAAGATTGGTTTAAAGAAAGGCGACATAGTTGGTGTTCATAGTTCTCTAAGTAGTTTTGGTTATGTTGAAGGCGGAGCAGATACCGTAATTGATGCCCTTATGGAGGTCGTCGGAAGAGAAGGAACAATTGTGATGCCTACCCACTCAACAAATAGAATTAAAATTGAATTGAGCCCAGAGGAAATCGCTGCGGGTGCTTTGTGGTTATATAAAATCTTGCCTTTTGATCCAGAAGAGACTCCTTGTTCCACTGGTGTGATCCCTGAAACGTTCAGAAAAAGAAGAGGTGTCCTGCGTAGTTTTCACCCAATGTTTTCTGTAGCAGCCATAGGACCTAAAGCCAAAGAAATAGTTGAAGCAGGCAACACTAATGCCCTTGGGGCTTGGAAGAAACTGCTTGAACTTGATGGCTACATACTCTTAATAGGTGTGGGGCTAGAAGTTTGCACAGCTATGCATCTGGCAGAGGAGAGGGTGGCCTTTCCCAAACACATATTAGAAAAAATAACTCCGCCCAAATGGTTTGTTGAAAAGTATCCTGCGAGCGAATGGGAATGGGATTTTGGACCATATCCCGACTTTTCTAAGATGGAGGAGCCATGTCGAAAACATAAAATAATGAAAACCGTAAAGGTTGGGGAGGCAACTCTTAGGCTTGTTAAACTACGAGAATTAATCGACCTATATACTGAATATTTAAAAAGAAACCCTGATCAGTTCTATGCAGTATAAAAATAGATTCATGATTAGGGAGATATTCTGACAATTATCTAAAAAATAACGGCGTTTTGTTTTTCATTGTGAAATGCTCTGTTATTGGACTCTAACTTTTTAATCCTCCTGCGTTATCTTTTCATCCAATAATTGAAACCATGTACAAAAAGAAAACGTATTATTCATAAACTTCTTCTAATATTTTGACCATGTTTTGACGCATAATTAACTTCTCTTCTTCAGAGGAGAAACCTAATGCGTGAATGCCCTCAATAGTTTTACTAATATCCGCTGCTGGAAAGTCTGAGCCAAACACAAGATGTTCGGGTCCGATTTGCCGCATCACCCATCGGAAACTTTTCCAAATAGGCGAGTTATGAAAGGCTGTAATAGTGCCGGACATATCAACATACAGATTGCATAAATATCCTGAATGAATCGCTCTTGATAAAGGAAAGAGATCAAGATAACGATGAAGCGCTGCATGTAGAAGTATTATATTCGTTTCAGGGTGCTCATAAGCAAGACGTAATACTCCTTCTAGAGTAGAATAACCCATAATAGGTGTGCAATGAATCTGAACATGAACCCCTAGCTTACCAGCCTCTTTAATGAGCGGTGAGAGTTTTTTAAAATTCTTATCGGAAAATTGCTGAGTAATAGGATGCAACTTGAGCCCACATAGCCCTCTCCTAACTAGTTTTTGGAATTGAAAAACCGCATTTTCATCATAAGGATGCACCATAGCGCAGCCAACAAAACGCTGAGGATATCTTTTTTGACATTGGAGAATAAATTCGTTATCCTGAGTTCGCATGGGAACAATGACTCCGATTTCAATGTCATGGGCGTTCATAGCTGCGATGACATCTTCTGGTGCGTCTGGGATTGGGGGGTTGCTAGGATTATCTATAAACTTTCCAGAGGGCATAACATGCATATGGGCATCGATGTATCTATTATCCATCTATCTTCTCTCCTTCAACTGTACTGGAAAGCTTTTTTCGATTTCGAATCCAAACTTTTTGTAAAGCTGAATTGCAGTTCTATTAGTTGCTGTAACTGCTAACGCAACCTGTCGATAGCCCGCAGCCTTATAGCTATGTAATGAATAAGCTAAAAGAGCACTCCCTAATCCTCGCCTTCGGCAATAGGGGGCAATAAGAAGGTCAGCTATGTGCACGATTTTTCCGTTTTCAAAAGTATAAATAGCTCCGCAAAGTGTAGAGTTACACAGAATCTTGAATGATAGATTTTTAAGGAAGCGTCCTCTGCCAATTTTGCCAGCGAACATCCCAGCAAGGAAACTCTTGCAGCTATCGAAACTTTGCAATTCGGGGCGTAGCAAAAAATCCAAGGTATCTTGGTAAGCCTCAATCTCCATTCTAGCTAAGGCATCAATATCCTTTGATTCTAATTGATGTATCTCGCAAGTATCTGGTACTTCAAATTTTTCCCGAAAGCCCGTTAAATCCAAACTCATGCGATATCGCATAATGTTAGTCATCAATATCAACGTCGTATTTTGCAACTAACTTAAGGAATGTTACGCCTTAAATTTTTTTATATAAACGCAAGAGACTAGGCATGATGTAGTACGGGTAAGTCCAACATCCAGAAATTTCAACAAGACATTTAGGTTTTAATAATTTCAGCTACTTTCTTCAAAATAAGGCTGGAAATTGCTCTTAACATCAAAATCACTAAATGATGCTGAACGCACTAGGACATAAATTTTAAGTTTTATTTTAAACTCCGGGAACATTATTGACAGAAATGGAGGTAGGAGTTATGTATGCTGTAGGCATATCTGGTAGTCCACGTAAAGAGGGAAATACCGCTATTTTGACAAAGGAAGTATTAAAGCACATAAGGGGGTAAAAAGAGGTTTATTTCTCTCGCTGTTCTCAATATAAATCCTTGCGATAGCTGTGATCGGTGCTGGAAAGAAAACATATAATGTGTCATTGACGATGATATACTGTGGATTATTAAGGGAAATGGAAAAAGCTGATGCGATAATACTTGGCTCACCATGCTATTTTGGAACGGTAAGTGCACAGTTAAAAATGCTAATGGATCGAACGGTTTCTATATGCGAGAAGGAAACATTAAGGAATAAAATAGGTGCTGCAGTAGTTACACAGGATGTTTATGGAAAGGGACGTGTGGTGAGCTGGTTCGCCTTACGATAGAGCAGTTCTTTAGTCCTAACATCATATATGCTAGAGGAATAATCGGAGAGGGCGGCGTGGAAATGGGGCATGTCAAAAGGGATAAGCGGGCCATGAGAGAAGCTAAGGAATTGGCGGATAGAATTATGGAATTATATGAGATATTGAAGAAAAGTGAAGAAGTGAGGTTGTTAAGGGGGTAATTGTGGGATTATTTTCCTTTTGGAGTATCCTGAACTTTATTTAGGTATAAGATCTTCGGTTTATTCTTTTGGCGGGCCCGCGGGGATTTGAACCCCGGATCTTCGGCTCCGGAGGCCTGCGCATCATATCGATGATTCGACGCCTTAATCCGGACTGGGCTACGGGCCCTCTTTCTTAATTTTACTCTTTAGGTTTCTATTACTTCTTGGCTTATCCACCAAGCTTTCCTTTTTCCAGTTCTTTCTCCAGCGTAATATTCCACTATGGGTCTTCCAAGTTGTTTTTTCGATGTTCTCTGTATTTTTCTCAACCGGTTTAATACTAACCAACGATTGGTTCCCGTATATTCGGCTAGCTCTGGCGTGGTTGCGCCTTTATAGTGAAGGAGATATTCCATTATTTTGCGGTCTATTTCATCGATGCAAAAAGTATATGGGTTTACTGTTCCATGTTCGTAAGTTAATATTTCAAGTTCGCCCAAGCATTTTTTTATTTCTCCATATCTTTCCTCCAGTTGACTTATTCTTTTCTCAAGTTCCAAGATTTTGTCTGGTTTTGGAGTGTGTTGGAGTTTTTCGATGATGGCGTCGCGGATGAAACTGCTTCTTTCTCCTTCAGGAATTCGTATCAACAATTCTTTGTATACTATTTCAGGAATTTTAACAGAAATAGTGACCAGTTTCTCCATGGCAATCACGGTTTGCTAAGTTTTAAAGTCAACATAAACCTTATGCTTTTTTCTTGCAAAATCTTTTAAAATCCACTGCTTAACTCTAGTTCGGAGGAAGGAGATGGTAGATTAAGTTGCCGCAGAAAACTACAATCTCTTTAATTAAGTGTGACGTAGGTTCTCTTGCAGGGCATCACATAGTTCCTAAGCCATTGCTGGAAATAGCTGAGAAAAATTTAAAGAATGCTCAGGAAGCTGGACTGATAAACAGCTACTATGTTTTCCATGCTGGTGATGACCTTGAGCTTTTGATGGTTCACGAAAGGGGTGAATCAAACCCTGAAATTCATCAATTAGCGTGGGACACCTTCCAAGAGGCTGCTAAAAAAGCATTAAGCCTAAAACTTTACGGTGCCGGACAAGATCTTTTAAAAACAGCTTTTAGTGGCAACATTCGGGGAATGGGGCCAGGCGTTGCGGAAATGGAAATAGAAGAGCGAGGTTCAGATCCTATAGTTGTCTTTGCCGCTGACAAAACCTCTGGAGGTTCATTCAACTACTTGTTGTTCTCGATTTTCGCTGACCCCATGAACACTGCTGGCTTAGTTATAGATCCAAACATGATTGGTGGATTCAAATTCGAGGTTTTAGATGTAATTGAAAACAAAAGGGTGATTATGAAATGCCCGGAGGAAATGTATGAGTTTCTAGCTTTAATCGGAAGTCCCGAACAGTTTGTGATTTCACGAGTTTGGCGAGCGAGGGACAACCTCATATGTGCTGTTAGTAGCACTACACGGCTTGCATTGATTGCAGGTCAATACGTCGGAAAGGATGATCCAGTACTGATCGTAAGAGCGCAACACGGTTTGCCTGCTGTGGGTGAAATCCTAGTGCCTTTTATGCATACATACTTTGTTGAGGGTTGGATGAGAGGTAGCCATTGGGCTCCATTCATGCCTGTGAGTCTGAAGGACAGTAAATGCACAGTTTTTGACGGTCCACCGAGAGTTGTTGCTTTAGGTTTTCAAGTCAGTAATGGAAAAATCGCAAGCGATGATAGTGGGTGTCCCTTGATAAGCGATTTGTTCGATGATCCTGCTTTCGATTTAGCCCGTCGTGAAGCTTTGGATTATGCTTCGATTCTTAGACGGATGGGTGAATTTGAACCCGCACGACTAAGTCCTAAGCTAATGGAGTATACTACGTTACCCTCAGTGTTGAGAAAGCTGAAAGACAGGTTTAGCCCTGTTTAGTCTTCAATCTTCGTTATTTTCGCTAGTTCTTCGCAGCGTTCTCTTACAATTTCGTATAGTTTTTGCCTTAACTCTTCTCCATGAAGTCCTAATCCTCTAATTAACGTTATTTTTCTAGCTAGTTCTATATCGCCTAGCCCGATTATCCATATTTCAAAGTCTCCTCGGGACAAGTGGAACTCCACAGCACGGGGGTCTATTGTTTGAAGTTTTTCACAGAAGGCCTGTAAACTATCGGCATACATGCCCAAGGACCGCCCTATTTCGGCATAGAAATGAAAGGCTCTGTCTGGAGGAAGAGGGCGAAGTATGGCTTCTGCTTTGTCTCTTGTTAGTTTTGGAAAGCCTATTGCTTCTTTTCCATGAACGGTAATTGCATAATATCCTTTTTCCGGAGTTTCTACATATCCCATCTTGTTCAGTCCTATCAAATGCATCATCACGGATGGAAAACCCAGCCCTATTTCTTTGGCTATTTCCGTTGGTTTTAGCGGCTTACCAATGTTCCATAAAGTTTCAAGAATAAGCCTCTTAACTGGAGTAAGTATCATGAACACACTCACCTAACACTACTCATTCTTAATGACTATTTAACTTTAATCATTTCAAGCTTTTAACGTTTCTAAACGGAAACGTTTGAATACCGGTTCGGCTAACTATGGTGAAAGGTGTCAAAATGAAGCTTGCCGTGCTGGTATACGAGTATCCCCCAAAAATAGTTGGTGGGTTAGGAACTTATGCGGCTGAAATCACAAGAAAATTTGTGATGATGGATCATGATGTTACTGTTTTTACAATGAATGATGATGCCGGTGGTCTTCCGACCCGCGAAATTTGGCGGGGGATAGAAATTCACCGCCCATTACACATTGATGTTTCGGATTCTCTGCCAGACGTAATTGCGGACGACGTTAAAAAATGGGGGCGTGGCATACAGTTTTTCTCGAAAATTCTAGTGTATAATTATCTTAGCGCCGCCAAACTGATCAACGAGCTTGTAAAGAAAGAGAATTTCAAATACGATTTAGTTATTGCCCATGACTGGCTTTCTGTGATAGCTGGAATAACAGTAAAGAAAGAGTTGAAGCTTCCCCTCGTTTTTCATGTTCACTCAACAGAGAAGGGGCGTACTCTTGGCCATGGTTCAGCTGTTGTTAGCAGCATCGAATATCGTGGAGGACAGACAGCTGACCAAGTTATCACCGTTTCATATGCCATGAGAGAAGAACTGCAAAGTTTGGGATTTCCGCGAGAAAAGGTTGAAGTTTGCTATAACGGCGTGGATCCAGAGAAGTATTCGTTGAAAAACGTAGATTCTGAAAAGGTTAGGGCAGTGAGGGAATTTTACGGGTTAAAAGACGATGATTTGATGATATTTTTCATCGGGCGACTTGTTGGTGTTAAAGGGGTAGATAAACTTGTTATGGCTATGCCTCATGTTTTGCAGTCTGTTCCCAACGCTAAACTGGTAATCGTAGGATTAGGTGATCTCCAAGACTATCTTCAACGGCTTGTGACCATGCTTAAACTCCAAGACGTGGTGAAGTTTCGTTTTGAGTTCATTCCTGAGGAAGAACGGATTTTACATTACGCGGCTTGCGATGTTGCGGTTTTCCCAAGTCTCTATGAACCTTTTGGAATAGTCGCCTTAGAAGCCATGAGTATGGAAAAGCCGGTCGTTGTTGGCGCAGCAGGAGTAAGTGGCATGCGTGAAATAGTTGTTCCCACTGGTGTGGAGCAATGTGGCTTCCACATAAACCCGAATAACCCAGCTGACATCGCTTGGGGGATAGTGAATGCCATTCAAGACCCTGAAAAAATGCGTTTTCTAGGTGAAAACGGCAGGAAACGAGTTTTAAACGCGTTTACTTGGGATAAAATTGCTGAACGAACTTTAAAGCTATATGAAGAGCTAATTGCGAAAGGGTAGTATTCACAAAAAGTTGGAAGAGAGTAATTTATTTATTTCGACATATTCACTATTTTAGGATGTCATTCATACGTGAGTTCATTTTATATTCCCGAAAGGGCAGGACAGATGCTAGTTTTCTAAATTTAAGAGATGCTGGAAGGCTGGACGTAGTTCAAGAATGTATAGTTGCAAGTCTTTTCCTGTCTCATGGAATACGTCGAAACACCGTTTTCCACGCTTTCTTGGGGGGGCCCCCTTCTCCCCCCTTACATTTAAGAATTGATGGGGCTTTTCTAAGAGATGTCCGCACGGATCAACTAACATGGGGAAAAATCCTTCGGAAAGTGTTATCTGGAAAACCTCATCCTGGGATAACTGTGGAAAAAAGAAGTTTTGAAAGCCTCTTGAAGGCTTTCTCTGGTAACGTGAATGTTTTCGTTTTGGAAGAGGACGGTAAAAATGTTTTCGAAGTAGATTTTGGTGAACACCCTGTTTTCGTTTTAGGTGACCACATCGGATTGCCTAAAAAAGTGGAAAAGTTTGCTCTGCGCTATGGTGAAAAAATATCTCTAGGTAAACAACCCTATCTTGCCGCAACATGCATTACTATTCTTAACTATTTACTGGATCACTTTGAACTTTTCAAAGAAACTAAAGGAGGAAAAGTGTAGTGAAACAGGTTGCTTGCGCTATGACCATTGCAGGTTCAGATAACAGCGGCGGCGCTGGCATAGAAGCAGACTTGAAAACTTTCGCAGCTTTAAGTGTTTACGGAACATGTGCTATAACCGCTATAACTGCTCAAAACACTATGGGCGTTTATGAGATATTCCCCGTTCCAGCGAAAACTGTGAAAAAACAAATAGAAACCGTCTTGACGGACATCCATGTTAGACACGCAAAAACTGGAATGCTATACTCAAAGGAAATTATTGAAACCGTAGCTGAGGCTATCGTTAAGTTTAAGCTAATGGCAGTTGTTGACCCTGTTTTTAGGGCTGGAACAGGAGCTACGCTTGTTCAAGAAAGAGACAAGAAGGCTTTGAAACAATTTCTTATTCCAAAGGCTTACATTGTGACACCAAACCGTTACGAAGCTGAAGACTTGGCCGGGATTAGGATCAAGACGGTGGATGACATGAAACAAGCTGCTGAGGAGATCGCTCAGCTGGGCGCTAAGGCTGTCATAGTCAAGGGAGGGCATGTTGAATCTGGAGAATACGTAACGGATGTTTTCTATTATAAGGACGAATTCCAAGTTTTTACTAAGCCAAGAATTAAGGTTCCCGCACATGGGAGTGGGTGCACTTTTTCTGCAGCTATAACTGCTTATCTGTCTCTAGGCTACAACCTATTTGATTCTGTAGCCAATGCTGAAAAGTTTGTACAAGAAGCAATAACTTTTAGCCAGAAAGTTGGAAAAGGAAGAATCCCCGTCAATCCCTCAGCTTTTTCATTGAATAGAGCTGAGAAATTCAGCGTTTTAGAAAACGTTTCTAGTGCTGTTAAAACCATTGAAAATCAGCCTGTACTTTCCCGTTTTATTGCCGAGGTAGGTATGCAGATCGGCATGGCCTTACCCTATGCTTCAGATAAAAAGGATGTAGCCTCTGTTAAAGGTAGAATAGTTCGCTATGGCAATAACCCTAAGGCTGTTGGATGCGTCGAATATGGCGCTTCGGACCACATAGCAAGAATAATTCTAACCGCGATGAAACATGATTCGACGAAGAGAGCAGCGATGAATTTACGTTATGACCCTAGACTTGTTGATGCATTTCGAAAAATGGGTCTTGTAGTGTCAACTTTTGATAGAAAGATTGAGCCAAAAGAAATTAAAAAGGTCGAAGGTGGAACATTAATCTGGGGAGTTGAAGCAGCAATTCGAAATGCTGGAAAAGTTCCTGACGTTATATATGACTTGGGAGATATTGGAAAGGAAGCTATGATCCGTGTTTTAGGGTCTACAGCAACCGAAGTTGTTGAAAAAGCATTAAAAGCAATTCGAAAAACTAGAACTAAATTCTAAGTAAAATTTTTATGTCCTTTATGTTTTCCACTCTGATGGTTTCTATGTCTCTCTTAGGAGGGGGTTAGATTCGATGGCTTCAATTCGGGAAGTACCTGCTTCGTCTCCTAAACGTTTTGAGAGGATAGGCGCCCACACTCACATTAAGGGTTTAGGTTTAGACGAGAATTTGAAGGCTGAAAAAATTAAGGATGGAATGGTTGGGCAGGAAAAAGCAAGAGAAGCAGCTGGGCTCGTTGTCAAACTCATTAAGGAAGGAAAACTTAGCGGAAAATGCATAATCCTCGCTGGTCCTCCAGGAACTGGAAAAACCGCCATAGCTGTAGCTATATCTCGTGAACTAGGCGAGAATGTTCCATTTATACAGATGAGCGGCAGCGAAATCTACAGCACTGAACGAAAAAAGACAGAGATACTTATCGAAGCTATCCGAAAATGCATAGGGGTCGAAATTCACGAAATGCGTAAGGTCTATGAAGGCGAAATCACAAGCTTAAACATAAACACGGCTCCACACCCATATAATCCCTACCAGAGGGTTCCCGAAAGTGTTCGGCTTACGTTGAAAACTAAAGAAGAAGAGAGAACAATTGAGGCTGGAGCTAGTATTGCCCAACAAATTTTGTCTTCCGGAATATCTGAGGGTCATGTGGTTCAAATAGATGCCGAAACAGGAAGAGTTGCCAGTTTAGGGCTCAGTCTAGAAAGTAGTAAGGGAAAGACTTACGACGTGGATACAAGGCGTAAAATCCCGCGTCCTGAAGGAAAAGTTCTAAAGGAAAAGGAATTTGTTTACGTACTCACCCTTGCCGATTTAGATGAGATAAACGCTCGAAACCGCTCCGGAGGGGTCTTTTCACTTCTTTTCGGTGGCTCTGAAACCAAAGAGATAGACACGGAGGTTCGCATGGCGGTAGACCAACAAGTCAAAGAATGGGTAGATCAAGGTAAGGCATTTATCCATCCAGGAGTTCTTTTCATAGATGACTCGCATCTACTCGATCTGGAAGCCTTCAGTTTTCTGGGGAGAGCTTTAGAAAGCGAGTTAGTTCCAATAATCATCTTAGCTACTAACCGTGGAGTAACCAGAATACGGGGAACCGATGTGAAAAGTCCACTTGGATTCCCAATAGATCTCATTGACAGATCAGTTATCATAGCAACACATCCTTATGACGCTGAAAGCATACAAGAAATTCTACGGATACGCGCAAAAGAAGAAAAAATCGAAATGGAAGATGAAGCCTTGGAAAAATTGACAAAAGTAGGCGCCAACACTTCTCTTCGTTATGCGGTACAACTTTTAAGTTTAGCTGCTCAAAACGCCAAAGCAAGAGGATCAGAGAAAATCAAAAAGGACGACGTGGATCGGGTAGATGAGCTTTTTATGGATGTAACCGAAGCTGCTGAATACTTGAAGAAATACGAAGAAAGACTCATGGTTCACTAAACTAGTATACATTAAATCAAAGCCTAGCCATTTATGATTAAAAGCCAAGCAAGTTTGTGTTCTATCATGAACCGCTAATGTAATCTGTAAACGAACAATAAACACTTAGCCTAAATACATATTCACACTTAACAATCCTTTAATTCTGTTTACGGCTTTCCCCTATTAAGGAGGCTAATTCATGTCTGAACGTAAACGTAAACGTGAAGAACTTCTCGATTTAAGTGAAGAATCAGGCTTTCTTCTCGAATCTTCTCCGGTGGAAGTTGGATCCGGGTATTCTATATCTATACGTTATGATGAAGAGGAAACTCCCATAATTCATGTGAAGACTTATGGGGAAGTAGATATGGTTGAGTTACGAAAGGAAATAAGAAGAGTTTACCCTAACGCAAAAATCGAAGGTGTACCAGAATTACCAAAAGTTAAGATAGTCAGCGTAAAAAGACAGAAGGAACCGAGGAGACGTCGCAAGGCAACACAAAAGTCTAAATTAAAATAAGCTTCCCGCCCGGATTTTTGAGTTGCGACCCGAGATTAAAAATAAATTGTTTTTTCCCATTTATAAATTTCACTGTAAAATAAACAAAAATAATGGATAGTTTGAAAGTTTAAATGATTCTTGTTCTAATCTTGTGTTGTTCAGCTGTTTGTAGGAAATGTAGTCCTTTACTTGTTATTTTGTAAGTTTCCATGTCAGTAAAGACAATGAAGCCGTTGATTATTAGGAGTTTTATATATTTATTCGCCTGGGTATAGTTTAAATTAGCACTCTGCATTATTTGCGTCTTTTTCTTACCCATAGGCGAATTGCTTACAGATTTAAGAATGTCGCTCATTATTGTGATTCTGTCTCTATACTTGAATGACCTAACAAAAAACGAAGCGATTGAGGAAAGGTTTATACTATACACTCTCGCTTCCTCCTCTATAATAAATATCTTATTCTATAAACTTATGTCTTTTGCTTGGTTCCTGTGTCAGTGTGCGTTTTAGCGCTTGGATAACATTTTTTCGTCCCATTGCTATTATGTAGGGGCCTAGTCTAGGGCCATGTGGGACGCCTATTAATATCTTGTAGAGGGTTTGGAAGAATTTTTTTGGTTGGATCTCGTGTTTTTTAGCTATGTTAAATATGGCGTTTTGAATTTTATCTGCATTTTCTTCTTTCGTTAGGGTTTCGGCGAGTTCGTTGATTGCTTCTTTTTCTGCTTGGCTTATTTCTAGGGTTGTTTCCTTTATTTCTTGGAAGTCCTTTATCCAGTTGAATGCATATTCGATTCGTTTTCTAAGGGTCGAATCTGGTTTTTCGTCGGGTTTTAGGTAGCGGTATTCCCGAAGTTTTTGAATTAGGTATTCTTCAGGGCTATCTTTTGGTGCCACTTTGGCTAAGAAGGTTAGTAGATTATATGGTACGTGGAGGCTTGGTTTTTTCGGGGGTTTAAGTGCCCAGCAATATTTGTAGAGCCCTGCGAGTTTTGCTTTTTCCTTTTCATCTTTTATCATTTTTGTTCCGAAGTATATCTTTTCTAGTTCGTCAAGTTCGTTCATGTAGTTTGGTATGTCAATTACGTCAAGGGTTCTGGTGCCTATGAATCGTTTGAGCATAAGCAACATGAGTGATTGGGGTGAACCGTAGCGGAACCATGTTTGGGGCGTGAATACGTTCCCTGCGGACTTTGATAGTCTTTTTCCGCTTTTGTCTAGGAAAAGTTCGTATTTGGCATGGGCTGGTGGTTCGTAGCCAAGTATTTCTCGGCTTATCCTGTCATTTACCCGTACCGAGTCGGCTATTTCTTTTCCGTAAGCTTCGAATCGTATGTCTAACGCTTTCCATCTAACCGCGAATTCTCCTTTCCAGCTTAGTTTTCCTTCGCCTTTTGTATAATCCGATTCGCCTTTATGCCCGCATCCTTCAAGCCATTGACCTTTAACTTCCATCCCTTCGCAAATATATAGCACTTTGTCTTCTTTTGGCAGAAACTTGTAGGCTTTTGTGGTGTAGATCCGTCCGCAGTTTTCGCAAACCGCGAAGTAGGGGAGGGCTTCAAGAAATTTTTCTTGTCCTACCTCTTCTTTTACTATTTCGCCTATTTTTTTGGCGTTTACTAGTATCGTTCGAATCTCGTCTTTGAATAGGCCCTTGCGGTATACCTCGGTGGCTGACATGAACTTGTATTCTATTCCGCACTCGTCTAAAGCTTCTAAAAGTAGCAATGTCATGTGTTCGCCGTAGCTTTCATGGCATCGGAATGGGTCAGGGATGGATGTAACTGGGTGTCCCAAATATTTTCTGAGCGACTCTGGAAGTCCTACTGGAACTTTTCGAAGGCCATCTTTGTCGTCAGCAAAAGCTATCATTTCAGAGTTATATCCCTGTTCTCGAAGAGCGAGGGTTACCGCAAAGGATCGGGCTGCGTCACTTAGGTTTCCTATATGGGGGAATCCAGATGCTGCTATACCCATTTCGGTTCTAATAAGGTCTAAACTTCTACCTAGCTTCCGCTCTCTCTCGATTATCTCAACAGCCATTTTGTCGTACCAAGTTCCATGTCCAATTATCTGGCGGCTCATATCTGTTCCTTGATTTTCGTTAATAATAAAGAGTGGCATAAAATAAAAACTGTTTTACACATAACCTTAAATTTGCAGTTTTGCTCTTCTGTTGATTGGCTAGAGAGGTATTTGCTTGCAAGTGGAGGATTTAATGGATAAAGCTTTGGAACATGCGTTAAAGATTGGAGCTGATTTTGCTGAAGTGAAGGGTGAAGATACAGTAACGCGGAGTGTTGAGGCCGTTAATAAGGAAGTGCGCATAGTTTCAGAAACTCATAATGTTGGAATTGGTGTGAGAGTTTTCTACGGCAAGGGAATCGGTTTTTCATTTTCAAATATTTTGGATAAAGAAAAAGTCTGCAGTGCAGTTGAAACTGCATTGAAAATTGCCAGAGCATCGGCAAGAAAAACGTTAATAAAATTTAAACTTGCGGAAGTTGAGGTGGTCGAAGAGAAGAAATCCACGAAGGTCCATCTTCATCCGAGAGATGTTGCCCTTGAAGAAAAGAAAGATCTATGTTTAAGACAGTGTGAAACTGCTATGGCGGGAAACAAACAAATAGCAAACGTTACAAGTGCCTTTAAAGAATACTATGGAACTATATACTATTCAAATACTGAAGGTACGAAAGTTTCATATGAACCCTTGCTGATCGGTTTAAGAATCACTTGTGTAGCGAAAAAGGGGAAAACTATCGTAGATGCCATGGACTATCATGGTGGAAGCTTCGGGTTAGAGGTCTTTAAGGAAGTTTCACGCACTCCAGAAAAACTAGCTGAAAACGCGGCAAAATGGGCAATTGAAAAACTGAAAGCAAAAGCAGCGCCCGCTGGAAGATTTGAAGCTCTCATCGACCCTAGGCTCGCGGGGGTGCTTGCCCATGAATCATTTGGCCATCTATCTGAAGCAGATTTCGTTGTTATAGGAGCATCTCCATTAACAGGGAAAATCGACCAAGCGTTGGGAACTGAGATGGTGACAATAGTTGATGAAGGCTTGCCAAGCAAAGGGGGATACAGCATATACTTTGATGATGAGGGGGTGCCATGTAGTCGTGTGGAAATTTTGAAGAATGGAGTATTGAGCTATTATCTTCACAGTCGTGAAACTGCGAAAGCGTTGAAAATGAAGCCAACTGGAAACGCTAGAAGCCAAGATTACTCCTTTGAGCCTATTGTGCGGATGCGGAACACTTACTTCGATGCTGGAGACTGGAAGCCTGAAGAAGCCTTAAGTGAGCTTAAGCAAGGAATATATGCGGTGGATACGGCTGGGGGCCAAGTCGAGGACACTGGAAATTTTCTATTTAAAGCTGTTAGGGGGTACTGGGTTGAAAACGGAGAACTGAAGTATCCCCTTCGCGATGTGGCATTAACCGGAAATATCCTTGAACTTCTCAAAAATGTTGACGCGGTCTGCAACGACTTGGAAATATTTAGCAACCCTTTTGGCGGGTGTGGAAAAATGGAACAAAGAGTATTCGTTGGAACAGGTGGTCCTCACCTAAAAGTAAAGAACGTTTTATTCGGAGGAGCCCGTTGAATATGGAGAAAATGTTAGAAATAGGGGCTAAAGCTGTAAATTATGCTCAAAAACTAGGAGTGGACGAAGCGGAAATTTTTCTTTACATGGAGAACTTTACTTCCGTAAAATTCGTTGGGGGAGTATTCGCTTCAAGAAGCGGTGCAGTTAAGGGAATAAGAGGCATGCTAGTGCGAATAGCTGAGCCATGGATTAAGAAAAAGGGAATCCCAATGATAACTAGCGGAATTAGGGCAGGCGTCGGAATAAGAGCGGTGATCAATAAAGCCATAGGGTTTTCTAGCGTTTCAAGCCTTGAAGAGAAACGTGTTTTAGACGCCGTTGAAGAGGCGGTTAAAATAGCGAAAGTTCGTCCTCCGGATCCAAATTGGTGTTCCTTACCTGAACCTGAAAAGCCTACTCATGAAGGAGGAATTTTTGACAAAAAAATTTCAGGCTTAGATGTTGAAGAGATGTTGCAGTTATGTGTAGATTGTTGTGTGGCAGCTGGCGATTTCGACAAAAAAATCAATCAAGCGATAACGGCTGTTTTCGCCACATCAACTTACTTTAGCATAGTCAACACTAGAGGTATCGAAATGAGTGATAAGGGAACTTTCTTCTCAGGCTTCGTAAGCACTAAAGCAAAATCTGGAACTGAAGAGGCGTCTAGCAGCGACTTCTTGACTTCCAGAACTTTCACTGAGGATGTGCGTTCTATTGCTATTAGTGCTGCCCAAAGAACCATGGAATGTTTCGGTAGAAAACCCTTATCTAAAAAGCATGTAGGCACCGTTGTGTTTGAGAATATGAGTTGGAGCCAGCTTTTCTCAACGATTTTTGCATATGGAATCTCCTCTTTCAACGTTCAAGAAAACCGTTCTATTCTTAAAGGAAAAATAGGTAAACAGGTTGCGAAAGAGGACGTGTCAATAGTTGACGATGGAACGTTACCAGAAGGACTTGGAACAAGCAAGATAGACGATGAAGGAGTTCCAAGACAAAAAACTTTGATAATTGATAAAGGAGTTTTGCATGGTTTTCTTTACGATAATTATTCTGCAAAACGTGAAAAACAGGAGAGCACTGGAAACGCCAGCAGGCGAAAAATGTTCGGGGCAGCTGCCTATGCTAATCAACCTAAAATACAGCCCTCAAACCTCATATTGCAACCTGGCAATTCCGGCCTAGAAAGCTTGATAAGTGAAGTAAAGGACGGTGTACTCGTAAAAGGCTCTTTAATAGGTGCCTTCCACTCTAATGTGGTAACAGGCGACTTTTCTGTAACCGCGGAAAATGTTTTCAAAATTCAAAATGGGACAATTGTCTATCCGCTTAAACCATGCACGATTGCGGGAAACTTTTATGCCGCTTTAAATTCCATCGTAAACCTCGGGAACGACTTAAAAAGCTTTCAAAATATAATGTGTCCATCTGTTGTTGTGGAAAAAGTTGTTGTGTCAACTTAAAAATAAAGGAGAGTTTTAGTCTCGCTTTAATGCCGCAGCTATGGCTATGGCGCCAAGCAGTATAGCTATCGCCGCAACGCTATAAACAAACGGTATCCCTCGAATGTTAAGCATCCAAAGGCTTCCTACAGCTGTGGTTAGAGCTCCCCAGCTGAAAGTGCTGAATGGTCCACGAGCATATTTCTTCGGGTATCTAATCTTTATTACCGCAAGAATCATCATCCAGCCGCCTAGAAACACTAAAATCAAGGCTGGGGATTCATTCCATGTGACAATTTGCATTGCAGGTAGTATTAGTGAAATGGCTAGAATTATTAATGCCACGCCATAGGAAATTAATCCAAGCCTTCCAGCCATGTTTTAACGCTTCTCCTATTTGATTTTGACTCCGCATTCGGGGCAAAACTTTGCTGAAGCAGGTATCTGGCTTCCACATTTTGAGCATTTTGTTATTCCATTTGGCGGCGCGGCAATTTTTGTTCCACATTCCGGGCAAAACTTAGATGTGGCTGGTATTCGTGCATTGCATTTAGGGCAGATTATCAATGGCGCTGCTGGTGCTTGAGCGGGGCCAGTAGGCGTCATTATTTGCGGAATGAGCACCATCCCTGCGCCTAAGGCTGCCCCAGGTGATTTTCCAAGTTCTTCAGCAGCTTTTTTCACGGTCTCCATTCGTAGTACCTCGGCGGGTGTGGCTCTTCCAGTGCGGAGCCAGAATAATCGTTCCCGATATTCAGGAGTGGTGTCGATTCCCTCAAATCGTAGATCTGTTAGTTCTAGTCCTATTCTGCGAAAAGCATCTAAAATAGCATTTTTCACAGTGATCGAAGTTTCGTCTAATTTGGTGAAGACCGTTAGCAGGTCATACCTCGAAATTTCATCAATTATCTTTTCATTAATGAAACCCCGTAGGTAATTGTTCACATCCGCTGTCGTGTAGGCGTTTTGGCCACCCACAACTTCCATAACGAATAGCTGGGGGTTTTCTACCTTGAACCAAAATGTTCCATGAATTTGTAAAGGTGCAAGTTCTGTTGTCTGCGCTCTTGTTCCATATTTTCCAGCGAAAACTTTTGTTGAAACGAATATTACATTAGCCTTGAATGGTTTTTCTTTGAAACCAGCTATTCGTGAAAGCAGGCCTGTTAACAAGGGTAAGTTTAAGGTTGTAAGTGTGTGTCTTCCAGGCCCAAAAACATCGTAGGCTTTTCCATCGCGGAAAAAGACAGCTACTTGATATTCTCGTACTATGAGTTGGGCTCCCCAAGTTATTTCCTCTTCAGGATGTCTCCAAACAATCTCTTCTGGAGATGGGTTTTCCCATTCTATAACTTGAGGCATTTCACTACCTTACCCCTTGAATTATTTCAGCTCGCTGATCAAATGTTTGTTCCAGTCCTTCTATTAGTTCTCGTAGCTTCTGAACATGTTCTTTTGCTCTCTCGTATTTTTGTTTCACGATTTCCATCTTGAAAATCTTCCCAGCTTCAGATATTTTCTGCATCTCTTCTAAAAGTCTAGCGTCAAAGCTTATTATACGATCTAAGTCGTCTTCTTCAATTTTAACTGCATCGAAGAAGCCTGCGTAACCGTAAGTAGCATGATTTATTTTTTCAGCTAAACGGTCAAATTTCATGACAAGTTTATCTAGATCATCTAAGACTTCATATATTCGTTGTTTGGAGAGTTCTTGGAAGGCGGCTTTCACGTTGTTTTTAGCTTCGATAAGTATATTATAAACATGGTTTCGAATTAGCTTGTCTGCTTCTCTTCGAAGTTCTTTCTCTTTGTATCCTCTGAAGCCTGGGAGCTCTGCAAGTATTCGCTCAGACAATCGCATTTCACTTTTAACTTTTTCGTAAGTTTTATTTTCGACCAAAACTTTTCCTCGCTTTCTATATAAGCAGTAATAAAGTTGGTTAGGGTTGCTTTTAAAGTTTCACTAGTGTAAAAAGAAAACTACCTTTTTTACTTTCTCCTTATCTTATAAAAAAGAAGGAATATGGACGGGGGGTATGCTATTATTCGAAGTATACCGTTAATCTATAAAAGTCACTACAAGTGTACACCGTATATCCGCTGACTAATACGTAGATGTCAACTGGGTTATCTAAGACGACTCTCTCAGGCGAGTTTAGCGTTGCCCCCTCTAGGGCTACAAACCATTCGGTTCCATTGAACCATTGAACAATAAGATCAAGGTCATTTGTTGGATAGGCGGCCCAGCTAAATAGCCATGAGAGTTCAATTATTGCTTTTCCCGTACCTTCTGGAACTTCTACATGTACCCAGTCTGTTGTTTCTCCCTCTGTTATGCATCCAACCATGCTAAAGTCAGGCTTCGCGGGTTTCTTGGCCTTTACAACTATTTCTATATCAGCTGATATTTCGTCGTAACTTGTCCAGTCGTTTTCAATTACTATTTTTATGTATCCTGGCTCTATTGGCGCCAAACGAGTTGTCGGATCCCAGTATACTCCGGTTACTTCTCCAGTCCATACTGTTTCAAAATCGGTGATTAGGAAGGAAGCGTCTCCCCATACATTTGCGGTATCAATGAAGTATGCATACATTGTCCGTTTGGCGCTCTGAATATATACTTCAAAGCTGTTAATTCCAAACGGGTTCTCTTCACCGAGGAAGACGTTAGACAATGTTAGTTCTATGGACTCAGTCCAATGGCCTACGTAGAATATAAACTCGACCTTGTGTCCTGGCGCTAGATTCTCGACTGATGTGGAATATCTTCCCTTCACAACTATTGGTACATTTATTATCGGTTCAAGCCATGCCCATTCTGGAAGCTCAGGAGCTGCATCCCCAAGTGAATCATCTGCTTTAAGTGCTTCTAAGGAGTTGAATGCATTCAAGTATCCGGCTCCCTGATCTCTTGTATCGTATCCTTCAAGCCAAACTGCTCCTTGTGTAATGGCTTGTTTGTAATCTTCTGGGCTTGCTAGATCTTCGCCTAAAGTGATTTCAGCATAACTATTAAGTAGAGCTACTGCACCGGAAACCGCTGGTGTCGCCATTGAGGTGCCAGAGGCAAATCCTAATCCTTGCGGATTTGCCTCACTGGGAAGGGCTGAGAGTACAAATATTCCTGTAGCGGATACTGTTGGTTTGCATCTTCCGTCAGAGGTTGGTCCACGGCCACTGAAGGCGTAGATCTGCGGAGTTTCACTTGTAAATAGATAATATCCTACCCCTGGTATTCCATAGTAATACTCCCAAAACACTCTGGTGTTAACTGGGTTGGCTGCTGCACCTACCGTTATCGCTGTGTTGGCTGAGCCAGGGCTTGATATTGTCATTGTGGCTGGTCCTTCATTTCCAGCAGCTGCGACCAAAGTTATGCCTACTGAAGTTGCATAATCCATTAGTTGGTCGTATGGGTCTCTTCCATCATACAAGGTGGCGCCGCCGATGCTCATGCTGATGATGTCAACGTCATATCCCTTTTCGATTTTTAGTGATATAGCGTATTCCACTGCTTCCATAATCTTCCATTCAGGTACGCCTGCGCCAGTGTGGTCAAAGATCTTGATTATGTATAACTCTGCTAAAGGAGCCATCCCAAGAAGCCATATGACTTTAGTGTCTGGATAGCCGTATGGGTCTCCAGGTGGTAGTGGGGCGCCTGTATATCGCTCTATTGCTACTGCTAATGGGTCATCAGCTGGCACTATTATGCCGCCGGTGCTTGCCAGTATTCCCGCTACGTGGCTTCCGTGGTAATGATTCCATGGGGCGCTCCAGCCCTCATAGGGCGTTCCAACATCAAAGCTAAGGTCTACTCCTCCAATTATGTTAGTGCCAGCAAACATAAAGTGTCCAGCCCATATTCCAGTGTCTATGATTACAGCTAGAGATCCCTGTCCCATGTAGCCTTCAGCCCATACTGGGGTAGCTGCCATAGCAGTGGGGTTCCAATAGGTGCTAGGTTCTAGGGATGTTAAAATTTCAGTTGTTGCAGTTATCGTTTCAAAGTTGTTTTTTAGAAACAGTGCTTCTTCTTTGAAGGTGTCGAAGGCGTTTGGGTCTACGTTAAATTTGCCGCTAGATAATGGTCTTTCTTGGTCATAGTATATCTTCACAATTTCGTCAATAGTAATCAGTTTAGAAAGTTTGTCCGGCGGGATGGAGGCTGCAATGGCATTTACATACTTATATTCATAGTTTATTGTGCCTCCCATATTTTCAATTGTCGATGTTATTGTGGAGTAATCATTTGTCTTTGTTTCGATTATCACATTTATTGGGTTGTCGCCAGCTAGTGTAATCTTTTCCATTAATATCGGAGAGATTTTTGTCATGTCAAGTGGCGATGTAAGTGTAGTTACACTTATCGGTAGCAACATGCTAGTCATAAGCACTGAAACAGCGATCAAGCTAAACAGATTACTAAACGAAAAGTTTCTATTCATTAACATGTTCCTTTCCCTTCTCTTTTGCAATTTTTATAGGTTTCAATTGGGATATAATTCTTGTGAAATGTTTTTCTAGTATCAATGATAGAAGGGCTTGTATGGCTAGTTTAATAATTTTTAATGTTTTTAGAAAAGTCCGAAGCTTGGTGGCGGGATATCGCCTTTAATTATTGCCCCTGTGGCTCCATCCATTATCACTCTGTATCTTTCGTTTTTGTATTCGTACTCCATGAACCAGATAGGGGCATGTAAGTAAACTGCATCTTCTATTTGGAACTCTGTTCGAGCTTCAATTATCCTATCTATGTCCTGTTTAATTAGAAATTTATGGAATTCTTCTATCTCTTGTTTAGCTTTGGTGACTGCTTCGACGCGATCCATCTCGCTGTTCAAAACTTTTGCAAACTTTTCTATTTTTCGAAAGTCGTAAGGAATTTTCCCTTTAAGTGGGACGTCGTATTCTCGTGTTGGAAATTCTGTTGCCTTACGGGCTAAGATGAGCCAGCTGTAATGCTTCTCTATTTTTCCTTCCTTAACAATTGGTGGTGATATACGTTCGAAGATTCCTTTGTATTGCGTGATTACATTAATTGTTATTATCCAAAACGGCAAGTAAACAAGATTTTTCTCTAAAATTTTCGATTTTGCAAAGTCTCGTGGTTTGAGAAAACCAGATGACATCCAGTTTCGAATAGTGTCTTCTGCCTGCTCCGGGGTATACTTGTTGAGAAGCATGGAATGTTCGAAGACGAAGGCTTTTCCGGTTTCGATGACAACTGTGTAACCACAATATTTACATGTAGCGATTATTTCACCTGGTTTAAATTCTATTGGCGCACCGCAATTTGAACATTTTATTTCCTTCACTATGGACATCGAGTAAGCATCACGTCCCTTTGTTTTACCTACCTCTTAAGGTCTAGAAAAGCTTAACTTAAGCTTGAACTTTTCTCTAATCTGAGGAATACTATTGGCTAGATTAGCTAAATTGAAATTTGCGATGAGCTTCTCTATTTTTCTTGTTACTCTAATATTTTCACTCTTTCTTCTAGGTTTGATGATAATCTTAAACTTGCCACTCGTGTTCGCCTTCATAGGTACTGCTACATTTATTTTGATACAGTATCTTATCGGTCCAGCTTTGGTCAGAGCTTCTACTAGGCTTCGCTACTTGGAGCCGGGTGAGAATCAGTGGTTAGAATCTACGGTTAAAGAGTTAGCTGAAAAAAGCGAGCTATCTATGCCACGTTTAGCAATTGTCCCTGATAGGACACCTAATGCTTTCGTTTTTGGAAGAACCACTAAATCCGCTACTTTGGCAGTTCATGAGGGCTTGCTTGAACAACTTAACCAAGATGAAGTTCGAGGAGTAATTGGTCATGAGCTTGGGCATTTGAAGCATAAGGACCACCTTGTAATGACTGTTTTATCAGCCCTGCCACTTTTGGCTTATCTCATCGCCAGAACAACTTTCACAGCAGCCCGATTTACTAGGAACACTACTTCAAGGAGGAAAGGCGGCGGTGTTGGAGCTGCGTTGTTCCTCATAGCGGTAGTTTCCTACGTAATTTATATAATTTCGCTTTTATGTGTCATGTATCTAAGCCGCTTAAGGGAGCATTATGCAGATGCCTACTCCGCCTACTTGACAGGCTCTCCTCGAGATTTAGAAAGTGCTTTAACAAAGATTACGTATGGCCTTTCACTTTCACCAGAGCCACCTTCAGGCGCTAGAACTTTCTATATAGGCGACCCAGCTCTTGCAAAGCAAGAGTTCCGCCACATAGTAGAGAAGAAATCTGAATATGATCTTGATAAGGATGGTGTACTGGACGAACGAGAACTAGAACTTGCTATGGAAAAAGAGGCTAAATCCACATGGATTACCATAAATACGTGGTTTTCTACACATCCTCCGACTTTCAAACGGATTCTGCTTCTCCGCGAAATAGAGCGGGAAATGGCTACTGGAAGATACACGGCGAAGCGCATTTATGCCCATGTCTAACTTTCTCGCTTTAAAACCTCCTTAATAACTTCAATGAACTTCAGCACTTCCTCCTCTTTTCCTACGTCAAACATGAAAGTTCCGTCAATCCATTTCTCAGCTAGACTTAGCAAGATTGGATTAACTTCTTGTTTGATATAAACGAGAAAACATCGAGCTTTTTTGTTGCAAGCCTTGATTAACATGAAGGATGCTAGTGCTGTCTTTAGACGAGACGCATCTAACTCTACTTTGGCCTCAACCACAATTTTAGGAAGAACAAACGCATCAATAGCGGTTCCTATGGCGATGTCAACCTCTACCCCGTAGGCTCCATCTCTTTCAATGGATACTACACTACGCTTCCCCCAAAAAACATTCAACGGTTTGTAAATGTAGACTTCCCTTCTCAATAGGCGATAAATATATTCCTCAAAAGAAAATGCACGAAACTTACCGAAAAATTGAGCTACGCCTATCTCTTCCTTATTTTGTTGAATATACTTCATGAATCTTAGAAAGGGTGTTGGCTCCAGATTTTCCACCCATTCAGTATATAGCTCCTTTAACCTGTGACCAATCATCCTTTTTCGACGGATAGGGCTCGAGCATAACTCCTCTATATAGTCAATTGGTTTTTTGAGACGTGGCATTGGAGTAGATCCCAGAAAAGTAGAAGGGTTAAATGCATTTATAACCTTAAACATCCTTTTGATTCAAAACGGGGAAAGGGTGAAGAAGGTTGAAGGTTAAGCTTCTTCGTTATACTCCTGATCCAGAACTTCTCTGTGGTGCTGCTGCGTTAACTTCTTCCAGACATGAAGGGGCTTCAAAAATAATCGAAAAACTGGATTTGGGAAAGGCAAGACGAGTAGTCCGGAGAGTTACGGGTTATGGGCATGAATCTGTTATTGAGCATGCCTGTTTCACTTTCAGCTTGGAAGGAATTTCACGGGCGATGACTCATCAACTTGTTAGACATCGCATAGCCTCTTATACGCAACAAAGTCAACGTTATGTTGCTTATAACACGCTTGGGCATTACGTCGTTCCACCTAGCATTTCGCAAAATCCTAAAGTAAAGAAAATCTTCGAAAACACTTTAATGCAAATTTCGAAGAGTTATCAAAAACTTTTGGAACATGGAATCCCTAAGGAAGATGCTCGTTTTCTTTTACCTAATGCCGCTAAAACAAACATTGTGGTGACAATGAATGCTCGTGAACTCCGACACTTCTTTAGACTTCGGTGCTGTCAACGTTCTCAATGGGAAATACGTGAGGTAGCTATCGAAATGCTGCGACAAGCAAAAAAAGTAGCACCTTCACTTTTCGAGAACGCGGGGCCTTCATGTGTTGAACTTGGCTATTGCCCTGAAGGAGCTATGAAGCCTGAAACTTGTAATATTAAGGAGATAAAGAAACGGTTTATTGAACTATAGTAATCCTACTTTTGTTAAGAGTCTTCTTACGGCTTTGATTGCAGGGGTGTTTGATGGAAGTTTGGTGAGTGGAATTCCTTCAAAGTTGTGTTTAAGCACGTTTTCGTCTGGAGGAACTATGCATCCGTATTCTACGCCTATTTCCTCCGCTTTTTTCATTAACAAGTTTTCGCTGGCTGCTGGGTAGCGGTTTCCGATCAGATAGAGTTTTTTGAATTCTATGTGTACTTCTTTGGCTAATTCTTTTATGCGTTTGGCTGTTTGGATTCCCATGAAGCTTTGATCAGTTACTATAAACATTATGTCTACATCCCGCGATGTTCTTCGACTTAAATGTTCAAGACCGGCTTCCATATCCATAATTGTTAAGTCATAATTCTTGGATAAAGTGTCAATTATATGGGTTAGCAGGTTATTTACAAGGCAATAGCATCCCTCTCCTTCGGTTCTTCCCATGACTAGAAGATCAAAGCTTGGGGTTTCCTTTAGGATTTCGAAGACACGGCTTTCAAGCAGCTCCATTTTACTCATTTGAGGAGGTAACTCGCCTTTGTCTATAGACGTTCTTAAGCCTGTAGCCACATCTCCAACAGTTTTTGTTATTTTTACCCCCAAAACATCGGCGAGATTAGAATCTGGATTGGCATCAATCACGAGAATGTCATATTTTCCGGATTCACTTAAAAGCCTGGTGATAAGCGCTGTTATTGTCGTCTTACCTACTCCTCCCTTACCCGAAACAGCTAAAACTAGTTTTTCCGCTAGTTTCATACTAAATCTCAACTCGCTTCAAACGCTAATGCCTATGCCTCAGAAATAACCCTTTCTATATAACGCCATATTCAGAAAGATTAAATAACTTTCTTCCGCATTTTATAAACTCTTCAACTATTCATCGGAAAGTGTTCAAATTTGTCCTTCAAAAATGTACGTGTAAAAATAGATGAACTGAAAACACGCGCTGCACTTATAAAAAACCTACAACTTTCCATCGGAAATGTCATGGAAGAAACATGGGAGGAACATGTTGGGCCAACACCTTTCCCTTCAGTAACTAGTCTCCGCGAATGGGACATGAAACTTTTAAAACGGTATAAGCCGTACTATCTGCCCTTCTGTGAACTTTGTTGCCTCTGTACTTTTGGCAAATGCGACCTTAGCGAAGGAAAACGTGGAGCCTGCGGAATTGATATGGCTGCACAACAATCTAGGATAGTTTTACTAGCGTGTTGCATCGGCGCTGCAACCCATATCGCTCATGCAAGACATCTAGTTGAACATCTAATTGAAAAGTTTGGACGTAGCCATCCAATAGATGTGGGTGGTGTACATGTCAAACTTGAAGCTCCAATTACTCGTTTAGTCTGTGGAGTTCGGCCAAAAACTCTAGGCGACCTTGAAGGAATCTTGGACTATCTGGAAACCCAGGTTACTCATTTGCTGTCAGCAACTCACACTGGACAGGAAGGAAACAATTTAGACTTTGAATCAAAGGTTTTCCATGCTGGGATGATAGATCATGTTGGGCTAGAAATCGCAGATATAGCCCAGGTCGCTGCCTATGGCTTTCCTAAAGCAGATCCAGAAGCGCCACTGGTCGACTTAGGTTTTGGAGCCATTGATATAAACAAGCCAGTTATAATGTGCGTCGGGCATAATGTTGTCCCTACTGTCGGAATCGTAGATTATATAAAATCTAACGGTCTAGACGGACAAGTTGAAGTATGTGGACTATGTTGCACTGCTCATGATACCACCCGCTATTACCCTAAAGCAAAGATAGTTGGCCCAATTTCGTGGCAAATCCGCTTTATAAGAAGCGGAGTGCCCGATGTTGTTATATTAGATGAACAATGCATTCGAACTGACGCTTTAAATGAGGCTCAGCGAATAAAAGCCCCAGTGATAGTTACAAGCGACAAGAACTGCATGGGGCTACCAAATCGTACTGGTGACCCTCCAGATACTATAGTAGACGATCTGATAACCGGAAAGGTCCCCGGAGTTCTCATTCTAGACCCTGAATTAGTAGGGGAAGTAGCCGTAAGAACCGCCGTTAAAGTGGCACCTTTAAGAAAGAAATTCAAGACTCTACCAGAAACATCTGACGTTATCTCCGGAGCTAAACTGTGTAGAAAATGCAACAACTGCAAACGAGTATGTCCCCAAGACTTAGATATTCCCGAAGCCATGGAAACTGCGGCTAACGGTGACCTATCCCTTCTCGCGGATTTATACGAGTTCTGCATAGGCTGCACTAGATGTGAACATGTATGTCCGGTAGAACTTCCAATCCATAGTTTTATAGTGAAAGCTGGGGAAAAACAGCTCAAAGCAGAAATATTCAAGATTCGCTCCGGAAGAGGAGCTATTCAAGACACGGAAATCCGAAATGTCGGAAGTCCCATAGTGCTAGGCGAAATCCCAGGAATCCTTGCTGCGGTAGGGTGTGCCAATTATGCCAAAGGCGGAAGAGAAGTTGCCGAGATATGCATGGAATTTGCAAACCGCCGATACATTGTTGTAACTTCAGGGTGTGCTGCCATGTCTGCTGCAATGTACAAAAACGGAGAAGGGAAGACGCCCTATGAAATGTTCACTGGGAATTTCGAGGCTGGATGTATTGTTAACGTCGGCTCCTGTGTAACTAACTCACACATCGCCGGAGCAGCTATAAAAATTGCAAGTATATTCGCTAAACGTAACTTGCGCGCAAACTATGAGGAAATAGCGGACTATATACTTAACCGTGTAGGCGCCGTTGGACTCGCTTGGGGAGCTATGTCTCAAAAAGCTGCCTCCATAGCTAGTGGCTTTTGGCGTTTGGGAATCCCTGTAATAGTGGGACCGCACGGCGCCAAATATCGTCGAATGCTAATGGGCAGGAAAGACCGTGAAGAGGACTGGTATGTTTACGATGCTAGGACTGGTGAACGAGTATATGTAGGGCCAACGCCAGAGCATTTATTCTATGCGGCTGAAACTAAGGAGGAAGCCATGGTTATGATCGCTAAACTTTGTATGCGCCCCAATGACACAACGAAAGGTAGGGCCATAAAGTTGACCCACTATATAGACCTACACAAGCGAATGTACGGAAAAATCCCCGATGATATTCACATGTTTGTGCGGACAAAAGCGGATATACCTATTACAATGAAGGATGAAATACTTAAAATCCTAGAAGAACGCGGATGGAAGGAAACGAGAATTCCGGACCCAACCTTGCTTCCGAGGCTGATAAGAAGGAGAAAGGAGGAATAAACCGTGAGCTTAATAGCAGAACCTTGGCAAAGAGCTGAAGTTGCAGGTACAAAAAAGGCTTTGATCATAAACAAGCCTGAAATAGTAGCTGCTATGATCAAACGGGCGAAACGTCCAATTCTAGTAGTTGGACATCAAGTTGTTGAAACCGAGTTAAGTGAAGGAGAAAAGGCTATTGATCGCATAATAGAATTAGCGAAAACCGCAGAAATCCCAGTGGTAGCAACGGCGCATATTATCAAAGAATTCCTTAACCGCGGTTTCAATCCGTCATCCCATATGTCAATTATGGAAATAGGGAGCAGGCTTCAGGCCCCAGATTGGACAGGACTGGACGGGATGGGAGCTTATGACTTAGCTATATTCGTTGGCATACCTTATTATATGGAATGGGTTATCCTCACAGGGCTCAAAAACTTTGCCCAAAACCTTAAAACCGTATCTCTCGATAGGTTCTACCAACCTCACGCAAATTGGTCTTTCCCAAATCTTCCCCTACAAAAATGGGATGAGCAACTCAAACTCATAACGAATTTACTTAAAGAAAGAGAGGAGGGAACAGCATGAGCATGTTTGAAGATATCCCAGTAGAAGTAGGCGTCATATACGAGGGCGAAAGAATACGACGAAAAGAAATGCAAGTAGAATTCGGTGGCCCCAACATTGAACATAAATTCGAACTCGTAAGAGTCAAAAGTCCAGATGAAATAGAGGATGGGAAAATAACCATAATTGGCCCTGACATAAAAGACATGCCCGAAGGGAGCAGTCACCCTCTAGGTATACTCGTCGAAGTAGCTGGCGCTCAACTCGAATCTGAACTGGAAGGGGTAATTGAAAGGCGAATCCATGAATACTGCAACTTCATCGAAGGAATCATGCACTTAAACCAACGCTATGATATATGGTTAAGATTAAGCAAAAAATCCTATCAAAAAGGGCTAAACTCCCTGGTCTACATAGGTAAAGTGCTACACAAGCTCTTCAAGAGCGAGCTACCAATCATAGAGAAAATTCAGATAACCTTCATAACCGACACTGAAAGAGTTAAAGAGCCTTGGAAAGAAGCTCTCGAAATATACGAGGCCCGCGACGCAAGAGCAAGAGGCTTAAAAGACGAGGAAGTAGACACTTTCTATGGATGTACCCTTTGTCAATCCTTCGCACCGACTCACGTCTGCATTATAACCCCGCAAAGATACTCCAATTGCGGCGCCATAAGTTGGTTTGATGGAAGAGCTTCAGCGAGAATAGACCCAAAAGGACCAGTATTCGCCATTGAAAAAGGTGAACTACTCGACCCAGTTAAAGGAGAATACAGCGGAGTAAATGAGATGGCAAAGCAAAAAACCCTAGGCGAGGTAACAAGAGTTTGGCTTTACTCTGCATTCGGCCACCCCCATACGTCATGTGGATGCTTTGAAGGAGTAGCTTTCTATATTCCTGAAGTTGACGGCTTCGGCGTTGTCCACCGAGGATACCGTGAACCTACAGTCAACGGCCTGCCCTTCTCAACATTAGCTGACTCTACAGCAGGCGGACGACAAATAGATGGATTCCACGGAATCTCCATTGAATACATGCGTTCTCCAAAGTTTCTACAAGCCGACGGCGGATGGAACCGCGTGGTATGGATGCCCTTCGAAGTTAAAGAACGTGTCAAAGACTTCATCCCAAAAGAGATAGTTGACAAAATAGCCACAGAGAAAGAAGCAAACACTATCGAAGAATTGAAGAAGTTCTTACAGGAAAAAGGACATCCCATCGTTGAAAGATGGAAAACCCTGCCAGCTGAAGCCAAAGCCATAGCCGTGGAAGAAGAAGCCGTTGAAATGCCAGCTGAAGCCCCAGTCGCGACATTACCAACACTCCCAATAACAGCCGGCGGTTTCAAAATAATCTTAAAAGACGCCAAAATCTACGCAAAAAAGGTTATAATACGCATAGAAAAGCCCGAAAAGAAAGGGTGAAACCGGTTGGCTAATAAGCCGGAAAAAGAAAAGCAAGGAATAAGACTGGATCCAACGCTTTTTGATTTACTGGCGAAATTTCATGAAATCGAACTTGAAGATGTGGAAATGGACGTTGGCGACCTAGAAATATGGATTCAGCCAGGGGCAACCGCTATCCCCCAAATCATGCCCAAACCTCCGTCCAAAAAGGCAAAACCTATAACTCTAATCGAGGTGGGGTTCACCCCCCCTCTCGAGCAGTATCCCGGACAGATAGTAGAAGTGAAACTTGGCGCAACCAAAAGTGAAGGTGGAACCCGTGGAAAATCCATAGTCATTGGAGGCGAAAGATCTCCTGCTTTCTGCATGTTTGAAAATCCTATGCCCAACCCGCCTATTGTTTCCCTCGATGTATTCGACATGCGAATTCCATTGGCAAAAGCCGTTAAAATGCATGTAACTGAAGTACTGGACGATCCCGCTGCTTGGGCTAAATTAGCAGTAGAAAAATTCGGGGCGGACATGGTTACCCTTCATCTAATAAGCATTGATCCCTTGCAGAAAGACACCTCGCCTGAAGAAGCAGTAAAAACTGTTGAAGATGTACTTCAGGCTGTAGATGTACCCTTAATAATAGGCGGGTGTGGTGATCCGAAAAAGGACTTAGCTGTATTCGAGAAAGTAGCTGAAACCTTTGCAGGAGAAAGATTCCTTTTAAGCTCAGTTACACAGGACATGGATGTGGAGAAAGCCGCTCTAGCCGCAAAGAAGCATGGGCATGTGGTTCTCTCATTTACCCCTATGGACATGAACCTTGCAAGGGAACTTAACCGTAGGCTATACGAGTTCATCCCCAAAGATCACATAGTGATGGATACAACGACAGCAGCCCTAGGCTATGGGCTTGAATATGCCTTCACAGTGATGGAGCGTGCAAGGCTAGCTGCATTGATGGGTGATCAAGAATTGCAACACCCTATGTCCTCAGGTACAACCAACGCGTGGGCAGCACGTGAAGCATGGATGAAAATGGCGCCCGAATGGGGGCCAAGAGAACTTAGAGGTCCGATATGGGAAACCATTACTGCGTTAACCTTGCTTTTCGCTGGAGTAGATCTCTTTATGATGATGCATCCAGCTGCAGTTAAAACGCTTAAGGACGTCGTCAGAGAGCTTCTGAGCGGGCATTCAGGTAACGCTAAGAAAATCGCTGAGTGGATAACTGTTAAAACTTAAAAAGTTTAAGGAGGCATCCGGATTGACTGAAGTTCGGAAGAAAGGTTTCAAGGAATTAAGTCCAATAGACGTTTATATGCTTCTGCCTAAAACTAACTGCAAGGAGTGCGGCTTAGAAAACTGTATGGCTTTCGCCGCGAAAGTTGTGAACCGAGAGATCAACATTGAAAAGTGTCCGCCACTGTTAACTAAGCAGTTCGAGAAGCAATACAAGCAGCTTTCCGAAATGTTAAAACCTGCCGTGAAAGAAGTGGTCATCGGAGTCGGCGAAAAAGCCGTGAAAATAGGCGGCAAACTTGTAATGCATCGTCACGAGTTCGCCTACTTTAATCCTACTCCCATAGCCATAGACGTAACAGACGAAATGACCGAAGAAGAAATAGTTGATAGAGTTAAACGCACGGAAAGCTTCTCCTACATCTATATTGGGCAGACCTTAAAGCTGAACATGATAGCTGTGCGTTCTACATCAAACAGCCCGGAAAAATTCAAATTAACAGTCAAAAAGGTAATGGAAAACACGAGTCTACCTTTGATTCTTTGCAGCTTCGACCCTACAGTCATGGAATCCGGCTTAATGGCAGCTTCAAAGTCCAAACCGCTAATCTATGCCGCTACGAAGGAAAATTGGAAGGAAATGGCTGAACTTGCCCTTATGTATGACTGTCCCCTTGCAGTTTTCGCTCCTAATGACCTAAAACTGCTTCGTTCTTTGGTGAAAACTCTGCTTGAATATGGAGTGAAAGATCTAGTTCTAGACCCGGGAACATTCCCGACCGCAGGATTAGCTGACACGATAAACAATTTCACCATGATTCGCCGTGCAGCCTGCAAACATGGAGATGAGCTGTTCGGTTTTCCAATTTTAGGCGTACCCCTAACAGTTTGGCTCGAGAAAGGCGAAGCGCCCTCAGAAGTGGTCATGTGGAAGGAAGCCTACTTGGCAGGTATGCTTATTGTGCGGTATGCCGACTTACTTATAATGCACAGCTTGGATGGGTGGGTTCTCTTACCAAACGTGATTCTTCGCCAGAACATATATACCGATCCGAGAAAACCTGTAGCTGTCGAACCTGGGCTTCGAACTTTTGGAACTCCAAATGAAAACTCGCCTGTAATGATGACAACGAACTTCGCCTTAACCTATTACACAGTAGCTTCAGACATAGAAGCTTCAGGCGTAGACTCCTACCTAATAGTTGTAGACACTGAAGGAATAGCCGTCGACAGCGCTGTTGCTGGAAGAAAACTTACAGCCGAAAAAGTAGCAGAGGCCATAAAGGAATCCGGAGTAGAAAACATGGTCAAACATAGGAAGCTGATAATACCGGGGAAAGCAGCTAGGCTCAGCGGGGAAATCGAGCAACTAAGCGGATGGGAAGTCCTCGTAGGGCCAAGAGATTCCTCATCTATCCCTGCGTTCCTTCAAGAAAAATGGAGCAGGTAACGTTCCAAATACGCTTCGACTCTAGGAAAAATCGATTTAACTCTTTCCCTGCGTTTTTTCCCATTTATACTATTGAAAAGTTTTGGAACCTCGTTAGGTTTACTGAATTTTTCAGTTTCACCTGTTGAGCGTTTCCTCTCTATGAATATGCAATCATCAACGATACATGCTAAAACGCAGGCACCGCAGTAAATGCACAGTTCCTCCGTTATTTTTACCTTGCCACGCTGCCAATACAAGGCGTTAGTTGGACAAATGTCTATACACAGTTTGCATTCAAGACCACGACAAACCTTAGAATCGATTCTTATAGAGCCCTCTACGAAAAACTCCTTTACTCCTAATTGCTTTAACAAGCCAGCACGCTTTTTCTTCTCTTCTTTTTTGGAAGTTTCAAGAAGCATGCTGAAAATATCAGAAGATGAGTTGTCTCTAGCTTTTTTCGCCATCCCTGCTAAGCCTCAACATTAAAGGTTTTCCGTAGGATTTGTATAACAATGATGAATCGCAACTATTTATTTCCACTCATAATTAATGTTTTAGAAGCACGGGATTGAAGTGGCGAAGTATCTGCTTAGACCAGTTACAACCAAATACTGGAAACCGAGAGAAAACTTTCTAAAAGAAATAGCAGTAGCTGTAGAAAACCTAGTTGAAGACGGTGACTTTATGACGGTTTCTGAAAAGGCCTTATCAACAGCTCTTGGCAATATTGTAAATGAGGAACACGTAAAGCCGGGGGTTTTAGCGCACCTTATTGCCAAATACTGGATGCGAATTGCTTGGGGCTACTTCCTTGGAATTATGTGTCATCTCTATAAACGAACGGTTCAGAGGCTGCGGGAATACCCCATCGTGGAAGGAAGCCGTCACAAACAAGTTGCCCTACACCACGCAGGTTTCCTCTCAGCTTTAATGCATGGATCCGAAGGCGGAATAGATGGAAGCAACCTACCCTACTCCTACGTTAGCCTACCTCTCCCAAACGCCCAAAAAACAGCAGAAAAAATTCGCAGTTACATCAAACGAAAAACTGGGAAAAATATCTGCGTAATAATTGTAGACACGGATAAAACCTACTCCTTCCTAAACTTTCACTTTACTCCTCGTCCAACATCAGTTAAAGGCATTCACTTGTTCGGTGGAGTAATAGCCTATCTTGTTGGAAGGTTTCTACGTTTAAAGCGAAGAGCTACCCCAATAGCCGTGGCTGGTTGCCAATTAGATGCTGAGGAAGCCTTGCATATTGCTGAAATCTCCAACAGGGCTCGTGGAGTCGGGGCTGGAGAAACTGTTTGGGATATGGCTGACAAGTTCGAGGTTGAGCTTACGGGGGTTTCTTGGGAAATGCTTGAAAAGGTAAAGCATAAACCTTTAGTCGTCGTTAGAAGGAAGAAAGGTGGACAGATTGAAAAACCTTGTTCAGCAAATGGATATTTTCTTTAATCCCCGCTCGGTGGCCATTGTAGGTGCTTCTCGAAAAGTTAACAAAGCGGGACATGTTATTTTCAAAAATTTTGTAATAAACAAGCAACGGAACGTGTTTAAAGGTGAATTATACCCAGTTAACCCAAGCGAAGAACAAATTCTAGGTTTCAAGTGTTATCCGTCCATAGAAAAGATTCCAGGCGAATTAGACTTAGTAGTAATAGTAATTCCAGCTAAGCATGTGCCAAAAATCATGCAGGAAGCTACAATAAAACATGTAAAGTCCGTGGTAATCATAACCGCAGGCTTCAGTGAAATCGGAAATCACCTACTTGAAGAGAAGATAACTGAGATAGCTAAAAAAGCCGGAATACGCGTCTTAGGCCCCAACTGCTTAGGCGTCTATGACTCAGAAACAGGCGTCGACATGCTCTTTCTACCTGAAACAAAAATTCTCTCCACAGGCGAAGAAGTTGTTGCAACCCCCCGCCCGTTGCCTGGCAGTCTCGCCATAGTAACCCAAAGTGGAGCCTTTGGAGCAGCAGCCCTCGACTACCTAACTGGCCGTCAGATGGGAGTAAGCAAATTTGTAAGCTTCGGAAATAAATGTGATGTAAACGAAGCAGAAATGCTCTACTACCTCTTGCACGACGAGAAAACCAAAGTCATAATGCTTTACGTAGAAGAAATCAGCAATGGAAGAGAATTCATCAGGATTGCAAAAGAAGTCACAAAAATAAAGCCCATCGTTGCGTTGAAATCGGGAAGAACCGAAGCTGGAGCCAGAGCAGCAGCCTCCCACACTGGAGCAATAGCTGGATCTGACCAAATCTATGACGCAGCCTTTACCCAGGCTGGAATAATACGCGCTGATAATATGGAAGAGTTTTTCGACATAGGCAAAGCCCTAGCCATGCAACCGCCAGCAGAAGGAAAAAACATAGCTATAGTCACAGACGCTGGCGGGCCAGGCATAATGGCCGTAGACGAATGTGAAAGACGTGGGCTATCAGTCAAAAAGTTCTCTGACATGCTAATTCAGAAGTTTGAACAATTGAAAACGGAAGGAAAAATCCCTCGATTCGCGACCAACCTTAACCCGGTCGACCTAACTGGGTCAGCACGTTCAGAAATGTTTGAAACCGCTGTTAAGATTCTCCTCGAAGCATCAGAAGTTTACGGAATTATAGTTTTAGGGTTACACCACACTCCTGAGCTTCAAGGAGATTTTGTGGACCGTGTAGCAAAAATTGCAATAGGTTATCGTAAACCTGTTGTTGCATGTGACATCGGAGAAACAGAGATGGCGCTATACATCCGTTCCCGTTTCGAAAAATTTGGAATACCCGCTTATGGTTCGCCAGAGGACGCCGCCGTAGCCATGTATGCGCTTGTTAAGTATGGCGCCTATCTCAAAAAGAGCAAAAACTTCGAAATATATATGGACGAATTCTTAAAGAGAAGAAAATAATGTTTTCCTTTTATGACCTTTTTCGCTCTGCTTCCTTTAACCACTGCGCTACCTTTTTAAATGTGGGGTTCGGTGACATGTCAATCACTGGAACCATGATTTTCTCTCTTGTTTCAATTATTTTTTTATAGTCTGGCAATAGAGCAAAACCTACAAAAGTCCAATAAACCTTCTTCTCTTCTACCAATGCCTTGGCTGCAGTTTCGGTTGTTGCTGGTAACGGGAAATATAGAAACAATATTCCATCAGTCCAGTATAAGCCTGTAGGTTTTCCTCCGGCTACTATGCTTGCAAATCGAGCTAAATCATCCGCGTTTTCGAACTTAACAAATTCCCGAATAATGATCTCCTCAAAAGGCTCATATTGGATTTTAAGCTTTTTCACCAACTTTTCTCGCCCTCTTCTCTAATCATTTGCCCCTACTATTTAACTTTCACCATCTCACAGCCGGAAAGGGTTAAAAGCTCATGTCTAGTCTTGATAAGTTATACTAAGTATACTAGAGTACAATTGAGATGAAATAGATTGAACGAAATCCGTGTAGCCATAGTAGGCGTAGGTAATTGTGCCTCCGCTTTAATTCAAGGAGTTGAATATTATAAGAACGTGCAGGAAACTGCTTCTGTTCCAGGGTTAATGCATGTGGTTTTTGGAAAGTACCATGTCCGCGACATAAAATTTGTTGCCGCTTTTGACGTTAATCAGAATAAGATTGGACGAGACCTGTCCGAGGCTATATTCGCCCAACCTAACAGCTGCGTCAAGTTTGCAGATGTCCCTCCATTAGGCGTAAAAGTTTCACCAAGCCCTATGTTAGATGGAGTAGCTTCCCACATGAAACAAGCCTTCCATGTTCATCAACTAGAAGAAAAAGACCTCGCTCTAGATAACATTGTGTCCGTATTGAAGGAAACACAGGCAGAAATACTCGTTAACTACTTACCCGTTGGAAGTAAACAGGCAACCAGTTTTTACGCTCAAGCAGCATTAGAGGCTAACTGCGCATTCATTAACTGCATACCAGAATTTATAGCCTCAAACCACGAATGGGACATAAAGTTCCAAAAAAAAGGCTTGCCATTAGCAGGAGATGACATAAAAAGCCAGTTAGGCGCGACAATACTACACCGAAGTCTAGTAAAACTATGTAGCGATCGAGGAGTTAAAGTAGAAGAAACCTATCAGCTAAACTTAGGCGGCAACACCGACTTTTTAAACATGACAGTGGAAAATAGGCTACACACAAAACGAATCAGCAAAACTCAAGCCGTAACAAGTATGGTTGAGTATCCACTTCCAACCAGGATAGGGCCCTCAGACTACGTGCCATTCTTAGGCGACAAAAAAATCTGCTACATATTCCTTAAAGGAAGAAAATTCGGAAACCAGCCTGTAAATTTACTTGTGAAGCTTGAAGTAGAGGACTCTCCAAACAGCGCCGGGGTAGTCATCGACGTCATAAGAGCCGTGAAAATAGCTTTAGACCGAAAAATAGGCGGAGCTCTAATAAGCATATCGTCCTACGCTTTTAAGCATCCACCCATACAGATACCTGATAACACAGCAAGACAATGGGTAGAAGATTACATAAAAGGCAAAAGGAAAAGATAAAATCAATTCTTTCTTTTCAAGTTAAAAATACGAAGCTTTTCAGAGGCATCACTTGCAGAAGATGCAAAAGCTACCTTGCGAGCTTTATCTAAAGTAATCCGTGTTCCACAGTAGGGGCAAAGACGTGTTTTACAGTTAATCATAGCCACCAATGCTCTACCGCAACGATAACAAACCACTATTGCATAGGCCATTAGCTACAGCTCCTTTTATCTAAGAAGTGGACGGTGGGTCCTGAAGCTCGACGCCTAGTATCCGCCAACCCAAAGCGTTCCCGTTGCTCATACCCGCACTCCCTTGAGCGCTAAACGTCCAAGCTTAGGTTGCTCCCTCCCGGGCCTGGCCAGGTTCACTTGGTGAACATGGTGGTCAGCCTCCCTACGAAGGCTGCCCCATGACCGTTAGCCCCAAGGGACGGGTAGTCATTGTTTAAGGAACGCGGAGTTGACGGGCTTAGGCGCCTCACTTCAGCTTCAGCCCGTCCTGTAGAGGGTTTACGGTCGAGGCCGATGCCTCTCAGGGGACCCCTAGCCCCCCGCCTAGACCCACCGCCCAAGATGATTGAGCGTTTTTAGGGTATAAAAGTTTAACAGTTTTATAGTTAGATGGTGAATGGAAAAATGTTACATAAGGTTTTTATTTTATTGTTTGCTGGTTGCTCTCGGGGATGCGGGTTGGATTATCCCTCCTCCTCTCCCGCTGAGGATTTTCTCCCGCTCCCTACCCTCTCTTCTTCTACTTCCGTTCTCTTTGCATAATTTCTTCTGCAACTATTATGCCTGAAACTGAGGCTTGAACAAGACCTCGCGTGATTCCGGCGCCATCACCTATGGTGAACAGGTTTCGTATTTTAGTTTCAAGGGAATTATTCAGTTGAAGCCTTGAAGAGTAGAATTTTACCTCTATGCCATATAGTAACGTGTCTTTGGAACGTATTCCCGGAGTTATTTTGTCTAATGCATATAGCATTTCCTTTATGTCTGTTAAGTATCGATAAGGCAACACAAAGCTTAGATCTCCCGGAGTGGCGTTTTTTAAGGTAGGTTCTACAAGACTTCGAGCGATTCTTTCGGGTGTAGACCGTCTTCCAGCTTCGAAGTCGCCTAGCCTTTGAATTATCACTCCGCCGCTTAATAGGTTTGAAAGCCTAGCCAGGTATTTGCCATAAGCTATGGGTTCCCGGAAAGGCTCAGTGAAAGAGGTGCTTACGAGTATGGCAAAGTTAGTGTTCCTGGTCTTTCTCTCTGCATAGCTCTGTCCGTTAACTGTTAAGATTCCGTTGTAGGATTCAGTTATTACCTCACCGTAAGGCGCAACACAGAAGGTTCGAACTTGATCGTCAAAGGATTTCGAGTAGTAAATGAATTTTGGCTCGTACAACGCGTTGGTCAGATCTTCCATTACTGATGCTAAGACTTCTACTCGTATTCCAACATCCACAGGATTGTTAAGCGTCTTTAACCCTAAAGCTTGGGCTTCCATCTTTAGCCATTCAGCTCCGCTCCTACCTGGAGCTACAACTACATATTTCCCAAAAATTCTTTCCTTGCTGACTGTTTGTACACCTTCTACAAACCCGTTTTTGACTATTAAGCCTTCTACCTCTGTTTTCATTTTCACGTCTATTCTGTCTTTCAAATATTCCCGCATCTTTCGAAGAGTTTCAGCACATTTTTCCGTGCCCATATGCCTTATTTTTTGCGGAATCAGCTTTAATCCGGCAAGGGATGCTCTTTTCTCAATGTCTTCAATCTCTTCGATATCTGTTCCATAAACATTTTCTGAAGCCCCAAACTCAAGATATATGCTGTCCACATACTCTATGAGCTGTTTCAGCCTTTTTCCAGAAATGTATTCATTAAGCCATCCGCCCACTTCTGTAGACAACGTTAACTTTCCATCGCTGAAGGCCCCAGCTCCACCCCATCCAGAAAGCAGAGCGCACGGCTTACAATTCTTGCATCCTAACCCTCGACTAGCTGGACATTTGCGATCATCTATATCTGGGCCTTTCTCGATAACTGCTATTTTTAGATCAGTCTTCCTTGCAAGTTCGAGGGCGGAGAAGATTCCTGCTGGCCCAGCGCCTACTATGATGACGTCATACCTCAGCATATTTTGTTCTTCCCGAGGCTTTAGAAAAAGGCTTGTCGCCATATATGTTTTGTTATCTCAAGCTGTTCTAGATAAGGAATTAAGGTAGTCATTGTTAGGCTTTTATTAGGCGAATGCTTATTATGAAAGGTGGTGAGTTATCTTTTAACATTGGAGAGTGATGTGCCATGCTTAGAGATTTTAACCTTTTGATTACAACGACTCGTGGAAATGAAGATGAAGCCTGCTCAGAAATCTGGTATTTGTTAGGCGAAATAGGTGATAAAGCGCCAACCGTTGATAAAACAGGCATATCGGGATTGGTCGCTGCTAAAACAGCCTTTAATCCATTCGAAGTCATAGAAAAGTTCAGGGAAATTCTGAAACAGCGACCCTACGAGTTTCGTTACACGTTACGAGTTATTCCCATAGAGCGAACCATCCGCACAGACCTAAACGAAATCAGACGCGTAGCAACGGAAATGGGTTCAAAAATAAAGGAAAACGAAAGCTTCCGGATAACTGTCGAGAAAAGGTTTACCCAGCTCTCCTCTCGCGATATAATTGACGCGGCTGCAGCAAACATTGAAAGGAAGGTAAATTTGACTTCTCCAGATAAGATTCTTCTTATTGAGGTAGTTGGCGGAGTAACAGGCATATCGGTGGTAAAACCAAACGATATTCTCTCAGTTAGTAAAGAAAAGTTCAGCTAACGCTGTGTTGCCAAAAGCGCTACATGCTCAATAACCAGCTCAGTCAATGCCTCCTTCTCCGAACCTTTTCGCTTAGACAATGATTTCAACTCCTCATCCCCAATGTTAAACGCCTGTCGAATACGGTTGAACTTTTCCTCATTGATTTCCAATACAGAGTCATCTTCTGAACCCAACAAAATTTCCGAAAGCATAGCTGCAGCTCCACGAATTTTCTCTTGCTCATCATCCACTATTACTATGGCTATTTCTGAAGTTTCCGGTCTTATTCCTAAAACTTGGAAGGCTCGTTTAATCTGCCTTTGTGCAGAAGCAAAAAGCAAAATTTCGATGGCTAAGCTGTTAGATATGTTTCTACTATTTTTGAAAGCAGTTAAGGCATTTAAAACAGCAAAAAAAAGGTGTTCCCATCTCGCGATAAGCTTGGCATTCAAAAACTGCACAGTTGTACTTTTCATCTTCTCTCTAACGTCTTGAAGGAACAGTTCCACATTTTCAATTCTTACGTTCTTGTAACCACCTATGCCCACATACTTCCCATACTCCACTAGTTTTTCAATTCTCAACTAGTTTTTCTCCATTATTTCTCGCAAAAATCTTTCAATGAGATCAGGGTTCAACCCAGCCTCTACAAGTTTCCCTTTCTCTTCTTCGAAGGACCTTCCTTCCCGTCTGCATTTTTCCACAAGTTTTCTTATTGTTTCCTTTATCTCCCACGGAAAAACTATCCAATGTGATGTCTCTTTCTCATAGTAATCTGGAATGATAAGGCTCCAAGGCTTATAATAAATGGTTGCGACCTTAACCTGTAAGGCCCCCCTTTCCATTAAATGTTCCTTCACTAAACGTAGGCTTTTACCCGTATCCGCCACCTCATCAACGACAAGAACCTTTTTCCCCCTAACAGAGGTAGAAACGGGCTGCGTAATCACAGGTTCCCCCTTCGTTTCACCTACTCCAAGGTAAAACTCTGCCTTAACGTTAGCCAGTTCAGCGTTTTCTAAAAGATCAGATATCACTCGTGCCGGAGGCCACCCGCCACGGCAGACGCCTACAATAACGTCAGGCTCGAAACCGTCAGTTGTTATTTTTTCCGCTATCTCCAGTAGCATCATGTAGATTTGCTCCCAACTTGGAACCTCAAAACCAAGCTGTTCACTCATCTTTTAGACCCATCCAAACTCACTTTGAACAAATAAACGCTTAAAACATTTTTGTAAACTTTTTCAATGAAAAAGTTAAATTAAAACTCGGAAGATGGAGTGAAAAACCTTTGCACGAGATAGTTGAATGTGTCCCGAACTTTAGCACCTCTAGCCCAGAAGTTGTTAAAACAATCTTAAGCGAGATTCAACGGGTGAAAGATGCATATGTCCTCGACTATACCTTTGACGATTACTATAATCGTCTAGTCATCTCCTTCATTGGGAACCGCCAATCCGTGCTCGAGGCAGCTTTAAGCGCAGCTCAAAAAGCCGTAGAACTAATCGACATGACAAAACATAAGGGGCAACACCCACGGATAGGCGCCGTGGATGTAGTTCCCTTCATTCCAATAAAAAACGTAACTATGCAGGACTGCGTCGAAATAGCTAAGAAATTCGGAGAAACCCTTGCAAGAGAACTAGAGATTCCAGTCTATCTCTACGCTGAGGCAGCAACCAAGCCTGAACGAAAAGATCTAGACTGGATAAGAAAAGGCGAATACGAAAAACTAGCTGAAATGATAACTCAGCCAGACAGAAAACCTGATTTCGGTCCGGCAAAACCGCATCCAACGGCCGGTGCAACCATAACTGGCGCTCGTAAACTCATGGCCGGCTTCAACGTAAACCTCGGCACCTCAAATTTGAAAATAGCTAAAAAAATCGCTAAGGCACTACACTCAAAAAAGGGCGGATTAACCCATGTCAAAGCAATGGCAGCATACATACCAGAAAAAAATATCACACAGATAGGGATGAGCATAACCGACTACGAGAAAACACCGCTATACAGGGTTTTCGAACTTTTGAAAATAGAGGCAGAACGTTATAACGTTCCAATAATAAGCTCAGAATTTTGCGGAATGGCGCCGTTAAAGGCGCTAATTGACATAGCCAGTTACTACTTAAAAATAGAAAACCTCACTTCAGAACGGGTCATAGAGATAGCTATACAAGAAGCAATAGAAAAAGGCGAAGCGCTGTGAAAATCGAAGCCGACCTGCTAGTGCTTAATGCTAAACAATTACTAACCCTAAAAGGAAAAAGCGAAAAACCGGCTATCCGTGAAGAAATGAACGAGCTTCAGACTATTCTTGACGGCGGCTTAGCGATCAAAAATGGAAAACTAATCGCTGTTGGGGAATCTTCCGAAATTGAACAAACCTTTGAAAGCCCAAACATTTTAGACGCTGAAGGAAAAGTTGTCATGCCAGGCTTCGTTGATGCACATACCCACCTAGTTTTCGCTGGATCCAGAGAATCCGAATTCGAAATGCGCATCAAAGGAGCTTCTTACATAGAAATTCTAAAAAGGGGAGGTGGAATCCTCCAAACAGTAAAGGCGACACGTGAAGCCTCTTTTGAAACACTCATAGAAACAGGGCTTAAAACCTTGAATACAATGTTGTTACATGGAACCACTACTGTGGAAGCCAAGAGCGGGTACGGCTTATCAACAGAACACGAAATAAAAATCTTGGAAGCCATAAAAAAGCTAAATGAAAAACACGTTTTAGACCTTGTGCCTACCTTCATGGGAGCCCATGCTTTCCCACCGGAATATCTAGAAAATCCAGAAGGCTATGTTGAATTATTAATCCAGGAGATGATTCCAAAAGTGGCAGAACAACATTTAGCCGAATTCTGCGATGTTTTCTGCGAAAGGGGCGTCTTTGATGTGTCACAATCTAGAAAGATTTTGAAAACAGCTAAAAACCATGGCTTAAAACCCAAGGTTCATGCCGACGAAATAACTTATTTAGGTGGAGCAGAACTTGCCGCTGAAGTGGGCGCTGTGTCAGCAGAACACTTGATATGTGCCTCGGAGGCTGGAATCGAATTTTTGGCTAAGACAGGCGTGGTTGCTGTTCTTCTTCCAGCTGCTTCCTTTGCTCTGATGATTAATCGTTATGCCGAGGCACGGAAAATGATAACCAAAGGTGTTCCGGTTGCTTTGGGAACAGATTTCAATCCAAGCTGTTGGACTGAAAACATGCAACTAGCTATCGCCTTTGCATGTCGCAACATGAAGCTTTCACCAGCTGAAGCCATAACTGCAGCTACCATAAACGCTGCACATGCCATAAACCGTGCGAACCATGTTGGAAGCCTGGAAGTAGGAAAAAAGGCCGATATAATCATTTTAGATATACCTGACTACAAGTTCTTAGGATACCGTTTCGGTGTTAACCTCGTGAAATACGTGATAAAAAACGGCCGCATAGTTGTTAAAAACGGACAAATTCTTATATGAGGACACTTCGGTAAAAGGGTAAACGTTTTACTTTAGTTGACGCTTAGCCTTATGTGGTGGAAATGTTTGACCACACTTGAAAAGCCACCAAGATGTATAGTGGGGCATGAATTACATTGTAAGAACTGGCAAATTGAAGGAATTCTCCGCATGCTTTACAACGTAGTTGACCCTGAAGTAGCAAAAGACCCGGAAAACCTCATAGTCTATGGTGGAACTGGGAAGGCGGCTCGAAACTGGAAATGCTTCGAACAGATTGTCGAAACACTAATGATGTTGGAACAAGACGAAACTATGCTTGTCCAAAGCGGAAAGCCTGTCGCTGTGTTTAAAACTCACGAGTGGGCCCCCAGAGCTTTAATTGTAAATTCCATGCTTGTGCCAAAATGGGCTACGTGGGACTACTTCTTTGAACTCGAACAGAAAGGGCTTATCATGTTTGGACAGATGACAGCTGGGTCTTGGGCTTATATCGGGACCCAAGGAATATTGCAAGGTACATACGAGACTTTGGCTGCCGTGGCTAAGGAACACTTCGACGGAACCCTACGCGGAAGACTTGTATTAACTGCTGGACTAGGCGAAATGGGTGGTGCTCAACCCCTAGCAGTTACAATGAACGATGGCGTGGCATTGGTGATAGAAATAGACAAACATGCCATAGAACGGCGGATTCGCCATGGGTACTTGGACACATGGACTGACGATCTAGATGAGGCAATAAACATGGTTTTGGAAGCGAAACGTGAGGGAAAACCACTAAGCGTTGGATTGCTTGGTAATGCTGCGGAGGTACATTCCAACTTTCTCCGGCGAGGCATAATTCCTGATGTTTTGACAGACCAAACGGCAGCTCACGACCCGTTGAACGGTTATTACCCTGCTGGGCTTTCGAAGGAAGAGGCAGACGAACTTCGAGTCAATAATCCAAAGGAGTATTTGGAAAAATCCTACAATAGCATACGCATGCAAGTTGAAACCATGGTCAAAATGATGGAAAAAGGCGCAGTAACCTTTGAGTATGGAAATAACCTTCGACAACAAGCCTATAACGCCGGATTTAATCAAGCTTTTGCTTACCCCGGATTCGTCCAACGTTACATTCGACCCATGTTCTGCGAAGGAAAAGGTCCCTTCCGCTGGACTTCGCTCGTAGGAAGCAAAGAAGATATCTACACTTTAGACGACCTAATCCTTGAAAAGTTCGCCTACAATAAGGAATTGTGTCGTTGGATAAGAAAAGCCAAAGAACAGGTGAAGTTTCAAGGATTACCCGCCCGAGTTTGCTGGCTCGGCTTCGGCGAAAGAGCGCGATTTGGAAAAATGATAAATGACATGGTTGCAGACGGCAAACTTTCCGGGCCCATATGGATAGGCCGTGACCACTTGGATGGCGGAAGCGTTGCCTCACCCAACCGTGAAACAGAAGGCATGAAGGACGGTAGCGATGCTATTGCCGACTGGCCAATACTTAATGCCTTATTAAACGCTGTTGCCGGCGCTACTTGGGTTTCAGTGCACCATGGCGGAGGCGTAGGCATAGGCTACAGCATCCACGCCGGGATGTGTTTAGTCGCAGACGGAACCGAAGAAGCGGGAAGACGGCTGGTAAGGGTATTAACAACCGACCCTGGAACGGCTATAGTTCGACACGCAGATGCAGGATACGAGAAGGCAAAGCAAATAGCCAAAGAAAAGGGAATTAAAATCCCGATGTTGAGGTAGGTTGGAAAAGGAAAAACGAAGGCACCAGCGAGAAGCTATAAAAAGCTCCGTATTAGTTACCGGGTATGAGCTTCAATAAATTTTCTTATACTCCTATCATAAGTCCTTTCCACTTCAGATGGGAAAAAACAACCGGGTAACTCTCCTCTACTTCGATGATATTGTATACATTCACAACATTTTCCGCGTCTGTCGCAAGCAACATAAGTACATGAACAATTTTCTAAATTCCTCTCCAGATTTGGACAATCTACCATACTTCTCCCTTTCAACAAGCTTTTCTGGGGATAAAGCTTCTTTACTTTATCTTAAATCTATATCTAAGCTTTCTTTTATAAGGGCAAAGGATAGAATTTTTCTGGCAAAGCTTTTCATATCTTTATGCCTTAAGGATTTCATGCGGTGAAGCGGTCTTATGCATAACCATGTTATAGAAATCGACGGCGAAACTCTCACTGTTGAGGATGTTGTTTCAGTTGCCCGTCAAAATGTCAAAGTCGCCCTTTCCGAATCTACAAAAAGGAAGGTTACTGAAAGCCGTAAAGCTCTTCAAAAAATGATAGCGGAGGGAAAAGTAATCTACGGGGTTAACACGGGGTTTGGCGCCTTAGCTAACACGAAGATATCGCCCGAGGAGATTCGGCAATTACAAGTTAACCTCATTCGGAGTCATTCCACCGGTGTAGGTAAAGCCTTTCACAAGGAGGTTGTTCGTGCTGCCATGCTCTTGCGCGCCAACACTTTAGCTAAGGGTTATTCTGGTGTTCGCTTGAAAGTACTTGAAACTTTGGTTAAAATGCTCAACGAACACGTACATCCAGTTATTCCCGAGAAAGGCTCTGTAGGTGCAAGCGGAGATTTGGCCCCTCTTTCACATTTAACTCTCGTTCTAATGGGTGAAGGGGAAGCTGAATACCAAGGCAGAGTCTTGACTGGAAAACAAGCTATGGAACAGGCTGGGATTCAGCCTTTAACCCTTGAGGAGAAGGAAGGCCTAGCTCTTAATAATGGGACTCAAGTGATGACTGCTCTGGCTGCTTTGGCAGTACATGATGCGGAAAAACTCGTTCAAACAGCTGAAGTGGCTGCTGCTTTAACTCTTGAAGCTATGCTTGGAGTTTACGATGCCTTTGATGAGAGGATTCATGAAGTGAGGCCTCATCCGGGGCAGATGGCAACCGCTAGAAATATCCGCTCACTGATTCACGGGAGTAAGCTAATTCGTTTGGGCAAGGAAGCGTTAGAAACGCTAGGATATCCACAAGATCCGTATTCGCTACGTTGCATCCCTCAAGTTCTAGGTGCGGCAAGAGATGCAGTCGCTTATACCAGAAAAGTTGTGGAAATAGAGATAAACTCAGCTACTGATAACCCTCTAGTTTTTGCTTCTAACCCCGCTTGTTTTTCTGGTGGGAACTTCCATGGGCAGCCTATCGCCATAGCCATGGACATGCTTGGAATAGCTATAACTATGGTTGGAAACTTCTCTGAAAGAAGAACGGCAAGGCTTATTGATGAAAAACTTAACCGAGGACTACCTGCCTTTCTGGTCTCATCTCAAGCAACTAAGGGGCTAAACAGCGGATTCATGACCTTACAATATACAGCTGCCGCCTTAGCTTCAGAAAACAAGATTTTAGCTCACCCTGCATGCGTCGATTCAATCCCAACCTCAGCTAACTTTGAAGACTTTGTCAGCATGGGAACAACTGCCGCAAGAAAAGCTAAGGAAATAATTCGAAACACTCAGAATATAATCGGTATAGAACTTATTTGCGCTGCTCAGGCTATAGAATTCCGCGGATGGGAAAATCTTGGAAAAGGAACGAAACAGGCCTACAAAGCGATTCGAGATAAAGTTCCCAGACTAGAAGAAGATAGACAATTAAGCATTGACATAGAAACTGTGGTTAGGGAACTCGTTCAAAACGGAAAACTTGTGGAAGTAATAAGGGATGTGGTGGCGCTGGTTTAGGCTAGCTGTTGAAGCGCCTTTAACCTTTTGATAATGTTAGGATGTGTAGAAAAGATTTCTGAAAGTCTATCCAAAAAAGTGACTTTTCTTCTCAAAAGCTCTTGAACTAACCGTTGATCTCCACTTAATCGAGCTATTGCCGCAGCATCCACCTCTGCCCTATCTGGGTCAGCAATAAACAGGGCTTTCAAGGCATTAAAATTCGTTGTTTCCTTTCGGAAACGTTTCATTCTACCCGAAGTGTGAACTATTTTTGCTAATCCTTCTGAAAGTTTTCTTGCACCATCATCCACTATTGAAACACTATGTCTATCCGCGTAATATTCACGTATCCTGCTTAGATACAGGATGAACAGGTTTAGGAACCATGCAAGAAGCATAGCTATTATTCCTACAAGTAGACCCGCACTTCCCCCTTCTTCCCTTCGACTTCGACTGAACATGGATGAGAGCATGAGGCTGTAGCCTATGTAGAATAATATTGCCGGTAGGATGGAAACAAACATCATAACTTGCACGTCTCGATGCTTCAAGTGTCCAAGTTCATGTCCTATAACCGCTTCCACTTCTTCGTCTTCTAACGTTTCTAGAAGACCAGTTGTTACTGCAACGCGGGTTCCAGCGACAGGTGAACCATAAGCAAAGGCATTGGGAACGGGGATCCTTGCTAACATTACCTTAGGCATTCTGATATCGCTTTTTATGCTTAATCGTTCAACCATTCCGTAAAGCTTCGGGTTGTCAGCTTTCTTAATTTCTTTAACCCGATATACCGCGTCTATAATATAAGGCGAAAAAAGCCATTGCAGTATGTTGAAGGTTACGACGAGTATGCCTATTAGCATAAAATCGAGAGTTCCTATTAGAGTGAGTATGACTGTGAAGAAGAGGGTTGAGAGCCCGATGATTACGGCTAGTGTTCCTATCATGGATAACCGTAATTTCCACAAGCTCATAATTTATCCCTAGAATCGAGACACATAAATGGTTGCTTATATCCTTTACTCTTTCAAACCAAACTTTTTCTCACAAAGACCTCGGCTGATTTCCTCAACTATTTTCCAAACATGACTAGCTAATCTCTCACTTATCCAGCCTTTTTGCAAAGCATTGTTCAGTTTTTCCTTATCTAGAATTTTGTAGGTTTTGTCGGGCCAAACGCATACGTCAACTTCTAAGTCCACATATCGAATAGTGTTTGGGTAAAGCTCTATAGGAGTGTTCACGTTTATGTATGTGCCCTTATGTTCGCCATCAGGCGAATAATAATGAGTTTTGAAAGTCCACGCGCCTATTTCAGCTTCGGTTATTGCTTTATCCCCGGCTTGTTTGGAAACTCTTAGTCCGTCATATATTCCATCTCGTTTAAGGATTCGTTGGAAACGAATATTTGGCGCCTTGAATTCTTCGATTATTGCTTCTCCTAAAAGAAAGACTTGCCCACTTAGCTTTACATGTTCAATCTGCACTTTGTACCCTTCCTCAGGGTATTCTGGCTCAATAATTCGCCTAAACTCTTCTTTGACCTTTGCTTCAGGTTCTCCGTTTTCCAATAGTTTTTCAGCCATTTCTAGAGCTGCAGAAATCCTCCTGCCACAAGCTTTATAATAATGGTGTCCAGCTAGCGTAGGTACCACTGCATTTCTGATTTGGTCAAGAGTTGTTTTTGAAGTGGCAGGGAACTCTATATCCACGCAGTGGAAGCCTTCCAGCAGCAAGGCTGGGGCTGTTACTTGTTTACTTAACGCTGCTATCTTTTCAGCTTTCTCGAGGAGTCTATTTATTTCCCCCTTCAACCTTTCAGCAGGCTGGTTGGCTGATGTTTCACGCCATATTATCCCCCATTTCTCCGGTTTTAGCCGTTTTCCCAACGCGTAAAGGCGAGCTCTTTCGTTTAGATTTCTGATTTTTAGACTAACACCTATTATTTGCTCCGGGGTTAAGATTGCGTGTTTTCCAATAACTTTCACTTTTGTTGTTAGCAACGGGGTTTTTACGCCTATTTTCCGTCTTTGTACTTGGACAATTATTTCGTTACAGTCTTCAGGTTTCTCTCTCACTGGAAGCTTACCTAAAGCAACACCTATGTCTACTAAAACCATTTCGGAAAGATTTTCCACTATTTTTCCTTTATAAATCCCGTCAAGGCTTACATGCCATTTTCGAGTTATCGCGTCTCGGAGGTCTGAATGTAAAACCTGAATAAGCTTATCAACCGATTCGGGGGTTCCTATTGCACGTACACCTTGTAAATCGTAACGATCTTTTATTTCTATATCTGGCGGATCAAAGCAGTCTTTCAGACGGAATCTTTCTTTTATTGGAATAGATGGCTGCACTATTTCAAAGCCATTTTCGAGGAGTAATTTCGTTAACGCAGTAGTGTATATCCCTCTGATCTTGGCCTTCAATCCTTCTTAACCTCATTTGTTGAAATAGGGTTAAGCTAACTTTTCAATCTGATAGAGGTTGTCAACCCTTTTGACTTTGAACTTTACCTTTAGAATTTTTTCTGCTAGCCAAATGTTGGTTTCAAGATGGTCGGTTAACCTTCGAGTTAAAAAAACTGATTCCTCGTCTGCAAGTGCAACGTATGGTATAAGCATATCAGCTAAATGCACATCTACTGTAGGCCTCATGACTATTTCTTTCCAAAGTTTTTCTGCAGCTTCTCTGCCTACTTCCTCACTTCTTTTTCGTAGTTCTCCTATAGCATCTGCACCTAATACTGCTTTCTCGCTTGTTTTCGCCCATAACACCAATGAACTTCCTTTCTGGACGGGATTAGAACGGTCGTTTACTACATCCATTTGTGCAGTGAAACCGTAATCGCTTAAATATTCATTTGCGGCTTTGGCTTGTCTTTCTGCAACCTTTCTATCCTCTAAAAAGGTACAGACCGAAATTCCTCTTATTTCTTCTATTTCTCCAAAATTTTCCAGCATTAATGGCTCCAGCTTTACAGTGGGCTTGACTTCAAGTGTTACTTCTCCCATTCCTTTGGGGTAATATCCATATCTGTGGATTACAAGTGAAGCTGTTATCCCCATTTTTTGTAGAACCGGTAAAAACACATGCTTTATATAGTTAATTGTTGGGGAGTGACTGACATCTGTTCCACCTTTGACTACATGTAAATGTATAGAGTGTTTGGCAAAGATGCACATGGGTAGAACCGTCATTAATAGCATTGGAATACTTCCAGCAGTACCGATTTCGGCTTGTATGTTTCCTCCTGAAATCTCACTGGGATAATACCATAGTTCCTTTGAACCTATCTCTGCACCTTTAATTTCAGCGTTGCATATCCTTCCAGCCGTTAGTACTGCCTCCAAGTGCTGGGGGCGAAGCCCGGGCTGGGGGCGCTTTTGTCGAATGTTATATATGTGTAAGGGTCTCTGGAGGATACTGGCTAAGGCTATTGACAGCCGTAGGATGGTACCGCTTCCGCTTTTCTGGCTTCCATCAATCTCTAACATAAAATGAACTCCTTTAGGCGTTGCTGCATTTGCTTTCACACTGAAACTCTCGGCTTATGAGTTAATTATGTTTCGTTCCTTTTAGCCTTTAGAAGGGATAAACAAAATAGGATGGAATCGCAGAATATTACGATGGAGGCGTTTAAACCATTGAACTTGGAACCTTCTAACGTTGAGGAGCTTTGCACACGGATAGATGAGCTTCTTATTATACTTAAGCGAGTGGTAGAAGACTTAGAAAGTGTTTCTAAATCATTAAAAGAGGTCACAACTACTTCGTCCCCGCTTACATCGGTTCCAGCGCCCTCATTAACGCCAGCTGAACAGCCACGAACATTGGAAGATATTAAAATGATGTTCCCAGAAGAACTTGAGGCCCTTCTATCATTTGAGGACAAAGGAGAATTCATAATGATAAAACCACGACAATTTCTAGGTTCAGAAAATTTCGCAAAAATAGCTTCCATTGTCCGAAGTGCTGGGGGGGAATACAAAAGTGCTGGTAAAGATTCTCATTTCAAAGTTCCAAAGAAGACATAGAATAATCATTTAGCTCTCTCATTTCACGGCGTAGCCGCGTTGTTCCAAAAAATCAGCTAACTTGCTTAAACTATTCAAATCCGGGACAAAGTCCAGCTTTATTGGCGTTATGGAAACTTGTTTTCCACGTTTAATTACATATATATCTGTTCTTTCATAATCGTCTGGGTAATCGTCTAAAACCCAATCATAGATGCGGTATCCCCTCTCATGTTTTCTAAAAATGTCCAAATAACCTTTATACGAAAGTTTAGTGAACCCCACGCGTTTCATTGCAGTTCCTGCGGGTACGTTAATGTTCAATATGCTCGCCTTGGGTGGCATACCAAACCTTAAAACATACTCCACAACCTCCTGTGTCAAGTTCGCTGCAAACTCTAGCTCAGTCACGGTTACCTTCTTTTTAGGTGAACCTTCACCAATTCTTTCAATGCAGTACGAGGTGGCTACAGATGGAACTCCATGGATAGCTGCCTCAAAAGCTGCACCTAAAGTCCCGGAAGTAAGCAAGTCGTCTATCCCAATGTTTGGTCCAAGATTTATGCCTGAAACAACAATATCTGGCGTCTCCTTTAAAATCTTGAAAAGTGCTAATAACACGGCGTCTGCAGGAGTTCCAGTAACTGCATATGCTTTTGTTCCAGACTTTAGGTGAGTCTCGATTACTTCTACAGTACCTGTGGAAACAGCTTTTCCTATACCACTCTTTTCTGTTTGAGGCGCCACCACAACAGTTTCACCTAAATCTCTTAGCTTCTTTTCTAGAATCCATAACCCCGGTGAATCAATTCCATCATCATTAGTCAGCAAAATCTTTTTCATAGACTTTTGTTCTCCTACAATTTTAATAGCGTATGTAGAAATCTTCAAATTCACCCGTGTATTCACTCCACTCGATTTCTATATTTTTCACTCTGGCGCCTGGGGGCCCATGCTTACAAAACTCTATTAATTCTAAAACTTTTTCTTTTTCTCCTTCAAACAGGGCTTCAACTCGTCCATCAGGAAGGTTACGAACCCATCCTCTCACGTTTCGCTTTCTAGCTTCCCGTCGTGTTTCGTATCTGAAAAACACTCCCTGAACTCTTCCCGAAACATATACATGCGCCCTTTCCCTCATCGCACCACCACAAACGTTTAGATTATGTAATTGAAACTTTTCTTAAATGATATTTGTAGCGAAAGTTGTAGCAAAGGCATCCCACTTTCACTCACCTCTCTCCCTCTTATAGATGTTCGTTGCACCGTTTATTTTAAAACGTTCAAGAAGGCCTAAATCGAAATCAAGGTGAACGAATTGCTTTCCCATCTTAACGGAAAACTGCGGATTTACGCTTCAAGTTTTTCGACAAATCACTCTCGTTTGGAAACTGTTGGTTCTGCGGCTAGAAAAATCGCTGAGCATTTACATTTAGATTTGGAGGTTATCCGTTTTGGAGATAATCCAACCGCAATCCATGTTTATTTTAGTGATGGAAAGGGAGAAGAGATTCCACTTTACTCCGCCAAAAATGGAAGGTTAAATGAAGATGAGATTTACATAGCCCTAAGAAACATGATTTTTGTCTTGTCCTTCCACCCAAAATATTCAAACTTGAAAAAGATTAGGAGCGAGATCATGAAACCTTCTTGAATTTTATAGTTTGCCCGGTAAGTTCCACTTCATATGTCTGATTTACGTCGAAGTTAATCCCTAAGCTTTCATATTCTGTTTCTGTTAGGAAGAGAATTATTTTTGGGAGAGCGTATTTGGTTTTCGTTGGGAACATGGGCAATTGTTTTTGAAGAGCTTGGATTACACTTTGAACCATTTGTCCTTCTTCAGTTTCCGGTTTCACAGCGAATCGTGGGATAACCCGCTCCTCGACAAGTTCAATCCTTTTGCCAAGGTTTCCATCCGGGTCACGAATGGACTCGATTTTCTGAACTCTTACACGGAACATAAACTTCACACGCATTAACACTAGAAACTTACGTCTACTTCTTTATACCCTTTCCGTCATTTATTCCATTTCTATAGTTGCTGGAGGTTTTGGCGTAACATCATAATAAATCTCGGAAACATTATTGTATTTTTCAAGTATTTCTTCCGCAGTCTTGTTGAGAGTATTCCAGGGAAGTTTAGAAACTTCGGCTTCCAGAAAATCTCGTGTTTCAACCGCTCTTATTCCGATCACATATGGCTTTTCACTTGTTAGATATCGAATGGCATACCAGACACGGGTGAATGAGGGATTGTCTGTTAAAATCTTTTTCTGAAGAGCTATGAGGTTTAAAATTGGCGGTTGATGAACTTTTTCGTCAGGCGTCTGCACTCTTATTCCTACCACATAGCCATAACGTCTGACTCCCCGCTTCACTCCAGTTGCTTTATCAACAAAAATCTTGGCGTGAACATGCCTAGAGGGGACATTTAAAAATCGCGCTGTTGCCTCTTGAATCCGTATGAGCCGTCCATAATCTCTAATCTGCTCATTATCAATTATAACGGCAAAATGCTGGCTAGGCTTAAATTCCGCTAACCTCTTTTCCACAAGGGCGGTGGTTACCCTTAAAGTTTCTAGTTTATCAACTCGAACTTCGCCTACAACTCGAACCGCTAGCCCGGGTCCTGGGAAGGGTTGTCGTTCAATGATTTCGTCGGGTATTCCTAAATACTTAGCTACTTCCCTTACTTGACTCTTGTATAGCTGAACCACAGGCTCAACTATTTTAAAGCCGAAACGTTCAATAGGGCTTATTCCTATCTGTTCAAGCACGTTATGCTGAGTTTTTATTCCGCTTTTCGTTTCCACTACATCAGCGCGGTTTGTTCCTTGTACAAGAAAACTACATCCTTCTTTTCTGGCTAGCTCACTAAGTGTTTCATAAAAAGTTTTTCTGAAGGCTCTCCGTTTTTCTTCTGCATCCTTTAATCCCTTTAAGGCTTTCAAAAAACGTTCTCTGGCTTCTATGATTTTCACTGGTAGGTTTATAGGCGAGTTTGAAAGAAGCTCAGCAACTTTTTCCGGTTCGTTTCTTCGCATGAAAGCATCGTCCAACGTCACACATGTTAGCTGGTTGCCTATTGCTCTATAAGTTAGAACAGCGCTGACGGTGCTGTCAACTCCGCCAGAAACAGCCACCAATACCTTTTCTTTTCTGATAACATTCTGAATCTGCTTAATTCGAGTTTCAACAAATTCCTTTGGATTGAAATCCTCCAACGATTTATTCCTTCTCTTATTAACTTCTTTCATACTTGTTTCTTCATATTTATTATGTTTACCATGAACCATTCATCTCCACCAATTTTACATCACGTATATAAAAATAACTTAGCTTACCCATAGTTTTTGGGGAATCCGTTTAAATTTCTGTTGGTTTTGAAACGTCAAAAAGACAAGTTTTACATAGATTTGAGCGGTTAAAGTTTTTGAGCTATTTCCGCATATAATCTGCATTGTATTGCGGAGTGGGGCGTATGAAGCTAAACGAGTTAAAATCCACAGCTAAAGCTGTTAACGAGCTTGGTGAAAGTTATTGTGATGCTCTGAACGCTTTAAGCGGGGCAAGTAACGAAGTTAAAATGGTTCGCAAACTTTGGAGAAAAGAGAACAAGCCCCACTGCGTTTCGTTAGGACTAACCTTAATTGCCCTTCCAGACCCTTTCATAGTTACCGACCTAGCTGGAGCTGCGCTTTTAGCCTTTGGATTAATCCAATACAAAGTAAAGAACTCTGCACTCTATTTGGAAGATATATACAAAACGTTTCCCAAACTGCTTAAGGAACTGAACGAAATACGGTTCAATCATGTTTAGGCAAGTCTTGCAGTAAACCCTATATTTACAGCATATTATATACGTGACATAATGATTCCTGGGGAGGGAGGAGAAAGTGAAACTCGTAACCGTGCTCTTACCCGAAGCTTATCTGGAAGGGTTAGATGAACTTGTACGCGCCAATATGTACCCAAGTAGAAGTGCAGCTATTCGTTCAGCTGTGAGAGACCTCCTGAAAAAGGAGCTCTGGGGTAGAAAATAACCTACAGAGCCGTTGTGTTAACTCGGTTTTTTGCTTCTCTAGCTAAGTCTCTAAGTTTTTTAGCAGTTTCTGCTGGGTTTTTCGAAAGGGTTATAGTTCTTCCTACAATGATGAAGCTTGCTCCGGCTTTAATAGCCTCTTGGAGTTTGCCTCCTTGTGCACCTACTCCAGGCGAATAGATTGGAGTCTTTTCGTTTAATATTTGATAGATTTCCCGTATCTTTTCTGGATAAGTGGCGCCTACCACGGCTCCGTCAGCTTTCCACTTTAATGCCTTTTTAGCGAAAATCACATATTGTGGGGTTAGCTTTCCGTTTTCATCCTTTAATATTTGTCCATATCCCTCACATGCTGCTTTATGGCTCATGTAAACGAGTAGTATCACTCCCTTCTCATAGTTTTTCGCAGTTTCGAAAACGGGTTTCAAGCCCTGTTCCCATCCGATGAAGGGATTGGCAGTTATCGCGTCGAATCCTGCTTTAAAATAGTACTGGGCGATTACTTGGTTTGTGGCACCTATATCGTTTATCTTGCAATCCATTATCATTGGTAAGCCATACGAGTATGTCGCTTCTATTATCTTTTTGACGCCGTCAAACAAGCCTAGAGGAAGTGTTAAATGTCTATTGATTTTGACCGCGCAGATATAATGCTGAACTGTTTCGATAATCCTTAAAGCCTTTTTCAATAAAAGGGTTGGTTCCTGTGGTGGGAGGTCAAGTGCTAAAACTATGTTTGAGTTTTTGTTTTCTGCGGAATCTTTTATTTTTTCTTGAAATTTCATTTCTTAGCCTCATAAATAGAGTTTTATTTTTGTTATGGTTTGAAAACTTTTATGGTTTCAGTTTCACCTCCGGAAACATGTTCTATGAATTTAAGAGTCATTTCCACAGCGTTTTTTAGCTGATCTTCCGTGATCCCTGGGGCGCCATATCCTACTATCACTACTTCCCTTGTTTCTTGCGTGATTTTGGTTGCGTCAGCATCTCGGTAAGGGTAAACACAGAGAATTCGTGTTTTATCTGCTAATACTAGCATGTTGCTTTTCAGCATTATAGGTGTAACCATTCCAATTCCCCGAAATTTTTCGTTTTCTTTTGAGAAACGAATCTGTAGTGGTGGATTTAGAAGTTTTAGGTCAAATCCACTTAAGGGGATTATCGTTTTTAGTGAGGCTAAGTTATAGGCATCTACGACGGTTGAAATAGTTGGTAGTGGCTTTCCTCGTAGGATTCTACGAAGTAATGCTTCGCCTGAAGGTCGGATTTTTGTTGGGTCTATATTAAGTTTCCAATAAAAGTCGCGATAAGCTCTCACTACGAGATTATTCTTTAATCCCTCAAGCTGATGGATGCGTCTAGCTTCTTCAATGATTTGAGCTTTTAGCTCTTCAATTTTTGGATTTGTACGTTCAACTGTTATCCCTTTAACCATGCCTAAGCAAACAGCAAGTTCAGGAAATCTTTCAACCACTTCCTGATTCCACTTTACTTCCAATTCTTAATGAACCTCTCTCTATTTTAGAAGGGTATTCAATCAAAGTTAAAGGGTTTAGTGAATAAAGCTTTAATCACGGGCTTTTCCATTTTCAAGAGGATAGAAATGATTAAGATTGGATGTTGCGGTTATCCAACATCTATGCAAAGGTATTTCCGTTATTTTAAGCTTGTAGAAATAAACACAACGTTTTATCAGTATCCTCGGCCTTCTACGATAGAAAGATGGAGGGAAAACGCTCCATCAGATTTTGAGTTTGCAGTGAAAGCCCATCAGCAAATAACCCATAAATCAAAAATGAAGCTGGAAGAAGCAAGCGAGGTAGCCTTCCAGCGGATGAAAGAAATATGCAGAACTTTAAACGCTAAAGTGTTGCTTTTCCAAACTCCAGCTTCATTTAAGCCGGAGAAACTGGAAACTGCCAAGCGGTTTTTTGCAAAAATAAAACAGGAAGACCTAACTATCGTGTGGGAAACACGTGGTTCAGCATGGGAATCCACGGAAGTCCGTGAAAAGTTAAATCAAGCCCTTAAGGAAGTTGGGGTATCACATGTGGTTGATCCTTTTAAATCATCACCTGTATATGCTATTCACGTAACGTATTTTCGCTTACACGGGTTGGGAGAAAGGCTCTATTATTATCAATATACAGATAGCGAGCTGAAGCAACTCAAAAGTTTGGTGGAGCCTTTTCTAAAAAACGGGTTAGAGGTTTACGTACTTTTCAATAATTTGGCGATGATGCAAGATGCTATTAGGTTTAAAATCTACTTAGAAACGGGAAACTTTCCAAGGATCACTGCTGGTGTCGGATTCGATTCAATTAAAGAGGTTATCAGTCGAACTCGTTTTCCAGTTTCAAAGAACATGCTTTTACGGAAACTCGGTTGGAGAATAGTAGAAATTCAAGAAAATAAGCAGGAGCGGTTAGACGTTATCATAAAGAACTTACCATCGAAAACCTATAAGACTTTAGAGGATCTACTAAAGGAGATTAAGCGAAGCATAGAATCTAAAGCTCGAATCTAGGTGTATTCGCAAAAATTTTTATGACATCTGGTGGTTGGAAGATTGAGGTTTGAACGAAAACTTTTACGCCTGTTTTCACGGCTTCCTCTAGTAAAAGAGAAAATTTTGGGTCCAATTTATGGTTTGGCTTTAAAATTTTTACGTCTCCTCTTTGTATGGAAAAGAGAATTCCAGCGTTGTGTCCCCGCCGTTTTAAGCGGGTTAAAAGTTGAACATGTTTTGCTCCTCGCTGTGTTGGGGCGTCTGGAAATAGGGCTATTCCATTAACTACATGGGTTACGCTCTTGACTTCTACGAAGAACACGTTATTTTTTCCCTTTAGTTTAAGATCTAGAATCGAATCTTCTACACGAAAGTTTCTACGTTCAACGCTATAACTCTTAAGTGCTTTAAATAAACCGTTTTCTATGGCCTTTTCCGCTAAAAAGCTGGAAAACCGCGTATCTACGATAGTTACTACATGGGTTTTGATGGCGAAAACGTCATACTGGCTCTTTCGTTTCTCAGCTCTCGCGAATGGAATTTCCTTAAGGAAGACTTTGGCTTTGGGGGCTAAAACAGTGGTGAGCCTCCCAGAGTTTGGGAGATGTGCCAAAACTTTTTCGTTGTTAACTGCAACTTCAACCATGAAGCGGTTCAATCTTCGAAGGAACTCGCCTACTTTCAACTTCTTCCAGCCTAGGCTGATTCTAAGCTCCTTCTTATACATGCATGAGCCTCTTCTAAGCTAATTTTCTGTAAATCCTTAGTTCAGAAATGTAGTTATGGCTGTCGAAAATGTTTCCTTGGCTTCCTTTACAGAAGCTATCCCCACGGCAACTATACTTATACACTTGTTTTGGGCGATAAAGCGAAAGGCATCCTTTGGCGAAAGGTATCCTGCTGCTAAAACTTTTTTAGCGATTACTGGCTTACCTATGCGCATGATTTCTTCAGCGAGCAAAGCAGGTTCGGCGTCCATGAACATGCCTAGTTTATTGAATGGAAGCATTAGTAAGTCCACGTCTGCGGATAGGTCTACTTTGCTAAGCCAACGTAACATGACCAATGGATGATGACTAACCAGCCCAGCTAAACAGTTGGACGCGTGAATTTTGTTAAGCAGTTCTGAAATCAGTTTAACATTTTTACTGTCAGTCAAGGAGCCATGAAGCAACATGGCAACCGTATTAAACTCTCCGAAAATTTTGATCTCCTCCAACGCGTGATGTAAGCCAACGGTTCCAATAAGGGTTAATTTACCTCCAATTTCGGATTCAACAATACGTATTGCCTCGAAAACTTTTGGTGCTGGAAGGACTTGAACACCTAAAACGCCGAAATCAATGGCAGCTCGCATAACTTCCGCGATGTTTTCAGGCTGTTGAAACTTTTGGTAGTAAGCTATTGCTCGTTTTCCAAACTGTCCAGCTGCAAGAAATGGGGAAGTGCCTAAAAGTATTCTGGGAATACGTGCCTTTCCAATTTGTATCTGGAACTGTGAAAGTTTCCTTTTCAATTCCAGCCTAGAAGTTAAAGCCAACAATCGATCCTTCCGAGATTAATAGTTTCCTAAGTTAAAATTAAATTTTAGGAACCGTGTGCTTCAACTTGGCTTTTAATGTTCTAAAATCATCTTCCAACGCTTCACGGTTTCTAGCACTGTAAAGCGCCGCTGCTGGGTGATAGGTTGGAAAAACACATACTTCTAAACCTAAGACATGTCCTTTGAAAAATTTTCCGTGAACCTCGCTTATGGAGTTAAAATTCAAACCCATTTTCGAGAAAATATACTCAGTGGAATATCTCCCCAAAGTCACAAGATAGCGAGGTTCTATAACTCTGATCTGCTTATCCAAAAAAGGCGTGCAGACGTGAACTTCCTCAGGTAACGGGCTACGATTTTTTGGTGGTCTACACTTCAAAATGTTTCCGATAAAGACTTCACTTCTTGAAATCTCAAGAATAGAAAACAGCGAGTCAAGAATTTTTCCAGCCATCCCCACAAAGGGTTTCCCTTTAACGTCTTCCCAGTAACCTGGGGCTTCACCGATAAACATTATTTTTGTTGATGGGGATCCATCGCCCGGGACTGCATTTCTCCGAGTTTTCCAAAGCGAACATTTACGGCAAACATTTATTTCACGGGCTATTTCCTCTAAAAGCTTCTGTTTCTCGGACAGCTCTTACAACCTCTTTAAGACATGAACAAAACCTCTAACAGGAAATACTTTCACCGAATTCGGCTGTTACTTCACCAGTTCACGTTTCTTCCATCGGAGGTTCTTGCTTCGGCATTTCCGGCATTTAACTGCTCCTGGAGCGTTTCGAGCTCCGCACTCCCTACAAATTTTCATGTATAACCGATGCTTCTGCGCAATCGCCTTTTTTATCGGATCCATTACTGGCATATTCTTTCTCCGTTCGTGGTTGTTGCTATTCTAACGTTCAGCACTTTTAAATATAGTTTTCTCTCTGTCCTTATGTTCGGAGTTTTTGAGCTAGAATTTTAGCTATGTCTCCAGGTTTTTCAGCTATTTCTACTCCAGCGGCTTTTAGAGCTTCAATTTTTGTTTGGGCTGTCCCAGCTTTTCCCATAACTATTGCTCCGGCGTGCCCCATCCTTTTTCCTGGCGGTGCAGTTCTTCCAGCTATGAAAGCGGCTACGGGTTTTGGGTAATTTACTTCCTGTATGTATTTGGCGGCGAGTTCTTCAAGATTTCCACCTATCTCACCTATCAGGGCTACAGCTTTTGTATGTGGATCCTTTTCGAACATTTCTAGGACATCAATAAAGTTTAGCCCTACAATAGGGTCTCCGCCCAGCCCTAGACATGTGGATTGTCCAAGTTGTGCCTGGGTTAAACTGTTGGCTATTTCATACGTAAGGGTTCCACTACGTGAAATTATACCTACCATCCCCTGCTGAAAAACGTGAGCTGGCATAATCCCTAACTTGCATTCGCCCGGGGTTATGATGCCTGGAGTGTTTGGTCCAATGATTGTCGTGTTGTTCTCTTTTGCTAAATGCATTATTTGAATTGAGTCTTTAATTGGGATGTGCTCGGTAATTATCACTATGGTTTCCATTTTGCTTTCTATGGCTTCTAATGTTGCATCTAACGCGAAGGGTGCTGGGACGAAGATTATTGAGGCGTTTGCCTCCTCATGTTTTTCTATGGCTTCAGCCATGGTATCATATACTGGGATTCCATGGATTTTGGTTCCTCCTTTTCCCGGCGTTACCCCAGCAACTATTTTGGTTCCGTATTCTAACATAGCTTTAGTATGGAATCTTCCCTGCGTCCCCGTGATCCCTTGAACTATGACTTTGGTGTTTCTGTTTACGATGATGCCCATTTTATGGTAAACCTCTCTGGGATATTTGAACGGCTTTTTCAGCAGCTTCTTCCATGCTTTCTAGGACATGTATTCCAGCTTCAGACAATACCCGTTTTCCTTCTTCTTCGTTTGTGCCCACTAACCGTATGACCATTGGTTTATCATACCCAACTTTTTCCTTTGCGTTTATTATCCCCTTTGCAACTTCGTCGCAGCGGGTTATCCCACCTAAGATATTTATGAAGATTACATTCACTTTTGGATCTGAAGCTACTATTTCAAGAGCCGCCGTTATTCGTTCTGCTGAGGCTCCTCCCCCCACATCTAGGAAGTTAGCTGGTTGCCCACCGTAATGTTGAACAGCGTCCAGTGTTGCCATAACTAAGCCTGCTCCGTTACCAATTATTCCAATATTCCCTTCTAGTTTCACGTAAGCCAATCCCTTCTCAAGAGCTTTCAGCTCTTCACGCGAAAACTCCGAGGTTTTTGCTTCAAAAAGTCTCTTCTTGTATTCAGGATGTCGAAACAATGCATTGTCGTCAATTATTATTCGTGCATCAGCAGCTATGAATTCTCCCGTCGTTGTTTCAACTAATGGGTTCATCTCAACAAGTTCAGCGTCTAAATCCTCAATTATTGAGTAGAGACTCTGAAATATTGAGGCAAGTTGGGTTTGCTTGGCGCCTGTATAGCCTATTTTGCTCGCTATTTGGCGGGCATGGAAACTCCGAAAACCGTATTTAGGGTTTATTGGGAATTTAACGAGTTTTTCAGGTGTTTTCTCAGCGATTTCTTCGATGTCTATTCCCCCGACTGAGGAGGATAAAGCAATATAGCCTTTTTTCACGCGGTCTATAGTTATGCTGAAAAATAACTCAGATTTCACTGGAAGTTTTTCCTCAACCCAGACGCTTTCAACTTTTAGTCCTTTAATGTTCATTCCTAGAATTCTAGCTGCGCTTTCTTTAACTTCTGACGGGCATTTAGCGAATAGTATTCCTCCCGCTTTCCCCCTGCCACTCACGAGAACTTGAGCTTTTATGGCTATCGGGAAGTTCAACCTAGAAGCTATTCGACATGCCTCTTCTGGTGACGTTGCTAATTCTCCGCGTGGAATAGGGATACCGTAATTTGTGAAAATTCTTTTTGCCTCGTATTCGAAAAGCTTCATGGCGATTTTTCACCGAATTGCTATTTTAAGGTTTTAATAGTTACGTATGATTTGGTTTCTTTCACACCATTTATCGTTGCCAATTCTTTAAGGGTTTCATCGAGTTTGCCTCCTTCTACTATCAGAATTGCATCTATGTCTCCGGTTACCCTGAAAATCCTTTGGGCTGGAAGGCGGCTCATTTTTTCGTATGCTTGTTCTCTGTTTCTAGGCGTAACTTTAATGAATATGAAGGCGGGATTTACTGATATTCCAAGAAGATTTAGTCCTTTCTCAGTTATGTCAATGAAGCCTCTTCCGGTGCGTATGTATCCCATGTCTCTAAGCCGACGTAGATGAACGTTTAGGGCTTGCCGAGTTATGCCTAGTTCTTCAGCGAGTTCGCTTTGCTTCAATGTCACAGTATAGTTTGTTGTAGGCGAGCTTTTTTCGAAAAGCGTGTGCAACAGCCTTAATGAACGTCCAGTGATAGGTTTTTGTTTCCGCATTTTCTTTCACCAATCATTTTAAGCCTTTCCTTTACATTCGTAACGCTTATTTAAAGTTTATTTTGCCAAACCTTTATTATAGTCTGGAACGGCAAATATTTTCGATGAAGATATACTGCTGGTTTAACCGCAACGTATTTATTTTGCGATAAAAAAGCTTATGAAGCCATATAGAACATGAAAGCGAGGAGTGAGGCGGTACAATGTCTGAAAGCAACTCAGTGCTTGTCGGGAAAAAGCCAGTTATGAACTATGTGCTGGCTTGCATAACCCTCTTTCACGGCGGAGCAAAAGAAGTAAGCGTTAAAGCCAGGGGAAGGGCAATCAGCCGAGCCGTCGATGTTGTCGAGGTTGTTCGACGCCGATTCCTACCAGATGTAAAGATTAAAAAGGTAGGCATTGGCACGGAGCAAGTGGCACCCACTGAAGAGGGTGGCACGCCCACCAACGTCAGCACTATTGAAATCACTCTAGAACGCTAAGCGACGCATGCTTCATAGATGTGCAAAGCTCCGCCGCCCCTCCTTTATTTGTGGAGGGCATATCTTTAGTGAAAACGGTATTGTGCAAATTCTGCCTGCAAAGCGGAATACTATGCAAAAAATGCGAGTCAAAGCTCAAGTCTGGGGAGATAACCCAGACAGATTTGAAAGTAGCTCGAATACTCTTGTCTCTGGAGAAACGTTTCCCCTCGCTTCAGGATGTTTATTTCCACAAAGCCGTTGAAGCCAATGGAGCCCTCGCTATAATTGTGGGGCAGGGGCAGGTTTCTCGGCTATTGGGTTATGGTGGAAAGATAATTAAAACGCTTGGCGAACAAACTGGGAAAAACATTCGTGTAATAGAATATGGAACTAACGATCGAAAATTTTTGGAAGACCTTTTCGCTCCGTTGAGCATAGTTACCATAAACACTATTTGGTTACCAGACGGTAGTACTGAAACGAGAGTCATTTTAAAGAAGCCTAGAAGAAGTTCTCTTAGAATAAATGTGGAGGCTTTAAAAGAGATCGCGCAGAAGGTTAAGGATATGATCTTACGTGTGGAATTCACTGATTAGCGAGAGGGTTCCTGTGGAAATCGATGTGTTAGGGGACTGGCAGAGGTCTCATTACTCAACACAGATTGTGCCTGAACTGGATGGAAAAAAGGTAACTGTCTTTGGCTGGGTAAGAGAAATCCGTGACCTAGGTGGGATTCTATTCATAATCCTACATGATCGAGAAGGCACTGTGCAGATAACTGTTCCACGGAAAAAACTCGACCGGGAAATTGTGGCAAAGGCAGAGAGGCTTCAGCGTCAATATAGCATAGGCGTAAAAGGGGTCGTTAAAAAAACCGAAATGACCCCTCGCAGAGTGGAAATAATCCCTCAGGAAATACGTATCTTCGGATTGGCGAAGCAACCTCTCCCATTGGACATTACAGGAAAAGTTTCAGCTGGGATAGATGTACGACTTGACGCTAGGGTTTTAGATTTATGTCAAGAAAGAAGCCGTGCTATATTCAAAATACAACATGAGGCTTTGAAGGCTGTACGCACTTTCCTCTCTGAAAGCGGCTTTATGGAGGTTCATACTCCCCGTATAATCGCTACTGCAACAGAGGGTGGAGCAGCTCTATTCCCAGTCGAATACTTCGACAAAAAAGCGTTTCTTGCTCAAAGCCCGCAATTATATAAAGAAGAACTTGTGATAGGATTCGAAAAAGTCTTTGAGATTGGACATTTCTTCCGAGCTGAAGAGTCTCACACACGTAGGCATATAAGTGAATTTGTTTCCATCGACATTGAACAAGCCTTCGCAACGGCTGAAGATGTTATGCAAATTCTTGAAGGGCTCATTCACCACGTTTGCAAGACTGTGAAACAAAACTGTGTAAAGGAACTCCAAACTCTCAACTATAATTTCGAGATTCCGGAACTGCCTTTCAAGCGTTTTACTTACACGGAAATCTTGGAAGAATTGAAAAAGGTTGGGGTGGAAATCCCTTGGGGTGAGGACATTCCTACCCCTGCTTTCAGAACCTTAGGTGAAATGCATCCATACTTCTATTTTATAACTGAGTGGCCTACCCAATCCAAGGCTTTCTACATTAAACCGAGGGAAGATAACCCAGAAATATGCGAGGGTTTTGACCTTATGTGGGAATGGATTGAACTAGCCTCTGGAGGCTCCAGAATTTCAGATAAAGAGCTTCTTGTAAAACGTTTAAAAGAGAAAGGCTTGAGCCCCGAGTCCTTTAAGCATCATCTAAAAGCGTTTGATTATGGCATGCCGCCTCATGCGGGATGGGCCATTGGCCTAGAAAGGCTAACAATGATGCTTACTGGGATGAAAAATATACGAGAAGTAGTGTTGTTCCCGCGAGACAAGTTTCGGCTAACACCATAAAACTTCTCTATAAAAATTTTCCATGTATAAATAAACCCAACTGTTCCCTACTATAGCTTAAGGGAGGTATTGCCACTTGAAAAAGAACATATTCATAGTTGGAATAGTTTCATCATTTCTAATCTTAAGCTTAATTCTCTCTAACGCTTCACTAACCCAAGGAAAAGAACATTTCGAAATTGAGTGTATCCAACAAAGCGGAGTGGTTGACAAAGCACCTGGAGAAGAGTTTACTGTTAAAATTACCTTCAGAAACACTGGAAAAACTGTTGGTTCATGGAACATTAACATAGCTTTTGAAGGAGAGAACTGGAGCTGGGCAGGCGTAGCACAACACTTGACTTTGAAGCCTCACCACAGGGGGACTCTAACTTGGAAAGGAGAGGTTCCTGAGAATGCTCCTGCACGTAGCATTGCAAGGCTCATTGTGTATTTCAACGGAAAGTTTGTTAGGCTAGACTGGTGGATTCGTGTTACGGAAGCAGCAGAACTCTCCATAGTTTCCAGTACTGTGAAATAATTTAGGTATCCGTTAAAATCCTGCATCAATAACGTTCTGAGGTTTCATAAACTCCCGAAGAACAATAGTGGCATAAGAACCTCGAAGTAGCATAAACCTTAATGTGACCATTCGCTTCGAAGGATTAGCCGAATCTTCCCGCGGAGAAGTGAACGAAAAATCTTGAACAATTGTTACGCATGTTCTTAAACTTCCTTTTAGGCTTATTTCCTTCCATCCGGAAATCCGGAAATCCATGCAGGAAACTTTATCTTCTTCTAATATGCTTTGTTCGATTTCGCCTTGAACTCCACCAGAAAGGTTTTGCCTATAACCCGGCAAGGGTAAGGCTATACGCATTTTTCCTTTTTCTATAGCAGCCTCTATTTCTGTGAAGTTTTCCTCTCTTACAATTTCGTGTTTGGAGGTTGGTAACCCATATTTGTCTACCCATACTGCAAAATCGCCTATCTGTGGCTGATTGAGCGGTATTTTTTGCTTTATTCTCTGGCTTAAAAACCTGTTGAAAAGGTAAGATTGATATGCCTGAACAAAGAGCCTGCGGAGTTGAAGTGGTAGTTTACGAAATGCGCCGACAAAGTCTCTAGGGTGCTCCGCTAAATGCCCTAACATTAGTCTTTCATACTTCAAATGTTTTGGAAAATAATCCCTTGCTGTTTTGAAATCTTGATTCTCAGAAAGCCTTCTACGTGCTTTGCGGGAAATTTCATGCTCGAACGGGCTGGGGGCAGCTAGAAAAAGCATTGCCGCCTCTTCAACGTTTCCCTTCACTAAAGCTTTTCCAACTTTATGTGTGATAGGGCGAGTTGTTCCAAACCGTTGATGCCCAAAAAAGTTAGGAATCCCACCTAAAGTTTCCAGTTGCTTCCATGTTTCGCTTATCCTTTTTTTAACTTCAGTTTTTGAGTGAGTTATATTCCGTATTGTTATGTTAAAATGATTTCCAAGAAGGAGATGCGGCGAAACCGTTCTGTGCGAGTATTTAATAGGATTGAGAGTTAAATCTTTAAGACGTACTATTTCAAGCTCCTCTGGATGAACGTTTCTAAGGCTTATGTGCTGAGCTGTTAACGCCTTTGCATCCTTTATTCCAGCAACCTTAACCGCATTAAAGTCTACGCCTAACTGCTGAGCAATTCGCCTAACTGCCAGTAGAGTATCCCAACCACGTTTAACCATAACACAGATCAAGTATTTTTTCCAAGCCACCGGAACTAAAGAGATTTTTAAGCTTAGGTTTCTTTCTTTAGAAACCGTAGCCCTGGAATTATCGAGCAGAACCTCCTCTACAACGAAGTCATCAAAAGAAAAGCGAATGACTCCCCCTATCCCTTTAGTTCGAGTTGCGTAAACCTCTATTCCCAAATCTTTCTCTAACTGGGGGACTCTAGGCACTTCTTTAAACCTTCTTTCATAAAAGCGGAAGCTCACCAGTGATTTTATCAACTTTAGCTGCTGGAGCAGGGCCTATCCCAAGGCAAGTAACAGTTCCAGGCGGGATTTCGGTTAAACCCCTATCCTCTATCAAGGTGTGGGGTAAACTTGCATCTTTTGCTTCTTGTTCTAGCGTGAGAAGTTCTTCAAGGCTTTTTACTTTTACAACTATTTTGCGTTGTCCCTCTTTCAGCCATGCTCTCCACCACTCAGTAAACTTCTTTCTAGCTTCCTCAGCAGCTGAAACTGCCGCATGCGCAACTTGAACGGCTATTTTCCCCTTGCTCATTTGGAGATCTGCTCTTAGAACTATAACCTGTTTGTATTTGAATTCTAGAGCCATTGTTTTTAACCTAAATGGGAAAGACTTTTTTACGTTATAGTCAAGACGCGGAGTTAAAGGATTTCCGGCTTAAAAGCGTCCTGAAGATTGTATAGAGTCCAAGATTGATTATTGATGGATGCCAAGCTATTCTTGCTAGAGATTTTCCTTGAAAGTCAATGTCACTAAAATTTCTGAGAATTTTTTGCAATTCCAGCCTTTTACATTTTAATATTAGCTTGTCGATTTGGTTATCTGATAATTGTTCAAATGTTTTCCTCATTTGAAGCATAACCCACATATCAAACCCCATCAGTTTTCTCCATTTTCGCTGATATCTGGAAAGACTTTCCGCCGAAAAATTGTTCTCCTTCAAGGCGTTATGAATAGTTTCTGCAGCGATCATTGCGCATCTCATTCCTAGAATAACTCCCCCTCCAGTTGTTGGCTTAACCTGTGAAGCTGCATCGCCTATAACCAAGAATCCATTTGTAAAAGTTCTTGAAATCGGCCCACCCAATGTTATAGGATGGAAGGCTTCCCTAATGATTTTGGTCTTACCTAACTTTTTAGAAGCTATTGGATGTTTTCGTTTAAATTTTTCAAGGAACTGTTTAGGATTTCCTCGTTTTGTTGCCAATCCAATTTTGGCTGTTCCATCTCTTCTGGGCATGAGCCAGGCATAGAAGCTGGGCGCGTACGCGTTTCCAAAGTATATTTCTACGAAATCTTCGTCTATGTCTCTGACGTGATCTACTTCAGCTGATACGCCCTTAACAAGCATTGAAGAGTTTAAGGTGCGAAGCTTGGCTTGTCGTAAAATTCGAGAAGAAATCCCTTCAGCATCCACTACTATCTTTACCTTTAAGTTTTCATGGATCCCGCGGAACTTGACATTAACTCCCTTAACGTTGTGGTTTTCGATGACAAGTGATTCTACATGTTTTCCTAGACTAAGCTTAGCTCCGGCTTGTATGGCGAGTTCGGCTAAATGCCTGTCAAAAAATTTGCGATTCACGGAACATGTTACCGGAGAGTCAAACTCAATTTCAAAGCTGTTTCCTTTAGACGAATGGAAAACTGCGCCTCGGTACTCATTTTCCACGATCCCTTTCGGAAGGGGGTAAAGCCCGAGTCTTTTTAGGCTTTGAATGCTTAGGTGCCCAGCGCAGTGGGATGGTTCACCTATACTTCTATGTTCTTCAAAAACCGTTACATCAATCCCTTGTTTGGCTAGGGTTAAACTGCAGAAAAGCCCGCATACGCCGCCTCCAACAACAGCTACTTCAACCAAAACTTCTCCCAGCAAAGTTGAGGAAGATGTAAAATGGAGTTAATTGGTTTTTGAACGCTAGTCTTTAACGTTTACCAGCTCAACGCGTCGTTTTCCCCTTGTTAGGGAAGAAACAATAATTAACCCTTGCACTTCCATGGACATTAGTATCTTATTAAACTCACCAATTCCCAGTTCGCCGAAGCTTTCTTTAAGCATTTCATATAGTTCTGTATCTTTTACAGCTCCTTTCCTTTGCAGAATTTCCAATATTTTGGAGTTGACTGAATGAACGTGCCATATCTTTGACATTGTTTTACCTCTAGGCGATGGGAGTTGCCGGTTTCTTTATACGTCTAACTTGCTTCGCAAAATTCTTGTACCAGTTTTCCATGTCCTCCGAAATCGAGGGCCCGATCTTTTCTAGAGCCTTATCAAAATCCGTTTTTGTTACCTCCTTAGCGTTCACGTCTCTTCGTAAAGCGTTTAGTGCTGCCTCACGACATAAAGCTTCAATGTCTGCTCCTGAATATCCTTTTGTCGCTTCAGCTAAATGTTGCAAGTCAACATCGTTAGCCAGCGGCATGTCTTTGGTGTAAATCTGGAAAATTTCAAGTCTGGCTTTCTCATCTGGTTCAGGAACATAAATCAGCCGGTCGAACCTTCCAGGCCGGAGGACAGCTGGGTCAACTATGTCCGGTCTGTTCGTAGCAGCGATTATTACCACATCTTCAAGGGTCTGGATTCCATCTATTTCAGTTAACAACTGACTTATCACTCGTTCGGTAACACCGCTGTCTGCGTAGCCCATTCCACGTCTAGGAACCAACGCGTCAAATTCGTCGAAAAATATCACCGATGGGGCTGCCATCCGCGCCTTCCTAAATACTTCTCGTATTGCTTTTTCGGATTCACCAACCCATTTTGAGAATACCTCAGGCCCTTTAATTGTTATGAAGTTTGCCTCGCTTTCCGTGGCTACTGCTCTGGCTAGTAGGGTTTTGCCGCAGCCTGGCGGTCCATAGAGGAGAATTCCTTTCGGCGGTTTAATTCCAAGTCTTTTGAACATGCTTGGGTTTTTCAGTGGCCATTCTACAGCTTCTCTCAGTTCCTCTTTTACTTTGTCGAGTCCTCCTATATCGCTCCAGTGAACAGCCGGGATTTCTATATATACTTCTCTCATAGCAGTTGGAGTTATTTCCTTGTAAGCGTTTAGGAAATCTTCCATTCTTACTTCCATTTTTTCAAGCACGCTTGGGGGAATGCGTTCTTCTTCTAGATTTATTTGGGGGAGATACCGTCTTAGTGCTTTCATAGCTGTTTCGCGACATAAAGCTGCTAGATCCGCGCCTGTGTATCCATGGGTCATTTCCGCCAGTTTACGTAAATCTACATCTTCAGCTAGAGGCATTCCACGGGTATGGATTTGTAGGATTTCATATCTGGCTTGTTTGTCAGGTACTCCTATTTCGATTTCCCTGTCAAACCTTCCAGGTCTACGTAAAGCTGGATCTAAAGCGTCAGGTCGATTAGTGGCGCCTATCACTATGACGTTGCCTCTTCCAGCTAATCCATCCATCAAAGCTAAAAGTTGAGCGACAACTCGTCTTTCCACTTCGCCAGTAACTTCTTCTCGTTTAGGCGCTATAGCATCAAGTTCATCAATAAATATAATACTAGGCGCATTCTGTTGCGCTTGCTGAAAGATTTCACGCAGCCTAGCCTCCGATTCACCATAAAATTTACTCATAATTTCAGGTCCGTTTATGGCGAAAAAGTTTGCTTCAGACTCGTTGGCTACTGCTCTGGCTAGTAGGGTTTTGCCGCAGCCTGGCGGTCCATGTAATAGGACTCCCTTTGGGGGCTCTATTCCGAGTCTTTGGAACAATTCCGGATGTCGAAGGGGTAATTCAACCATTTCTCTTACGCGTTGAATTTCTTCGTGTAAGCCTCCTATGTCTTCATAAGTTGTCCGAGGCATTCCTCTGGCTTCTGGGGCTGGTTCACTGAGTATTTGGAGTTTAGTGTCTTGAGTTATTCTCACTATCCCATGAGGCCGGGTTTTCGTTACAGTAAATGGTATAGCTTGTCCAAGCATCATAACAAGTGTTGTGTCTCCCTCGATGACAGTGCGTTCCATTAAGCGGTTTTTAACGAAATGTGTAAAATCCTCGTCTACGTTCAGCCGCATATCCACTGGTGCCAAGGTTACACTCAAAGCATTTTTCACTTTTGCCGGTTTTATCATAACATACTCATTTATTGCTACGCCAGCGTTTTTCCTTGTAAATCCGTCGATACGTATAATGTTACGGTTTTGATCCTCAGTGTAGGCTGGCCAAGCTATGGCAGAGGTTGTGCGTTTCCCTGTTATTTCGATAACATCACCGGCGGATATTCCAAGTTTCTGCATAGTCTTCTGGTCTATTCTAGCTATTCCCCTTCCCACATCTCTCTGTTTTGCATCTGCCACGCGTAATTGTACTTCAGTCATACGTATTGTTCCTCTCTAGAATTTCTAGATGGTTGAATATTGTTTCCATATTTAAAGTTTCGTTCGTCTATCGAGCTCTGCGCACCATTATGGTCTGTATCTGACTTATGTCTTTTATTTCCTGAAGCTTGTTCTCGAGTTCTTCAAGGACTCCTGATTTATCTTCGGGAATCTTTATGTGGGCTATTAAAGCCTTTAAACCGAACGCTATGGGTTCCTCGCCGTATCCGTAGATTGAGGCGAATTCAGGTAAGCTTCTCTCGATCGTTTTTTTGAGCTGCTCGAAGTCTACGGTTATGTCTGTTGGAAAGATTTTATATGAAACTACAACATTTGCCATTCACTTCTTCTCCCTTAGCTTTACACTCTAATTTCAGTCTCCTGTTTATATAGCTACTCATACTTGGTGATCCCAAATTTTATCAATGCGGGCTACGTAATAGGCACAATCCCTAAAGGTGAAGAAAACATGTTAAGAACTAACAAGGATCGACTTGTTAAACTGTCCGTGGTTGGAGAGGTAACGAGTCCAATTTACGGTCGAAGTCCCTACCGAATATCTGCTGATGGGCAACCCCTAGTGTTGCCGAGTATAGGTGGGATAACTTACAATGTGCGTGTGGGTGATCCAGCTTGTGGATGGGAAGCTGACCATGTCGAGCCAGGCGTAAGTATCCAAAACAAGGAGAAGGAAGATGCCTCCACAGGGGCTAACAGAGCGTTGAACGTTCTAGCTTGCGTTGGCAACAAGGCCATTATTGTAAGCGGGGATGCTAAGGGCGCCAAGGGAACGGTAACAGGGAAACACGGTGGAATCGAGCATGTCATAGTAGATTTTCCATTGGAGACGCTGGAGAAACTTATGATAGGTGACAAAATCCTCATAAAATCTTATGGGCTAGGACTACGCCTACTTGACTTCCCGGACATAAAAGTCATGAACCTTGACCCCTGCTTCTTAGAAGTATTAAATCCTCAACCAGTAGGCGACAAACTTGAAATACCAGTAACTCACGAAATTCCAGCTTTCTTGATGGGCTCCGGGCTAGGTGCAAATCAAACCTATTCGGGGGATTACGACATTCAACTCTTTGATGAAAATACCGTGAAAACCTATGGGTTAGAGGGTATATGCCTAGGCGACCTCGTAGCCATAACAGACGCTGATAGCACCTATGGTAGGCTCTACAGAAAAGGCGCGATAACAGTTGGAATAGTTGTTCACTGCAACTCTGTGGTCTCAGGGCACGGTCCTGGAGTAACAACTCTTTTCACATCTCGTACGGGGAAAATAAAGCCACGAATAGATCCCAACGCTAACATCGCAAAAATCCTGAAACTAAGGTAACTTGAAGTACGAAAAAGGAAAAGTTGGCATTCACTGATTAACTTAGGAACAGATATATAATTGGACTTGCATTCTAGAATTGGAACTTTACCTGAACCGTGATGAAAATTGCCAATAAAGAGAAAAAGCCGTGGAAGATCTAAAGGCGGTAAAGGTAGAAGCGGGTTTGTCCAATGCGCCAGCTGTGGCGAACTTGTTCCTAGGGACAAAGCCAAAAAGGTTTCGAGACGTACATCACTTGTAGACCCGGTCTTAGCTAAGGAACTCCGACAGAAAGGAGCCTACATTTCAGCGCCAATTCAAACTAAGTATTATTGTGTTTCTTGCGCTGTGCATCGTGGAATAGTGAAAGTTCGTGCAAAGAATGAACGTAGGCGACGGCGCAGAAGATAATCTCAATCTTTTCTTGTCTGGTTGTAGAAATAAGCTATTCTCTGCAATGCTGTTAGGTTAGTTAAACCTGCTAACAAAATCATCCCCAAGTTTAACGCGTTTTCCATATATATGGTCATAAATGTTGCAATTGTGATGATCAGTATTCGATCCGGCCTCTCCATTAAACCCACGGTTTCCATTCTTATTCCTTCTATTTCCGCCCTTGCCCTTGTATAACTAACAAGAAGGGAGCCAATTAATGCCGTAAGTCCCCAATGAACCTCGCATAAGCCGCTAACCACTATAGAAGAATAAATTATGGCATCTGTGTATCTGTCTAAAACCGAGTCGATGAAGCCGCCGAAAGCTGTTGTCTGTGAATATAGTCGCGCTATAGCTCCGTCTAGTGCATCGCAAAGTCCAGATAGAAGCAATAAAGCAGCTGCTAAAAAAAGAGCCCATGCGGATTTTTTCGCCCAAGTATAGGCAACTGCGCTAAAAAGCGCTAAAATAACCCCTAAACCGCTCATCATGTTAGGGGTTAATCCTGCTCTCCATAGTTTTTCGGCTGTTCGGGCGATCTTTAACTGAAACTTTTGTTTGAGCCGAGTCAGCAAACGTTATCCCTCTGGCTTCACTGCTATTTTATCGCAATCCTTATTTAAGCTGAATCGGAAATGACGATAGGAATAGGAGAACTATGAAATGATTTACGTGGCTCAGTTAAACCTTAACGGCAGGATGGCATTAGGCTTAAAAGTAGAATTACCCGGCTCTCCGCCCTTGCTTTTAATAGTTGGCAAACGTGGCTTTCTTATGTGCGGTTATCTTAATATGGAATCAGTTGAAAAGCTAGGCGTAGCTGCAGCGATGATTTCTGGCGTCAAAAACTTTGAAGAAATGTTACATGGGGAAGTTAAAGCGGTTAGCTCAAAGGCCGAAACTTTCGGCGTTAAGAAGGGGATGCTAGGTGAAGATGTTGTTAAGCTATTTCTCGAAACTTAAATGGTAGGAAGTGGTATGGGAGGAATAAAAGTTGGGATATGAAGCTGTATGGAAAGTTTTAGCTGATATGATCGTTGAATTTAGAAGGAAGGGGGAGCAAATACCTGTTAACGTTATGGAGGACCTACGTTCCGCAAAAACCTTGATACAAGTTTTGAAGGCGGACAGAACTCGTACAGATGCTCTTGTTACACAAATTGAACAGTACCTTGAAAACGTTGAATTCCACTTATTCTCTGAAGCTCAGAAATTCGGTGAAGCTTTCTTTGAAGACTGGATGCAGAAACTAAGCAAAGCAAGAGAAAAAATATTCCAAGAAAGTGTGCCAACAACTTCCTCGGTTTCCCAGTTCGTCCCTGGGGTTCCTCGTGAAAAACATTGGATTCGAATTCAACCGTCTTCAGACACGCCGGAAGAGCTTATACGAAAAATAGCTGCAGAAGAAGATCTTTCATGTGAGCTTCAAGAGGATGGTTATATTCTTGTTAGTGGTGAAAAGGAACGTGTGAAAAGTTTTATCAAAAAAATGGCTAGAAAGCATGAAATTGTTAGCTAAAAATGTAGTAAAAATTTACATAACTGTTAAAACTTAAAACGTTTTCAAATATGAAGGGTAGAACAATAATCTAGAATAGAATATGCCTGTTAGAACCCCGCTACCTTAGGGGCGAGGCCACTAGAAATGCCTTACATCAAAAAAATAGAGGTTAAAGGATTCAAGTCCTTTGGGCCGAAAACCGTTACCTTAACCTTAGATAAAGGCTTCACGGTTATAACTGGACCAAATGGAAGTGGAAAAACAAACATAGTGGACGCTATTTTATTCGCCTTAGGCGAGTTAAGCGTTCGCAGGCTTCGAGCTGATGCCGCTAACAAATTGATATTTCATGGGTCGCCTGAGGCTGGGATTGAAAAAGCAAGGTCAGCTAAAGTAGTTATACAGTTCGATAATTCTGATGGTCGTATACCGGTGGACACAGCGACTGTTACAATCTCCCGTGAAGTCCAACGGAATGGGCAAAGCATTTACCGGCTGAATGGACGAAGAGTTTCGCGGACACAAATCCTTGAAATGCTTTCAATGGCTGGAATTAGTTCAAGCGGACACAACTTGATTATGCAAGGCACAATAACGCGGCTTACCGATATCTCTGCAGCTGAAAGAAGGAAAATAATTGAAGACTTAATCGGTATAGCCCAGTATGATGCGGAAAAGGCTGAAGCGGAGGAAAAGCTTCGCGTAGCCGACATGTCCATCCGCACGGCAATGGGAAGAATTGATGAGGTTCAAAAGCGTGTTGATGATCTAGAACGGGAACGCAATGAGCTTTTGCGATACAGGTTCATACAAAATGAAATCAAAAAATTTGAAATCAAAAAACTCTCCTACGAGATACTTAAACTTCGCAAAGAAGTTGAGCAACTATCCTCACAAGTAAATAAAGTAAGCGAAAAAGTTGAAAAGTTAAGACAACTACGAGAACATTTTCGCTCCAAAAGACGTATAATAGAAATTGAATGGCGGAAACTAAGCTCAGAAATGGTTGAAGAAGGCGGAGCTAGAGTTCTCCAAGTGCAAATGAAGATAGGTGAATTAAAATCTAAACTAAGCGAGCTAACCTCTAGGATAAACAGTGGAACTATAAGCTTAGAAGGGCTTAGAAAAGTTCGGGAAAATAACCGTCAACACTTTGAAGAACTACGTAGCGAGATAAAGGAAAACAGGCTTAAGATTCGAAAACTACGGAGAACCTACGAGAAACTTCAAGACGATATTTCGGAAAAACAGGCTGAACACGATGCTTTAGTTAGGGAAACTGCTCATTTATGGGAAAGTCTTGACCAAAATAGCTCTAAAATCCGAGAGGTTGAAAATCGGCTAGATAAACTCTATCAGCGGCTTGTAGAACTTCGAACTGAAACTGCAAAAACCCAAAACTCTATAAAAGCGCGAATGAGGCGATTAAAGGATCTTGCTACACGAAAAGAACGTTTTCAAGAAACCTTAAATGAACTTCAAAAATCGGTAAAGGATCTAGAAGAGATCCAAAAGGAACAGAAAAATCGACTTAAAAGTCTAGAACAGACGCTGGAAAAAAGGAAAGCTCAGAAAGAAGCTATAGCGCGAGAGATAGCAGAGGCTGAAAAAATAGCTGAATCCGCTAAGAATGCTGTGGTGGAGTTCGCAACTCAGAAAGAACTTGCAGAAACTATTGCAGCAGAGGAAAAGGCTTTACGAAGCATAGAAGAACTTGGTGAACTAGGCGTAATCTCCGGAATCCGCGGACGGCTTAAAAACCTAATCAAGTTAGATAGACGTTATCAAAAGGCATTAGAGGCAGCTGCCACAGGATGGCTTGACGCTCTAGTAGTAAACGATCTCGAAGCAGCCTATACCTGTACGGAAACCTTGAGACGGTTAAAGCTTGGAAGAATTAAGATAATTCCTTTGAATGGAATAACTCAAGCTGGGGAGTTTAAGCCGCCTAGACGTGAAGGCGTAGTTGGGTTGGCTCCAACTTTTGTGAAATGTTCAAAGGAATATTTGCCAGCCGTATTCTTTGTCTTCGGCGACACAGTTGTAGCTTTACACGAGAAGGCTGCAGCTGCCCTCTCGCGTGATGGATATCGCGTTGTAACGGTTAGAGGAGATGTTTTCGAGCCAGGAGGTGGCATGGAAAGCGGATATTATCGTGCGCCAATAGATTTCTCGAACATAATTCCAAGTGAGAATGCTCTTAAAAGATTAGATGAAGCTGTTGAAGCCCTCAAACAACATCTCGCTAGAAGAAATAAGGATATCGATGCAATTGAAGAAGAAATTGATAAGACGCTTATAGAAATAACAAGGCTTTCCGAAGCTATCACAATGTTAGACAATGAAATTGCACGAGTGCAAAGGAGTATTAAAAGAACTCAGCGAAACATTCGACGTGTTGACTTATACATGCAAAGAGTAAACAAACTTCTCGATAAAGAGAGAAATCAGATAGGGCTTTACAGGGCAGAGAGACAAGCTATCAAAAAAGAAGTTCGAAAGTTACGTAAAGAGCTTAGCGAATTAAGAAGGAAAACTGACCCAACTCACATCCAAACATTGGAAGTTAAACGGGAAAAACTAGCTGAAGAAATAATCAAACTTAGACAAAACCTGGGTACTGTGGAAACTGAAATTTCCACTCTTCAATCTCAATTTCAAAACATCTTAAGAATAAGTTATCAAAACAGCAAGATCCAGCTAAGAAAGGTTGAACAGCAATTAAGACGGTTAGAAAAAGAGGTTCGAGAAGCCCTAGAACAAAAGGAGCAGTTAAGAAAAGAACTTATGGAATTAGAAAAGTCCAGAATAGAACTTTCCCGCACAGTTTTAAGCGCTAGAGAAGAGGCAAAGAAATTCACAGCTCAAATAGATGAGATTGATAAGAAGCTTCGAAGGTTAGATGCAGAATATGAGGAAACCGAGAGAATTTTAAATAAGCTTAGGCTAAAACTCCAAACGTCTCTACTTCAAATGGAGCAACATCGTAGCACATTGCGTCAACTCGGCTGTCATGAACCAGTACAAGTTTCAGAAAAGGAATTGGAACAGGCTGAAGCGCTTTTGCAAATGATGAACCTTGAGCTTGAGAGAATAGGAGGGGTAAATCAGCTTGCCCTTTCACATTATGCGGAGCAAATCTCTCGATACAAAGAGCTTTCATTGCGGATGAACGAGCTTGAACGTGAAAAACAAGCAATAATCGCCTTCATGGAAGAAATCGACCGCAAAAAAAGGAAAGTGTTCATGGAAGCCTTCACCAGAATAAACGAGAACATCAGACGTTATTTCTCCAAGCTCACTGGCGGGGGATATGCCTTTCTAAAGCTGGAAAACCCAGAAGAACCCTTTGCTGGCGGCATAGATATGGTGGTACAGTTCCCAAACAAGCCTCCTATTCTAGTTACAGGTGCAAGCGGAGGCGAACGCTCCGTAGCCGCTGTTGCATTCCTCTTTGCAATACAAGAGTTTTCCCCAGCGGCCTTCTACATTCTAGACGAGATAGACGCCCATCTGGATGCTTTTCATGTGGAAAAGCTTGGTGAACTACTTTCTGAGGAAGCCTCCAAATCCCAGTTCATAGTAATCACATTGAAGCCTGAAATGGTAAATAAAGCACAGAAGGTTTATGGAGTTTATGAGCGGAACGGGGTTTCAAACGTGATTTCAGCCCGTTTCTTGGAGGCTAGGGTGTAATGCCACGTCTAAGCCCCGCAAGTAAGCCTTTCTACATGCATCCACCTTGGAACATCCTTTTCGATTTTCGACAGTTAGAAAAAATTGTTCCGTGGAAAGTGAACGTTGCCTATTTGCTCTTATCTTTTCTAGAAGAGATGGAAAAAAGAGGCGAAGTTGACTTTAGGGCTTCCGGTGTTGCCTTAGACTCATCAGCCTTCATATACCTCATGAAATCTAAACTTCTGCTAAAATTAGAGGAGCCCCCTGCATCCCCACCTAAGAAAATCCTTGATTTTCTCCCTCCACCCCTGTTTCTTCCCCTACGTCACGAGCTCACCTCCACCACTATTCAACATTTACTTCAAGTTCTAGACGAAGTGCTAAAAGGAGAGAAGCTGTTGCCAACAAAACGGAAAACCGAACCTATTCTTCCACCCCCGTCGGACATACTGCCTGCTCTCGATGTTTACTTGATGGAAATAGAGGCTCAAATGGAAGAATTGTTTCTTCAGCTCTCTCAAAGCGTAAAAGGGAAAGGTATAATTAACTTCTCAAAATTCGCTGCTGGAAAGAAAAGGATAGATGTCGTGAGGATTTTTATACTTCTGCTGTTTCTGGCTCAGAGAGGAAAGGTTAGCTTATGGCAAAGCGAGGATTTGGGAGAAATATATATTACCGTAGGAGAAAGCTCACATGGAACGGACAGTTTTAACCCAGATGAAACAGGATAGACCTATTAAGGAAAAAGTTAAAGAAGAAAAACTAAAGCGGGAATTAGCTCTTTTAGAGGCAGCTCTGTATGTTGCTGGGCGTCCTTTAGATTTGAAGGTTTTAGGCTCCATTCTTAAAACACGGTCTAAAAGAAAAGTTCAAAGATTAGCTCGAATGTTGATGAAAGAATACGAAAGTCGAAATACGGCCCTCGAAATTTTAGAGCTAAAGGACGAGAGGTTTGTGCTCCAGTTAAAAGCCGAATACACCCCACAAGTAAGAAGACTGGTAAAGCGGCCGCTTCTTTCCACCGGGCCACTTAAAACGCTTGCTTATATCGCTTATAAACAGCCGGTTTCGCAAATGCGGGTTATTGCGGTGAGAGGGCGTCATGCATATGCGCATATCAAACAGCTCGAGGAGATGGGGCTGATCACTCGTGAAAAAAGCGGCAGATCAAGTGTTTTAAGAACCACTAGCTACTTTGCTGACTACTTTGGTTTAAGCCATGATATTGCCACAATGAAACGGCAACTAAAAAAGGTGTTTAATCAACCCACTTCTCAATAAGGTTTATATTTAAAGCAGTTTTCTCATACTAAACACTGTTTCGGAAAGGGAAGAATAGAATGTCTGTCTGGCATGGAGATCAACATAAACGTAAACTGACGGGTGGAAAGAAACGTCCTTATCGAAAGAAACGCCGCTTCGAAAGAGGGTCTTTTCCAACAGAGACTCTGCTGGGTGACCCAGCGAGAAAAATAAGCCGTAGAAGAGGCGGAAACGTCAAGGTCAGGGTTCTAAGTGATAAATTCGCATGTGTGACTAACCCGGCTACTGGCAAAACCGAAAAAACTGAAATTCTTCGTGTAGTTAAAAATCCGGCGAACGTGGACTATGACAGGCGAGGCGTAATAACTAAGGGAGCTATAATTGAAACTTCCATGGGCTTGGCTCGTGTGACTTCGCGTCCAGGCCAAAACGGTGTAATAAACGCGGTGTTAATTGGCAAAGAATAGTTTTATCGTTTCTTTGTTTTTTTGCGTTTTTGTGCTTCTAGGCGGCTTTTGCTTCTAACCCTTAAAAGTTCGGAAGCAATCCTCTTAAGAACTGTGTTTTTTGGCTGTTTTTTAGCAACTATCAACATGCCGCTTCTAACCCATGGAGTTTTAGGATAGGCTTTATCCAGAATCATTTTATTTTGGAAACCAAGGCGTTCTACAGCCTCCTTTAACTCGCTAATCTTAGGTGATGGAACACAAAGTTTCACTGGGAGTCTTCTTCCTTTCTCTCTGGTTTTTGTTGAATCAAAGTAAACTGGCCATACAACGATTTTGTCCTGTTTTCGCATTAAGGATGTCACTCCTCCCTTTATTTGTGGGCATAGTAAGCGATAAGCTTCCTGGTTACTTCGTCTATTCTTACAAAGCCAAATCGCTCAAATTGTATTATTGTGCCTGGCTTTAGTTTTTTGCAAAGCTTTTCAGCGATTCCCCTTTCTATGGAAGCATCAGGCATAACCACATTACATGGCATTCCCATGTCAATTGGAATCCAATGAATTAATGGCGCCTTTAATTTTTTTGCTTCTTGATAACCTTCACTATGATAGCAAGCCTCAACCGCGTAGCTTTTAACATCTAATATTTCAACATTAAAAAGTCCCATCAGTCGAATCACTTGTTTCCTTTTAAATTTCTCAGAGTCCCTTCTGGAAATCCAAAACTGTGTCCCTTGGTTTTCCCTTCTAGGCTCTATCCGATACTTGCGGGCTCCTTTCTCCGGATATTCTGGGTGTAGGTAAAGTTGAACATCGAAGGCTTTTGGAACATTTTCCACTGTTAATTGAACTGGATTTACCACAAAGAAGAAACGGTTAGCTTTTGGATCTAGGATTTTACGGTTATAAGCATATAGATTTTCCCAGCTAAGTACCACATCCGCCGTTTTTGGGCCTACATCAATTATTAGTTGCCGGATGGCCTCTGGCGTTATGCCTCTGCGTTTCAACGCGAGAAAAGTTGCAAGTCGAGGGTCATCCCAACTTTTGAATGTTCCATTGCGGATTCCTTGAACTATCTTTGATTTACTGAGAAATGCTCCTGTAATCTTTAATCTGCCATAGTGGATAGCCTCAGGGTACTTCCATCCAAAATGTCCATACATGTATTCTTGGCGATGTTGATTGGTTAAATGCTCTTTTCCTCGGATTATGTGTGTTACTCCCAGTAAGTGATCATCTATCCCACAGGCGAAGTTGTATAGGGGCCAAACGCGGTACTTGCTTCCAACCCTTGGGTGAGGATATTTTTCTGTATCTATTATCCGTAGGGCGGGCCAATCTCTTATCGCTGGGTTAGGATGGGTTATGTCGGTTTTAACGCGTACTACCGCGTTTCCTTCAGCATACGTGCCATCAAGCATTTTCTTCCATCTTTCAAGATGGATTTCTGGTGAGAGCTCTCGACATGGGCAGGGTTGTTTTTGTAGGATTCTTTTACGGAACTCCTGCGACATGCATGTGCACACATAGGCATTTCCATCATGCAACAATTTCTCAGCGTGTTCATAGTAAATTGGAATTCTGTCACTTTGAATATACTCTTTATCAGGCTTGCATCCTAACCATTCTAAGTCTTCTCTTATCCTGTCGTAGAATTCAAGCACAGGTTTTTTCAGCTTTGGATCTGTATCTTCAAAGCGTAGGATGAAACGTCCCTTATACATTCTAGCATATTCGTAGCATAGGATTATCGCTCTAGCTGAGCCCAAGTGTAGAACACAATCAGGATTAGGTGAAAACCGTGTGATTATCAAAGGATATTTTTCCGCGTTGGGTAAGGGTGGAAGGCCCTTTTCCTCTTCAATTTTCCTTTTAGTTAACAGTTCTGGCCAGTTTTCTTCGATAATTTCTCGTTGTTTTGATAGACTTAGGCTGTTGACTTCTTGAACTATTTCTTTTATAAGTTGGGCTACTTGTTTTATCTCGGTTTTGAGTTGAGGTTTTTCCGCCAGTATCTTCCCCATTACTGGTGATTCACGCGCCTTTCCTTCGTGTTGAACAGCGTTTAATAAGGCGAATTTGCGGATTAATTCCCTTACTTCGGTTTCCATGCTTTTCAAGGAGCGCACTGTTCCCTGTCTAGATTTTTCTTTGGATGAGATAGTTGGCGAAGGCTCTTAATTTTTCCTTTGCTTTTGAGGCTGACAAAAGAGGGTCTATTTCCTTCCAACTTTCCTCAACAATTTTCCTTGCATAGTTTTTTGCGTATTCGATGGCGCCATATTTCTTTATAATCCCTATTGCTTCTTCCTTAAGCTTTTCATCTGAAGTGTGCATGTTAAGTATTTCAATTAGTCTTTCTCTGTCTTGTTGCGATGCTTTTTTCAAGGTGTAAATTACTATAAGGCTTCGCTTTCCTTCTGTTATATCCTGTCCTTGACCACCCTTCTTTCTAGCGAATTCTTGGCTTATGATATCCAGCAGATCATCTTGAATTTGAAAAGCTACTCCCATAGATTCTGCGAACCTTCCTATTTTTTCCACGAGTTCATCGTTTGCGTCAGCTAGTACGGCGGCCATTTTTGCCGCCATCCTCGCTAATGTTCCAGTCTTGTAGGCGCACATTTGCATGTACGCTTCTTCAGTGAGGTGATTAGCATCTGCTAAGCCTTTATGCCACGCTATATCCATGGCTTGTCCTAAGCTTAGCTTTATCATTTCTTCCACATAAATTTCATAGATTTTGCTTAGTTTTTGGTCTGAGATTATGCTTCTTTTCTCAATTAATGGAAGCAGTGGTAGATAGTAAATGGCGTTTCCTAGGTTTACAGCTACATCTAATCCGTAAATTCTGTGAATGCATGGTTTCCCTCTTCGATATTGGGAGTCATCTTCCACATCATCTATTATTATAGTTCCATTATGAATGATTTCAGGAATTATAGCGAAGTCTAAAAAGTCTTGAGGAGGCTTCCCCAGAGCTTCACATACTAAAAGGAAAAGCGCTGGTCTCCAACGTTTTCCTCCACGGTCTAGGAACTCCCAGAAAGGTTCCGCTAAAGCCTTGTTTAGGGCTTCAGTGTTATAAGCGTAACGAGGTGATATAATCTTGAAAAGAAGTGCGTTTTCGCCAAATTTTCGCGGAATATACTTCTCTATAATCTTATCTATTTTCACCGCGGTTTCTTTAAGGAAATTCTCAACATCCATATTTTCTTCTCCATTAAAGAATTCTAAACTATATTAAACGCCTTGCATAAGCTTCTACGTCAAATCCTCTTAACCTTAACCATTCACCCGTCTTTCCCATAACCAGAATAGGCGCCTTCTTTAATTCTTCTATGGAGGATGCTCCTACTAGAAACATTGTGTTTCTTAGTTCTTTGATCAGGAAGTTTAATGTTTCCTTTACTTTTTCTACTCCCTTAGTCGCTGAGCGTAAGATTGGTGCGGAAACACTTGTTAGACTGGCACCTAGGGATATAGCTTTAGCTATGTGGATGCCGCTTCGGATGCCCCCCGAAGCGATTACTGGGATTTGCACTGTTTTGGAAACTTCCACTATGCTGGCGGCTGTTGGTATTCCCCAATCCCAAAAGTTTTCGCCCAGTTTCCTTTGAAACTTGCTCTTTGCATTTTCAGCTCGGTAATACTCCACAGCTGCAAAGCTTGTTCCGCCTACACCGCTGACATCTATTCCAGCTACACTAGCTGCTTCGAGTTTTCGTGCTTCCTCATAGGCTATTCCAGCGCCAGTTTCCTTTACGATTACTGGAACTTTCAGACTTCGAGCTATTTTCTCTATTTTTTGGAGAACCCCTCGGTAATTGGTTTCTCCTTCTGGTTGGATTGTTTCTTGTAAGGGGTTTAGATGGATGACTAAAGCGTTTGCATCTATCATTTCTACAGCTTTTCTAGCTTCTTCTATTCCATAGCCTTCTACGAGTTGAGGCGCCCCTAGGTTAGCCATTAAGAAGGCTGTAGGTGCTTTTTCTCGGGTTATAGCAAAAGTTTTGGATAGTTGTGGATTTTCTATGGCTATTCTTTGGCTTCCAACTCCCATTCCCAATCCTAATTCTTCTACAGCTTCGGCTATGTTGGCGTTAATTTCTTCAGCTTCTTTAGTTCCTCCAGTTAATGCTCCCACAACTAGCGGCGCAGTAAATTTGTGGTTAAATGCCATTGTGGACGTGTCTATATCTTTCATTTCGATTTCAGGTAAGGCTTTATGTACAAATTTTATATCTTCAAAGCCTGCGGTAACTTTTCTGGCTTTCACATTTTTTTCGAGACATATCCTTATGTGGTCATTCTTCCTCTTCGCAATTTCATTCAATTGTCTCACCCTTTTTGAATGTATGTGCCTACAACTCTCTCGTTTTTTAAAGCTTTGTAGACTCTATTAGATTTAGTCGCATTGACTATAGAAACGGTTATTCCTTCTCTAATGGCTGGAGTTAACTCTTTAATTTTTCCAAGCATTCCACCTGTAACATCGACTGTTCCGGCATCTCCTAGATTTTTATACGTTTTTTTCAGTTCTTTCAGTGTTAATTGTGGAATTAAGCTTGCAGAACTATGCTTTTTAGGGTCCGCTGTGTATACGCCGTCTACGTCAACACCCATGATTATTCGTTCAGCTTCGAATTTCAACGCTAAGTTCGAAACAAGTTGGTCTCCGGAAAGAATAGAGAACCCTTTTGCTACATCTATTACGGCATCTCCATAAAGCACCGGAATGAAGTCTTTTTCGAAGAACTTCGTTAGCGCCTTGTCATCGAAGGCATAGATCCGACCATGCTTCGTTAGTATACAAGACGAAGGCGCAATACCTATTGCTGGTATGTCGCGTTGTATTAATGTGTTGACGAAGAGGCTGTTAAGCGTAACCATCGCACTATGTGTCCAGCAGAATCCTATGTTTTGTTCTTTGGTTTTAAAGCCCTCATTTATTGCGTATTCTTTTGCTATCGGGTGTCCGAAACTTCCGCCTCCGTGAACGATTAAGAGTTTCGAAATCCTTGCTTTGCTTATTTCTCTGGCTAGTCTTTTCATGACTCGAAGATTGGGCGTTAGAGGTTTCTCTTTAAAAGTTATTGCTGAGCCGCCAATCTTTAAGACAACTGGTTTATGGCTCAATTCTGACTCCCTCATTTGTCTTTCTTGCAATATATGGCGTTCCGCCAGCATGTTGGATGGCTTCAGCTACAGTTTCCATTCTGTCAGGCTCTGTCAGTGCTATCATGCATCCTCCTCCACCCGCTCCGGTAAGTTTAGCGCCTAACGCCCCAGCTTTGCGTGCGTTAGTGATAAGCCACTCTAGAGTTTCGCATGAAACGCCTACTGCGCATAGCAATGCGTGGTTAATGTCTGCAAGTTCGCCTAATGTTTTGATGTCTCCTTGACGCATTGCTTCTATGGCCTGTAGGACTATCTGTCTTCCGCTACGCAATATGGGTTCTACTATGGACGGAAATCGTTCATGCTTTTCTCTAACTCTGGCAACCAGGTCCCTAGTTGATCTTGAAACGTGGGTGTCCCCAATAACCAGGGGTATCTCCATTTTTACTTCTAGGGGCCTAACCCCTGTGTCCATCTGGAACAGAATGGTTCCGCCGAAGGTAGCTATTGCCGGGTCAACCCCTGAAGGTGTTCCATGAACAATTCGTTCAGCTTCATAGGTTATGCGAAAAATGTCTTCTCTAGAAAGTTTAACTTCCAGAATTTCAGCTACTGCCATGGTTGTGGCTGCAGCTACTGCAGCGGACGAACCTAAGCCGGCGGCAACGGGTACTGTGGAACGAATTTCTATGTTCAATCCCGTGTTTTTTCCGGAAATTTCAGAGATCTTGTCCACAACTTTTTTGATTGGTTCTAACCTGTATCTTGCTCGTTCGTCGCCTTTTTCTGGTTGGAAATTGCTTTCCTCAAAATATCCAGATATTCCAAGATTGGTTGAATGCACGTATATGCGTTTGTCGGTACGCAATTCCACTTTTGCATAGGCTCTTTTGTCTATGGCTAGAACTATTGCAGGTTCGCCGTATACAACGAAATGTTCACCAAAGAGGATAACTTTAGCGGGAGCTGAGGCAACAACCCCCAAACATTATACACCTTTAGCGAAGGATATGGCGGCATACCCAACAACACTTGAGTAGTCGCCAATAACATCTCCACTAGTTCTATAACATAACAATTTTGCTAGCTTCACATCTAAAATCTTCGCGGCTACAGTTAAAGCGGCAATAGGCCCATAGCCACAACAACTAATCCTATACGATTCTATAACCGAATAGAGCTTTTCTTCATTTAATTCCTCGATTGCTTTGATAACCATGGAATCCTTTTTCTTAGCGTTTTCGTGTGGCTCATAATGCGTCATGTCTGAAGAAGCCACAATTAAACCGTTTTTATTTTTTAATGCCCTAGCTATGGCTTTGCCGATTTCTCGACTTGAAGTTAAATCCTGCATGAGGAAAGCTATGGGCACTATATGAAAGGAATTGCCATACAAAAATTGAAGGAATGGAAGTTGGACTTCAATGGAATGTTCATAACGATGTGCAACTTCGTCTATATCCAAAATATCAGTTTCTTCCAAAATGGCATTTGCTGTTTCACTGTCCACCCTAACATCCCCCAAAGGGGTTCGCCAAACCCCATCGTTGAGGATTGCCAAACCGCTGCCATAACCTGTATGGTTTGGGCCTAAAAGGACTACGACTTCAGGTTTACCATCTAACGCTAGCTCATAATACGCATGGGCTGCTACTGGCCCTGAATACATGTAACCTGCGTGAGGGCATACCACCCCGACAAGCTTTCTTGCATTTTCTCTTCGGGGTTCAGGAAGCTTTCCTGGTCCGAGTTGACTGAGGAAGCAATTTTCTATTTGTTTCTTTAAAGCTTCGGGGGCAGCATCATAAAATGTTCCGGCTTGAGTTGGAAGTCGAACTTTCGCCGTTTAAGTTTCCTCCCGTAAGATTTTGGTTTCAAATTCCTCTATTTGCACGTTTAAGTCTTGGTCTGGTGCTAGTTCTCCTTTTTCCCGTAATATTTGTCTTGCTAGAAGCCAATAGATTGTTGCAAGGGCTCTTCTTCCCTTATTGTTTGTTGGAATTACCAGGTCAATTCCAGTGAAATCATTGTCAGTGCTACACAATGCTACAACTGGGATTCCTACCAGTGCGGCTTCTTTGATTGACTGGGAGTCAGCGCGGGGGTCTGAAACAAGTAGGACATCAGGTTCTAAACGGTTCGGGTAAAGCGGGTTCGAAAATGAGCCGGGAATAAACCTTCCAATTATAGGAATGGCTCCAATTAGTTCGCAGAATTTTTTGACTGGCTGTTGAGCATAAAGTCTAGCTGAGGCAACAGCAATTTTTGAGGGTTGGAAGCGAGCTAGAAACTTAGCAACTATTCTTATTCGCTCATCCGTTTTTTTAATGTCGAGTACGAAGAGCCCGTCAGGACGGACACGATATATGAAGGGCTCCATGTTTTTTGTTTTCATCCTAGTCCCTATGTGTATTCCTGCTGAAAGCAAGGTATCTCTTGGAAGCAGAAGCTCTTCTTCCATTGTAACTGTTTCAGAAACTGTTTCTTTATGTTCCTCTTTTACTGGTTCTTTTTGATTTTCTGTTTCAGCCAAATTTATCCCAACCTAGGTAAACTTGCCATTCGCGCTCTATTTCCAAGAAGCTCCTCTATCCTTATTAACTCGTTTATCTTAGCGATTCGAGCTCCCTCTACGATCCCTGTCTTTATTATGGGGCAATTTAAACCTACAGCCAGATGGGCAACATGCCAATCCACTGTATCCCCGGAACGGTGGGAAACTATAGGCACATAACCTGCCTTTTTAGCTAGCTCTACTGTTCGGATAGCTCGGGTTAACGTACCAACCTGATTAACTTTAATTATTATGGCGTTCCCTGCATTCAGTTTCATGCCATGTCTTAGACGTTTTTCATTAGTAACGAAAAGGTCATCTCCGCAGATAAGGCATTGCCTTACTTTCCGTGTTAGTTCCGCAAAATTCTTAAAGTCTTCCTCATGGAAGGGATCCTCCACATACACGAGCCTGAACTGTTCGATAAGTTGAAGGACATGTTCAAGCTGTTCATCAGAGTCAAGTTTCCTGCCACCTCGAGAATAAACATAACGTCTGGTTTTCGGGTTCCATAATGTTGAAGCAGCCATATCTAAACCTACTCGGCATTCAAACCCCATTTCTTCACTTACTTCTTCGCAGACATTTGAGAGAAGTTCTAAGGCCTCGTGGTCATTCAGCCCTGCGATCCAAGCTCCCTCATCACTTCTTCCACCGCCGAAGTCTTTACCAGCTTTTTTGAGTTTCTCTCCAACCTTTTTATGTATAAGTGCATTTGCTTTCGCTGCTTCTTGAAAATTCCTTGCAGCGATAGGTAATACAAGAAACTCTTGAATATCTGGCGTTTTTCCTCTGGCATGTTTTCCGCCGCTTATGGTATTTCCCAAAGGATATGGAAGTTCACAGGCCAACTGACCGCCCAAATACTGAAATAATGGTAAACCGTAAGCGTTTGCAGCGGCTTCTGCTACGGCAAGTGAAAGCGCAAACGCAGTGTTTCCACCGATATTTGCAAAGTTCTCTGTTCCATCAATTTCCCCAAGCATTTCATCAATTCCTTCTTGCATATCAACATTCATTCCCAGAAGTTCCGGAACAACAAGGGTTTCGATTTTTTTCAAAGCTTCGTCTATCCCTTTTCGTGGATACGGTGAAACCTCATTTTTCCCTCTACTTGCACCAGAGGGCGCTGATACCCTTCCTAGGCTTGAGGGGGTTATCACGTCTACCTCTATTGTTTCATTTCCTCTACTATCAAAAATTTTACGTGCAACAATATCGTCTATAACTGTGGACACTTCATCCTCTCCTAATATGGTCTGGCTATCCTCCTGCGATGTGCTTCCTCGAAAAATTTGAGAACTTCGTCGATTATTTCGACATGTGAAAGGAACATACGTCGACAACAATACCTCTTTATTCCTAAACTATCGAGAACAATGCCAGCATCTTCTCCAGCTCGAACTCTCCGGGCGAATTCCTCCCACTTGTCAGCTATAAGTTTGCCGCATGTGAAACACCTAACTGGAATTATCATATCATTATCACCTTCCCTATCTGTAGCTTTTCTGATCTCTAGCTCTAGCCCCTGGTCCACCAAACTTTTTTGGCTCTTTCCTTCTGGGGTCACCGGCAATCATTGTTCTATCATAAGCCAAGAAAACTCTGCGGAGATGAGAGCTTTTAGTCCATTTAAGAAGAGCTCGTGCTATCGCCATTCTAGCCGCCTCAGCTTGCCCCATGAACCCCCCTCCCCAAACCTTTACCTCTATATCTAGCTGTTTCCAGATTTCATCACCCGCTTGAACCAAAGGTTCCAGTATTTTTTCTTTGGCAATTTCAGGCTGAAATATTTCTAAGGGAATTTTGTTTATTCTTACTTTTCCACCGCCCGGTCTAACAACGGCTCGGGCTATAGCTGTTTTTCGTTTTCCACTTATTACCAGGACTTTCCGTGGGTTTGGTGTCATAATTCTCCCCTCCAGCCTACTTCTTTAGCTAATTCTGCAACTGTAAAGAAGGGACAACGTAGTTTACTCGCATGAGCTTCCCTTAAGGTTTCCTTCTCCACATTTTGCAGTTCTTCTGGAACTCCGATGTATACCCTGAGCCTTTTATAAGCTAGCTTTCCTTTTGGTTGCTTATATGGCAACATCCCACGTATGGTACGTCTAACTATCCGATCAGGCCTCCTAGGATGGAAGGGGCCTTTCCATGGGTGCCCAACAGAAAGCTGTTCTTTCACTTCTCTTACTTTGTTCTTCTTCTTACCTGAAATTACAGCTTTTTCTGCATTTACTATAATTATTCTTTCTCCTTTTAGTAAACGCTTTGCCACTACACTTGACATTCTTCCAAGTATGAGACCAGTTGCATCAATTACTGTAGTTCTTTGAGTTAAAGTTTCCATCTTTCTCACCCTATAATTTTAACATTTGAGCCTTTTGGATTCTTTTTTACTAGTTGGTAGAAGGTAAGGCAACTGCCACGTTTTCTCTTTATTTTTTCTCGAGCCTTTTCTGAAAAGCTAAAAGCCGCCACTTTCACTTGGTGGTCTAAATTGCCCGTTCCGAGGACCTTTCCTGGAACAGCTACAAAAGTTCCTTTCTCAGTATAACGGTTTATTCGACTTAAGTTTACTGCCAAGCGTCTTCTTCGGGAGGCTAAAAGCTTTTCTGCTATGTCTCTCCAGATCTCTGCATTATTCTCTCGAGCGGCTTTTTTCAGGAATTTTATAAGGCTTATTAATTCTGGATTTGTGGTTTTCAGTTTCTTCAAGTTTTAGCCACCTTAAATTGTTTTAGGAGTTCGCTGAATTGTTCGTCCAAGATTTTGAGTGCCTCGAAGATAATTCTTTCAGGTGGAAGTACTCCGTTAGTTTCCATTTGGAAGATGAAAACATCGTCTTCCCACGTTACCTTTATTGCTTTTGGGTTTTTTGGACAAACGTCAACGCAGTCCTGACATAGAATACATGCCATTAAGTTGCGAATTTCAATTTTATTTCCTGTCTTAGAAAAAACTTTTCTTGGGCAAATTTTTATGCATTCGCCGCAAATATCGCAGTTTTTCATGATTTCTATTTTCGGCATGTATTTATAGGTGCATAGGGATACAGGTTGCCATTTAGCATGGTTTTTGCCTTTTCCAAGCTTGGCGTAAGCTTCCAGCATTACTCTTTGCCCAGTAGCCAGTTTAACTATTGGAATGTGCGGGCTTACAGGTGTAATTTCTTGGTTTTCGCTTTTTAAGTCTCCTGAATAGACAGTAACAGGCGCTTCTGTTGCTTCTTTCTGGAGGGTTAACGTTACACGGCAAAGATTACATCCAAATTTACTTTCGCAAGAACATTTTTCTGGAAGATTGTAGGAATCTAAATCGGTTTTTAGGGGGATAAGTCCTAATCTGTGTGCTAAAATTTCGTCATGTAGAATGGAGGAGTTTTCGATTACAACTACTTCGTCTATCGCCATACATGGAACTTCAGATATGGCAGTTCTACGTAAAGCGTTTAAAAAAGCCGTGTGAGTACCCTTAATAAGTAATCGTAAAGTTGTATCATCTTTTTCTAACACTTGAATTTCCACAGAGTTGAACACTCCATGTTTAACATGTCTTAAGTTGTGTGCCTTTCAATAAAAGAAGGCTGCATTATTTCAATTTTATGGTTTACTAAGTTAACGCAGCATTTAAAACCTAAACGCGATTTGCAAAATCATACAATGTTAAACATTACTTAGTTTAGAAAAAGGAGATATAGACTGGAGCGTATGAGAATTTCACTGTAATAATTCCTCAAGTAAAGGTCCGAAGGCTTTCTTTATTGCTTCTTTGAATTCTTCTGCCTTGATTAGTGTGAGACAGCTGATTTTTCCGTCTCTTTCGCAGGTTATTACTGCTAACTTGTCTCCAGCGCTTATTTCGGCTTTCTCTCTAATTTCTTTGGGTAATACTATCTGTCCTCTTTCGTCAATCGTGACTAAAGCATCCAGTTTGCAACATGTTTTTGGAGCACAGCAGACTTCACATTCCATATTATCTGTACACATAACGTGTGTCACCTAGCGTAATAGTGGGGATAGGATATTTAAATATTTCTGAATAATCAGAAAATTCAGATTAATCAGAATAGCGAAACATTTTGCATTTTCTTCACGGAAGCGGTTTCGCTGGAATTTTTAGACGTCGCCATATTTCTCTAGCCAATGTTTTTGCATCACCCATTCGGTAGTTATCTGTTATTACTTCTCTAGGCCGGCAGAGCCTTACATATTCAAGAAGCCCCTCGAAGTCAGAATGGTCACTCAACGCGACAACATATTCCTTTTCGCCTATTCGGCGGCAAACATCTTGGAATTCCCAACCACTGACACATATACGAAAAGCGTTTTGCCCTTTTTTGTTTCTTGAACCCATATGATAAAAAGCCACACAGGGCGAATTGCTTTCTAAAAGTTTCTTTCCCTCATCTCCAGTGGACAACAAAAGCTTACCTAACCGCATTCCATGTTTCTCACAGACTTTAGACACATGAAAAACTTTTTCGGGCGCAACGAACGGCTCTTTTATCTTTGCTTTGCGTAGAATCTGCATAACCTCTTGGGTCTTGCCATGGTATCCAAACACATAGACTACGCCTTGCTGGAGCCCTTCTTCCACGAGTGAAACCAAAACTTCTTTCACTTCTTTGTCGAAAGGTCGGGTTCGCGATGGGCATCCGTAAGTGGCTTCTATGATCAAAATGTCGGCTTCTATAACTGGGGTTTCTTCTAGTTTGAAATCACCAGTATAAAGTATCCGCGTTTTTTCAGCATCTTCTACTAAAACCTGAGTTGCTCCTAAAATGTGATTACAGAAGTGAAAGGTTACCCTTTCATCCCGATAAAAAAGTGATTCGTCATATCTCAAGGTTTCAACTTTTCCCATCATGAGGAAAAGAGGGCCTTTCATAATGTCAATTAAATCCTTTGTAGCTGGTGTCATTAGCACTTTTTCGCATTTTCTCAAGCTTTGTTGCAGTCCAATTAAATGGTCTGCATGTGCATGCGTTACAATTCTCAAAGGACGAAAACTGTCAAATCCATCGCATGCCAAATGCTTTCCGAGCAAAATCGCGCCTTTTCGAGTTATAGAAGCCTTTAAAGACAAGGGAGGGCTACTCCAATTATCCTAATTCAATTGTTAGGAAAGAGCAAAGTCTTGGAGTATTGTTGCTATAAACTTTGTTCCTCTGATGAAGCTTTCAATATTCAAGTTTTCGTTGGGTGCATGAGTGTTAGATTCTGGATGGCTACATCCAACTGAAACTACGGGGCAGCCTATTATTTTTCTGAAAAGGTGCATGGGGCCAGAGCCAGGGCTTAAAGGATATATAACTGGCTGTTTCTCATACACTTTTTCAGCAGTCTTCGCAACTGTTTGCACGAATTTGTGAGTTACTGGAGTTTTTGCTGGCTCAGTTGAGCCAAATTTAATAATCTTAATGTCTTTGAACCCGCTGTTTCTCAGATGGTTAACAAGTTTTCCGAAGATTTCCGCAGGTGTTTGGTTCGGAACTAGACGGAAATCTAGTTTCGCCATAGCTATCCTTGGAACTATGGTTTTTGAGCCAGTACCTGTATATCCAGAAATCATACCGTTTATGGTACATGATGGATGGTAAAGTAACGCCTTCAAGGCTTCAGTTCCACTTCTTTTTAAAAGAAACTCTTTCAATCCAAGCTCATTTTTCCATTCTTTCTCGTCAAACGGAATTCTTTCAACACAATGCAACTCTGCGGACGATGGTTCTTTAACGTTTTCATAGAAGCCTTCGATTAATATTTCTTCTTTTTCGTTTTTTATTGCGTTTAAAGCCCATGTTAGGCGCCAAGCTGGATTTGGAACTAATGGTGCATTGGCTGAATGTACGTCCCTAACTGCACCTTCTACACGAAGTTCCACTGACAAGATACCCTTAAGTCCCAAGTGTAGACAAGGGTTACCTCTCCGATTTGTTCCACCGAATTCCCAGATAATAGCGTCAGCGGAGAATAGTTCCCTATGTTTCTCGATTATCTGCTTAAGATGAGGGCTTCCGATTTCTTCTTCGCCATCCACTACAAATTTTACATTAACTGGAACTTCGTCTAATGTTTTTAGAAAGGACTCCACAGCTTTTAATCTTGAAATAAGGTTTCCTTTATTGTCGGAAGCTCCTCTTCCATAGATTTTTCCTTCTCGTATTTCGCCACTGAAAGGTCCACATATCCATTGTTCGATTGGTTCGGGGGGTTGGACGTCATAATGGTCATAGAATAGAAGTGTTTTGTCTGATTTTTTAGATTTTGTTTCCCCATATACTACGGGATTTCCCTCCGTCGGCTGGATTATTCGTGTTTTAAGCCCTACTTCTTGCATGATTTTTTCGACGAGTTCAGCGCATTCTTGAATTCCTTCACCTTTAGCTGAAACACTTGGTTGTCTAACAAGGCGAATGAGTGTTTCCACAAAATCCCGGGCGTTAGCATCAATGTATGCATAAACATTTTCCATGAGTTTTACCTTCTAAAGTGTTAAAGGTTTACCGTATTCTTCACTGAAGAATATTTCGGTTAGACTTTTTCTTGGTCTGGGAGGTGGGTGCTCATCCGGGACACCTATGGGTAACAACGCGACCACGGTGAATTTTTCAGGTATGTTTAGCAACTTTTTTATGGGGGCCTCTGTAAAAGCACCTATCCAGCAAGTACCGTATCCAAGACTTGTTGAAGCTAAAACCATGTGTTCGATAGCGATCATAACATCTTGTTTGAACCATTTAGGTGAAGCTTCCTTATCCGCTAAAGCTACAATTATTACGTCAGCGTTAGATAGAAACATTTGTTTCATGGCGGCTTCCGCTAGCAATTTCTTTCGTTCAGGATCTTGAACCACTATGAACCGCCATGGTTGACGGTTTTTTGCCGAAGGAGCTAAACGAGCAGTCTCTAAGATCTTTCGTAGGTGTTCTAAAGGAATGGGATCTGGTTTATACTTTCTAATACTTCTTCTTTTCTCGATAGCCTCGAACAGGTCCAAACTTCTTCACGCTCATAGTGAAATAAACACTTCTTTCTTAGATTAGCTTAATGGTTTATGTTTGATTAGCTGAAGAAGTGTTGTAGGCGATTCTTGAAATAGATGCTGTTTAATGTTGATCTAATAATTAACTATGTAACTTTCGACTAGGAAAGAGCTCGAGCCAATTATTTAGAAAGGAATTGTTCGTCAACTGGGAAAGTTTATAGTTTGGTGGCCTTCATTTAAACTCGAGGAAAAATCATGGTTGAAGAAAATGATGTAATTGATTTTCTTAAGACCCAAGGTGGACAAGCAACTTTAAACGAGGTGGCCGAAGCGCTTAATATTCCAAAGTATGGTTCAAACTCTGCTTATGTTATTCTTCAATCGTTACGCTCAAAAGGAAAAATTGAAAGAAAAGGCGAAAAATGGGTTTTAACTATCCCTGTGGAGGGAACTCATCCACTTCCATCAACTACAACTGTTTCTGAAACTCAATCTCAACAAACCCAAGCTTCCTCTGACATTGAAAACTTGATGAAAGCCATGGCGAAAACTCTTGCCGAGGCAATGAAAAGCTCCAGAGAACCTTCAGATCAATGGGAATTAGCTACTAAACCGATGAAAACTGAAATTGAAAGGAAAACCGAGAAGCTAAGCATGTTTGTACTGAAGCCTGACGAAGCTGCAGAAGCCAAGAAACCTCTGATAGGCTTTCCAACAGGCACTTTTCTTGATAAGTTCTTTTTGACTCCTGAAGGGAAACCTTTGAATGGTATACCCATTTGTGGACAGTTTGCTATTACTGGGCTTCCTGGAGCTGGAAAATCCATACTAGTTGAGGAAATAGCTGTCAGAGTTGCCTCTTCAGGACACAAAGTTTTGTTCGCTACCGCTGAAGACACTTGGAAAAGTCCAACACCCCGTTTCGATTTGCAATCTCGTTTAAAGCAGAAATCTGATATTCTAGGATTGAATTGGAATAAAATTCGTGAAAACCTTTTTGTGCTTGACACTGTGGCTTATCCAGAGCTTCGGGAATGGAGCACATTTGCGGAAACTTATCGTTACCTTGTTGAGAAAGAGAAAATTGAACTTGCCATTATTGACTCCGTTACGGTACTAGAAGCCTATCGTGGTGCCTTGAAATATAGGGTTATGGAGCTGGCACGATATAATCAAATACATGGAGTTACCGCTCTTTACGTGAACCAAAGGAGCGCTGAAACTTGGGATAGCTATGATATGGCAGGGGGCATCGGTCTCGCACATAACTTGGATGGAACAATAATTGTTGATTATGGACGTATATACTGGCAAGACCAGCAAGTGGATTTAGATGCTAAACGTGGAGCTTTTGTCCGTATAGCGCGAGTGTTAGACTGTCGAATGTGCAATTTTGAAAGAAGAAGAATACGCGTTGACATAACCTCCGATGGTTTTATACGCGCCCTTGATTCTATACCAAAATCTTCTGCTTAATATTCTCGAGGAAACCTATTATGTCAGTAGTGAAGCCGCCAACCTTCAAAGAACTAGTGAAAACCTATGGAAGTCCCAAAGCTGCAGTAATGCATCTCATTCAGTCTGGTTTCACCCCAGAAAAAATCGAATGGAAACTAGGTATCCCTTATTACATTATTCGTTTATATATGGAAGGAATTGAACCCAGAGATCGGACGTCGTTCCAAGAAATAGTTAAGGTTTACGAACGGCTGGCAGTTTTACGTGGTAAACGTGGGAAAGAAACAGAACTAACTAACTTCCTCCAAAAATTCAGTCTAAGCTTAGAACTTAAAATACGGCTGGCTTTAGGCAAATTAACCGATGAAAACCTAAAAATTGGCCCAGGGATTGTGGAGCGTTCTATTAGCCTTGCTACTGGAGCGTCAATACGTGAGGTTAGAAAGCTCCTGATTGACTATGGTGAACATGGAGAAGTAGTATATTTATTGACAAAGGATAAACGCCCGTCGTTAACTGTGGGCGAGATTTACGAGGCATTCAGATTTTTGCCAAAACTTTCTCGGATAAGGGAACGAGAACTATACATTTCAAGCTTGATGAGGAAAGCCTCTCCTTTAGAGGCAAAATACTTAGTTCGACTTTTGCTTGGGGATTTAAAGCTTGGGTATCATCAAAGAACCGTTATGCACGCGATCTCAAGAGCCTATAAAGTTCCAGTTGAATTAGTTGAAAATGTCTGCGCTATAGCTGGAACAGTAGAGGGACTAATGCTTGCCTCTGAAGGAGAGATTAAGCTTTCTATGATAAAACTTCGTCCTGGGCATTTCTTAAAACCCCAACTTGCGCATTTGTATGAGCCGGACAAAGTTGTTTACCCCATCAGGGCCGAATACAAGCTCGACGGAAGTCGACTCCAAATTCACAAGTGGGGGACTCAAATCTGGCTTTTCTCCAGAAGAGGAGTGGAAAAGTCTCGAATACTGCCGGAAATCGTCGAGATAGTTCGAAAATTTAGGGCTCACAGCTGTATAATAGATAGTGAAGTGGTAGCTGTTGACACAGATGGACACTTTCTTCCCTTTCAATTTTTGCTTGAAAGAACAGTTCCACGAAAGCTTTCACCTGAAGAACTTAGAAAAAGAATGAGAAAAGTGCAAGTTACCATTCGAGCTTTTGACATTTTATATATGGATGGAAGAGAACTCCTTAATTTACCGTTAGCTGAAAGACGGAAATATCTAACCGAAATTGTGCCGTCTAGCTACATTGTTGAAGGAAAAGAATGTCACGACGAGGTTGAACTCTTAAAGTTTTACGAGAAAGCGTTGAAAAAAGGCTTAGAGGGAATTGTTGTCAAAAATTTAAATTCGGTTTATGAGGTGGGGCGACGCACTTATACATGGCTTAAACTAAAGCCGGAACGCGACACAATTGACTGCACGATCGTTAAAGCTTTGTATGGAAAAGGAAAACGCGCTGGGCTATACTCCTCCTTCCTGTTAGCCGTTCGAGATCCTAGAGAAAAACGTCTTTACACAATAGGACGCGTTTCAAACCTTCCAGAACAAACAATGGAAGCTCTCCGAGAAATTGTTGAGCGAACAAGGATAAGTAGAGATCATGAAGGAGTGTTCATTAAGCCTTCCATAGTTGTTGAGGCGACGTATCAAGAAATCCAGAAAACAGATGAATACACAAGTGGATATGCTTTGCGCGTTCCAAAAATAGTACGGTTTAGAGAAGACAAGAAAGTTGAGGAAATCGACGATGTGCAAAAGCTGGCGAAGCTTTACGAGCTACAATATGAGCGGCATTCAATTAAAGAGCTTCCGTAGTCTAGTCTTCACGCCACTTCGCCTTCGCAACAGTTAAAATAATTGAAACTGCTGTAACAGCGATCAATAAAATCCACCGTAGGGCAAGGTTTCCCCAATCCATAGTTGATAAGCCAGAGTAAACTCGTATCAGCCCAGCCGAATTTGAAGTGGGGAATAACAGCGAAATCCAGCTGTAACTTCCTAACATTTCTTCCGGGTAATAAACCGGCGGCAAAAATATCAAGCCTATTCCTAGGAGGGTTGATAAGTTGCTAAGCGTGTAAGGTGAGGACTTCCGCATGTATGTGGATATGAGGAAACCTAATCCACTCATTGAAGCCCAGCACAAAGTTAAGGCGCTCACTAGCCACCCAATAGATGAAAAAGTTAAAACGCCTAGTAGAAAAGCGATAATTGCGAAGAACACTATGCCGGGCAGGGAAATTATAAGCGGCGCTATGGCTATGCCCAATGCATAGGAAAGAGGATGAACGGGCATCGCAACAATCATCTCCCTAATCTTCACATATCTATCCCAAGTTATGTCTTGGATTCCAGCTGCTATTCCTATGAAGGCAACCATAGAAATCATAGTGCCTATTAACCCCTGTCCTATCATTCCTTGGCTGAAAATGGCAATGAAAAACAGCGGAATGGCACTTATCAGTCCCAGTACCATAAGCATTAAGGGTTGTCGCTTAAAGTCAGGAATAGACTTCATAATCGCAATTATAAACATGTCCCTTACCAGTTTTTTCATTCTATTTCGCCTCCTACCAGTTTTATGAACACATCTTCAAGAGTTATTGGCGCGGTTTCGGCTTTCAATCCCTTTTTTAACGCCTTACTTACGAGGGATATAGCCTCATTTTCGCCTTTAACGTAAATTATCTGCTTGTTTCCAAAACTTACCACGCGATTGTTATGGTTTGGCAGAAGCTTTGTATTTCCCTCAACCAGTATACGAAACCTCTCTTTTGCCAAAGCTTTAATTTCCTCTGGTGAGCCTTGGGCAATTACTTCACCCTTATTTATTATTGCGAGTCTGTCCGAAACCATCTCAGCTTCTTCCATGATGTGCGTTGTCAAAAGTATAGTCTTTCCTTCCTGTACGAGTTCTCGTAGGACCGCCCAAACTTTCCTTCGAGCAACAGCGTCCAAGCCGCTTGTCGGCTCATCCAGTAATAAGACATCTGCATCAGAGGCGAGCACGGATGCGATTATAGCGCGTTTCTTTTCTCCACCTGAAAGGGTTGAGCATGTTCTGTTTCTTAAATCCCAAAGCTCAACCGCCCGCAATGCTTTTCCACTCATTTCCTTTGCCTTCGCCCTTGTCATGCCACGCAACAAAGAGAAGTAGTAACAGTATTCCCAAGGCGTATAATTACCGTAAGTCATAACATCCTGTGGAACAACAGCAATATGTTCACGAACCTTTTCTGCATCATCTACTACATTAAAACCTAAAACATAGGCTTCTCCACTGGTCGGTAGAAGCTGGGTAGAAATAATTCTTAGAAAAGTAGTTTTTCCCGCACCGTTTGGGCCAAGCAAGGTGTAGAGTTCGCCTTTATTTATGTTTATGTCTACCCCTTTTAGAGCTTCTACTTTTTCTTTGCTATGGTAAACCTTAACGAGACCAGAAGAGTTTACCGCGTGACTCAACTCTGATGCTCCCTTCCTTTCTACACATTTATATTTAATGATTGATCATGAGAGTTAATAATTCTGAGTAAAAGTGGCCACTTCTAGAGCACTTTCTCTTCGATTTTCTCAGGAGGATTAGTCAGTCTCGCCTTTGGGTGAATAGAAACTTCGCCTGAATATTTGACTTTTCCTTTTATTTCGCAATCTTCACCGATTATCACGTCTCTCCCAGTTACATTGTTACAAGTAACGTTTTCTATGAAAACCCTGCCCTTGGCTATGATATCCGTAGTAGATATCCTTCCTTTTCCCTTTGAAAATATGCCAAAAACTGGGATTCCGAAGATCACTATGCCCTCGAATTCACGTTTTTTGACCTCTACATTTATGGCCTCTAGACCGCTTTTTATATGAGATTCCCACCGTCCCAATTCTGCTTCAAATTCCCTTGTAACAATTTTTCCATCAACAACGAAACGTCCATGAAGTTCCACACGATGTCGAGCATTTATGTCGCCTAAAACTCGTAAGGAGCCATGTGCTCGCAAAGTGTCATTTGATTCTACTCCCCCCAGTATTCGACAGGAGCCTGAAAAAACCAGCAAGTCGCCTTTGGCTCCTCCTTCAGCTGAAAAGCTGCCTGAAGCTTTAAGCCTTTTGGCAGTTACGTTTCCTGCTATAACTGCCGAACCGGAGAAGTGCATTTCCTCAGCTTCAACATCACCGTCCACTGATATGCTTCCAGAACATTTCAACCTTCCAACTTTTATTCCACCAGGCAGGCGTCCACTTCCGCTTATCTTTATTTCCTCGGGTGAAACGTAACCTGAGCCGGAAATGTGAACTTCGCCTATTCCTTCAACTTTTACCTTTCCAGAACCGCTTACACGGGTTGTGGGAAGGATTGTTCTTTTAAGCATTTTCTCGTACTGCTTCATTTTTTCTTCTCCACGACTCATCCATTGTCTCCCTCTAAGAATTTTACTCCATTCCTCCAGCAGCCTTCAATAAGTCACGGATTTCTGTTAGAAGCCGTTTCATTTCTAAAAGTCGCTTTTTCATTTCCTTCACAGTATCTTCGTCGGAAAGTCGTAAGTACTTGAGTTTTCCAGTCATTTCTTTTATTCTCCTACGGTTTTTAAGATGTCTCTAATTTCCTTGAGTAGTTCTATGATTTCGTCCATTTCTTCTAAGGTGGCTCTTTGATGGGCTCTCATCATGTTTAGTTTCTCTCTTTCTGAGCTGCTCAATCCGTCACTATATCCAATTTCTTCTGTGGTTAAGGCCATGCCTACTACTCCAAGAGCGCATGCGACAAGTAAGGCTATGAAAATTATTATTCCAGATATCAGGGAGTCAAATCCGTGGTATACATTGAAGTATAGAGTCAGTGCTGGGATCCCGAAACCTATGGCTACTATAGATATGGCTGCTAAGAACAATATCTTACCCATTTCTTTCCCCCTTATTTTTAACGTAGAGTTTTCTTATGTTCTCCGGAGTCAGAATGAATGTGAATTCAGACGGCGCGTAGTACTTGATGGTTGGGAGTCCTTTTGCCTTTTGTTCTGTTTTTACCTCTTTTACCAAGCCAAGTTTTTTAAGTCCGTTTAGGTGGAGGTGTGCTAAGGGGTAAGGGAGTTCCATTTCTTTGGCTAATGCATAAACGTTTTTGGGTTCTTTGTGCAGGAGTGCGATCATTTTTAGCCTTATGGGGTTAGCGAGGGCTTTCAAGATTTTCACCATTGTTTGGCTGTCGATGTTCTCATTCAAGTGTTTCTCCTCGACTCCGGCAGAGATATGTAATATTTTTCTTATATATAAACTTTTTCTGATATATGGCTATACTAAAACAGATGGATAAACCTTCAACCTACCAGTCGAAAATCTCTGCGAAACATGCTTCCCTAAGGAAATGGCGATAAATTCAGGCAAAACCTCATGAACAAATCGTTTAGTGGGTATTCCCCACATAATTCCTGAGCAGTTGGGGTCAACATAAACAAAAAGCTTACTCCCTGCGTATTGATAGAAAGCCTCATGGGCTCGACCAAACCTAGGTTTTGAATAAATCTTAAACGGCCAAAGCTTACACGCTCGTGGCTTCATGTTTTGAAGACCGCAAAGCCATCTGTTGCCAAAACGATAAAGAAAAACACAGGAACCGTCAGTTTTCCTTTTTAAATAGAGTCTACTCAAATCGCAACTTGTATATTCAACGCCAAACTGTTTAACTATATTCAACCATTCTGGATAGTTCAAAACTACACTATACGCTCTACAACATAGCCCACACGCAGTACAGCTCCAAGATGCAACGTAACGCCAAGGAACCGGACGCACAGGGCCCGTCATACTCGTTTCCTAAAATTCAATGAACTTTCTTAAACATTACTGCTAAACCATAGAAACTGGAATGTTATCTTTTGTTAAAACTTGGATAAAAGATGGTGCTTAAGGATTCCTGTCTGCTGCAAAAAACTTAAGCTGTTTCTTTAATTCTTCTGGTATTTCTATTGCTTTTCCTGTTTGTTTGCTTGCGCTTACAACAGTTAAGTATCCTTCAGCTATAGTTTCAGCTGTACCCTTGTTTCGAACCTTGAAAAGGTATTTGACGGCCTTTTCTCGTATCTCACCTACTGTTAATTCTATTTCTAGTAAATTGTCGAATTTTGCTGGTTTTTTGAATTGGCAGTAGGCTTCTACTCTGGGAAGCCATATGTTGTATTTGCTTACTATTTGATCGAAGTTAAATCCTAAGCTTCGATAAAACTCTTCTTCAGTTTTCTCGAAGAATCTAAAGAAATTTGAGAAGTGAACGACCTGGGCTGCATCGGTGTCGGCCCAGCTTACTCGTATAGTGGTTTTGAAGGAAGGCATGAAACCACGTTATTCTTTTCTATAGAGGTAAATCGTGTGGGATGGGTACCCTAGTTTTGGGTTTTCGCAGAAGTTGTCTACCTTTGCTGGGCGCCAGCCAACGATTTCATAGTCGTGGGAGACAACGCGGGTTCCAGGTTTAAGTTCAGCTTCAAGTTTTGGCTTAACTTTTTCGTTGGCGCTTGTGGTTAGATAGAGGAACACGACGTCAGCTTGACTTAGGTCCACATCAAAAAGGTCGCTGTGGAGGATTTTCACTTTGTCCTGCAATCTGAACTCTTGGATACTGTTTAGCGCTTTTTTGACTAAATCTTCGCGAAGTTCGATTCCAACAGCTTGGGCGCCAAAGTCTCTGGCAGCCATAATTATGGTTCTACCGTCCCCAGCGCCCAAGTCGTAGAAGATTTCTCCAGGTTTAAGCTGTGCTAGTTCAAGCATCCGTCGGACAACAGGCATCGGCGTTGCGACGAAGGGTGCGATAAACAAGCTTTTGCCTCCGTGTTCTGTTAAATGAGCTAAGCGTTGTTTTTAAGATTTTCTAACTATGCAGGTTTATGCTACATAAGTTGACTTTCTAGTTGTTATTCGCCTAGATTCACCGCATTTCAAGCAGCTTTGTTTGCATATCTGGAGATATTTTTCTTCATCTGTCAATACAGCTTCCGCAGCTTTTCTACATAGTTCACATTGTTCTTTGCATCCAGCTTCTTCACAAAGGTTTGCAATAAAATTGCAGAACTCGTGAACATCCTTTGGGTTGAGGGCTGCACGGTTTGAACGTACAAGTAAACATAGTTCACGGGCTAACACACAGGTGCGAATGTACCTGAACTGTCGGAGAACTTGACCTCGTAGTTTCTGCCTACTTATCTCCAAACTCTATTTCTCCAATCAACTGCTAGTAGAGAATTCTCTCTTTTATACATTTATGAAAACAAGCTAAAGATTCAGAATACATTTTGCAAAGATGTTCTCACCAAAATCTTCGACTTAACGCTTTCCTTTCAGCATCCATTAAAAGTTCAAAAAACTTGTCTGAGAGTTCCTTTTCTTGTTTGAGCACTTCTTCAGCGTCCTTTAGCCTAATCCTTTTAACGCATAGAGCCAATGCTGCAGGTTTTCCATAAACCCTGATTAAGCGTGCTGTTTTCTCCGCTTTTTCCTTAAGAGTTGACTCACCCTTGGTTAGTCTTTCTCCTCTCTTTTCTGTTAAAACGCTGGCCTTTTCCTCTTCTATGTCTAATAGTCCCACATTTGGTGAGCCACATTTTGGACAAACAACCTTTTGGGGTAGGTCCTTTATTCTTATCATTTCAAGGTATTCCCAGCACTGAGTGCATATGAAGCTTCTAACCTCGTTAAGTAGTCGTGCCTTCGTGGATTCAATTAGTATCCGCCGCATTCTCTCCGGAGGAATTAGATCGGTTTTCATGCTTACCCGTTCTATTCCCACCCTAGCGATAGGCGACGCTATTCCACCGTTATCTATTTTTATGATTTCAATTCCATCTTCTCGAATTCTTTCCAAGACATGAAGCATGTGTTCTAGGTCTAAATCCTTAGTGAACACTTCCTTCAGTGCTTCCTCATAGATGGCTGTTCCCTCGAAGCTTTTCAATAGGCTTCGCAGGCTTACGCTTCCGAAGTCAGCCCATTTTTTAAGCGCTCCAAACCTTCGGGCCACGTGAATCATACGTCTTTTAAAAATACCAGTCTTAACAGCGGCTCTGATTAGAAGCGCACGTATAGTCGTTTCTGTTGTTGTTTTAAGCTCATTAAAGATAGATACGATGTGGTCAGCGTTGGCTGCGCCCATAGTTTGTATAAAAATGCGGTAGGGATCATGCTGTACAACTACTCCATAGCCTATTTTTTCCGATAGTATATGCCCAAGCAATTGTGCTAGGGCGCGATTGGTTAGAGAACCAAAGTTTGCATGTAAAATTATGAATTCTTCCCAGTCCTCAACCAATATGCGCTTATCTGTAGGCACTGGATAACCTTTCTCTACGTGCTCCACAGTTTCCTTCAAGCTACGGATTAAAGTTCCCTCGTCAGCAGCATATTCTCGACAAAGCTCTGAAACGATATCTTTGAACTTCTTTCCCTTTTGCAGCTGCGCTTCCATAAATCCACGTATTTTCCCCACTTCTTGGGCTACCTCGTAAGGAACAGGAATTTGTTCCCCTATCCAGCTTGGAATTGCTCCGGTTGGGTCGTCTACTGGTTTGACGTAGAGCTTGTCGCCGGAAACGTGGGTTATTATCCAGGGGCTTCCACGGATTATGAATTTTATTCCGGGTTTTCCATACTCGGCCATAAAAGCTTCGTCAAGTATTCCTACCGCGGAGTCGGTTGTACCGTCAACAACGAGGTATTGTTTTTCTTCCGGTATCATTGAGAGGTTTCCAAAATAATATTCGAACAGAGCTTTGGTTCTTCGAGGTTTTAAAACTACAGCATCTTCAAAAGAGACCCAGGCTAGTCTTGGGAAACGTTCATGCATGTATCGCAAAACCTTCTCAACGTCTTCAACGGTTAAATCTTTGTAGGGATAGGCTTTGCTGAATATTTCAGCTATCTCCTGGAAGGTTAACCTTCTCCTTTTTAGTAGTAGTCCAGCTATTTGATGCGCTAACACATCATAAGGCTTATGAGGAATGATCACCGGTTCAAGTTCTTCCTTGAGTGCTCTGTGGGCGATGACTAAAGCTTCTAAGGTGTCGTCGGAATCCATGGTGATTATTATCCCCTCAGCTATCAATCCTATGCGATGACCGCTCCTTCCAACGCGTTGAATAAGTCTCGTTACTTGTCTAGGGCTCATGTACTGGATTACGAAGTCTATTCTGCCAACATCTATGCCAAGTTCAAGGGAGCTTGTGCAAACTAGGCCTTTAAGTTCACCATTCTTTAGCCCCCTTTCTGCAGCTATCCGCGAAGTTTTAGCTAGGGAGCCGTGATGAATGGAAACCGGGAAATCTATATCCCAGACTTTGAATCTGCTAGCTAAAACTTCCGAAATAGCGCGTGTGTTAGTAAATAGAAGTACGGATTTGCGTTTCTCAATGTAATCGCGTATGATTCTAAGCCTAGCTGCAACTTCAGGATGAATGTAAAGCCTTGAGGAAAGCGTGAAATCTTCTTGACTCGGCTGGGGGTATAAAACCTTTAAATGTATTCCACGGGCCACTGGAACACGGATAATTTCTACGTGGCGACCGTTTCCTACAAGGAACTGCGCTACCTTCTCTGGGCTACCAATGGTTGCAGACAGTCCTATCATCTGAAAATCTTTACCTGCAATCCAGCGAAGCCTTTCGAGGGATAGGGAAAGCTGGCTTCCTCGTTTGCTGTCAGCCATTTCGTGCACTTCATCAATAATCACCCATTGAACATGTTGTAGATGTTGGCGCATAAGCCAGCCAGGTAAAATCGCTTGTAAGGTTTCAGGTGTAGTTATTAGGATATCCGGCGGGCTTCGTGCTTGTCGAGTTCGTTCCCGCGTTTCCGTATCTCCATGTCTAACTGCGAGTTTAATATCAAGGTTGTTGCACCACCATTCCAGCCGTTCCAGCAAATCCCTGTTTAAGGCGCGCAACGGCGTTATGTACAACACTTTAATTCCAGGTTTACGTTCTGTTTTCTGCAAAAGCATACTCAAGACGGGTAGAAAAGCTGCTTCAGTCTTTCCAGTAGCTGTGGGTGAGATAAGTAGGACATTCTTCCCTTCAAGGATTTTTGGAATTACTTTCTCTTGGGGTTCTGTTGGCTTTGAGAACCCTCTCTGTTCAATTAGTCTGCGAACTGGTTTGACGAGTAAGTTAAAAGCGTTTTCGGGGATTATCTTTCAACCTCGGCTTTAGCTTTTAAAGCTAAGAAATAGAGCGACATGCTCACTAAAAGCTTTTGTTTTGAACGTTTTGGATGATTCTCATAAGTTTTAATGGTTGGTGTTTTTGTTAAAAAGAGGGAAGAAGGTTAGGTGATGGGCGTTACTTGCGCTTTGGTCCTTACTGCTGGCATGTGAGCGTAATCTCCCCAGCCTCCGGCAACGACCAGCTCTTTAGATATAGCGTTTATGTTTTTCATCATGTTTAAGATATTATCCAAGATTCGAGATTTTGAAACAGCGTTTTGTATTTCACCATTTTTGATTTGATATAATCCCATCCTAAGAACACTGGTGAAGTCTCCACGTGTTGGGTTAGTTACTCTTGTATAGTGGAATCTTCGAACAAACAAGCCCTTTTTTGTATCTTCTATTATTTCATCACGTTTCCATTTCCCAGGCTTTACTGTAATGTTTCGCGGTATTGGAATTGGCTCTTGGTTATAGTTTTTGCCTGGGAAAGCACTTATTCCGACAGCGAATATTGCTCTTAAGGCACTTCCAGTTGTATTTTTCTTTTCTAAGGCTCCATAGAAGCTGTCATAAACGAACCTTTTGAGTATACCCTTGTTGATTATGGTGAGTTTTTTAGATGGAACTCCTTCATCGTCGATTGGCGAGGAGCCTATTCCGCCTGGCATAAGCGGGTCATCAACCACTGTTAATTCTTCGCTTGCCACCTTTTTCCCTATTTTGTCAAGGAACAGCGGAATATAGAGTTTGGCTATCATAGGGCTTACAAAAGCAGCTACGTAACCAATTACCCCTAAAGTTGGCTCATGGTCAAGAACAACCGTGTATTTTCCAGCTTCAATTTTTTTAGCTTTCAATCCAGCAACAGCCATCTCAGCGGATTCATGCCCAATTTCCTCTGGTTTAAACTCTTTTAGGCTTCTCCCAGCCGTTGCTGCAGAGCCTTCTGCACTTTTAGCTCCCCGTTTGGCAGTGGCTGTCAAACTTGCTTCGAAGAAGGTTCCCTCGTTGGGTGCAGAAACGCCGTGCGTGTTCAAGACAACAGTGTGATATTCAACCAGGTTTAGAACACCCGCAGTGTCAGCAATTTTAGAATCATGTTCTAACGCGTTTTCAATCATGCTATAGGCAATTTCAACTCCCATATCTGGCGGGAGTTCTGCAAGTTTCTTATCAAAAATCTTCCCAACTTTTGGTATTTTCTTTGGTTTAGGGAATGAATACTTGAAAGGAAGCTTTCTAGCGTTAGAAGCTGCTATAGCTGCGTCCACAACTTTTTCCAAGGCTCTTTTAGAGAATTGAGCCGTAGAACTGAACCCTAGTCCTTTATCCTTTATCACTCTCACGCCTAAGCCGATATCGTGAACTCCTTTTGCTTCGAAGACCGCGTTGTTCACCAAGCGTATGGTAAGTACACGGTTAGAAACCACGTAAGCTTCAGCTTCCTTCACACCCTTTTTCTTTGCTATTTCGAGAGCTTTTTCCCCAGCATCTTTAAGCTGAGTCAAAACTTTTGCCATTTTAGCCTACCCCCAGAAGTGTAGCTTTTCCACGAAGATAGGGGCCGCCATTTCCAACGTATAATCCTTGCATTGGGTCACCTTTTCCACATCCTGGCAACGGCACAATAGTTATTTTCTTTGTAGTTGCATTTACGCTCTTGAAGAATTTTGGTGCTGTAGAAGTGAGTGCTACGTCCCGCAGATGGGTTGTTATTTCGCCGTTTTTTATTTCGTAGGCTTCTTGGGCGCTTATTGTCCAGTTAAATCTTTGGTCATCTATTGAGGGTTGCCTCATGCATGAAACTAGGTATCCCTTCTTTGTTTCTTGGATTAGTTCTTCAAATTTCCAGTCTCCTTCGGCGAAAAATGTGTTGCTCATACGTATGAGCGGTATGTACTCAAAGGTTATGGCTCTCATCCCCGCGTTGGGTTCTACGCCGAATATAGCTGCTGTTTCACGGCTGTGCATGTGTCCTTTTAAAACACCTTTCTCGATGAGGACTTTGCGTTTGGCTTTTACTCCTTCATCATCGAATTTATAAAATCCTAGGGTTCCAGGCACTGTTGGGTCGTCGTAAACTGTAACGTGATCCGACCCTATTTTCTCGCCTATTTTTCCAGCCCACCAGGTGGTTCCAGCCCATGCTGCCTCTCGTCCTAGCACACGGTCTCCTTCGCTTGGGTGTCCAACAATTTCGTGAACAAGTAGGGCTACATAATCTGGGTCAAGTATGACAGTGGCATTCTTAACCGTTTTTGCTGGCTTAGCTTTCAGCAGTTTTTCGGCTTTCTCTCCAACTTCAGATGAAACCTTCTCCATGTTGGTTTTCATGAATATTTCGTATCCACCAGAGTGTCCTACGGTTCTGGTGTAGTATTGGATTAAGTTTCGTTGTTTTGCATCTGCTTTTAGTTCCACCCAAACAACAGTGTTGTCAAATTTTATGTTAGCGCCTTCGGTGTTGACGAAAATCTTGTTTATTTTTATCCCAGTATAATCCGTAAGGCCGCGAACGATCTTTTTAGACACATGTAAGGCTTTTTCCCATGCGAGCATGTTTTCCATTTTGTCCTCGAAGGCTACGTCCTCAATGTCAGTTTTCACTTTTGCTTTGTATGTGGTCTTGTATGCCTTGGTTGGGGCAAGTTTAACAGGTGTGGGAACATGTTCGCTTGAGGCCTTGGCTACTTTGAAGGCGATTTCAACAGCCTTTTTTACCCCTCTTTTTGTTAAATCGGTTGTGGATTGGAATCCCCAGGCTCCATTTACAAGGGTTCTTATGCCTATTCCATGTTTACGATTTATGATTCCCCTTTCAATTTTTCCATTAGCAACAGTTATTAATTCGTTATAGTGGTTTTCCAGTCTAGCGTCAGCATATTCAGCTCCCATTTTTGATGCTTGTTCAACGGCAAATAATGCCAAGTCTTCACTCATTCTATTTCATCTCTTTCGTAAAGAAATATACTTTTACACATGTTTTTGCTTAAAAGATTTTGCAAGGAAATTGTTTAACATAAACATGTATAAAATTTACGTTTATTCCCGGATTTTAGATTAAAAAGTAATGGAAAATCTTTTATTCTTTAACATAAAAACTGTTTCAACACACATGTATAGGATGGAGGAATTAGATGGCTAAATGTCCAAATTGTGGAGCAAAAGTTTCTAAACCTAGAAAAACTTGGAAGATGGCTGGCCGCCCAGACCGAAAAGGAAAACGAATGCAACTTGAAATAGGGCTGTTCGACTGTACCAAATGCAAAAAATCCTTCCGAGTAGTGCTAGGCAAGAAGAAAATCTAAGCGGGCGTCGACATTTAAATGCCCAAAACAATAACTAAGGAAAAAAGCTGCCCCGAATGCGGAGAAATAGTTAAAGATCCATACAAAACTTGGGAGCTTGTAGCTCCCATGCCTGATAAGAAGATGCGAATCACAGTAACAGTCTTTGGCATGTACCAATGTCCTTCCTGCGGCAAAAAATTCCGTGCAGTAGTAAGCAAAGCCAAACTTAGTACTGAGGGAATAGAACTCTAATCCCTTTTCTCCCCTTTTTACAAATTTAAGCGTTAAGTTTTAATTCTCAAAAAGCTACAACTTTCGAGAACGAAGTCTTACAGAAAAGTGGAAGGAATGAACCTCAAAGAGCTGTGGAACAACGAATACTTCAAAACCGGGCTTATGTTAGTTATAGTTCTTATAAGTGTTTTCACCTTCTGGCTAGGATCAAGAGTTGTATTGGCAACAGAATACCCCTTTTTAGCTGTTGCTTCTGGGAGTATGAGGCCAACTCTTCAAGTAGGCGATCTAATCATAGTTCACGGAATATCGAACTTTTCAGAAGTATGGGCTAAGCCTTATGGCGCGGAGCCCCCAGGGGATGTGCTGGTTTTCCATAGCCCTATCCAACCAGAGGACTTGATAGTGCATAGAGCCGTTAACAAGTTTGAATATGATGGCAAATGGTACTTCATAACCAAGGGAGACGCCAATTCAGGAATAGACCCTTGGGTGACTAAGCTGGAAAATGGCACTCTCATTAGAGGAGCTGTGCCACAAAATCTGATTATCGGTAAAGTGATTGGCAAAATCCCAGGGCTTGGCTATATAGCCCTAAACATCCAAAAACCCCTAGGCCTCTTTATAATAGGCCTTCTCCTCTTTATACTTATAATGATCGAGTTCGTCTTACCCCTTATCTTCCCGGAAAAAGAAACAGAAAAGGTTGAAGACGCCGAGTCTAATACAAGCATTTATAAAGGATATATAAGCAATTGATTTAGTTAATTAAAAATGGAGGACATACATTTCCATGCCAAAATTTAAGGCTATTATAAATATCGAAAATGTTGTTGCTTCCGCGACGCTAAACCAGAAAGTGGATCTAAACGCTGTGGTGAAAGGATATCCAGGCGTTGAATACCGCCCTGAACAGTTTCCCGGATTAGTTTTTAGGCTTAAGAAACCAAAGACGGCTACCTTGATTTTCAATTCTGGAAAAATGGTTTGCACCGGAGCCAAGTCAGAGAAAGAAGCTCGTAGAGCTGTAATGAAAGTAATTAGGGAGCTAAAGAAGAGCGGGATAATAATAATAGGAAAGCCAGAACTCAAGATACAAAATATCGTAGCATCTGCAAGCCTAGGTGGAATGATTGACCTCGAGAAAGCCGCCTTTGTTCTGGGGAAAACCATGTATGAGCCAGAACAGTTTCCTGGATTAATCTACAGAATGGATATTCCAAAAGTGGTGATACTGCTTTTCGCTAGTGGTAAGTTGGTTTGCACCGGAGCTAAGAAAGAGCAAGACGTTTACGACGCCGTGAACAAGTTGCACGAGCGACTTGAAAAAGAAGGTCTAATATACTACGAGTGATTTCGATTTCATTTCCTCTTTATTTGCTTAAGAATAGTGTCCCGCTGCATTTCATCTAAAGCGCCAATGTCATAAAGCACATTTACGGCTTCGCTAACCCTAACTAGGCTATGCAGTCGAATATTGGCCTTTGCAAGATTTTCCCTTCCACCTTCTTCTCTATCCAACAATACAACAGCATCGGAAACTACACCGCCCTCTGCTCTTAACGCTTCAGCAGCTGATTTTAGGGATAAACCGCTGGTGACTAGGTCATCAACCAGCAATATTTTGTCGCCTGGAGCTAAAATTCCTTCGATTCTTTTTCGTCTTCCGTGAAGTTTTTCCTCTTTTCGAATATAAAGAAATGGTTTTCTGAACTGATACGCTACAAGGGAAGCGAAAGGAATTCCAGCAACAGGTATCCCGGCAACTCTTTCAAAGTTCTCTGCTCCCACTTTTTCCTGTATTAGCGTTCGATAAAAAACGCATACTTCTTGGAAAGCATCTGGAAAGCTTGGAATTATCCTCAGGTCAATGTAGTATGGGCTTATTTTTCCGCTTGTGAGTTTGAAGACTCCGAATTTTATCGCTCCAGTTTTGTGAAGAATTTTACACAGCTCGTATCGCTTAGGCTTATACGTCATTTTCTCTGGCATATTGCCTAACAACTCTTATGGATATTTATGTGGTTTTCCTCTTTCGATGAACATACACTTAACGTTTGGCATTTCTTCTGCCAGTATCTGAGCGAAACGGTTTAGATCTGCTGTGGAGTTGGTATGGTATGGCACAGCAACTTTTGGCTTAACTAACTTCGCAATCTCGACGCCTGTTCTAGGCGAGGCTCCGGGAGCAATTCCAACAGTGCAGAAAACTATGTCCAGTTTTTCTCTTCCACCGATTTCCTGCATTTCTGGAAACGGTAGACTGTCAGCAGTATGGAAAATAGTTATCCCATCTTCCGTTTTTATTATGAAAGTTATAGGTGTCGAAGCTGGTGGGTGATGACATTTTTCCGCCTTGACAATCACTTCGCCAATTTTTGTTTCCAATCCAGGTTTAGCTTCTAAAAGCTTTTCATCAGCGACCATGTTTTCCAGTCTTCTCGCAGAAGTGGCGTCAGCGATGACTAGACAGTTTGTACGCTTATGCAGTTCCCTAACTAAAGACTGATCGAGATGATCATAATGCTCATGTGTAATCAAAAGGGCATCAACCGTTGGAAAAGCTTTAGCGTTTACGTTAACTGGATCCACAACCAAAGTCTTAGTTGGGGTTTTTATGGCTACCCCTGCGTAGGGATTAAACCATAACAGTGCAACTTCACCGCTGCCCGGAACAATCCTCTCAAAGTCCAATTATTTTCACCTATTGAAACCTATTCGAGTTTTCTGTTTAAAAGAGCTTTGATACTTCGACAAGCTTAAAAATCCCAAATGCCCCATGTTCTATTCACTCTCAGAAAGTGGGAAAAATGGTTGACGTGTGGCTTCCCTATGGAAAGACAGAAGTGTGCGCAAGAATTCCAACAAAAAACTTCATTGGCTCTATCGAACCAGTGGAAAAAACTGGTGTACCCGATCCTATTGAGGAAATAAAACGAGCTCTTAACCAGCCGATAGGAAGCCAAAGGTTAGATAAGATCGTCAAACCTGGCGCTAAAGTGGCTATCGTTGTCGATGATGTCACGCGTCCAGCTCCCTCCAAACTGTTATTGCCGCCTTTACTAGAAGAATTAAAAAACGCCAACGTAAGAGATGAGGATATAACAATTATCTTTGGCTGTGGTACCCATCGTGCTGTCACGCGAAAAGAGGCAATTGAGCTTTTGGGTGAAGAAATTGTGGAAGGGTTTAACGTTATAAGTCATGATTGTCATGCGGAGGATAATGTTTATGTGGGTACAACAAAGAAGCATGGTACAAAGGTTTATTTGAACCGTTTTTTTGTCGAGGAGGCTGATGTTAGGATTTTAACTGGAGATATAGGTTTACATTATTATGCTGGTTTCGGTGGTGGAAGAAAGAGCATTCTACCTGGAATTTCAGGTTTGGAAACCATACGTCACAATCATGCTATGCTTTTACATCCTAAAGCTAAAACTGGAAACCTCGATGGAAACCCAATTCATGAGGATATGACTGAAGCCGCTAGGATGGCTAAGGTGGATTTCATATTAAATGTGGTTCAAAATAAAAAGGGTGAAATAGTTAAGGCGTTTGCCGGGGATTTGGAGCAAGCCTTTTACGAAGGAGTTAAGCTTGTTGAGGAAATGTATAAAGTTCCGATAAATCGCAAGGCTGACATAGTATTAGTTAGCCCTGGTGGCGCTCCAGCAGACATAACCCTTTTCCAGGCTTACAAGGCGGTTGATAACGCTCTAGAAGCAGTTAAACGCGGTGGCGTAATAATTATCGCCGCAGAATGTGCTGAAGGACATGGAAATGAGGTTTTCTATGAATGGATGGTGAAGTTTAAGAGCTTGAAAGAAATAGAACGAAGAATTAAACGTAACTTCATACTAGGCGGACACAAAGCCTACTATCTAATGAAAGCTTTACAGAAAGTTAAAATAATCCTAGTTTCTTCTCTGCCTGACTACTACGCCCAAAATGTTTTCCGATTAAACACTGCACGAGCCATCAACGACGCTGTTAACGAAGCCTTTCGCATTGCCGGAGTACGCGCAAAAGTTTGGGCTATGCCCTTGGGAAACTACACTTTACCCATCGTTAAAGCCGAAGTCTAACTCTAAATACGAAAATTTAACTAGAACGTTCAGAGAATTCTAAACCGGCGAAAGGCCTTGCAGAAAACCTTCAACCTAAGACTGTTTAAACCTTCAGACCTCAACCGAGTTATGCACATAAATCGCGTATGCCTCCCAGAAAACTACTCTAGCTTCTTCTTCATCGACCTGTACCAGCGTTTCCCAGAAACCTTCATAGTTGCTGAAGAAAACAGCGAAATAGTCGGATACATAATGTGCCGAATCGAAACCTCGCTCGCCAATTTTGGGCTATCCGGAATCATAAAAAAGGGACACGTAGTATCCATTGCAGTGCTTCCGGAACATCAACATCAAGGAATAGGCTCAGCGCTAATGCAGAAAGCTATGGAAAACATGATTCGATACCGAGCTAAGAAATGCTTCCTTGAAGTTCGGGTTAGCAACGAACCAGCAATTCAGATGTACAAAAAATTAGGGTTCAAAATCAAACGTAAAATACGTGGATATTACATGGATGGCGAAGACGCTTACGTGATGGAAAAAGAGCTGCAAGGTTAATGCTTCATGTTTATTAATTTATTGATGATTCGAATGGGCCTGGGAGTAACATCCAATTCTCCGCTTCTAACATCATTAATCATCTGTTTTAGGTCGTAATTGTATTCCCTTCGGCAAATATCAAGCATTTTCTTAACATGATTTATGCCATAACTGAGAAAAAGCCGAATGCCGTATCCCACACCAAACTTTCGTGTAACGATATACTCCTTTAAGAGAATTTTACTCCATTCCAAGTTATGTTCCCAACATTTTATGATCAGTTCCCCATGTTTCGGTGTCATTTTTTCCATGGTAAAAGATTCGGTTTCATCCTTCATACAGCCCATGGCAACATAAAACAACGGCACTAATAAACTCTTGAATGGTCTTAATTCCTCTACTAGTTGAATGGTCAGGTCTATATCCTTTTCCTTCTCCTCCGGAAGCCCTACAATGAGGGTAGCACATGGAACCCAATTGTTCTCTGCCAATATTTCAAAAGCCCCTAGGACCATGTTGGGCCATTCTTCTGGAGCAAAGGGTCTGCATTTACCCCTCATGTGTTTTCTAATCATCCTTGGGCTTCCAGTTTCTACACCGGTTTGTCCGCTGAACCATTCTCCGTTTTTGCCTACATTAAGTAGGCCTGAAATCTCTTCAACCAGGTCGGGTGCTGCGGCTACAGATGAGAGGGCAAAGTGGCTTATTCCAATTGCGCCTACTCCTGGGTGGGCTTTTACAGTTTTGAAAAGTTTGATTACTGCTTCCTTGTCTATTTTTATGCCCTTTGCCTTATATCTTAGAACATCTTCGGCATGTAGCAAGGGCCGTCTTCCAGCTTTTAAGTTTACATCAATTTCCTGCAAAATTTTTTCTATAGGGTGGCATCGAAGTCGTTGAAGGGTTGGAACGCAAAAACGGCATCCTCTGCCACATCCTCTAGCTATTTCCACTAATCCGTCTATTGTAGCGTTCCTTATTACTGGAATCTTCTCTTCAGAGACCATTTCCCCATAAACCACTTCCGGCAATTGTTCCCCTCTTACTGCCTTTTCAAACAACGGTCCGGCTTCTTCTTCTCCTTCTCCTATTACAACACAGTGGACGCCTAACTCTTTCCTGATATGTTCTGGTTCAAGTTGCCAGGCACCAGCTCCTCCAACTATTACTTTAGGTTTGTATTTCTTTACTGAAGGATGGTTCAATATTTCCTTGAATTTTATAGCCATATAGGCTTGTCCACCGAGAAGTTGAGTAAATGTAGAAGTGGCTGGGCCTATCCCTAGGGGATCGTTTTCTGTTATACCTAATACACGTGTGGCTGGCCCAATCGCCTTATGCAAGCGTTCAGGGTGTGCAACTATTATTTCGTCTGTTTCAAAGCCATATTTAAGCAGGGCAGCTTCAATTTTTCTTGTTCCATAAGGCGCATATTTTACAGCTCCATTTTCTAAAGTTTCTACTGATGGACAGAACATCGAGAAGTATATCCAGTCCGGGATTACTCCTTTAGGGATACAGGCGCTGAAACCAAGGAATATTCCGCCGTGATATTCGCTCATTAAAGTGCGATCAGCGGTTAACACAATCTTGTATCTATTATTTTCTTCGTTCATGTTTGTTCCCTGCTGGAGAGAATAAAATAGGTATTCTGTTTTCAAAACTTTTAAATTTTGATATATTGTTCCATTTAGAAAACCATACTTAAAAGGTGAAATACCAAAAATTAGGTTAAATCGTCAAAGAGTTCCCTAATTGAAACACTGAAAACTTTTCTAATATTCTGAAGGAGTCTTTCACCTTTTTCAGTTAACTTATAATATTTTGCTTCTCTTTTTCCTCTTCTAACATAGTGGCTTATGGTGTACCCTTCCTTTTCTAACCAATGAAGAAATGGATACACGAAACCCGGTTTTAGCTTCCTTCCTGTCAGTTTTTTGAATTCGTGAATAAGTTCGTATCCATGTCTCGGTCGTCGAAATAGAAGCAAAAGTATTAATGGACGTTCCAAGCTTCGTAGGAAAGAAGCGATTACCTCAACCATCTATTTCCCTACGAGAATCTTCAACTTTCCATATATTTGCTTTTCTAGGGCTTTTTTAGAACACACTCCAGATAAAGTTTAATTATTGAATTCTTCAACTTACCTACAACAATCCACTACAATGCAAGGGATGGTTGTCAAGGCTGGAAATAGCGGAAAAAGAACTAATAAAAGCTACACTAAGAGGTTTAAATCGGACGATGATTTTATGGTTGCTAAACAAACACCCTTCTTCTGGGTACAAAATAGTTAAAGAGTTGGAAAAGCTGACAAGTGTAAACTTTCACCCCGGAACAGTGTATCCAATTTTGTATGAAATGGAACAGAAAGGCCTCATTAAAGGTGAATGGTCACAAAAAGGCAGAAGACGCATTAAACATTATTCAATAACTACGGAAGGAAACAAAATTTTAAACAATCTCCGCAAAGTGCTGGGCGGCCCTATGAAAGAAGCATTAAAAGAGCTGATTGGAACATGAAAAACTTGTAAGAACGTTTAACCTTTTATTGCCGCCAATTAATGTGACCCCCCTCCCATCGAGTTTATACAAATTGTTTATACAGTTTGTTTATACAGAATATTTAACTTGACAAACCTAACATAGTAATCTACATTGCTCTTGAAAATGCGCTGTTCCAAAACATGAGACGACAAATTTCACGTAAAGGTTGTGTACCCGCTTAACAGTTGTATCATATTACAATAAAACAAACTCAGTTTTAACTTGTTTCAGTGAAATGAAAGAATGTGGTCTTTTCAACACCTTCTTGGGCGAGAATATTCTTTAATACTCTATAGTATTCGTCTTGGTTTTTTGTCCTAATTTTGAGAATGATATCCCATTCCCCAGCGAGGATGTCCGCACTTTCGACTTCTTCATATCTAGATAATTCACCTAAAAGCTTGTCGGGGTCAGCACCTGCTTTGGATGTTAATTTGATAAATAGGTACGCGCAAAAGCCTTCATTGATTTTTCCGTAGTTGAAAACGGCTTTGTATGTTTTTATTGCACTTTCTTTCTCTAACTTCTTTATGTAATAGTGAATAGTAGTGGACGGTTCTTTTATTTTCTTAGCAATCTTGGCTATTTGTGGGGTGCAGTAACCCTCCTTGAGCAGCTTAATTAATTTAGGTGTTATATTCTTCATATTATTGAATAATATTCGAATAATATTATTCAAATTATTAAGGTTGGCGTAAAGGAACACCAAAGCTAGTAACAGAAATTTCCTCTTTTTTCTATAGTCTCTCGCATCTGCATTTCAGTTGACATTCAAAACAACGATGTTTTCAGAAAGAATCTAGTAAAAAGCAATAGTAATTTTTAGCACTATAGCTAGTCTTTTATGGCTTCAAGTACGCTCATTACATTCCAGAGTTTTACTCGCGTGTAAGGCGGCATGTTTGGGTCTTGTAAGATTTCATCCAATATTGAAATAGCATTGGACGCTCTAACCGCGGGCGTATATTCCTCCACCTGTAAGGCTTCCATGGATTCTTTTGCCGCCCTTCGGATATTCCGTGGTGTAGTCGTATCTTCGGAGACCTGTCCTAAAACAAATAAGGCTTGCTTTATCCTCTCCTCATATTCCTGCAATTTCTTTTTCCTCACCAAAGTCTAAAACCTCCCCTTTTGACCATAAGGTTTAGCAATAACCTAATATTTTATCGTTTTAGAAATATTCCTTTCGAGGTTTTAAGTCTTGCCTTCAAGAGAAAGAGATGAAAAATCCGTAAAAGCAATGGCTGACCTTCTACGTAGAGGAGCAACTTTAACGAATCTGGCTTGCCCTGCCTGTGCCTCGCCTATTTTCAAACTTAAAAGCGGAGAACTATGGTGTGCTCGATGCGAAAAAAGAGTTATTGTAGTAAAGGAAGGGGAAGAACCGCTAAAAGCTACAAGTCCAATAATACTTTCAACTCTTGAAACAACCCTTCTAACCAAAATACAGCATGTACAAAAACAGATCCAGGAGGAAACAGATATCGCGCGGCTACAGAAACTGAACACCATTCTATCATCACTGCTTGAAAACCTAGAAAAACTGCGGAAGGTCAAGCCAGCCCAGCAATAAACGTGGACGTCTAGAATTGCTTGGATATTACAGAAACTTCCCTCAACTCATACATGGAAAAATAAGTTTTCATACTAAATATTCCCTTAGAACTCTCCAAAAGGCGATTATACAAACCCTTCACAAACTAAATGCTTATGAGGCTCCATTTGAAGAAGTGGTTGGGTTGCCTCCGCTTTCCTTAACCGCCAAATGTAAAGTCAACTTTGATTTCGGAATGGCAAATGAACTTACCTTTACCTACTTGGACAAAGAAGAAGCCTTGAATATGAAAAAGCGGGTTCGTAGAAACCCTTTCCCAATTTTGGATTTTCTATGCGTCATTCGTTACTACAAGATGACAGGACACCAAAGAAAACGTCCATTAAAATTCGACTACTACTTCATAAGGTTCGCCTTTGATGAAGGTGGAATGCAAGTTCTTATTCACCATGAACGAGGCCCCCAACGTATTCCCCCTCAGGATTTACTAAACTTCGTCATAGGGCAAATAAAGGAAACGTTGTCAAGTAAGAAAGTTTGAAGGCTAATCCTTCTTTAAACGACTTAAAACTACGTTAAGGATTTCCGTTGCCACTTTATTGATGGAGCGGTCTCCATCAACTTTTACAAGTTTTCCATCTTCAACAAATTTTAAGTAAATCTCCCTAACTTTCTTTTGGTTCTCAAGGGTTTCCATCACAGACTTTTTCCGTTTTATTCGCTGTAGAGCTTCCTCTGGAGGTATATCAATAAGCAAAGCGAGGTCTGGCTGAACTATCCACTTGTTCAGTGTCCATATCCAGTTTAAGTCGAGCCCTGCTGCGCCTTGATACGCGAGGGAGGAATAAACGTAGCGGTCTGAAACCACGATTTTGCCTTGTTTTAGGGCTGGTTTAATGATTTTTTCAGCATGTTCAACGCGGTCTGCGGCAAATAACAGAGCTTCGATTATGCTAGGAGAGCGTTTTTGGCGTTCAAGTAGGTATCTTCTGATGAAGTTTCCGATTTTCCCAAGGGTTGGCTCCGTCGTGTAAAACGCTTCATATCCGTTTTTCCTCAAATTTTCCACGAGTAAATGTGCATGAGTTGTTTTTCCACATCCGTCTATGCCTTCGATGCAAATTAGAAATCCTCGTTTTCCTTGCATTTTTCCTAACCTTTCCTTGGTTGAAAGATAAGCTTACATGTTATAAATATGACTACCCCAAAATACAAACTAGTAGCCAAGGAAGCTGTTGAGATGCGCCAAAAATATTGGGGTGAAATCAAAGACCCCATTTATGGATACGTTTACGTAACCGATCTGGAAAAAGAGATAATTGATTCTTTCCCGGTTCAAAGAATGCGCCGGCTTCGACAATTAGCAGGTGCCGAATACGTTTATCCAGCAGCAAACCACACTAGATTTGAACACTCAGTAGGCGTAATGTACCTCGCTGGAAAGCTGGTTCAAAACTCAAACCTTTCCCAATACCTTTCCGAAGATGAAGCTCAGATGGTGAGAATCGCCGCATTACTGCACGACGTTGGGCACGGAGCGTTTTCTCATATATTCGAGCAGCTGCTTAACAAATTTCTAAACAAGACCCATGAAGATATGACCCAATGGATCGTAGAGAAAAGCGAGCTTAAAGATATAATTGAAAAGTTGGGTTTTTCATCCAAGGCAATAGGCAAACTAGCCATAGGTGAGCTGCACAAACCTGGAAAGGCCTTTATGGACCAGATAATTCAGAGCAGTGTTGATGTTGATAAGCTTGACTTCATAGTTCGTGACACTTACCATACTGGCGCTGAATACGGATACGTGGATATATTCCGCTTAATACATACATTGGACTTGATAGATGAAAATCTCGCTGTAGATATCGGTGCAATTTCCGCTCTTGAGTCCTTTATTATCGCGCGTGTGGAATCCTTTAAGAGCATATACTTTCACAGGGTTGGACGAGCTGTCCAAATAATGCTTGCTTTAGCAATGGAAAAGGCAAATGAAGAGTTAGAATTGACAAGCTTCAAGACACCTGAAGAGTATCTCACGCTAGACGATTACACGGTCTGGACTATGCTTAAAAAATGCGAAGCTTCTCGCCGAATAATTGAGGACCTAGAACACAGAAAGCTCCTCAAATGCGCTTACGAAAAGACCTTCTACGAAAAAAACGGCTTAATCGCGAGAATATTCGATGTAGAAGATATCAGAAGCCAAATAAGAGCTGAAATAGCTAAACAAGCCAAGGTTAAACCAGAGGAAATAATAATAGACGTGCCCACGGTGCCATCAGTGCCATATCACCACTCCGTACTATTGGAACCTATGGAAATCCCAGTTTTCTATAAAACACGAGATGGAAAAAAGGTTCAGCGGAAACTAAGCGAAGTTAGCCGAATATTCGACATTCTAAAAGGCTTCTTAAATATTCTACGCGTATATACTCATCAAAAAAACCGTAGAAATGTAGAGGAAGCCGCGGCTAAAGTGCTGGGCGAAACGCCTTTTTCCGCAAGAATATCCTTCTAAAACAAGAAAGGACATGGAAGCGGAAATGAGCATCATAACTCTCAAAGGAAGAGTCATTGTAGCTGGAAACTGCAAAGGCAAGGCCTTAGTCACAGACAAACCAATAACATTTCTAGGCGGAGTAAACCCCAAAACCGGAACCTTAGTAGAACGAGGCCACGACTTATACGGGCAAAAGATAACCGATAAAATCCTATGCTTCCCTCACGGGCATGGCTCGACGGTTGGAAGCTACGTCATCTACGCGTTAAAAAAGCATGGGCTTGCCCCAAGAGCAATGATAACGGAAAACGCTGACACTGTGGTAACGGTTGGGGCCATAATCGCTGAGATCCCTATGCTGGATCAGGTAGACATTAAACAGATAAAAACAGGTGACATTGTTGAAATCCGAACCGTTGATGATTCTGCCTTAGTAAAGGTTTTGCGAGAGAAATCACAATGTATCTGACTCGTGAAGAAGAACGAATTCTAGATGGTGAACGTGGCTGGGCAGAACAAATCTGTATGCAAATTCTTGCTAAACTAGGCGACCTCTTCGGGGCTAATCAGCTAATACCAATAGCCTCAGCCCACATTTCAGGGGTTTCCTACAAAACCTTAGGCGATGCCCCCATAGAATTTCTCAAAGCTCTAACCGAAAATAATGCTAAAGCAAAGGTAAACGCCACCCTCAACCCTTCCAGTATAGGCCAAATGCTCTTCCAAAACAAGTTTCCTAAAAAGTTTCACGCTAGACAAAAAACGATACTGGAACTTTTTCAAAAGATGCATGTTAAACCCGTATTAACCTGCACGCCTTATTACATTGAAAAGCCTGCCTTGAATGCGCATTTGGCATGGGCAGAATCCTCAGCCGCTATATACGCAAACTCGGTTCTAAAAGCTTGGACTAACCGGGAGGGAAGCCCAAGCGCTCTAGCCGCTGCCATAATCGGCAAAACCCCGGACTACGGTTTTCATCAAGCAGAAAACCGTAAAGCCACTACCCTCGTCAAAATAGAAGCTAAACTCCGAAGCGAAGCAGACTATGGCGCTCTAGGCATACTTGTAGGCAAAAAACTTCAGAGCGGAATTCCATTCTTTCAAGGACTAAAGCCTTTGGAAAATGATTGCCTGAAACAGTTAGGCGCAGCACTCGCCTCAACAGGCAACATCAACATGTTCCACTATGGACAAATGCCAAAGGAAGAGATCGAAAAAATGGTTATAACCCAAAAGGAACTAGAGCAAACAGCAAAGAACCTCTCAACCGCCGGTTCAGAAACGAAACCTGACTTAGTCTTTATCGGGTGTCCACATTGCTCCTTAAACGAAATTAAGCAAATAGCCCAAATACTAAACGGACAAACAATTAATGATTCAATTCGCCTCTGGATTTGTACTTCCCGACATATTAAACAGCGCGCAGCACCCTATATAGAGGCTATTCAAAAAACAGGAGCCAGTATAATAACCGACACTTGTGCAGTAGTTACTTGGACACACATTCTAGGGATAAACACCATAATGACCAATTCAGCGAAAACCGCTTACTATGCACCTACACTAAACAAGGCCCAAACAATTTTTGCACCACTCGAAGAATGCTTAAAAACAGCCTTACAACCATAGCCTATCCTTAACCTAACAGAAACGTTTATTCGACAACTTTACAAAATGCAATAATGCTCCGGCGAGCTCCGGTAGAAGAGAAAATCTCTGCCGAATATAGTCCGGCCAAGTATTCCGGCCTTTCGAGCCGGAGACCCGGGTTCGAATCCCGGCCGGAGCACCACATACTTCTAAGTTTATTTCACGGTTCTTTTACGGAAATATGCTGTATTCTTGCTGTTTGCTGTGCAGCAAACCGGAACTGCTTGAACCTTAAAATTTGAACCTCGTTCGAATAGGAATTCAATATTTGGTTTGAGTTTTTAAGATATAGAAAAAAACGAAATCTTCACGAAAAAATTGTTTCGCATGATATATTAAAAATCCCAAAACCAAAACCCTTTTAAGCTCAGAAGTTAAAGTCATCCGCGATAAAGATGTCACTTAATAAAGATACTGCTGAGAGAATCTATGATGAATTAATCAAGATTAGGGAACTCTTAGAGCGTCTAGCTCGGAGAGAACTTAGAGAAGACCTGGAAAGCGTCGCAACAACAAATGAAAGGAGAAGAATCTGGGCTCTATGCAATGGCTTGAACAGCACATCTGAGATATCTTCAAGGGTAGGTGTTTCCCAGCGTGCTGTTCAAATTTTTGTCAATGAACTTCAAGCTAAGGACCTAATTACTATGGAGAGAAGAGGTTATCCAAAACGGAAGTATGATTACATCCCTTCAGATTGGGAAATCGCAGGTGAATAGATTTGAATGGTACGCAAGCTCTTGAAGAAAGATTGATAGAAATTAGGGAAAGAATCGATGTTATGATACACCTTCTACTCGCACCGGTTCAAGCGACAGAACCTAATGTTCGCGGGAAAGTTCAACGTGAAGTGCTCAAGCTGTGCGATTTCGCACACACTCGAGAAGAAATTGCAAAGAAGCTCAAAATATCCTTAAATCTACTTGATGTGACACTCAATAAGCTCAGAAATAAGAATTTTATTAGGTCTGTTCAGGTTAGTGGTAAAACCTATTACATTAGGATAAGGTAGGTGCTATGTCAGAGGATATTAAATTATTGTTGGAAGAAATTTCTGGAAAGTTGGATGAAATTATCACGCTTTTGATGCTTTCAAACTTGCGGGAATTGCGGAAGGTTAAAGCGGAAATTATGAAAGATAAGATCGCTAAAGCAATTATCTCTAACGCAGACGGAACGGTTAGTTATTCGGATTTAGCTAAGCAGATCGCTGAAGACCTTGGAGTAGCTGAAATCACAGTAAAAAAGAAGATCTCAGACCTTAAATCTATGGGGATTCTCATCGGTCAAAGAAAAGGGAGAGAGGTCTTTTATGAAGTCTCTACGCTCTTTGAATAATTGCTCATAGACAGTGAGAGAAATGAAGAGGAGAAACCATGAAACTGAAAAAGTAGTGATGGATTCAATTGTTGAATATATATTTCAGACGCATAAGTTTCCATCAGTTGCTAAAATTTCTGAAATGACAAGGATTAACCGAGTCAAATGTGCAGAGATCTGTAGCCAGCTTGTAAAGAAAAATAAACTATACACAGTCTTTGAAGGAAAAGGTGTGCCTACCGTTTATGTTCCCTACGACATGATGCAAAGTTTGTTAATGACACAGAAAAAACCGGGCTGGGTTTCAAATTACTCTTTCAAAGAGGAAATCAAATTGACTGAAAAGGCAAGGCATATGAACGATCAATTAATTGCCTTTGACACGTTTAAAAGGCTGATTTATGCAACGGATATTCCACTGGAAGAAGCTGTTGCTTTTGCGTTAAATTGGCTCGGTTTCAAAAATGTCATTCACTTTAAAGACAACACCGACAATCCTGACATCACTTTTGAGTATAATTCAAAGAAAGTGTTAGTTGAAGTTGAAGGCACAACTAAGGCCGGAGGAAAAGCCAAAATCTTACAACTTGATGGTTGGTTGCGAAGAGAGATAGACAAAGGTATAAAGGCAAACGAGCTACAAGGAATTTTTGTTATTAACCACTTTAGAGATGTTGAACCGAGTTCTAGAGGCGATCCCCTTACACCTCATGCTAAAGAATTTCTTAAGCGTTATAATTTTAGATTTTTTACAACTCCGTTTCTGTTTGACGTTATAAAACGTGTGAAAGAAGATAAGCTCTCAAAAAAGGAGGCAAGAAAAATTGTCTGGCAAGGTCAGAAAATCGCTTGAGAAAAAATATAAGAATAATCGAGACAGAGAGATCGAGATACTTGAAGAAATCCTAAGATGGATAAAAGTTACAAGTATTCCACAAGTAAAGAAATTGCTTTTGGATCTCCTTCAAAGCGATGAAGAAAAAATTGCGTATCACCGTAGTAACGGACGTTCCAGTAGGGAGGTAGCAAGGTTTGCTGGCGTGCGTCATGGTGCTATAGCTAAATGGTGGAAAATTTGGATTAGAGCAGGGATAGCTGAATCGATAAGTGTAAGAAGGGGAAAAAGAGCAAAGCGCATATTCTCACTTGAAGATTTTGGTATTGAAGTGCCCTCACTCAAGAAGATAAAACACAAGAAGGAAAAAAGTGAAGTTTCAACCCAAGAAGGACCCAAAAGAGGAAGGCGAGAAAGTTGAATGAAGAAATAAAGAAGTTAATCAGACAAAATGAGATAATAATTTCTCTCCTTGGGAGGTTAGCTTTTAAACCTGAGGATATTCGAAGAATAGTTACATCAAAAAAACGAAACCCAGAAAATTACATTGATGGTTATAACGCATGTGACGGTAAACATTCAGTTTCAGAAATAGCGAGAATTATCGGAGTGACGCAAGGAACACTATCTCCAATACTTGCAGAGTGGGAAGAGCTAGGAATAATCTATGAAATAGAAAGGCCAAAAGGAAAATTCTACAAGAAACTCTTTCCTATCTAGGTGAATCTTATACCTGAAACAGAGACTTCGAATGCTTTCTTTTGACATGAAGTGATTGAAAGCTAGAACTGACTCATAAACGAAACTGAAAGAATACTTCGTATTGACTTCTGGAATGAAGGGAATTGCACACAAAGTAAATCTCACGATAAAAACAAGAACGGGGTTCAAATCGAAGTTCAAATGGTATCCGGAGCACCATCATAGTGTGACAAGTTGAGGTTTAAATTCCCGGTTTTGCGTACGCATAAATAAGAGATAAAAATGATTAATTGCAAAATTATTGGTGTGAATAACATGAATGTTGGAGTTTCCAGAAGATACGTTCATAAAAAGGCTTTTTTGGTTATTGTGATTGTAATTATTGCATCAATGATTTTGGTTGTGTTTCTCTATAGCTTACCCCTTCTTATCATGACCGAGCGCCTCAGAGTTGGCCAATTCCAGTTTGACGGTCTTGGATATGGAGTGAAGGTATTTGATTCTGGCGGAAACGACTTGGCTCACCCATACCTTCGCGTTCCAAGCCAAGTCTCAACGTCGCCCACTCACGTCCTTTTTTCAATATGGCATGCGGAAGGTACAAAACTTGACTCGCTTACTCTTGTTTTCTCTTCTGATGGCATATTCTCCCTGGCGCTAATTGCACCTGAAGGTTTTCCCTGGCCTAGAACGGATTTCCACGAAACAAGCGATGGCAGGGGAGTAATCTTGGACATTCCAGACCTCAAACTTCAGGGAGAAGGGACTGTGACCTTGGAATTCTTCCTTCAGTTAGCCTCAGATCACCTTGACCTGAATATTCGTGTCGAGTTTTCACTACACAAAAAGCCGCCTTTCTCATTTACACGCTACACGGCAGATGCTTCTCTAAATGTTGCAGTAGAAAGACTCGAATAAGAGTGCACGCATCTTAGGAGTGATAAGCCTTTAAATGCTGGCGGGCTAATTTGAATTTAATTTCTGGCACACAGCACGATTATCCACTTCAGCTTCATTCTACGTGGCGCATTAATTCAATTGTTACAAATGCACGAGCGTAACTTAAATCCCGATATTTTAAACCGATATAAACCTATTACAGAGCACTAATATGCCCTTGGGCTTGTTTAGTGTTAGATTGTTGTTCTCGCAGGAGCCTGCGACTCCCGATTTTAGAGTAATGTATCGTTCCATGTTGTCTGGTAATTGCTATAGACCGGGAAGCTTCTCTTTTAAGGTGAGTTAAACCACTCTTCAGCGGAGAATGCGTAGATGATTAAGATTAGGGCTTTCCTTAATGGCGATGAAAATAGTTGCTCATATTCATAACATGGCTTTTACAGAATGGATTGAATCGTTGGGCAAAGAATATGATTATCGCTATGTAACCCCTAAGGATGTGCTAGCATGGACTAAGGAAAATCATTCAAAGCATGAATCTTTGTGGATTGCGGAGATGGATGGGGAAGCAGTTGGATATGCACCATTATCATCTGATGGAAATCCATGGAAAGAAAGATTTCAGGGAGCTTCTCTTCGTTCACACAAGCCGTGATATGGGGCAGAGCAAGATCGCAGTTCCAAAGTATAGATGTCAAGGAGTGGCGAAAGCTCTTATTCAAGAATGTCTTGAATATTTTGAACCATTGGGCGCAAACTGGTTGTGGTTGTAACTTATAGCGATAATAAAGCTGCGGAAAAACTCTTACAGCAATTAGGTTTCGTTCACCATGACAACAATCGCTTAGGCATTCTAGGAGTATTACCAGAATATCGAAAAAAGGGAATCGGTTACACCCTTTTCTATCATCTTCTAAGATATCTGTGAGAAAAAGGGTTTTCAAAAGCCATAGCAGACACAGGATTAATTCTTTCAGATGCAATAAGAATGTATAAGCAGTTTGGCTTCAAAATAATCAGAAGACAACAGGCTTGGATCAAAATACTTCAATAACCTATAAACCTACTCGGAACATCATCTCATCATTTGCGCAATTATCCAGGCAATAAGCGTCGAGTTATGAAATTTTTCCCTCTCTTTTTCTGGTTATTTTTCCTCTTTTCATGAAAAATGCCTATTTATTTTTCTTAAGTCTTCTCAAAGTGGTTGAAAGAAAATGTTGGTCTTGAGGAAAGTAATCATAGCAAAGGTAAGTCTGTTTATGGTGATGATGGCGTTGTATATAGGTGTGCCAATTGTAAATGCTGGAGGGGCGGTGTTTGAATGGACAAGCCCAACAACAGCGGATCTGAATTCGGTATTTATGCTTAGTATTAGTGACGGATGGGCAGTAGGTGATGGTGGAACAACGATTCATTGGAATGGCACTGATTGGAGCAATGTGACAAGCCATACAACAGAAGATCTCCATTCAGTGTTCATGGTTAGTTCTGATGACGTGTGGGCAGTAGGCACTAATGGATTGATAATTCACTGGGATGGAGCCGATTGGAGCTTTGTAGCGAGCCACACAACTAATACTCTCTACTCAGTGCATATGCTTAACGCTAGTTATGGGTGGGCAGTGGGCTATGGAGGAGTATCTGTCCGTTGGAATGGAGTTTCATGGGGTATTGTAACCACTCCGTTGGATTCAGATGACTCTCTTTATTCAGTGTTTATGGTTAGTGACAATGATGGGTGGGCGGTGGGTGAGAATCGCACTAGTGTTCCTCGCCCTTTTCCTCAACCGCCGCTAACCGATAAATCCGGTATAATACTTCATTGGGATGGAACCCAATGGAGCGTTTACGACATAGATCTTTACAGACGAATCCCCAAATCAGTGTTCATGCTTAACACAAATAACGGATGGGTGGTGGGCTCCACCTTTTTACTGATCCCTGGCAACGATGTCGTGCTCCATTGGGACGGAGTTAATTGGACCGAAACGGCAACTCCAATAACAATCCCTCTTTACTCAACTTATATAGTTAGCTCCAACGATGGATGGGCGGTAGGTTCTGCTGGAACAATAATTCATTGGAATGGAACACAGTGGAGTAATGTTACAAGCCCAACAACAAATAGTGTGAACTCGGTGTATATAGTTAACGCAGAAGACGGTTGGGCAGTAGGCGACAATGGAACAATAATTCGGTGGACTGGAACTGAGTGGATACCTGAATTTTCAGCAATGATATTTACACTGCTTTTGATAAGCTTAACGTTGATCGCGATCACTTTGACAAGAATCGTGTTAAAGAAGCGTAGAACACTGTTGTTTAAACGTAACACCCCGCTATAGCGTATAACCTGTAGTTTAATGGGTGATAGGGTTATGAGGAAGTTTGTGTTTGTTTTCCTTGTTTCATCTTTGTTTGGAGCTCTTGCATCTGTACAGAAAGGGAACATTTCAACTGTCAAAGCTTCTTATTCGATTTATCAAGGAGATTTGATTATCACCGGGAATAATGTGACTACTATTGAAGGTAGGTTTGACATTAACGGAAGCATAATAGTGGAAGAAAATGCGACGTTAATTCTTGAAAACGCCATAATAAACTTCACTCAAACAGAACAATATGAACACAACTTGATCTTAAGAAAACCAGTAAACGGAAATCCACGCTTGAAATCCAGGAACACAACAATAACATCAGACTACTGGTTTTTGGTTTCTCTTTACGATAATAGTTCGGCGATCCTATACGACTCTACAAATATTCCTTATTTATATATCCATGATTCTAGTAATGCTTCGGTTTCTAACTCCGTAATTAGGTTTACTCTGGGAGTTTCTCAATCTTCTGTTGTGTCTGTTTCTAATTCCGCAATCAACACATTACTAGCCTACGGTTTTTCCACCGTTTCCGTTTTTAACTCAACAATCAACCTGCTTATTCTTAACTCAGCCGGTGTAAATTGTTCCTTCGTTAACATTGGATCAGCTCAGGCTTTTTACTCCTTTTGGGATCATTACCTTAATTCCTCAGTGGTTATTTCTTCAGGTGGCTGGGCTCCAAATGTGACCGTTAGAAATACTAGAATTGATCGTTGGCAACTTGGATTTCAAAAGAACTCAAATGTCACAATAACTGATTCCACACTCTTTAGGTTGTATCCCAGTTATTCCACTGTCTGGCTAATCAATAGCACTGGTGGATTGATCGGTTTCACTGGCTGGGGTAGAGTTTACATTTTATGGTACCTTAACGTCCACGTGATTGACTTAATAGGTCAAAATATTCCCTCCGCAACTGTGACTGCAACTTATCCTAATGCAACATTAGCTGGGTTAAAGTTAACAGATGCCAAAGGCTACGCAAGACTGACTTTAATAGAGATGATGATTAATGCAACCGGAGAATATCCTATTGGAAATTATACTGTTGAAGCAACCCATCTAACTTACTCAAACACCACAACAGTAAACATGACATACAATAAAATGGTTACAATTATCCTTTCAGGCTTCATAATTCCAGAATTTCCATCGTTCTTTATTCTACCATTATTTATGGCTATAACACTACTAGCAAGTGTAGTGCACAGAAGGAAACATAAAAATGTAGAAATGTAGACTGACCTAAAATTCAACTCCTTTCTTTTAAAAGCCTTAAAACTCTATTAACTTACAGACTTAACATGTGAAAAACAATGGAAATTAATAATGACGGAATGGAGAAGTTTCTTGTATGAAGACTGCGGTGTTGTTTGACCTTGGCAACACTCTGGTTCACTACTTTGAAAAGTACGAGTTCCAAACAATTCTTAAACAAGCTATCGATGAGGTGCAAAACTATCTCCGCGAAAAAGATGTTTTTCATGTATCCTCAGACGATGTGTGGCGCGCCGTAAAGACTGAGGATTTTGAAGCCAGCGACTATCAAGTCAGACCTTTAGAGGAGCGGTTGATGCGAATATTTCAACTTGATAACCTAGTTTTCTCCCATGAAATCATGGCAGCCATGTGCAGATGCTTCATGGAACCCATATTCGCCAGGGCATACTGCTACGAAGACACGGTACCTACACTTAAGGAACTAAAGTCCAAAGGTTATAAGCTGGCGATTGTCTCCAACACAACATGGGGAAGCCCAGCTAACCTTTGGCGGGAACACCTAGCGCTCCTCGGTTTAAGTACATACTTCGACGTGATTGTGTTTTGCAGAGATGTAGGATGGCGAAAACCTGCAAAACAAATATTCCAATACACATTGCATAGGCTGAAGGTGCCTCCACAACAATGTGTGTTTGTAGGAGACGACCCGAGATGGGATGTTGTTGGACCAAGTGCTGTTGGAATAGACCCGATACCCATAGACCGTAAGCCCTCAACGCAGCATTTCAAAGAGGAACTGAAACCTATCAAAAACCTTAACGAACTAGTCAACAAACTGCAACATATTTAGGTCAATCGAAGCGTAGCATTTGAACGAAAAAAGGGTCAGCAAACGGCTTAAAGAATATTCGGCCGGCTTTTGGGCATCTATCCCCCATATTCATTTTGTCTACCATTAAGTCAACATTCCCACATGGACATCAATGCTACTTTCCATGAAAAGAAGGTGCGACCGTATACTTTTTTGATCCTTACTTTTCACAAGAGCTTCTTATCCCTGCAACGTATACTGAAATGATCATCACGGGGCTTACGCCCAGATAGATCCAATTAAAGGGATAGGCAAATATGTTTATTCCAGCAATAAGGACCACGAATATAACATCGAAAAGCATAGATAGCCCCCAGAAAACAAACGCTATTTTTAATGCAAATCCACTGGTTGCTTTTCTTTGTATTCTCTTGAAATAGAGGCTTGCAGGAATATAGTAACTCGGAACAGCGGAAGTGTAGACGATTAAAGTACTCACATAAAGTGGAATACTTCCAATAAATGCCTCATAATTTGTTGAAAAGGGCACCCTATACAGGTATAAAGCCAAAAGCATTATTGGAGTTGCAATTATCCAAATTAACACGTAGCTAATCAGGAAATATGGTATTAGAAGAACATATTTGTTTGTTTTGCCCACCTTCTATCACTTATTTACATCCAATCAAACATTCAACTTTTGTCTTTTAATTCTCCAAGAAAACAGTATGAACCTTCATCATTTATCCACAAGTTAATTATTTTGAAGTTCTTGAAGTTCTTTCTTAATAAGTCTTTGTTAAATTGATAGTGAGGTAAACCTTTTTCTTCTCCACCTAAAATGACGAAGGTCCTAGGAGCAATAAATTTTATTCCAAACCATCTTTCTTTCGGTATTTCTTTCTTTGATCGATTTTTAGGCACTGTTACAAAAATTAAACCAGCAGGCTTTATTACTCTTTCAATCTCTTTAATCGTCTTCTTTATTTGCTGGATATTTCCATGGTGTATAGTTGTGGTGCTGATTAGCGCATCGAAAAAGTTATCTCGATAAGGCAATGAGGTCATTGACCCCACTTTAATATTGGCGGAAAGATTCAACTTATTTAATCGTTGTTTTGCTTTTCTTAATGCTTCCTTAGAAATGTCTATTCCATATACATCAAGGTTTTTCTGTGTCAGGTAGATTATATGCCTTCCTGCACCACATCCTAAATCAAGAACTCTTCTCACCCTACGTTCCTTAAACAGCTCTGTTACAACGAGTATTTCTTTATCTACTTCAAGTGTAGTTTCAACTCTTCCTTTTTCTCTTTTGTATATTTCATCCCATATTTCTCTAATTCTTAATCTGTTCCAATTCGTTTCGGAATTCCCCTCCAGTAGTTATCATATGACAGTGAATCTCAAATAAGATCAAAAATTTGAACTGGTATTTAACAACATTAGTGGAACATTTACGTGGGAATTCCGATATATGCTGTTTGGTTCTGTATTACCGTGTAGTCTGTTACTAGTTAACAGTCGTCTTAGGGTTATATTCAAAGTATCTCTTTAAGGTTATTAACATAATAGAAAACACTAGAAGGGTAATCAACAAGGAGTTTATGTGGGAAAATTCTGGAATGACGTTAAGGATATAGTATTGCCCTCCATTATCGCATAATCTCATGTTTCCTGCGTTGTCATAAACTATGACTTTATACTTCACTGTTGTTCCCGCAGGCATTCCAGGGATTTTTCCTTCCCATAAGCCGGTTGTTGAATTAAAGATTGTAGACGTGTTAACCCATAATTCCGAATCATTCAAGTTGTACAGAATTGTTACGTTTTTGATTCCACTTACATCGGTTGTATTTACAGAAACTCTTACCTCTTCTCCATCATGGGGATTTTCAGGCAGATGATAAATCGATAACACTTCTGGGGGGAAACTATCCGTTACTTTAAATGAGTATTCTTCTGAAATAGCTGTGTTCCCGAAAATGTCAGTAACATAGACCTTGAGCTTCACTTCAGTTCCATATGGAAGCGATGGGATCGTTCCGCTGTACTCCTTGTTGGTAAAATCATATTCTTTACTGCAGTTCATGGTTATGTTGTTCCATTTTGTTCCGTCATGGTAGCTAAGAACAACCTTTGAAAGGGGACTTTGGTCATAAATATCCGCGTACACGTTTATGCTTTCGTTGTAGTTAGGAAGGTAAGGGGTCCAAGAAAAATCCAATAAGTAAGGTTTCTCTAAATCGTTTTCAGCCCAATTTCCTAAGGCATCACATGCATAAATTTTAAAGAGAAGAGTCAAGTTGGTGGGAAAACTGTCGAAGTATCCTTCAAATGTTCCTGTTTTAGTTACTGCCGGGGCTTCTTCAACATAACGTAAATTCCAGCTTTTATCTATGTACTCGTCGGGTAAATTGTAAAAGTAAACAAAGACCCACATTATTGGATAGTCTTCTCCAAGAAGCGACCAAAAGGCCCATGTAAGCCAGCTTTCAACATCAGTTACATTCGTAACAATTCTAATCATTCGGTACGTTTCATTCTCCATTGTAACCTCCTGTTTCGGGTTAAGTATTAGTGGTCCAATGACATCCGCCACTTTGCCTACAACAATTTGTTTCATCAATGGACGATTATCAACAAGCTCTCCTTCAACGATGTATGGAGTATCTCCTATGCCGTCACCGTCAATGTCCTGACCGACATAGTTACTCCAATAATTCCCCACCGTGGTATTATCGAATCTGCAGCTATGGAAACGGTAACCACCTATAAACTGAGATGTATTATTTATGAAGTTGTTATAGAAGCAATAATCTGGCAAACCGTAGACGCCATATTCATTTTGCCGTATGTTGCAGTTAAACACTTTGACAACACTGCTGTCATATATCCATATCCCATACATGTTTTGATGAAGGTCATTGTTAACAATGGTTATGGCGGCGCGTAAAATGTCTAAAGGGCGAGGTGGCGAATAAAGAAGGTTGCATTTCATTAAACGAATACCTATATCGTTATTGTATATGTTGCTGCTTGAAACTGTCACTATTGGACTGTTTAATAGTTCAATTCCAATTTCATTGCTATATACTGTGCAATTGTATACTTTTCCGAAATAGCAAGTTTGTATTCTGATTCCGTGAAAAGTGTTATTGTAAGCCATAGAGCTGGAAATTATTGGGAAAGTAGACAATAACGCAGAGAACCCATAATAGGAGTTGTTTGAGGATTCACAAGCATAAATATTTATTCTGCTAGATTTGTAGATGTAAATGCCTGCAGCTCCATTCGAAACTTTGCACTTGCTAATTATAATATCTGACGAATTGAAAACGTAAATCGAGAAAGTGTTATTGAACAGTGTACAATTTGAAATCTTTACATGATCGGTGTTACATATCTGAACACCATAATCATAGCCATTGTGGATTACGCTGTTTTCGATTATGGCTTTCGCTGTGTTTATCCATACGCCTCCCGTGTAGAGCGGCCCCCAGAAACCTGCATTTTCTAATTTACTGTTTTTCATAACGAAACGGCTTTCCGATTCTACCTTCACATAATAGCCTCGTTCTAACCCGTACGTCAAAATCTTAGAATTATCGAGGTTAAATTCGCCTCCCGGCAATACCTTTATGTAAAAAGTTCGTTCAGCTGTGCAGTTGATTTTTAGAGTAACATTACGTAAGGTTAGAGACGAGTTTACAATAAGATTTCCATTCAGAATTATGGTCTTATTTTCTACGGTTGTTGGGGTGAGAACCTTCCAGTCTTCCATTGGCGCAAAGGTTTTCTTCCTAACTTTTAAAATGGTCCAGATGTTAACTTCTGGGATTTTAACCGTTATTCTTCCATCAACTTCTTTGCTATAAGATAGGCTCACTCCATCGATGTTGCTTGGGGAATATAAGATTACTTCTAGTGGGTAACCTTCAAATTCTGGTCGTAATTTGAAAGTGAAGCTTATATTTCCTTGAGGTATAACTCTGTCATTATTGAAGTCGTATTGATAATTTACTAAGTGGAAAACCATTAAATTCCGTTCTTGATTCCAGTTTTGGAAAACTGTAATGTTCGCATGTAGATCCGTAGTAATTTCGGACTGCAACACATTTGTAATCCTATTTTGGAATTCTTCAAGAACTGTTGTGTTCCTGTTGTTATAATACTGTAGAAGCAGGTTGTCTGTCCAGGAGATTACTGTTCCATTTCCATAAGTATGGGTGTTTCCGTCAAAAAGTGATTGCCAGACAGGCCTTGAAACGCTAATTCCGCTTTCATCTTTTGTTCCAACTTCTCCGACACCTATTAGGATTCCTCCTTGCGCCGTGTAATTGAGTAATAGAGCGATCTGTCTATCCGACAAACATTGAACGTTCGGCAGTAATATAGCATTGTATTTTGTTAGGTTTTCCAAAGTTACTGTATCATTTACCCAATAATTATCCCCAAAGACAATAGGGTCAAACGTGCGGTGCATTTCTGAAAGTAGGTAAAACCCACCTTCAAAGCTTAAGCGATTTTCTATTGATGCAAATACGCTTGTAGGTATGGAATATACAATTCCAAATTCCCCGTCCTGCTTTGCCTCAAAAAGTTCTGGATGAGAATTAACAAGCATGAAGTATGGAAATGACGCATTTGCCTCCAGACTATTAGGCGGTGGTATCCCTGACCAACCACCACACGCGTACAACTCAGCTATGCTTAATAAGTAAAGATCCTGAGACTTGCTTCCTGAATTCCACGGACTAGGCGAGGTCATAGGCATGTATCTCTTTCCTAATGAGAAGGCAACTTTAAAGTCAGGTGTAGGCCTATAAACTGGATAATTCAATTCTCCGTACCAAATTTCAGACCACATCCCATCCACGTAGCTTGATATCAAAATATTTGTTCCAAGCCCATGGTATAAGTTAGAAAAGATGAAGAATTCTTTACCTCGGCTATACGCGTACCTTTTAAGCTCGGTATATACGTCTCTATAAAATTCTATAAACATCCGTTCGTTATTTTTTGTCCAATCTTGCCAGAGTATTGACGCGTTGCCCGTACTAGGCGGCAAGTTTTCTTCAGTATAGCCAAGGCTAATAAGGTATTTTCTAAAGTCAAAGGTTGTAATGTTCTCTATTCCTAATGCTTCTAGCTCTGTTTGGTTATATTTTTCAGCAAGATATTCTCTGAAACTTTTAAGGGTATCATTGTCAAATGTGTGCTTGAGATTGCCTAGTGCGCCTGTTCCAACGTCGAAAACAACAGCATCCGCCCCTGCATCAATGGCAAGTTTTGTTGTGTTAATTAAAAATTCTTTAAATGTTGGCCGGTTAGTGGACGTGTAAAACGTAGGTGTGCCATACGGGTCATAACCATTTATTATAACGCTTCCATTCAAACAGACGAACCCAGCATTTTCAGGAGTAAACTCAGGGTAAACTTCACGTAAACGTGTTAGATTCACGTCAGCTGGACCTAAAAGGCTTCTGTATATCAAATACTTGACTCCATGTGCATGAAGATTATCTATTAAGGGTTTTGTCAACTGCACCGATTCAGGCAAGTAAATACCTGGGTAAATGTCTAAGGCTATAGTTGTCCTTATGGGATAATTGTCATAGGGATAAGCACCTGGTATTTCAGCACCACTTAAGAACTTTAGATGATTTTGCAAGGAATTATTTTCTTGTAAAACTATGCCTTGAAATGTCTTGTTGACCTTATCCAAAGTTTCTATATTTCCACGTTTTTTAACGTCGTTATGTTCTGAAACAATCGTGAAAGTTGTCAAAAATGCTCCAAATAAAGTACTCATCAGTAAAACAACAAACAAGTCTTTCTTGTTTAAAAAGCGTGTAATTTTCTCGTTAAGCTTTCTAGGCGCCTTCAAAAACACCCCTTGTGCCTAAACATGCACGTTGATGGAGATTTTGAACAATAGTATTTAACCTATATGAAGCCATACTACATACTTAAACTAAGTAATGCTCTGCACGGCTTTCTTTAACCTAAAATATGCCGTTTTATTTTTCTCTAGGTATTCCAATATACCTCGGGGTTCTTAACTTATATGACTTATATTCTTCTCCAAATATACGCTCGAGGTAAGGTTCTTCTATCCGAATAATGTAGTAATGAGAGAAAATTATAGCTGCGAATGTAAGTAGAAAGGAAAATCCTGAACGCCCCATTAGAGATATGCCTATTATTTGCAGAAATAAACCAAAGAACTGGGGGTTTCTGCTCCATCGATAAATGCCTGTGGTTATCAACCTTGAAGTATCCAGTCCTGATATTTTCTTCATGGAACGAAACTCAATCATCCCAGCAAACATCATGTTCGTTCCTATTCCAAGTATGATTGCGCCACCAGTCAAGGCAATAGTTTCGTTTATTGGTAATGGCCAAGTAGCATAAAATGCGGACAGTATTATTAGGGAACTGTGGAACACGTCTAATATCCACCAACCTATGGATAGTCTTTTTGATAGCGGTCGTCTGCCCTCATAGGTTCTTTTAGTTTCCCGTAAAATATACAATCCGAATACGGCTGAGATTCCTAGGGCTATATAAAGTAACATTTTATCTCTCTCTGCTAACTCCTTTCATGCATTTTAGCCCTCGACTTGCTTACCTGTGTACGGATTAAATGGGCTCTCATTGATGATAGCCGCATGGCGTTAAGTATTACAGCTAAAGATAGCCCCATGTCTCCAACTGCTACAGCAAGCCATAGGGTTACAAGTCCTGGAAAAGTAAGAATAGCAAAGCTTCCTTTTATTAAGATAGATGCCGTAACATTTTCCTTTACTATTTCCAAGGTTTTCTTGCTTAATTCGATTAGGTATGGTAGTTTGGAGAGGTCGTCTTGCATTAATGCTATGTCAGCATTTTCTAGGGATACGTCGCTTCCTATAGCGCCCATGGCTATGCCCACGCTGGCGCTGGCTAAAGCTGGAGCATCGTTGACGCCATCTCCAACCATGGCTACATGCCCATATTCTTTTAATAATTTCTTTATTATGTTCACCTTGTCTTCCGGTAGCAATTCAGCGTGGTATTCGGAAACACCTATCTTGTCTGCTATCGCCTTAGCTGTTCTCTCGTTGTCCCCGGTTATCATCACGGTTTTTTTACCTCGAATACTAAGCTCAGCAATAGTTTCTATTGTTGTTTCTCGAATTTTGTCCATAACCGCAATTAATCCAATAACTTGTTTTTCATTTCCAATGAGCACTACTGTTTTTCCTTCATTCTCAAGTTTCTCAATTGTATCCTCTTGGATATTGATATCCAATTCTTCGAACAGTCTTTTACTACCTAAATAATATACTTCACCATTAATTTTACCTGCCACACCCTTTCCAGCAATGGCTTTAAAGTCCTCAACAGTTTCCAGATTATCTTTCTCTTCAACTTTTTTCACTATTGCCTTAGCAATCGGGTGTCCAGATAAAATCTCGAGTGAAGCTGCTTTTAAGAGAACGTCCTCTCTGGAATGTCCAAACGATATTACGTCTGTCACTTCCAGCTTGCCCTCCGTCAATGTCCCAGTCTTGTCAAAAGCGAAAACCTTTACTTTGTTAATCTCTTCCACATAGGCACTGCCCTTTATGAGAACACCGTTCTTGGCTGCGCTGGTTATTCCAGAAACCATAGCAACAGGTGTCGAGATCGCTAATGCACAAGGGCAAGATATAACTAATAACACTAAAGCCTTGTAAACCCACTCGGGATAGGATAAGCCAAATACAAAAGTTGGAATTGTTGCTACCCCTACTGCTGAAAGTATAACTAACGGCGTGTAATACTTTGAAAATTTATCTATAAACTTCTCAGTCGGCGATTTTATCCTCTGCGCTTCCTCAACAAGCTTAACGATCTTAGAAAGCATTGTTTCGTCTGATCGTTTCGTTACCCTTATCTCCAAAAATCCTTCATTGTTAATTGTTCCCGCATATACTTCATCACCCACCTGCTTTGTTACCGGCATTGATTCCCCGGTTATGGTGGCTTGATTAACGCTTGAAACCCCTCTTACGACCCTACCGTCTAACGGTATCTTCTCTCCAGGCCTAACTACGATTATCTCGTCAACTTCAACATCCTTCACAGGAATCACTACTTCCTTTTCGTTTCTTTTCACTGTCGCAACGTCAGGCACAAGCTTCATCAAAGATGCGATGGATTTCTTCGCTTTTTCACTAGCAAGAACTTCAAGGAATTCTGCTATATAGAAAAGGACAATTACCGCTGTCCCCTCTTCTCCATGGCCGATAAAAAAACTGCCTATTGCGGCTACCGTTATAAGGAAATTTATGTTCAATCTCTTCTTGAATATTATGGAGGACAATCCTTTTTTCGCGATGGTATATCCAGGTATAGCTGTAGCGATCAAGAAAAGGAAAGTCGCAGGCTGTTCCCATTTCAGGACGAACTCAAAGATTAACCCCAGGAAAAATAGCGCTGCAGAACATGCTATAACAGCTATTTGTCTGTTTCTCCATTTGGACGAGTCTTCCTTTAGTGATTCTTCTGTGCATGCTGAGCATGTTTCTTCTTCACAAGATCCGTTCATGTATTCATCCGATCCTAGCTTTGGCTCGTTTGCCCTTTTTGCGTTGATGAATATGGGCGCGCCTTCACTTATTAACATAGTGCTAAAAAATAGGCAGTTTTTAATAATTTTTATTAACTTGATGCGTATATTTTATTATGGTGGTTGTTTGCCCATCATTAGCATTTCACTTACCAGCGAATTATTAAGGAAGTTAGATGATTTTATGCGGGAGAGGGGTTACTCTAGCCGATCAGAAGTCATTAGAGATGCCATTCGAGATCTTTTATCTGAGTTTGAACTAAAAAGATTCGAAAAAGGAAAGGTAACTGCAACTATCACTGTAATATCGGAACATAAAAGGCATGATGTGGATGAACGGTTAATGCGGCTTAGGCATGAACATGACGAGATAGTTTCCAGCAACATGCATATTCACCTCGGAAAGGCATACTGTCTTGAGGTATTCATCACAGAAGGAGAAGTTGAAAAAGTTCTAGAATTCATAAGTAAAATTCGGGCTATGAGAGGAACACAACAAGTTAAGTATACAATGGTTCCATTAATTGCCTCCTCTTCTCTCTAATACGAAGCGCTCTAAAAAGTCTTTTTTAAGTTTTCGTCAGATTGAAGTAGGTGTGTTATGATTGGGGACTGCTGGAAGTTTTGTTTACTGTTTATAAATTATAAGCGAGTTTTGGATGAGTTGAAGTGAAAAGGCAATGATAGGCGAGCTTGCGGCTTTAGGTGCAGCGATATGCTGGGTATTTTCCTCCGTCCTGTATCGAAAAGCCCTGTTAAGGATTAGCCCTTTTAAAGCTAATGTAATTCGGTTGACTTCTACAAGCGTCTTTCTAGTCGCGCTATTAGCAGTTGTTGGCAAAATCGGAAATTTGGCGAATTTGCCAACAACAATTATTCTTATTGCAAGTTTAAGCGGGGTTATAGGTTTAGTCTTAGGTGACATTCTTTACATGTACGGTTTAAAACTTATAGGTGTTTCAAGAGCCGTTCCCTTATCTTGTACTTATCCTCTGTTTACCATACTTATTGCCTTATTGTTGAAGGGCGAGACGGTTGAAATGCCAATAATTATTGGCGCAATAAGCATTTTTACCGGAATCTGGTTATTAAGTAAACAAGCAAACGAAAATTCAAACGCGTTAGACCATAAGATTTCAGCAAGAGGAGTTATCTCAGCAGTGTCTACCGCCATAGTATGGTCAGTAAGCATAACGTTAATGAATACGGCTGTAAGTTTTCCAGAGGCAAATAGTTTAGACGGCGCTCTAACCGTAAACACCATTAGAGGACTAGCTGCTTCCCTTGTCTTGTTAATAATATCTCCAATATTCAGTAAACAGCTTACATTTCTTAAAGAAGTTCCTAGGAAAATTTGGCTCCTCCTTTTTAGCGGAGGAGTAATCGCCCTAGCGTTAGGCTGGTTTCTCCTCACACTTAGTTTCCTATGCACTCAAGAAACACGAGCAGTGCCAATCTCTTCTACAACACCCTTCTTTTCAACAATAGCTGGAATCCTCTTCCTAGATGAGGCAATTACTGTAGAAGTCATTTCAGGATCGGTTTTAATCGTCCTTGGGATTTTCCTACTGTTTGTTTAATTTAGATAAAAACGATCCAGTTATGGGTTCTGGAGGGCTGATGCCTGTTTACCAAAACTAGGGCGATTGTTTCGAGGATTTTCATTGTCCTTCAGCTTATTTTTGGTCGGTTTGGTTTTTACGGTTTGTTTTTGCCTTATAGAAAAAATGTTTTGGCTGTTTAAGCGAACCTTGAAACTTTAACGCAGAGGAAGAAGAGGTGGAACTTACCATGTGGTTTCGATGTAATATGTTACTTCTCCGTCTATGAACCATATTTTGCCATAAACTATTGTTAGTGGAAGCTCCATTTTTGTCCATTCCCAGAAAGCTTCAGTGACCTCATGATCCTTCAACATTTTTTCGAAGTCACTAAGGTCTCCTGCCTTAACAGTTGATGATGTTGGATTGAAGCTTCTGTAGTAAACGCGATAACTTTTATTGCCTAGCTGGCTAATCCATCGCTCCAATTTCCTATTTGAATTCTGAACAGAAACGCTCAAGTTAACCGCCGCCACAACCGCAACTAAAGTCGTAACAACAAAAGCAACAACCAAAATCACAACAACAATAGCAGTCTTAAGCCATCTAGGAAGCCTCATGACAAACCCGCTCCATTATACGTTAACAAAAATACAACTACATAAAAATTGCCCCAACCCACGAACCGAAGACGGGCGACAAACAGCATACAATGAACACTAAAATAATAAGAACGAATGTGCGTCTTCAGTTTGTATCTACACGGATAGGCCGTCAGGCTAGCGAATAAAAATGAATACGAAAAATGGTTATCTCTAGTTCATTTCGTAGTTACCTTATCAAGGAAAGAACGTTAACGACATTTCCGGTTGGGCGTGCAGTTGAAAATGGTTGGGTTATGGTTCTGGAGGGTTGGTGTGCTGGGCGTAACCCGCCTTCTGTTCAAAGACGGCATTCAGCTAATCGGGCTACCCGCGCCTCTCGCAGCCCATCATAGGCGCCTATTTGCCCTTTCTACCTTGCAGGTCAGCCGTTTCAACGTTTCCACAGGACGTTCTCGGCAACTTAGCATGCCTCATCGCCATTTGTCTTGTGGACGTTCCGTTTCTGCTCTGTTGCCAGGGCTCTCGCCCTACGCCTTTACAGGCGTTGCAAGGCTGCTGTGTAGGGCGGAGTTTCCTCGGACTATGGTCCGAAAGCCGTCCGCCAGCTCACCAACCCCCAATAGTACTTTAATTAACCGTTTCGAATAAGGGTTTGGGGCTTTACCATTCAGCAGAAATCATCGTGGGAAATAACAATGGCTTTATTGTTTCTAGCTACTAGAAGTTCTCCTGGCTTTATCATGATGCTTTTTCCACGTTTGAATATAAACAAGTTTCTGCCGCATATATACATCAGTTTGTCGCCCTTCGAAGCCAATATGTCAATTCTTTCTTGGTCTTTTCTCTTAAAACCGAAGAAATGGCTCTGAATTTCTAAATTAGTGCAGAAACTAGTGTTTCGGAACATTCGGTGGCAGAGTTCTCTCGTCGTTTTAACGAATTCCTCCAGCTTTTCATATCCTTGTTGTTTAAGTGCTGAAGCTTCTGCACTGGCCAATATTCCCTCTAGTTTTTTATCTTTTCAGTTGGAGCTATCATGATGAAAGGCGTTTCTATGAGGCGTTCTATAGGCTTACCTATGGTTCCCTTTGATGTTTCAATTAAAGCATCTATTACAAGTTCGCCCTTGCCATGAAAGACATAGCCTACAGTTTCATCTCCTCGTAGTACTGGAAGAGCAAAAGATTGTTTGAAAATCTTCACTATGCATTTTTCATTTTGAAATAGCGTAAAGTCCTGCTCTAGTTTGAAGAGCTCTTCTTTGATCTCTAGATGGTTAGTCAATGTTGATATCAACTCCTTCTCGACAGATCTTCACAATCTTCTTTGCCATTCTGTAAGCCATTCGCCCCGGAATGGTGATGAGATATCTGCCCCTAACTTTTTCTTGGACTACAAGTCCAGCTTTCTCAAGGATATCTAAATGGCTTGAAAGAGTGCTTGGACTTATTTCAGAAAGGCCCTCTTGAAGCTCGCTTACATACTTCCCACCGCGCATAAGCTCTCGGAGAATCTTTAGCCGATGTTCGCTTCCCAAGGCGCTCATTATAGAGGCTGCTTTAGAAATGTCCATTTTTGCTTCATTTTCTTCATGTCTACGCGGTGGTTTCCAGCGATGTTTGCATACACGAATTCCATGAGGGCCTATAAAAACGGATTTTTCTAGCTCTCCAGCTATTCCTTCGGCAACATCTTCCATTATATCCTCAATGTAGTTATGTATGCGTTCGCCAACGTCAATTAATATTCTGTGTGAGCCGGCAGCTTTTCGAGGTTTTTCTAGCTTATTAGAAAGTTCGTTTAGTCTTTCTCTTAAATCCGCTATTTCACGTTTAAGTTTTTCAAATTCCTCTTTGGAAAGTTCTTTATCCGACATTTTATTTCACCTAAACTCGACATTCACCAAATATAATTCGATAATAATCGAAATTAAATCGAAAGATATAAACTTTTCTTTAACACAACTATCCAAGAGAGGTAAAAACAGAAAACCCTATGAATCTCTATATGTTTCAACACATGGAGCGGACAAAAGGAAATATGAAAACTCAGAAACAAGTTATTCTAATAACAGGAACCCCCGGAGTAGGTAAAACCTCTGTAGCGCGTTTGCTGGTTTCCAGAATTAATGCCTTATATATCAACTTAACTAAACTCGCAGTGAAAGAAAACCTAATTACTGAATTTGACAAGGAAAGAGGCTCCTACATTGTCAACGAAGCAAAAGTTAGGAAGAAAGTTGCTAATATGATTAAGACTGCAGATAAGCCCATTATAATCGATGGGCATTATGCCGTTTTTGTAGCTCCTAAGGAGCTTGTTACACATGTTTTTGTTTTGAGGCGTGATCCAGTGGAACTGAAAGCGCTTCTGGAGCAACGGGGGTTTTCTGGACAAAAGCTTTGGGAGAATTTAGCCGCTGAAATTCTTGATACTTGTCTTATGGACGCTTTAAATATTATGGCTGAGTCCGCTAAGATTTGTGAGATAAACATTTGTGGTAAAAATGTTTCCAAGGTTGTTGATGAAATTTTAGCTATTTTAAAGGGTGAAAAGAAATGTTCTTTCGGGATTGTCGATTGGTTGGGAAAGCTTGAGCAGGAAGGAGTTCTAGAGGATTATTTAAAAATTTAACGCTTATCGTCGGTATCGAATCGCCCGTTGAATCCCCCGTTTAGTTAGAAGCGTTATCGCCTTGCGGTTTGCGTATGCTTTGGCGTGGGCACTGAACTTTTCTGCGACAATGATTGGATGAATTAACCCGACAGCATTGGATGCCTTATCCATGTTTATCACGACGTTTACGCCTACCGTTCTGTTCCATGGCTTAATCCACACAGGTTGCTTCCTGTCACCCTTTGAAACTATAAGATCAAAACTCCTAGTTATACCGTCATTTCCTTCCAGCCTAGAATTTTCTTCTATTATGGTGTAGCCTTTCTCTTTAAAGTAACGAATGACAAGCTCCTTTAATGTTGGAGCGCTCATTTCAATTCCTTTTCTTTTGAATAATCGTATAGCCTATACAGTAAACTAGAATGAAAAGATTTTCGATAAGCACTGTAGCAACAAAGATGGATTTACAATCACGCATTGAAGATGACTTATCCAAATCTTTTTAATCACAGAACAATTTTTAGATGAGGAGAAAAATGCGTAGACAACGCCTAAGACGAGAACTCGGTCTCCTACATGTTACCATGATTGGTGTCGGGGCTTCTATAGGTGTAGGAGTTTTCGTTTTGCTTGGGCAAGCCGCAGCGATGGCTGGGCCCTCAGTTATCCTAGGATTAATCCTTAGCGGAATAGTGAACATGCTCTCGATCCTAAGCTTTTGTGAGCTGGGTGCAGCGTTGCCAGAAGTAGGTGGAGAGCACGTCTATGTAAGAAGGGCTTTTGGAGGGTTGCTGGGATTTATTACCGGATGGTTCGAATGGATGAGCGAAATGTTTTACGCTGTGCTCATGGCAATGGGCGCTGCTATCATGATTTCTTCCACAGTTTATCCTTACCTTCCCTTTATTGCCGATCATGTACACCTACTAGCCGCTTCATTAGTTATCCTGTTTACCTTGGTTAACATTAAAGGAACAAAAGAAACTGGTAAAACAGCGGTTCTGCTAGCTACCGTGTTACTGATTACATTGGCAGTCTATGTAGCAAGCGGTTGGCTCAGCGGTTTTCGTTCAAATGTTTTAGATCCCTTCATGCCTTATGGCCCACTTGCAACAATGAAAGCAACAGTTTTCCTTTTTGTTGTTTATTTGGGTGCTGAGGATATAGTCATTGCTCAGGGAGAAGTTAGGGAGCCGGGCAAAAATATTCCTAGGGCTATAATCCTTAACACTATGATTTTGATATTTGTTTATACGATTATCGCTTATACCACTATTGGACTTGTGCCTTGTGAGGAACTCGGTGCTGCTCCTATGCCTCTAGCCCTCGCGGCTCAAAAGACATTTCTCGGTCAAGCTGGATGGCTTCTTATAGCGTTCGCCGGAACTGCTGCGGCGTTGTCTTCATTAAACACGGCTATTATGGCTCAATCACGAGCAATTTATTCTATGAGTTGGGAAGGTTACATGCCAAGATTTCTAGCTAAAATCCATAAACGGTTCAAAACGCCCTACACAGCGGTATTATTTGTGTCTTTTTTCACTCTGCTTTTAACCCTTTTGGGCGCTTTGGAATTTGCTGCCTACGCGTCAAGCTTTGGCTTCCTAATCGGATACTTCTTAACAAACCTCGCTTTAATTCGTCTAAGAACTAAGGAACCCTACCTAGAGAGGCCGTTTAAAGTTCCCTTCTACCCTTTTAGCCCCATAACTGGAATCATAACCATAGCAGTGCTCATCTTCTTCATTGACCCTATAGTTCTCGTTTTAGGTGCGGAGCTTGCATTGCTCGCATTGCTGGTTTACTACGTTTCTATGATGGGCTATGAACGAATTCGAATAGCTGTAAGTGGAATAAGCATGGCCGCCGGATTTTTATCAATTTTCGGCACGTTTTTGATTCACACAGGATTTTTGCAACTTCCTTTCCTTCTATTTATCCCTATACAAATCTTAAGTTATGGATTAGCCGTTCTCGGTGCGGTTTTACTCTTTATTGGGGTAGTAAATTTTGCTAGAGCAAGCTAAACCCCTTATGTAACTATATCGTTTATTCTTTCTTGTTCTATTGCGCTTTTTATTTCCATGGCTATCCTTCTGCCCATGTACATTTTTCCCCCGTACTTGAGATAAGCATATGGCGAGGTGCCTATACCAACGTTTGTTCCGGCAACTATCCGAGCTGAGATTTCGAAGGTATAGATTTCGAGATTTTCAGTTATGGCGGTTTCTAGGCAGAAGGGGCCAATTATGCCTGGATAAGCGAGTCTTTTGGCTGTTTCCACAACTTTGTCTCCCATTTCTAATAGCGTAGCTAATAAGGATTCACGTAAAGTTAAGGGTATATTACCTATGATGGTGTAGCTTGGCGTTATTTCGTTCTCGAGTTGTTCTTGAGCTGGGATTCTGCCAAGATTGTCGATGGAAGATTCATAACGACGGTCTACGCCAAGTAACTCAACCTCGTTTTCAATTATGGAATGGAAATAGTGTGGGTATACGTTTACGCCAATTATGTATTCTTGAAGGTGAATTTTTTCGATATCAGCTTCTGTTACCAGCCCACGACTAAGCATGGCGGCGACTTTTCTTTCGAATGACTCGTAAGAACTCGCTAAGAAATAGCCTCTTCCACCTCTGGCACCTGGAAACTTAGCAATTACCCATCCGTCAATTTCCCTAGGGGTTCGAAATATTCGTGGTAACTTTAATCCAGCTTTGAGTAGCCATTCCCGTTGTTTTTCCCTGTTTGCCTCCCAATCAAGAAGTTGCCTGTTTCCGAACATGGGTACATATAGGTTGCTCATGAGTTGTTCAGTGTTGAGATAGGCTGTGAAAGAACCGTGAGGGATCAGGATAGTGTTTAGCCTTTGAAGTTTTTCTTGAATCTTTTCATCGAGAAGCTGTGTGAAGTTTTCTACGATTATTACATGGTCTGCGAGGGGAAATTTTCGGTATATTATCTCGTTTCGAGGGGTACATACGCATACTGTGCGTAATCCTTCTTCTTTAGCTCCTTTGAATATGTTCAGGGCTGAATGGGAGCCAAGTGTGCCGACCGTGATTTTATCTTTGTCATATCTTTGGAGAACTCGATCGATTTCTTCTCGAGTTATCATGTGATTATTTCTCCAAGTCTATTTTGACTTATTGCCTTTTTAATTTCCATAGCTACGCGTCTTCCAGGGCCCACTTCCATTCCATACTTATATTTCATGTATGGGGACGTTGGTTCGACGCATGGACAGCCGGGCACTCTTGGACTTACATCAAACACGTAAAAGACCAAGTCTTTAGTTACTGCTCCTTGTAAGGCGAATAACCCTATTATTCCCGGTGGATATTCCATTTTACAGGTTTCGACAAACTGTTCCGCTGCTGTGAATACTTTCTGTATCTGGGATTCACGCATGGTTACGCCCATATGTCCGATTTCGATGTTTTGAGATGGAACCTGTAATTCAAGCTGTTGGTCAGCTGGTAGGTCGAGTAAACCATCTAGGTCTGTTTGAATCCTTCTGTCAAATCCTAAAAGGTCAATCTCGTCTGTGAGTGGTGACCAGAAGAAGTTGGCGTTAAACTTGGCGCCGATTACGTATTCCTCTATAACGGCTTTTTCCAAATCTTCCTTGGTTATTATGCCCCGTTTTATTCTCTCCTCGCTCTTTTTTAGGAATTCCTCAGGTGAAGAAGCATAAAAGAAGGCGCGTTCAATTTTTCGCGTCTTTTCCGGAACCTTTACTATTACAAGACGGTCAATTTCCTCGTAAGAATTAAAAGTTTTAGGTGTTGGTATTCCGGCTTCTCGGAGCAGATAATACTGGTTCCGCGGGATGTTTCTTTCTTCAGTTCGAAGCATATAACGGTTGCCCATGAGGGGCACTAGAAACTTGTTTTCTATGTTGTCGTAGCCTACGTAAACGGAAAATGAACGGTTAGGAACGAAAATCGTGTTTAATTCCCTAAGCCTTTCCTGTTCTTCCTCTTTTACCATGTCTGCAAACTTGTCTAAAAGGATAACATGATCGAAGAGATTACGATAATAACGCGTATAGGTTTTCTCTCTACCCTTTTGACAAATGACTACTGTTTCGAAGCCTTCTTGTTTCGCGCCGTAACCTATCTCCAAAGCAGAATGCGAGCCTAAAACCCCTATGCGAAGGTTACTCTGGTCGTATCCGGAAGCTATTTCCTGAATTTTCTCATGCAACATGGCGTTCACTCAGATAGTCTTTATACGAAGCTACTATATCAACGAGTCTCGGAACATCAAATAACTTACGTTCAAGAAAGGCATTAGCCGTAGCCATGTATATTTGACTTATGATCTTTAGCAGTTCCGGCTCTAAGGGCGGCGGTTGAGAACGACATAGGCTCTTCCAGTCTTTTACACCTTTAGCGTCAGCTTCCCTTTTTGCGCTTTCCACATCTATGTACCATTTCGTCCTGCGGTAATATTGCCTCGCAATTTCCTTACTTATGTGCAACCCCTTAAACGTGAATCGGCACTCGTCAAGCGTACCTACTACGTCCACCACCATAAGTTTTCTTTCTGGATCAAAGGCAAACTCAACTTTCCCATCCTCGTTTACCAACAAGGCCTTACTAGCTATCTCTGTGATAGTGTGGTTTATTTTCAAAAGCAAGTTTTCTAATTGGTCTACCTCCCAGTCGCTTAAACCAGCAATTCGCTGGGCTTCCTTCCATGTTATGTACCGATCTTTCTTCTCAAGCTTGGTGCTTACATCAAAAATTGGTTTGGCAAGTCTTTCTCCTGGAATCGGATAGTGATCTAATCCTAAATCCTCGGGTTTGATCAGCCCGTTTTTAAGTCTCCTGAATACTGACGAGTTTTCTGGTAGACTGTTTCGATAGATGATCTCGAGGGGAATTAAGAAGTTTGTTAGTTGTTGTGTGAAAACGCTGTAATCATATAGAATTTGTCCGTTTTCCTTCCGGATTTTTGGTTGAATCACATTAACTAAGTGAAACTCCATAATATTCAGAGGACTATCGAGTTCCTTAGTAGTTGTCAGTCTACCATCTGGTGTAACCAAGCCTCGATAATGAGTTTTTATTCCCTTCTCCTCAAGCTTTTCGAAGCAGTAGGCACCCATTAAGCATAATGCCGCACCCTTGTTGAGTATGTGGTCAGGCATTTCACCCCAGTCAAAAACTGAGTAACGGTCTGAGAAATGAAAGCGGGCGATTCCCATATCTCTTTCTGACGGATTCCTAATTATCTCTATATCCTTAACGCTTCCCATCTACTAGCCCACTTTTAGCGCTTCATCTGCGGAATTGACTTCCCTCTTTTTTTCTAACTGATAATCATGTATTCGTTTAGCTAATTCCTCGTTGTTTAATGCTAGGATTTTCGCTGCAACTATTGCTGCGCCTTCCGGCTCGATGGTAACTACGGAACCTATCCCGCTGGGGACTCTAAGTGAAGAGTATATGTCCGCTCCAGCAAATTTCTCTGAATAAGGTGGACAAGCAATAACCGGTTTTACGGTATGGGCATCAACAAAAGCACTTAACGCGTTTGATCTTCCAGCAACCGTAATGTAAACAATGTTAGAATTCTCATATTCCTTAAGGATCTCCAAAAGTTTTAAGGGTGTTTTATGCGCTGATGCTATACGAAACTCGTATTTAACCTCTAAAACTTTAAGATAATTCGCTATTTTCCTGCAAAATTCCAAGTCTTTCTTGGAGCCCATCAAGATAACAACTTTTCCTTTCATTTTTTTCTCCTCTATTTTCCCCGACATTCCCACAAGCATTATTAAACCTAATTAAACTTTTCAGTCTTAAGAATATGCAAATGCGGGAAGATTATGAGGACTATAGAATGGGAGGACGGAGTCGTAACAACTATCGACCAAACAAAACTCCCCTTAGAAACGGTCTTCATTAAGCTAAAAAGCTGTATGGAAATCGCTGAAGCTCTAAAAACTATGAAGATTAGAGGCGCCCCACTGATAGGCGCGGCGGCAGCCTATGCTTTGGCCTTAACTGCTTATTATTCTAAAGCAGAGAACAAGCAACAATTACTGGAAGAACTGGAATATTCCGCAACAATGCTAAGGAAAACAAGACCTACAGCCGTTAATCTTTTTTGGGCAGTAGAACGAATTCTCAACAAAGCCCGTAAAAAAGAGGGCGAGGTTAAAGAAATAGTTCAAACAATAATTGAAGAAGCAGAAAAAATTTCTGATGAAGATGCAGAAGCAAACCGTAAGATGGGTTTCTACGGCGCCCAACTCTTGAACAACGGTGACGTAATTCTAACCCATTGTAATGCTGGAAGCCTCGCAACAGTTGAGTACGGAACTGCTTTAGGAGTTATCCGTGCAGCTACGGCACAGGGAAAGAAGATTAAAGTTGTTGCAACAGAAACCAGGCCTCTTTTACAAGGGGCTAGACTTACTGCTTACGAACTTAAACGGGATGGCATTCCCGTCCGGTTAATCACTGACAGCATGGTAGGCTATGTCATGTTTAACGGCTTAATAAACAAGGTAATCGTAGGCGCCGACCGTATAGTAAGAGACGCAGTTTTTAACAAGATAGGTACCTACACCATCGCTGTCCTAGCAAAAGAGCATAACATTCCATTCTACGTTGCAGCACCTACATCAACCTTTGACCTTGTTCGTTCTACTGAAGAAGTGGAAATAGAACAGCGAAAACCAGAAGAAGTCCTCTATTGTGGCTCTAAAAGAACGGCCCCAGAAGACATTGAGGTTTTGAACCCTGCCTTTGATGCTACTCCCCTCGAATATGTAACAGCAATAATATGCGAAAAAGGAGTATTCTCCCCATCAGAAATTCTAACTGTTTATAAAGACGAAACAAAGGTAAGGTAAAGTTAGATATGGAAACGGTTGATCTCCCCGTGACAAAAATAAAACAAGCCACAACTCCGCCATTAAAGAAACTAAGGTTTAAGGCCTTCCTAACTAAACAAGGAAGAGTTTTCCTATCTAAAACTCATGAAAACGAAAGCAGCATCGAAGAGCTTCGAAACCGAGGATACGGTAAACTAATGAACCAAAAACTCTTTCTAAAACCTTACGAAGCACTCTTTCTATTAACCAAGAATGTAATAGAACTCGTAAACGAAAAGTCTGCGAAAGAAGTTAATTTCCAAAAACTTCTTCACGTATGCGAACGGTTAGACCCAAACATATGGATGAAATTCCTTATCTACCGAGACCTTCGAAGTCGAGGGTACGTCGTTAGAGAAGGCTTCGGCTTAGGAATCGATTTTCGAGTCTACGAAAAAGGTATGTATAAAAAAGGAACCGCCAAATACCTAATCCTTGGAATACAAGAAGGAAAACCAATTTCAATTGAAGAATTAACTCAAATTTTAAGGAATGTTCAAAGCCTTAAAAAGAAACTGATACTTGCAGTTCTAAGCAGAAGAGGAGAAGTCGTGTATTATTCACTTTCCCGGTTAACCCTAACTAAAATCTGAAAATAAGGTGAGAACCCAAATTTGCCATCTCTTAAAAAGATTCGTGGAATGAGAGACTTCCTCCCACAAGAAGCTGAAAGAATGCGATATGTCGAACGTATAGCGAGAGAAATTGCGCACCTGTACGGGTATGAAGAAATAATAACCCCCGTTCTAGAATCTTATGAACTCCTATCCGCCAAAGCAGGTGAGGAACTCCGGCAACGCATGTACGCCTTTAAAGATTTGGGTGGACGAAAAGTTGCCTTAAGACCAGAATTCACCGCTTCAGTAGCTCGATTAGTCGCTACAACCCTAAGAAACTACCCAAAACCCTTGAGGCTTTTTTGTATAGGAAGCTTATACCGTTACGATGAACCTCAGTACGGCCGCTATAGGGAATTCTGGCAATCAAACTATGAGTTAATAGGATCAAACAAGCCTGAAGCAGATGTAGAAATCCTCGAATTAACAAATCATCTAATAACCAGAACGGGATTAAAAAACTACAGTTTTAAAATCGGGCATGTAGGAATAATCCGCGGCATACTAGCCCAAGAAAAGATAAAAGGAGAAGATCAAAATCGCATAATGCATCTTCTAGATAAAAAGGAATGGAATGCAGCTTTACAAACACTAAAACAACTAAACGTTTCACAAAAATGCTTGGAAACCATTAAAAAACTGCTAAAAACTAAGGGAGAAAAACCAGACGAAACAATCAAAACTATAAGAAAAACTGTGAAAGATTACGAAGACTCAATCAAAGCCCTAGAAAATTTGAATCAAATCCTACAACTAGTTAAAGAAGCAAAAATAAACTTTAAAATGAACATCGAAGCTGGGTTCGCCCGTGGACTTGAATACTACACAGGAATTATATTCGAAATATTCGTTCCAGAAATGGAAATCGCTCTAGGCGGAGGAGGAAGATACAATCATCTCATCCAGCTTTTTGGAGGCGAACCAACACCAGCCGTAGGCGTAGCCCACGGGATAGATCGAATAACTTTAGCTATGGAAAAACAGAACGTTCAACTAAAAACGTTAAAGAAAAAGAAAGCCCTCGTAATCCCACTGACAGAAGATCTAAGGGCAAAGGCTACAGAAATCGCTGCCCTTTTAAGAAAAGCTGGGATTCCCGTTGAAACCGAAATAATGAGCCGTACGGTGACAAGAGCATTGCAGGATGCAAACAGAAGAAACATAAGCTTCGTGGTTCTAGTAGCGCCAAAAGAAATGAAAGAAAACAAAATAGTGCTAAAAGATCTAGAAAAACGAAAACAACACATAATAACCGTGAAAAAAGCGATCCGTACAATACTGGAAAACACTTCTACTCAATAATTAAAATAGCACAATTGACTAGAAGTATCTTCCACAATTTATATTTGGGAAATAATCTAGCTTCTTTATTACCAATAAAGTAAATAGGGAGAGGGAGGATAAGGCTTACTTGAATAGAAAAATTTTCAGTGTAACATTTGCAGCGTTAATGTTGATCGTATCCCTTTCAATGACTTATCCCTTAGCAAAAGCGGGAGAACCCAAATTAATTTCCATACTGAATGAATTAGGTTTTACGAATATAACAAAATCAAACAACGCAACATTTCCAGCGGGCATTTATCGCATAACATTATACGCCGAATTTGCTGGATACCACTCCCTTAACGAGCTTAGCTGGTACCCTGTTGGAACCGAAGACTACAATCTAATTTTCTCTGGACCTGAAGGGGGACCCGGCTACATTGATCCACCGCTGGTAAAATCGTTCACAACAAATGTAGAGTTTGGTTTATCATTTCTATCGCCGGATGCCAGATATTTTACAGAAACCTACAGAAACCCAGATGGTATTAACCATTCTATGGTACTTATTAACTTAGATGATCCGTCAATACTTCTAATTGGTTTCGAAAATCTTCTAGGTGGAGGAGACAAGGATTACCAAGATATGGTTATCTCTCTTGACCTCCTTGAACCTCCTTCTGCAGAGTTCACCTATTCGCCTCCTTGGCCTCAAACATGGGAAACAGTTACTTTTGACGCGTCCCACTCTAATCCTAACGGAGGCTACATCGTTAGTTATAAATGGGACTTCGGCGATGGAAACAGCACCACCACAAGCAATCCAGTGATTTCTCATCACTATACCACCTTTGGAACTTTCAATGTCACATTAACGGTTACAGATAGCGAAGGATTAAACAACACCATTTGGCAACTTATAAATGTAAGAGCTCCGCCACAAGCAACTTTCATCTATTCCCCTTCCAACCCGGGAACCGAAGAAAGCATAACCTTTAATGCCTCAGCCTCAGAACCAAATGGCGGCACCATAACTAGTTACAAATGGAACTTTGGCGATGGAAACATTACCCAAACAGTTAACCCAATTATAACCCATCAATACTCTTCCTCTGGAACCTATAATGTCACTTTGACTGTGTTTGACAGCGAAGGCAAAAACGACACTACTTGGCGTACACTCACAGTAACTAGGCATGATATAGCCATAATTGATGTTACGCCTGAGTCTAACTGGCTTTATAAAGGTAAACTGTGCCGTGCAAACATTAACGTAACTGTTGTAAATGAAGGAGAAGTTATGGAAACGTTCACCTTAACATTGTATGCAGACAACGACACAACTGTTATCGGAGATGAATATGAAATCGGCACTCACGTAATTAGCTTACTTCCCGGTGAAAATCAAATTATAACCTTCCTTTGGGATACTACGAATGTTTCCCCTTGCAAACTTTATCTAATTACCGCAACCGTAAGTATAGTTCCTCATGAAACTGATATTGCCGACAACAACATGACTAGCTCTATAGCCATAAAAGTTAGACTTTTGGGCGATGTAAATGGAGATGGAGAAATTAACTTATATGACGTTGCAATGGCGGCTTTTGCCTTTGGCGGAATGCCAGGACATCCAAGATGGTTGCCCTACGGCCCTTATGCTGATATAACTAACGACAATTACGTGAACATAATTGACCTCACGGTAATAGCTAAGAATTTCGGTAAATCCTGTGGCTAGTAAAGCTATTTCATAATACGCTATGATCTCCTTTTTTAACTTAACATGAACCTTTTGTTCCTAGCATTAAATGAGCTGTTAACTGTATTATTTCATGTTTCGTAATATAGGTTAAATTTTAAAAGTGTGAAAGGTGTATTCAGAAATAAGAAATTAGAGTTGGTGTTTAGGATTGGCGAGTGGAGAAGAGGAGAAGGTTAAGCGGGTGCTTACTGACCCGAGGCTTTCAGCTGTTAAAAGAATGTTAGAAAAAGATCATGCTATTGACTGTTTGCTATTGCTACACATCGGCAGGGGTAAATGGAAGGAAGCGAAGGAGTTCATGCGGGATAACGGGCTTACCTTAAGCGATGGTACTTTTCGAGCTAGAATGATGGAAATTGAGGGCCTAGGCTTTGCCGAAGCTAAAAGAATTGATCCCTTAAAAAAATATTATGTGAAGACAGCGCTTGGCGAAAAACTGGCAGAGCTTCTATTAGAGCTTTTTGAGCGATTAGAGTAGGCCCGGGCCTGTTGAACTGTTTATCTTATATGCGGTTTTTGCGTTTTTGATGTAGATTAGCGTATGCTTTCCTCCGTGGTTTTTGTATTGGTGTTGTGCAAAACGTTAATCTAGTGTCTTAAGTCGTAAGATTTAAATCCAAATAATGCTTTTACTATCACGTGAACCCCAAAAGGAGGGATAAAAAGAAAATGAAACTATTTAAAAACAAGAAAGCCCTAAGCCCCGTCGTCGCATCAATCATACTTATCGCCGTAACAGTTGCCGTTTCAATAGCCGTAGCAGCATGGATGGGAGCACTGACATTCACGTTCATGGCTACCGAACAAATAAAAATCACCGACGTAGTTTTTGCGACAAACACAATAAGAGTGTATGTCAAAAACACAGGCACATCTCCGGTAACAATAACCAAAGCCTGGATAAATGGTGCAGATCAAAGTATTTCCTCATTCACCGTTAGCGCAAACTCGCAGTATATACTAAACATGACTTATAGCTGGACAGCTGGAAATACATACGAAGTAAAACTGCAAAGCTCTTCAGGAAATGCCTTCTACAGAACTGAAACCGCTCCAACTTCATAAATTTGTTGAGATTGGGGGTAGGGTGGTCGAGGTCTACCAGACCAAACCCTTTCTTTATCCCTTTGGAGGAAGTATGAATGGTCGTAGAAATAAAGGAATATGATTCAGCAGAAGAAATTGCCCATGCTTTAGATCAGGCAATATCCGAAACAAAGAGTACTCTAGGCGAGTACTTGCGTCGTCTAGACGAAATTCGCGCTCTGGCAGAAAAATCAAAAAAGATTCGAGATGTCGTAATGAAGTTAGCGGGTAAAAAAGCCATAAGTGAAAGTCTAGGCGAAATCACGATTGGAAACTTAACAGTAGTCTTAGACGCTAACCCATTCCACGAACTAACCGCCATCGAAGAAGTAGTACGAAGCCAGCAAGAACGCCTCCTAGTACTGCAAAAGGCCAGAGAAGCCTTGAAATGGATGGATCAACTCGGCGACACGGAAGGCCTAAAATACCTCGTGCTTGAAAACGATGGCGTCCCAGAGCGAATTCTCTTCAAAATTTCCTAAAACTACATGAAGGTTCAAGGAGTTGAAAAATGTGATAGAAGACGAAGTTTACTCCTTTGCGTTGAAGAACGCCTTGACTGAAATGAAAAATCTATGCCCTGATGTGACGCATTCCTTCATATTCACCTATGACGGCGAAATAGTAGCGGGAGACGATACAACCGATAATAAAACAATGACACAGGTAGTTGACTCCTTCAATGGCATATTCGAAAAAGCTAACTCAATAGGCGGTATAGACACAATAACTCTTCAAACGGGCAAGGGAAGAGTCCAAGTCTATTGCATAGACAAGAATCTCTACATGCTAATAGTGGCATCCAAAAAAGCCGATATGACATATATAAATACGGTCTCCCGAGTACTCATTCCAACAATACTGAAAATCCTAGAAAAACTCAACCCTACCTCCCTCAAAAACATTCCATCTCCAAAAATAGAAATACCTAAAACTAAACCAAAACTAGAAAAGGAAACCAGTATTCCTATCGAAACGAGTTTTAGCTCATCAGAGCAAGATGTGGAAGAAGAACCGGAACTTGAAATTTCATCTGAAACTTTGGAACCGGAAAAACCGAAAATTGAGGAACCACTGCCCGAAGAGCTACCTGAGCTTCCAACCCATCAACTCATTGTGGACACTATAGGCGGATTGCTTGTAAGAGGTGACACCGTCCAAATAGATAAAGAAATACTAGATGAATGGGAACAGCTCTGGGAAGATAAAAGGGTAACGGAAATAATGATCGAAACGTTTAATGGTGAAACGGTCAAGTGCAAGGTTAAACCCATAACTGACTCTAAGCTCAAAGGCAAAGGCCTAATTAGAATTCCAGAAAAACTAAGGCGGAAATTGGACGTAAAGAAAGGCGAACTCGTTAGAATAACTCCTGTTACAGAACTTGGAGAAGGAGAGTGAAAAATCTATGCCTCGTAAGAAACTAACTAGAGAAATAACGACTGAATCTCCTCCTATAATAGAAAACAATGTTGAAACTACTGACACCAATCGTCTACGTGCAAATCTTGAAAAGATAAAGGAACATCCTGGAGTAGTTGGGTACATATTTAGAAACACTTCGTCAGCAGCTATAGACCTAAAAGATCCATCTAAAATCATCGATTATGCCATAATATCTTCATCAGCCTTAGACGCTGCTGAAGAACTATCAACACTATTCAACCTAGGCACAGCAAAACACATAACCGTTCAAGGAAAAGAAGTAAAAATGCTCGCTACCACAATAGGTGAAAACAAACTAACCATATTTATGGAGAAAACAGTAGATCCCGAGAAGATTCTCAAAAAACTCAGAATCTAGTTAGTCCTTCTAAACTTTCTTCACTCATATCTATCTGTCTTTTACAGATCCACTTCTTGTATTCCCCCTCCACCCTTATTTTTGAGTTTTTACTCTAGTGAATAATGGAATTAGATTACCTGTTAAAACGAAAATGCTATTAAAGAAAGAGCATTCCAATAATACACAATAAACTTGAACAAAGAAAATAAACTTTTAATCACATTTTTTCGATGAGAATATTTGAGAGCGCTATTTTGGGAATGTTTAAATAACATTATTCCATGTTATTCTTGAAGGGAGAGAGGGAGAATTTCCCGTTCTGGTGTGTAAAATTATGATTCAACCCCAAAATACCCTCTCGGTTAAGCATAGAGATCGCCTCGACATAATCGCTGATATTCTTCAAGCAGCAAATGGAAAAGCGGTAAGAAAAACCTATCTCATGTATAAGTGCAACTTGAGCTTTAAACAGCTAAAATGCTACTTAACCTTCATGTTGAAGCAGGAACTACTTCAAGAAATCGTAGCCCATAAAAGCCGCGGAACCACGTTTTTCCAAATAACCCCAAAAGGACAAATTTTTCTGAAAACCTACAGAAACCTACAATCTTTTCTGAGAAGCTGAACAGCTACCGGTGCTGAATCTCAAGCAAAAAATCCCTAATATCTTCCCTAAGTTTTACCTGTTCATTTTCATTATCAACAACTATAAAACCGAATTTTTCAAGAAATTCCAAAATAATCGAAACCTGCTCCTTACTAATACCCATCTTAAGGGATAAGTCTTCAAAACTATGCCACTTTCCATCCTCCAACAATTCCAGAACCTCGCTGGGACTCCTCTCCATAATGTGTCTCTCCTGGAGAATATACTCTGTTAACCGCCAACCTTAAAATATTTTTGAGAAATAAATTCAGAAGATTGTTCTATAAATTAAAAAGAGCGATATTAGAAGGCAAAAATATTTGAAATTTCTTAGCCCTTTTCTGGAGGAATTAATAAAAGAATATCTGAAAGAACTGCAACAAGTCTCTTAAAAATTTGGGGGGTCTCCGAACTCAATTTACTCAAATTTAACGAAATCTGTGACCTCTCCATACACGGCAAAATTATAAGTGTTGTTAATCATAGTATTTCCTTTCAAGCTGTTGTTTGAAGAACTCTTGAGCTCGATACCCTATGTGTTGTTTGTTATGTATTTTTGATAATTGTGTTATTATATGACTCTTCAAGCAAGATGCCTGAACTTTTACTGCTGTTTGTTATGATGTTATTTCGAATTTCTGCATTGGTGAAATTGTTTAAGTATATGCCAGCATGGAACCATCGTCATCCACCATTTCTTATGGTGAAGTTTGCAACAACATTATCCGCCTCTACTCTAACCACAGTTTCCACTCCCTTACCATCAATAGCTGTGTTCTTAGAATTTTCTTCAATCAAATAAACAGCTTTGTTCAAAACAATCATTTCATAATATGTTCCAGCTCTAATTGACTTAACGTTAAAAGCCAAAGTTAAAGTACCAATTAACAGCATTACCAACATTATTATTCCAGAAATAGCCCTCCGCGGCGATTCTGTTTTTCTCCTGGTCCGAAATAATCCGTTTTAAAAATAAAACTTGCGGAAAATCTCTATCATTTTGCTTGGTTGAAAAATCTTTTGAGATAAACAAGCTAACGTTAAGGGTGGTTGATATATAATTGGGTTGAAGAGACAACGAGAAGAAACTGGTGGAAAAGCTTAATGAGTTGGGCAGGGAGAACTGGGACGCAGTTGGCTATACGTTTGTTGCGGCGTTTTTAGAAAAAGGAGATGTCCCCGCTTCGCCGGGTTGTATAAGCAAAATGTATAAACAAATTGTATAAGTTCAGGGGGCGGGGGTAGTGAAAGGAAATGAGAGGCGCTGGTTATTCCAAATTAACATTGTGGCGCCGCCGGTCGGACTTGAACCGACGACCAGCTGGTTAACAGCTTCAGCCCAGATCCCTTGTTTGGGTCATGGTCAGCTGCTCTACCATACTGAGCTACGGCGGCTCTTTTTGTTTTCTGTAATGATTTTGAACGCCCCGCTGGTATATTAAAATTTATGTGTAGTCATGAAATTAGATTTACAAAGAGGAGTTACATCATCTATTCTTTAGCGATTTTTTCAAGTTGTAGAAGAAGATTTAGCGCTTTTTTTCCTTTTTCAGTTATACAATAATGAATAAAGTCCTGTTCTTTAACTTCTATTATTGTTGTACTTATGAACCCGTTTCTTTTTAGGCTTTTAAGTCTGTTTGCCCTAGTTTTGTCGTTTGGGCATTGTTTTTTTAGGTCGACGAATCTTCTCGGACTTTGATTTAAAGCCTCTAGCATTTCAATTACAAAAGGCATTCCCAGAACGCCGAGGCTTCGCCACATTTTTATTCTCAATCTTTTGCATGCTCGTTTACTTTACTCTGAAATAAATGCAAATAGTGTAATATTCCTTTGCTATACATAAGTATAGAAAATTGTTCTTTCAATCCATAAACTTTAAATATGTAAAGCATAAACCAAGCTAGTGTACAGGATTTGACAAAATTTGGATATTGTTCATCTAAAAAAGGCAAAAGCGAAAAACAGAAAATTTAACGAAATTCTTCTACATGTTATCGATCATTCCTTTATGCAAATAGGAAAAAACATGGGGCGAGTAGTCTATTATCACCTAGAAAAAGATTTCTTCGTTGCTAAAAAAGGAATTCCGACAAACATAGAAAGTTTTTCAGATTGTCTAAAGTCAATCTTCGGTGAGGGTGCGCAGGTTTTAATTGAAATGTTAATCGTGGAGAATCTTTATGTTGAAATAGATGAAAACTTTCGAGAAGAGGAACATTATAGATTCACTGATTATGTTAGAGACGCAAGAAGAAAATATTTAAGCAAAAAGTGACGCCATAGCTTTGAAAGTGCAGTTTTTCCCTTCTTAAAGTTATTCGTTACTCGTAAAACAACAAACCATAAAACTTTCTATTCACAAAATAATTAACGTGATTAGAATGCTCTTCATAACTCTCATGAAACCAAAAGGAAAAGGATCTAACGCTATAGAGTATTTAAAACAGCTGAAAAACAAGGGTAAAGTGAAAATTCTTAATTTGTACTTCACTTTTGGAAGATATGATGGAGTAATAATCTTTGAGGCCCCTAATGAAGAGGCAGCCATGAAGTTTGTTATGGAAACAGGCTTCGCCACTCAATACACTATGGAAACTTTAGTAGCCGTTCCAGCAGAAAGACTCTAGCTCATTCCATCTTTTACTTCCCTTTTCTTGACGCAAAATCCTTAAATCAGAACATACGCGAATATTCTAACAGAATGAATGAAGTAGGGGCCCGTAGCTCAGCATGGTAGAGCGCCAGGCTCATAACCTGGTGGTCGCTGGTTCAAATCCGGCCGGGCCCACCA
>ENA-OSAI01000007-OSAI01000007.1-marine-sediment-metagenome-genome-assembly--contig:-NODE-7-length-172817-cov-17.683843_pt1 | contig 172817 bp, 179 predicted proteins | sample MGYA00237871_ERZ529316 | MGnify/ENA primary metagenome ERZ529316 (study PRJEB26369, sample SAMN03142814) | marine sediment metagenome | biome: marine; feature: borehole; material: sediment...
GGAGGTGGATTAGTAAATTCCTGATTGGTTAAGTTTGTTATGTCCGACACTATAAACAGGCTGCAGAAAGTGATGAATGCAAAAATAAAGAAAGTGCCATAAGGTGAAAATGCTGGATGGTTTATCCAGAAAATCCCGACTAACTACTCTGGGAAGTAATTGTACATTCTTTAGAGTCCAATTGAAAAATAACTCAGGCAGTTTAGAAAGTTGCTGGACTCAATTTTTGGACATTCGCTCGTTCAGCTGATTTATCTCCTCCATTGACAGATACTTCACATAGCCAAGATACTCAAACGCAGCAAGAGCACCATTCAGTGCCATATTCTCGATTAGCTCATAAATCCAGTAATTTTCCCTGAGATGTGATTTTACGTCTACTCCCTCTTTTTCCATCTCCTTCAAATGGTCGAGAATCGCCTTTACTGTAGTTGCAGAGACAACATCAAGAGCTTTAGCAATCTCCTTAGAGTGTACTTCCACTGCAGTCTTTTCATCAATCTGATATATTACTGGGCCATCTCCAGCTAACTTCTTTCTTACCCAGTAGTATGTTGACCTTGAAAGCAGGTCCCTATCTTCATCAAGCTGGTCAAGTGCAGCCATCAAACCCTTTTCCCTTTTTATCCTCAAATACCTCTCAAGTATTCCCCTTCTTGACATAACAGTTATATTTCAGTCAGAAAAGATATATCAACGTTTTTCTCGGACTTTAGTAGTACCTATTACTTCTCAAGCATTTTGTTCCATATTCTGTTGTTGTGGATAATATACCAGTATTTAGCAAGCATCTTTTCTTTTTCTCTATAATCAGGACAGTACTTTGAAACCCTCAACCAAAAGTGCCTGTTGTGTTTTCTTTCAACCAGATGTGTTAACTCGTGTATTATCACATACTCAACAAGCTCCTCAGGCAGAGCGGCAAGCTTGATGTTAAAGTTTAGGTTTTTCTTTGCAGAGCAGCTACCCCACTTGCTTCTGTGAGCTTTAATTAAAAATCTGTTGAATCTGACGTTCATCAGAGACGAATACTGGCTGAGATATCTTTCAAGTTCATTTCCGAGCTCCTTCTTAATCCAGTTTTTGAGGTAAACGTATGGATTTCTTCCGTCTGGAGCAGAAACCACAATTTTATCCTCGAAGAGTGCTACACTGTATTTCCCTCGTTTAATTTCCAAATCGTAGAACCTCCCGTATAGCAGGAGCTTATTCTCGTTGCCATTGCTTGATAATTCTCTGTAGCTGTTGATTTCTCTGAACTTCCTGAGAATCCAGTCCTTCTTGTCCATTATAAAGTCGACTGGCTTGACGGTGGATTTCTTGGGCATAACGACAAGCAGATGTCCGTCTGGCTTCAATTCGAGCCTCATGTATTTGACGTTGCGGTAGTCAACAACGTATGGAATCCGAGTTCCTTCAATATCGAGGTATTCCATTTCTACCCCTCAACGAACTTTACTCCAAGCTTCATGAGGTCCTTGGTTATTCTGACCATATCTCTGGTTTTTACTCCCGCTTCTCTGAGGAGACCATATATTTCAACAGCCTTTTCCTGTTTAACTGAGTCGCTGTATGTCCAGGCCGTGTTTGACATCAGAACATTCACGATTTTCTCGGCAAGCTCGGCATTTTCAATGCCATACGTCTTGAGAAGCCAGTAAACACTGAATACCTTCGAATCAAGTTTTGAGTCTCTGTATTCTCTTTCAGATTCCACGGCAAATTCAGAATGTCTTAAAAGTTCTTCCAGAGCTTCTTTAGAACTTATCTGTTTTCTTTCAAGCCTTTTTATGACTTCTTCTATCTTGTCGACAAGCATTTCAAGATATGGTATCTCCTTCTTTCTCTCCCTGATGTAGAGAATCAGACTCCTTCTCAGGTTGTATATTTTGATTCTCTCGTTCAGACCATCATTTTTAAGTAAATCCGCTATGTGTTCATCGATTCTGTAGACTGGCAAGTCATCCACGATGTGCTCGATTTCAACATTCTTCCTGATTATTTCTTTCGTCTTTTTCAAAAGCTCTCTTCTCTCTTTCTCCGCAGGATAAAATTCTGCCTTTATCGTCCTGTGAATCTTGAGCAGTGTTTTGTAGTCTTCAAGATATGGTCTCAAAAATGGGTCTGGGGAGATTATCTCGAAAATCTGCTGTATCTTTTTGAACAGTTTCATGAACTCCTTTCTCTTCTCCTCTTCGGTAAAGTAATCAACAAGTTTTTCCAGCCTTTTGTCCATGCTTTCATCGCCCTCGAGCAGTTCAATGTATTCCTTTGCATCATCTATGAGCTCTGAAAACCTCTTTTTGAGCAACTCAAGGTCTATAACTGCCCCCTCGATACTCTCAGCATCGAAAGTTAATGCCTTCTGCAAATCCTCAAAGATTCCGATGAAGTCCACAATAACTCCTGCTTCCTTTTCGATTTCCTCATCTATATATGGTCTGTTAACCCTCGCAATTGCCTGTAAAAGAGTGTGGTCTTTCATTGGCTTGTCCAGATACATTGTTTGCAGAATTGGGGCATCGTAGCCAGTAAGAAGCTTTTCGGTTACTATGAAAATCTTTGGCAATTTGGTCTTGTCCTTGAAATTCTTTCTGACAATCTTTTCTTCTTCATCGCTCAGCCAGTACTTTCTGAGAAGCTCACTATCCTTATTACTGCTTGTATACACGACTTTGAAATAATCAGGTGGCAAAGGACTCTCTCCACTCTCATAAAGCTCCCTGAAGGCTTCCATATACATTGCACACGCCTCTCTATCAACAGCGACAACAAATGCTTTGAAACCAGAAGGTTCCACAAAATTCCTGTAATGCTCTGCAATGAATTTTGCAACCTTCCTTGTCCTGTCCTCAGCTTTCAAGGCCTCCTTGATTTTTGGTATTCTGTCAAGGAGCTTGTTCAGCTCCTCCACACTGGCAACACCGCTTTCCTCGTATAATCTAAAGAATTCTTCGAGAATCTCCTCTCTGTTAATCCTGTATTCCAAGGGTGCAAGGTTGTAATACAGGGGAACGGTTGTTCCGTCGCTTATGGAATCCTTGATGCTGTATTTGTCAAGGTATCTTCTTCTGTATTTCTCTTCATCTTCTCTTGCGAAGAGATTGAATGTTCCCTTTCCAACCTTGCCCTTGTCTATTGGAGTTCCAGTAAATCCAAATAGCATTGCATTTGGCAGCGCTGACCGCATGTAAACTCCCAAATCTCCTTCCTGGGAGCGGTGAGCCTCATCTATGAACACGATTATGTTGTCTCTCGTGTTGATATTCTCTTCCATGCCCTGAAATTTGTGTATGAGCGTTACAACCACACCTCTGTAATCGGATTTCAGCAAACTTTTGAGGTGCTGCTTGCTTTCAGCAACCTCAAACGGGAGGCCAAAAGCTTCAAGATTTCTCGAAAGCTGGTCCTGCAAGTCTATTCTGTCAACAACCATCAGAATTGTCGGACTTTCAAGCTCTGGAATTTTTCTCAATTTTTTGGCTGTAACCATCATTGTCAGGGTCTTTCCTGAGCCCTGCGTGTGCCAGATTAATCCTGTTTTTGCATCTCGTGTCTTAATTCTCTCGATTATTCTCTCTACAGCCCTAATCTGGTGGGGCCTTAAAATATACTTGTTAAGCTCGTCATCCTGATTGAAGAAAACGATGTAGTCTTCGATAATTCCGAGAACTCGCTCCTTTTTGAACAGACTCCTTACCAAATCTTCCAGTCCTCTTTCAGAGGTCTCGGTCTTCCACTTGTAGAGGTTTCTTTCGTTGAAGTTCCATGTTGCTGAATAGTAGAGATGTAATCCCTCACTCAGTACATAGAACTGCATGTATTTCATGAGTGATGGTGCCTGTTCGTGATACCTCTTTATCTGGCTGAAGGCCTCACCCAGCCAGTCGTCAAATTCACTTCCAGCAAAAGGTGCTTTTGTCTCAATTACAGCTACTGGGATTCCGTTTACGAAAAGCGTGAAATCTGTTCGTATCCTTTTCACATCCTCAAACCAGAACTCCACGGTGAAGTTGAAAGAATTGTTTTCTGGATTTTCAAAGTCTATGAGCTTCAGGTTAAGCTCTCTGTTCTCTCTACTGCTGAAAAACGTTTTTTCAGCTCTGAGAAATTTCAGAAATTCTTCATTTCCCTCTATAGTTTCTCTAATCAACTTCAACCTTCTTATAACGTCACTGGCCTCGTCCTCAGTCATCACAGGATTGAGTTCGAGGAGCTTCGGCCTCAGTATTGGGATCAACAGGGGTTCTTTCATGTTCGTGCGCAGAATGTCCATCCTTTCGGGAGATATGAACTCCCAGCCCAGTCCTACAAGGTATTCCATTATAGGTCTCTGGGCTGTGTTGAATTCGTTGAACATTAGCTATCACCTTTCGACAAAATTAAAAACTGAGAAAGAAATAAGGTTTTTTGTCTTAATCACTTTCATAAACGTACTTCAGGTTTCCATCTTTATCTCTTACTTCAATTTTAATGCTGTCTTTTAAATAAATAGTTTCTGTGTTTTCTATTACAACATCTCTTATGAGTTTTTGAGATGTTAAAAGAAGAACATTTGCGAAAATTCCTATCAAGGCCCCAACTAACGAACCGACAAAAACGCCAAAACCACCATAGACAAACGATAGATAATACGAAAGCACAGAGGCAATCACTACGCTTGTACCAACGAATATAAGGGAAGCCACCAATACTGGCTTGTTCCATATTAGTTCGACATTTTGTAAATAAATTTTAGAGCTCATAGTATCACCTATATCATGCTTAGAGTCTCGAATTTTTCTGGTGGAATTTCGAGGTCTTTAACCCTTATCTGCGCAGTCATAAGTTTGTGTAGCATCGTTTTGAAGAGGTCTTGAAGAACTTCTTTCTTCTTTTTTGCGATTTCGATTTTTCTATCTACAGTTTGGAGGATTTGAACAATTTGTTTTTGTTCTTCAAGAGTTGGGGGTACTGCAACTTTTATTGAACGAACTAATGAGAGGTTCAAATTTGGTTGATTTGACCCATGTCCTAACTCCCTTATTTGGACGTATCTGAACTGGCACCAATAGAAGAGATAAGAAGTATCTAATGTATTATCTTTTGGGGTTAATGCAGCACATGCTTGGTTAATTGCAGCATCGATACCCAATATTGCACATCTTCCACGTGTTACGCCTTGCCCATACATTGCAATTAAAAGTGTACCAGCAGGATATATTTTGGCATTTGAATTCTTAAGCCCAAGTTCAGTTAGAGTCTCTTCGGTGTTTCTGATAATGCCATATTCTATTTCGGTGGATTTTACCCAAGGAATCTCTCCTCCGAAATATTCTGGGTTCTTTCTGCTTGGTGTTCCGCCTGTCCCTACATGGCATACCTCTCCAATAGTAGTTATTTTCCAATGCTCAGGCACTTCCCCAATCTCCGTCTGCTTCGTTGGCTGGCTGGCATCAAGTCCTTTGGTAAACAAACGATGCATCAACGACTTCTTTAGCTCTTTCGTGGTTTCGATGATTTTATCCTGCTGTTCTATCGCTCTCTGAATTGTTCTCAGAACGTAGACGATTTTCTTCTGTTCTTCGAGTGGTGGGAGTGGGATTTTTACAATTTTTGAGAAATCTTCGACCTTTATTCTCTTTCTATTCGTCGAACCAACAGCATAATTTCTGATTGATTCCCAGACAATTGGTTGAGAAAGATAATATGAAACATAATCCATGCTTGCAATGTCTTTTCTTAAATTTAAGATTGGAAAATCTGAAGAGACCACTGCACCATCAAGTTCTGGAGGAACAAAACCATAGGCACCATTTCGTGCATCAATTTTTGAAAATATAAAATCACCTTCCCTCACCTGATACATGGTTTTCGTTCCAATATTTTCCCCTTTTTTGAGTTCTCTGAGGTGTATACCTTTAGCGTATAATTTCACGGTAACGAGCTTGTATTCCCTATCATCTTCTATACTAATTTTCCTCTCCTTTTTACTGACTTCTCTGAAAATCTTTCCAAGTTCTACAACATCCCAGTCCTCAGGCAATTCATAACCATAGAGCTCCTTTTTTTCTTCCTTTTCTTCCTCATCAACCCCTTTAATGTCCTCTCCGCTTTCATCGAAAAATTCATCGAGAGTTTTCATTGCGGACACCTAAATGTTGTCAATAAGCTCTATGTCCTCCTCTTTGCATGCCCTTTCGAAATCACCATCAAATGAAATCAGATGTTTTATCCCATAAAACTTGCAGGTGGCAAGGATTAGAGCATCATTTGGCAACAGGCCATATTTTTTGACAAACTCATAAGCCAGATTCCTAACTTCTTTATTCATCTCCAGCTCCTCAAAAATTTCGAAGAGCATGAAGAGTTCTTCAAGCTCATCTTTCTTCTCAATAATTAGTTCTGGATTCTTCTTCAATTCGTAGCTCTTTTTCCCAGTAATCGCTTTCAAGTAAACCATGAAAACCTCGCTGAAAACAATGGCGTTTGAGTGAAGAGTGTACTTATTCCTGATTTCTGACAAATCCAGCTTCCCTTCAAGATGGTTGATGATGACATTGCTATCAACAAACGCCTTTAAATCCCCCATTCCTCGTCTACCTCTTCGAGCAACTTCTCAAGATTCTTGCCTTTGAACTTCCCGTGAAGCTTTTTCAAATTGTATTCGAGCATAATTTCTCTCTCAAGTCTCTCGACTACCCTGTCCAAATCCACCTGTTTCAAAACCTCATCTGGGATTTTGAGCCTGACAGTTATCTCGCTCATATATGACACCTTCAAAGATTATTGTTGTACAATGCTATTTAAGGATTCTCTGCCCTTGAATTCAGAAAGCCTTCAAATCCGAGTTTTACGAGTATCTCGTTCAGCTCTGCATCTATCTCTTTCTCCTCTCTTGAAAGCACTCTCAAGTCCTCAAGGATTTTGTCCACATTTCTATACTGCTCTTCTTCAAGAACACTGACGTATCTTGATGGGCTGAGGTTGTAGTCGTTCTTTCTCGCCTCCTCTATTGTTATAATCCTGCTGAACTTTTCAACCTCTTCGGAGTTTTCGTAGACTCTGGTTATTTTGTCTATGGAATCCTTTGAGATGATGTTCTTTGGAGTTCCCTTTACAAACTCCTTTGAGGCGTTAATCAGCAAAATCTTGCCCTTTCTATCTTCAGGCTTGTTATTGTTAATGACAAGTATGACTCCTGCAGCGGTTGTGTTGTAGAACAGGTTTTCTGGTGTCAGAATAACTGCCTCAATCAAATCCCTTTCAACGAATTTCTTTCTTATCTCCTTCTCCCTGTCTCTCCCCTGACTTCCTGAACCTCTCGAAACAGCTCCAGTGTCAATAATCACCACAAGCTTTCCGTCTTCTTTCAGAGAAGAATACATGTGCTGAATCCAGCCTCAGTCTGCTGTGTTGCCAGGCGGTATTCCGAAGCTGAAGCGGTTGTATATATCTCTTTCAAAAATCTCGACTGGAATATCCTGATTCCACGGGGGATTGGCTATTACCTTTTTGAACTTCTTGACCCTCCCATCCTCAACAAACTTCGGATTTGCGAATGTATCGCCCCTCTGAATATCTGCCTCCATGTTGTGTATTATGACGTTCATTCTCGCTATGGCGTAGGTGAACGGTATTTTCTCCTGCCCGAAGAGCTGGAGAGGTTCTTTTCCTCCTTTTTCCCTGACGTACAGCTGGGACTTTATCAGCAGACCTCCAGAACCGCATGCAGGGTCGTAAACCTCATCACCTGGCTCTGGGTCGAGCAGGCTAACCATCAACCAGCCCACTTCATAAGGCGTATAGAACTCGCCAGCTGACTGTCCGCTATCCTCGGCAAACTTCCTAATCATGTACTCATAAGCCCTGCCGAGAATGTCTGGCTCTACATCTTTAATTCCGAGCCTCATCCTGTTAAGGATGCGTGCAACATTGTAGAGAACTTCATCGCTGAGTATTCTCTCTCCACCAGTGGTTTCGTTGAAATCCACAACATCAATAACGCCACTCAGCTCTGGATTTTCTTTGGCGATTGCTCTCATTGCCTCAGTAATCTTTTCTCCAAGACCTATTGCTCTGTTTGTGACATTCTTCCAGAGATACTCCTCTGGTATGATGAATCTGGTTGAAATCGGCTTTCCAAATTCTGTTTTCTCAGTCTCAAGAAGCTCATAAACCTCGTCTTTGTTGGCAGCCACCCCTTTCTCTATTAGCCGTTCAACCTCATCTTCAAAAACTTCTGAGAGCCTTTTGTAGAAAATCAGAGGGAGGATGTATTTTTTGTAGTCTGAAGCTTCTACAGACCCTCTAATAAGACTTGCAGCTTCCCAGAGTATGTTTTCGAGTTTTTTCAGTACTTCGTTTTTGTTCTGGATGAGCATTTTACCACCCTACTTGACTGTCTGCTTAGAATGTACGTCTTAAGTATTCTTCTAACCAATCTTTGTCGAGTTCAATTCTTATACTCCGTCTTATTCCGTCTATCTTTCCTGAAAGAGTTATAAACGATATATACTCCCTCTTTAATTTAGCTATTTTCCTCTTTTTGCCCCAAACTTCAGAAAAAATCCGAGCCACATCTTCAGGCAATTCAAAGAACAGCTTATTGTTATCAAATGTAACTTCCACATGTCCGCTTATAGTAACATAAACTTCTGCTCTTACAATATCCCTGTAACCAATTCCCTGAATAGGTTTTTTAGAAAGGACATGGATAGGGTATTCTCCGTTTAGTAATCCAAAGTAAGAACCTCCTATTTTTTCCAATTCCTTCCTTAATTCATGCATTAGATGAATCCCGTTATCTGTCATGTAACCTTTCAGGATACTGTCGTCGTTCTTTTTCAAAAATTCTCTTACCCTCTCTCTAAAATCCCTTAAGTCAAACTCAGTTAAACTGTAGAAGTACTCTTGACCCGTTCGCCTGTCAATCTGTGTTAAAAGCCGTCTTATCCCATCAAATAACGGTGTATGATGATATTGAATTAAGAATATTTGGTGTGCCATAGCATATCTCTGAGCATTTTTAGTGAAACCATAAAGGGAAAATACGGCGTAGGTATAGTTAAACCTGCGAAATTTGTACTCATGTCCAAGATACAGCCTGTGGGAAAAATAATTTTCATTCACATCCTTTAAAACACCTACTGCATTCCTGATAACGTCAATCCCAACTTTTCCTTTCTTATCTCCTTTGGGCAAATACGCTTTTGCCTCAACAATTAACCTCAGCGGGTACATGAAGGCAGGTGTAAAATCATAAGATGCCAAAGCGTCTACTTGGTGCCATTCACCTCGGCCTTGAATTTCCAAACCACTGTGGCCGTTACGTATTTCATCTCCATCATTTTCATTCAGAATTCTATACCCTGCCCTCTCCAGAAGCGCTAACACTAATTCTTCAAGTATTGCACCTCTAATCTGGGGTATTGTTGGCATTTTTACCACCATATTACCGAATTTTAATTTGAGTGTTATTCACAAGACTGAATATCTTTATACGAAAAGGCTTCTCTATGGAATTTTATTAAATTTTCTGATGATATATAGCAGTCGAGAGATGTAGAAAGTGACTTTTTACAGAGCAGTTTATTGGTTTTTTCTATCAAAACTTGATTACCTGCCTACAAATTTAAATTATTGAAACATCATTTATTGTCAGGGTAACTATGAGGAGGGACATAGTAGAGTCAATCCTCTTCGCAGTCTTTGTCGGATTGTCTATTTATCTAATTGCTGCCATCTTCCATCTAATCTCATTGATGCGCTTTTTGACGTACCCACTGCCAAATTCTCTATCGTATTTAGCCATTGGCTGTTTAGCATCACTCTTTCCTGTTTCCATTATACTCAAAAAAGTGAATATTAAAAGTGCATTTCGTATTATATTTGGATTTTACCTCATTCTGACACTATTCTGGCTAATCTCACAAACAATTTTGGCCCTCAGTCTTGAGACAGAGTATAATAAAGTAAAAACGCACTATTTTGCAGAATATCATGAACTCATAAATGAAACCAACAAGCTGGATACTATCTGGTATATTGTTAGCGAATACAGAGAAGAATTCGATACAAGTACTTACGGAAATCCAAATGCAATTATACCTAATAGAGTCGTGTATGTGACTTTCAATCCAATTTTAGCTCCATTTCTGGGTATTTATTTGACAGAGTACAATGGACTCAACAAATTAATTGTGGTGCAAAAGAAAGGAAATTGTGCTGAATTCGCTGAGGCTGTAAGTTTCCTGTTGAATGACACAACTGGGTTACCCACGAGGGTGATTAGCTTTGAAGGCATCGACCACGCATTTCCAGAAATAAATATCGAGGGCAAGTGGTGGGTGTTGGACAAAACATACACAACTCCAAAACGCCCTGTTGAAGCAGACCAGTACTTTGCAGCTCTAAAAACTAAACGATTGGATAAATCTGTAGCAAATTTAATCGAGAAAGGTAGCAATAGGTCAGTTTTATCTGAACACGGATTTAAACCAATAAATCTCACTATAGTTGCAATACTAAACATGACCACGAACAGGTCTGATGATACACCTATAGCTGGAGCCGAAGTCGAAATATTTGCTCCAGTTAACCACTACGACCCGCTTGTTGCTAAAGGTAAAACAGATGAAAATGGAAAATTGTCTGTTGTGCTTAAAAGCCGAAAAGACTACATTATTATGGCTAAAATTGAGGAATTGGGCAAAAGGGCAATTGGAGTGATAATCGTCGATAGTAGTGAGCTTGAGGGTCCGAATAAAACAGTCGAGGTTTATTTACACAAATATGAGTAAGACGTCGAAGAAGTCATTACTTGCCAGAATGTACATGAATAGGTGCCACCCCAATTTTGTCGGCTTTCGCAAACTACGACACATACTCGATTCTGTCGGATTTTGTAATATTCTTGCAAACTTTATCTCAGAAAATGTTCATCTACACACTAAACCCCGACACTTAATCACCTGAAAATGTCGGAGAATAGTAAAGTCCGACAGATAAAATTTGTTTGCTGAAGTATTCGAGTAGTAGGTGCTACTAACTAACATTGTGGCTAAACAGAATGTTGGTTATTCTATTGACCCGATGTATTACCAGACCCATCATCTTTGTATTCTTCTTACAAACTGAAAGCACAATTATTGATGCCACTACCGCACTAATTGACTCAAATCCTGGAATCGGAAATTGATTGTTTGACCTAATGGTCAGGGTAACAGTCTTTTCATTATTCTCTTCATTCCAGTCAGCACAACTTAGATATATTTTCCAAATATGAATTTCTTCCGATTTTGACGCTTTTGGAACGTTTACATCAAGAGAAACAGTCATTTCTGGCTCAGTTATTTCAATATCCTTCTGAGCGATTATATTTTTCAAATTCAAATCCTCTACCGACAGCAAGCAAGACCTGCCAATTTGATTGTTCTTGATTTTCACTTTTATGGGTAAAACTGACCCGCTCTCAACAACATTGGTTGGGAGCGAAACATCGACAATCTTGGCATCTCCATAAATAGGAACTTCGAGACTCATGTTATTGTTATGGATAAAATCTTCCTGTGGATGCATGATTTCAGCTGAAAGTACGAGTTTACTTGCATAGTCAGGAACCTCTATTGTAAAGTTCCTCCAAACTGTTGTTTTACCGTTAGTGGATACATACTCTTGTTTATTGATTATTGGAACGATGTTGCCACTCCTTACATCGTATTTTCCGACGAACATTTTAATGTAAACATCATCTGCTTTAGCTGGAATAACGTAGCCAAATGAAATCCTCAATTCATCGCCTAGGAGAATTGCAACCTTGTTTTTCTGTTTGACTGGTTTCCAGATTATTGTCGAATATGTATCGAAATACGGTTTGATTTCTTCAGAGCTAACAGGTACAGCGATTAAAAGGATAATTAACAATGCCGAAAACACACATGAGAGGTTTTTGTCATTGAATTTTCGAAGTTGTGTTAATGGGGCCAAATCAGACACCTCAAGAAATATATCGGAATTTTCCGATATATAGTTTTTACGAGATGCATAAATTTCTATAGCTAATGGCTATTATCAGCCCTGCAAAAATGAGAATTCTGAAAGAATTGGCTAAAGAACCCCTACATGGCTATGCTCTCTCCAAAAGGCTTGGTGTTACGATTTCTTCAATTTATGAGCATCTTTCAGAGTTGGAAAAAGAGGGGTTAGTAGCGTACAGGGTTGATGGAAGAAAGAAAGTATACAATCTGACGGAAAAAGGACAGGGATTACTCAAAATACTCGACCAGGAATAGTTTTTGTTTAGTCCTGCAACTCTGTAAATATGGAGTATACTACAACTTCCAAATAGAGCTATTGAAGTTATATTACCATAATAAATATCTCAAAGGCTCTCCATCGAATACGGCTATAAACCCCCATTAAGGTCAAAAATTGGGAAATCGTTTAATCGTGGTGTTGATTTGTGGGTTCATGAAAATCATCGCAAATAGAAATTATAAAATAAATCATAAGTAGTGGTTATATTGATATCCTATGAATGACTTAGCGTTGTTTGATGAACAAATAGACGGAAGGGATGATATAATAGTCTTTTCTAAAAAAATAAAAGAGAATGAAATTAGCAAAGATAGAATTACTCGTAAAATAGACAAAAGGAAATTATTAGGGGTTATTTATAAATTGATTGAGTTAGGAAAAGAGAAAGACATGGAAAATCTGGAATTAAAAGACAATTGTAAGGAATGGGTTCATTCATTACTCAACGAATTTCCAAGTATTGACGAAAATTACCTGAAATACCTCATAAACGATTTTACTGATTCTATGAAAACAAGGATGAGAGAAGAAGAAAAATACGCTGTAGCAGTATTGTGGAAAGGGGGATTATTTCTTTGCCATAGTTATTTTGGGGAAGAGACTATAACTCCCCAGTGGCAAGTCATCCAAAGAATGATAGATAGAGACAATGTAATGAGGTATGTGTTTTTTAAGAAAACTGAAAATTCAATCAGAGTAATATATTACGAGAAATATCGGTCAGAATCGTTTGTGAATTGGCTTGGTCTTAGTTCAAGAGAAGCATTCTACTATCTTGGTGGGAACTACAGGTTCTATTGTGATGTTGGTGGAGTTCGTTTAGCTTTTGAATTTACGGAAGAAGAACTGGATGCAAAAATTTTCAGCGGTAAATCAGGTATCAAGTTAGAAGAAGGACAGCTTATATTTTCGAGACCTATCGAAAGATTGCCCATCAGTCAAATCAGAGTGGGTAGAAAAAGGTATGAGGATGTCACTGACTTTTTACAGGACTTTTTGGCTCAAAGGTATAATTTGTTATACTATGTTGAAAAATACGAAGAGTTGGCAAGCTCATTTGAACCTTTAACTTATAAGTTCTTTGATGAAAGAGATAGAGTAGCATATATTGACGAGGAAGGACGAGAAGTCGCCAAAATTTTCAAGAGAAATCCAAACTTTTACATTCTTTTTGTTAATGAAAGAATCGAGATGAGGAGTAGTTTTTTAAATGAAATATTTGCAAAGTTTATAAACTGTGAAAATATTAGAATATTTCATGCAGGTATGCGTTTGTCTGTGGAACCATTTAGATTGAATTCTATGGAAATATATAATAAACTAAATTCCAGCCCCTTACTTGACGAGTTGGTAAATTACTACCATAAAACAAATCTCCAAGACAAGTATCTTGAAAAATCAATTGTGTATGTAATTATAGAATTACTCAAATTCGAGAATAAAGAAAAACCAATTTCCCACTTCTTAGAACTATTTTCAAAGAAGATACTCGATTCTATTTCTCCTGCTACAATCGTAACTAAGAAAGAAGATTCAGTTCTTGAGTTTAAATCCAGAGACTATTTTACTGGCAAAAATGAGCAAATTGCAGAGCGTTTAGCAGAGGATATAAAAACAAAACTTGAGAACTTTGGATTTAAACTATACATTATTGGGGTTGATGAAAGTAGCGGTGAATTAGATTTAATTCCAAGCGGAAGGATTCAAAACGATAGACTGACATTAATCGAAGAAATGGTCAAGCAAAAATTGAATGAAAATGGGCTTATAACCAATTTAAAGTTAATTCCGATTAAGTTTGATAAGGGATATGTATTGTCTGTAGTTGTTAGGGAGGAAATAGGCTAAAAAGACCAATTGATGGAATCTTGGAATTTCTGATGAAATTAAAATATATGCTGGTAAAGGTTAAATTAGCTTGTGAATTAAAAAGCATATTAATGGCTGACACTTCTGGTTTTAATCGTTGCAACATTCCCAGAAATTTATCTCTATTATACTGTATTTTGCCTGTTATAATGGCTTTTGATAGCAAAAATTGTTGGTCCCCTATCCATCTGGAGAGATAAAAGATGAAAAACTACTCTAACCTCTCCTTAAGCTCCATCAGCTTCATTCTCAGCATTGGATTCCTCTCCATTTCCTTCACAATCTCATACATCTCTTTGAGTGTGTTCAGCATCTCTGGGTTCTTCACAATCTCAGCAAACAGCTCATTCATCATCCTGACTTCTTCCCAGAGAGCATTGAACTGTTCTCTCAGCTTCTTGTTTTCAGCCTGCACATCCTCAAGTATTTCCTTGTATGTATTCAGCTTCTCTTCAATCTCGCTCACATCTTTAACTGACGTGGAAATGCTGAGCTGAGCCTCAACATCAGCATATAGCTGCCTGACCTTCTCGGGGGGAGGAATCAGATATGCTCCGTTGTACGGAATCGAGTGACCCATCATGAAGTCAACCAGAACAGGGTCGAACCCGTTCAGTCTCAGTATTGAAGAAAAAGCCGCCCTTAAAGCATGAGGCCTGTAAGGATTAAAATCTACTTTCCCCATCTCTTCCCTCATTATCAATCCTGCCTTAATTGCGGTCTCCCTCATCATGTTCTGGATGTGATACGGGTTAATTCTCTCCCCTTTCCTCCTCTTCGCTTTATCCTTTATGAAGAGAGGAGTATCATACTTCAACTCCTCCCCCTTGGACTTTCTATCATTCAGATAAGCTTTCAACGCCTCAACTGCATCCCTGCCAACGAAGGTGAAGTACTCAACCTCTTCCTTCCCTCTGACAACGTGAATCATCATTGGGATTTTTCCAGCCTCAAGCTCGTCCTTCACATCCCCGTAATTCAGGCTGCACAGAGTTGATACATCGAAACCTCCCTGAAACAGAAACAGAATAATCGCTCTATCCCTTAACGTAGGAGCGTGGTCAACAAGCTTCTTGACGATTTCAGGGGTTATGACTGCCTTCCTGTTCTCCTTCTTTGGAGTTGCTTTCGGGGTTTTGACATTAAGAGGAAAACCATTCCACTTGTAAAAACTCCTGACTGAAGTGAAGTACATTGTTGCTGTTTTCTTTGCAACCTTCTTTTCGTTTATCAGATAATTGTAGAATTTCATCAGTCTCGCTTCTGGCTGACCCCTCTCCCTTCTTGACTTCTTTCTGTCCTCTTCAGCCTCATCGAGAAGCTGGACGGGGGTCATTCCACACCATTCACAGAACAGTTTGAGTCCTGATTTGTAGGCTGATACTGTCCCACCCCTCACATTGTTAAGCCATCTTTGCACTTCTTCAAATTCGTCAATGTCCATACCAGTTCTATGAACTTTTTTAGCTAAAAAGTTTACTGTAGAGTTAAACTAATCACGATTAAATCATTAGTCCAGCAATAATTACGGCAAAAACAGTTCCAATAAGATCTGCAATTGTTGTGATCGAAGGTATTGACACGTTGTCAGGGTCCAGACCGAATCTGTGAAAAATGTGAACAAGAATTGCTGAAATAAACATCACAAGCGACGTTATGAAAATGTAAAGGGGAATGAACATAGGATAAAAAACGACATCTCTTCCAAGAAGTTTTTCAGAAATTAGGTACCCTCCCGAGTATATCACAGCAGAAACAAAAACTCCCGTTGAGATGAGAGATAATATCTCTTTCATAACCGCAGTGTCAAGAACCCCCTCAAAGTATCCGAGATGGAGTCTTGTGGAGGTCTTTGCTGCAACAACTCCGCCGTAATTTCCAAGACTTCCAAGCAGAGCGGGATATATCACACTGACAACCGCAGATCTGTGGATGATCTCGCTGTAGGTTTCAAGAACCCCTCCGGAGATGGAGCTAATGGCTGAGAGAACAAGCAGTATTCCTGATATCTCGAAGAATGCTCGTCTTTCAATTCTGTAAATTCTCCACATTGTCAGAATTATCAGCAGAGAGATGAAAAAAAGAATGTAAAAGGACATCACATGGTATTCGTACATCAGTATGAAAAAAATCAGAATCGGTATTGTAAGCAGATCCGCCATGGATGTTATTAGTGGGGATGCAACCGAATCGGGATCAAGCCCTCTCCTGAATGGCAGGATTGTGATCATGGCTGTTGAATAGCCAAGAAAAAGGCTCACAAAAACTGTGGATGCAAAGAGGATGAGGAGTGCAAAAAATGCCATGTGCACATGTCCCGTTTTCATGGTTCCAACAATCCACAGAAGGAATATCGGGAGGATGGAAAGAACAACGCTGATGTATATGTTCTCTCCAACTCTCCTCTCCCTGATACTTGCCCTTATCTCTCCAAGATAGAGTGCGGTTGTAAATCTGGATGCCAGAGACCCGAAGATATTCCCCCTCAGTCCCATCAGTCCCGGGAGAACAACCAAGAGAACGGGATAGGACACCATGAGCTTGTCAAAGTATTTCCCCAGAAATGCACCAGAGACAAAATTTATTCCAAGACTTATGAGGAGGGCAGGAAACGTTATTTTCCAGGCAGAAATGAAGTATCCTCCAAGCGTACCCTCCTCTCTGTAAATCACATTATCCCCCACCCAAAATGATTTGATCCAATAAATATATTTTTCCAGAATTTTTAGATTTCAGTATGGTGTTGCCCAGCTCTCGGAATCCTTATAAACTGCCTCGTTTAGAATCATTCTCCCCTTAACTGCAGGTTCAGGATCTCTGATAGCCTCAATTCTGTAAAGAGATGAGGTGTAGAAGTTGTGATCTATCTTTGCCTTGAGCTTCTGAACGATTGGAAGTTTTTCCTGATATCTGAAGAAGTTCTTCTCCTCCTCCGGATAAACACTGAACCTTCTTCTGAGATCGGTTATAACAAAACCCATCTCATGAATTATTCTCTGTATTTCGTACCACTTTACCCTTGATGCCTCGAGAGTTGTTATTCCAAAATATCCTGAGCACCCCTTCCCTTTCAGAGCTGAGACCCCTCTGCTCAGAAACAGCTTGAGTCCTGGAATGGTTTCAACAGGATCTGTGACAAAGACATCGTATTTCTTTCTGAACTTTTCTGGCAGCTCTTCCTGAGCATCACAAACCTCAGCCTCAACCGGAAGAGAGTACTCCTCCGCAACAGAGTTTATGAAATCTATGAGCCTGTCATCAATGTCAATCACATTCACCTTTTCGGGAAGCCCTGTCAGGGTTGAGGCTATGCTGAAAAGATCATCATCCCCAACAGCAAATATCCTTGTGTTGAGCAGATCTCCTCTTTCATACATGAACTCAACCCTTCTCAGAACATCCTCCGCACCCAGAAATCCCTGATCGTACATTTCACACGTTTCGGGTCTGTTCCTTGCAATCTCCCTGTATTTCGAGAGGATTTCCTCAAACTCCTTTGCAACCCCATATCCAGTACCCTCGCAGCACTCGCACCTGACATCAACGTTCATCGCTTTGAGCTCCTTGACAATCTTTTCTCCTTTTTCAGTGAGCCTCACTTTCCCATTCTCAAAAACAACGGTTCCCTCAGAAACAAGCTGGTCAAGTATATCGATGAACTCAGGAAGACTGGAGTCCTGGGCATCAATCAGCCTGTAAACGGAGGTTTCTCCGGACGACAGAAACTGCAGTATCTGGTTGATAATTCTCCTTTTCATGATTTATCCTCTGTCAAGGACATAGTGTCTGTATGACTCAGGCTTAAATCTCTCGAGAAACAGCTCAAATGCCTTGTCAGTCTTTCTTGTATCCCCGCACGTGAAAATGTCAAGATTCACAAGCCCGTATTCAGGCCAGGTGTGCAGTGAAATATGACTCTCTGCTATGAGAACAACTCCCGTTACGCCGTAAGGCTCAAACTGCTTGTAATTTGAGCCAACCTTTGTCAGTCCGGCATCCCTCACCACGCTTTCCACTATTTCTTTTACCTCCCTCTCATGTGATATCAACTCCTTTGGCACCCCGTAAAGCTCTGCGATAATATGCTTTCCTACGATCATCCTCATCACCCTTACTTTCTTTTGTCATTTTCATCACCTCGTTAAATGCAGATCCGGAGTCATTCAGGATTTTTAAATTGGATTCTAAGACTGAAAAACTGATAATGCCTCTTGATTTTTAAAGTTTTCGCAAAATGTAATGAGAATCTGACTCTATTTTTAAAAACGATCAGGTATTATGGATATCTTTTGGATTATTCAAGAAATCTCAGAGCATTTCTGACCAATTCAGCAAATTACCTGTTTTTTCTAAGTTGGGTTAATTAGGTTTAATATCTCTTTAATAAAATAATTATCCCATCACATTCAAAGGTATTCGAAACAAGTTTGACTGTCAAACGATTTCATTTCAGAGGATTTAGAAAGATATATAAACCACCTTAGTATTACTAATTTAAAAAAAAGTAATAAAAATTAATACGGAGGTGGAAATGAGTGCATATCCCGGATGGATATCTTGACCTGAGCATTGCAGCTGTGATGTGGGTGTTGACTGCATTGGTGATTGGCCTCTCTTTGAAGAAGGTTGCAGAAAGTAAAAATTTGAACGTACCACTGCTCGGAGTTATCTCTGCTGCAATATTCGCAGCCCAGATGCTGAACTGGCCTATTCCAGGTGGTACTTCAGCTCACTTTGTGGGAGGAGCACTTGCAGGCATACTTCTCGGCCCCTATGCGGGAAGCATTGCAATGGCATCTGTTGTTGCGATTCAGGCATTTCTTTACGGTGATGGAGGATTGATAGCCCTTGGAGCAAACCTCTGGAACATGGCAGTCGTGAATGTTTTTGTTGGATGGTACATATACAGGCTTCTTGAAAGGTACAGCAAATTCGGTGCAGCCTTTGTTGCAGGATGGCTCGGGATAACCACCGCCGCCATTTTTGTTGGAATTGAAGCAGGACTTTCGGCGTCCTTCAGATACCCAGCATTTGTTGCCATTTCAGCCATGGGTGTATGGCATGGAGTTCTCGGACTGATAGAAGGTTTCATAACTGCAGGAATCGTGAGCTACATACACTCAAGCAGACCTGATCTGGAAGAGACCTCCAATGCAGTGATAAGCAAGGTTCCGGTTGCGTTTATTGGAGTGATGATTCTGCTCTCGCCGGTGTTTGCATATCTCGCAGAAATTGTCGGGTACTCCGAGCCTCTTGAAAATGTGGCAGAGGAGATTGGACTTGCAGAAAAGCAGAGTTACACCGGAATATTTCCCGATTACACCATACCGGGTGTGAACGAATACATCGGAACTCTCATATCTGGAGCTGTTGGGGTGGTAATATTTTTGTCCTTGGCGTTCATGAGACAGCATGCATCTGCTGATTGAGAAAACTGTTAAATCTGCAACCTCATACTTTCAGGATTTTTTTATTCACGAGTATTCAAGGAAAACCTACCTCCATGATGTGCATCCTTCCATCAAGCTTCTGGGGACTCTTGCATTCATCATTCTCTCCATATCAACCTTTCAGGTGAAAAAAATACTCCTGATTCTGGCTTCAGTTTACGTTCTCGCTCTGAACACAGGTCTTGATGTTGGGGTTCTTGCAAAAAGAAGCTCTCTCTTTGCAATCTTCTCATTTCTGATCGTGCTCCCTGTATCGGTTTTTGAAAGAGACGTGGTATATCTCATAACATTTCCTCTCAGAGTTTTTGCCTCCATATCCTCGCTTCAGCTTTTCATTCTGACAACCAGATTCAGCGAGATCCTCTATGGGCTTAAAAAGCTCAGGATTCCCGGAATGATGATTGACATCATCTGGCTCACCTACAGATACACCATATCGATGTTCAGGGACTTGCTCAGCATACTTGTGGCGAGAGAGGCGAGAAGACTGAAAAAGACCAGCCACATCGAAACACTCAAAGGAGGCAGCAAATCCTTGGGCCTGTTTCTTCTGAGAAGCTTTGAGAAGGCTGAGGAGATTGAACTTGCCATGAATGCGAGAGGAAGAAAAATAAGCTACAGGGGGAAATATCGGGCGGGATTCTTTTACATCCTCTACATTTCAGGTGTTGCGACATGGTGGATGATGCTCTGATCTCGGGGATTGAGATATCCTACGTGTATCCGGACGGCACTCTGGGATTTGACACCCTTTCTGTTAAAATAAGGAGGGGTGAGAGGGTTGCTCTCATAGGTCCAAATGGATGCGGAAAATCAACCCTGATGATGGTTCTTGCAGGTCTGCTGAAGCCAAAAACAGGAAAAGTCCTGATTGAGGGTGAGGAGATATCAAAAAACATAGATACCGTTAGGAGAAGGATGGGCTTCGTGTTTCAGGATCCTGACATATTCCTCTTCAACCCGTCAGTCGAGGATGAGCTCAGATATTCTCTCGATCAGCTTGATATTGATGATGATAGGGCTTCAGAGCTTCTCGATCAGTATTCGAGAATATTCGAGCTTGAAAAGATAATGAGCAAGCCTCCTTTCAGGCTGAGTGGAGGTGAGAAGAAGAGAGTGGAACTTGCAAGTGTTCTGATTTACAGCCCTGAGATACTTTTTCTGGATGAGCCAACTGCCAATGTTGATGGGAAGACAAGGAGAAAGATTCTGGAAATTCTGAATTCTTACCCGGGTACACTCATTTTCTCAACCCATGAACTTGATGTTGCTGAGAAAATTGCTGACAGGGTTTTGCTGATGAGCGTAGAGAAGAGAATAATTCTGGATGGTGGTGTGGATCTGTTGAGAGAAAGATCACTTCTGGAGGAAGTAGGCGTAATCTGACTTCATGTACTCTCTCAGCAGTGATGTTGCGAAGCAACCCTTTGGCAGAAAGAATCTGAAAACTGCTGCACTGTCATTGGCTTCAATCTCAAGATCGTCGAAGTCAAACGGGATCTCTGCGGCTCTGTAGCTTCCCTTTGAGCTGAATTCAGGATACTGGTTTTTGAAGCTGTCAAGCTCCACACCTTCCTCATGGAGAAGCTCATTGAGCTTTTCTCCTGACCATCCCTCAGATTCTGTCCCGTATCCGGGAAGAGGGAGTGCGAGAAAGGCGTATCCATTTTCTGCCAGAAACTTCACTCTCCTGAAGTTTGCATCGCTCACCCTGACAAACTCTTCAGAACTGACCACATGTCCTTTTTTTCTTGCTGGAAAATCTGCATAGTCTCTCTTTTCAATAATTCTGAGGGAATCAAATTCAGCAATCCTCTCTGAAAGGAGTCTGTTGAAGAGGTAGGACTGGTAGGCATGAATGAACATCAGTTTCAGGTTCTTTGGAAGAGAGAGGAGAGCTTCAATTTCTGATTTCCCCTCTCTGAGCTTTTGAAGCAAAGTTCTCTCGTAAATCAGGTATTTTGGCAGTTCTCTCAGACCCATCTTTGGGTCCCTCTCATTCCAGAGATCTTCTCTTATCCTTCTGATCTCACCATCCTCGACCTCAGATGGTTTTGCAACATAAACCCAGAAGGCCTCACTGTAATCTCTGAGGAGTATCAGCTTTCCCACCTCATGGGTTATGAATCTGAGAGTTCCAAACCTCTGAATTCCGAAGAAATTTGGAATCCCTTTCTCTCTGAGCTCCTCGGTAATGACGGGAATTTTTTCAGAATGACTGGGAGAGTCAACCTTCACTTTGAACAGATTTCCGATAAGATCTCCAAGCTTCAGACCTCTGTTCATGTAGCCGGCTATTTCAATCTTGGCATCCTTTATCCTTATCTTCTGAATTCTGTCCACCAGTCCATCATATTTTAACGGGATGGAGAAATACTGAACTGTCAGCGCCCTCTTATCCTTGGTACCGGCATATCCAATCACCTTTCTGCTTATATGGAGGGCATTTGAAAGAACCCTTACAAAGTTCATCGTATCCCAGTTTTTCTTAATGACTCTCAGCACCACATATCTGCCGCTATCGTGAAAATCCACATCAGGAATTTCCTCAACAAAAAAATCATCCTCACTCTGCTTTATCCTTCCTCCAATACCGGCAGATTTGCTTGCGTATCCACATATACCGGTGATTCTCTCAATCTTCTCCAAAGAATGCATCCAGTGTGAGGTTTTTCTGCTTTCTGACATGTTCTTTCTTTTCCTCCTGATCTACCTTTTCATCTTTTTCCTTTTCCTTTTCAGATCTCTCTTTATCCTCCTTTTTTCCTCCGGTATAGGTTGACAGGAATGTCTCATCCTCAACCCTGTGAAGTCCATGATGCTGGATGAACTCTGCAATCTCTCCAGCTTTTTTTTCATCAATCATGAATTCAAGCTCGTCCCTGCTGAATGTATAGAATGCTGAAATTCTGGCTGCATGCTCTATATCAGTGTTCTGGAGAATTTGTCTCAGGTAATGGTACTGCTCCATTGCCTTTCTGGATGACATGTGAGAGTATCTCCCTATTTTCTTCAGAATTCTCCTGAACATCTCCCTTCTCTTTCTTGCATACATCAGCTTTCTCCAGACTGAAGGAGAGTGATATTTCGTGAACCCCCTCTTGGGCTCATCCTTAACGTTCTGAACTCCGGTTGTCATCAGATAAGTTGAATACTTCCAGAGTCTGTAAAACTGTCTTCTCTTCACCCTTCCTAAGAAGATATCTGCCCTTGAAACGAGCCTGTATGCTCTGTAAAGCCTCTCGCCCTCGTATTCAAGGGGAATATTTTCCTCGATCCACATTATCAGATCCTCAGGACTTTCATCGAGAAGCATTGCATCGCCGTGGGCAGGGATTTTTGTTTTGAATACCTTCTGTAGAAATCTGAATATGTCAATCTCCTGGGTTCTCTTCCCTGTTACGATATCTTCCGGTTTTACACTTTCCCTGCCCTCCGCCACTGCCTGAAGATCGTTTATCGCAGCTCTCAAATCTCCTCCGGAGTTTTCCGCAATGAGCTTCAAAACCTCCCTGTCACATCTGACACCCTCCCTGATGCATATCCTCTCGAGCACCTTTGCAATCTGATTCTTGTTTAACCTTCTGAAACTGATCATCTCAACCTCTCTTCTCAGATCGGCTGAAAGGCTGTAGGGATCATTTGCAATTAAGATCATGGGCTGAGGAGGTCTTCTTTTAACAATCCTCAGAAGGGCACCCTCTCCACCGGCATCCTCCTTCTTGTGAACGTTATCAACCTCATCCAGGATTATGAGCTTGAGTCTTCCGGTCCTTGATGAGAGTAACTCACCATCATCGCTTATTGTCTCGCTGAATGCTCCCTCCCCCACTATCCTGTTTATCACGTCCCAGCTTCTCTGATCGCTTGCATTGAGCTCAACAACCTCCCATCCCATTGTGTTTGCGAGAGCAAGAGCAAGGGAGGTTTTTCCAACTCCAGGAGGGCCTGCCAGAAGGAGAGGTTTCTGTCTCTCCCCCATCTTCCATCTTTCAGCCCATGACACCACCTTCTGAATAACCTGCCTTTCCGCCACAACATCATCGATGGTCTGAGGTCTGTACTTCTCAACCCACAGCATTCAGATTTAATGGGCATCAATGGATTATAACAATTTGCTTCGTGGCAGGGATAAGGAAATTAAATACAAGCTCACTCTTCTGAGTGAATGAATCCGGATGACTTTTTCTGCATGGAATGCAGGAGGATTAAAAGCAGGTGCATATGTCACAAGAAGAGCGTGGCTGAAAGAAACATGGAGATTTTCAGAGGGTCATGCAGTGATGAGGATCTGAAACCACTTTTTCAGGCTGACTATGAAGTTGTTGATTTCAGAGAAATTGGCATCACATCAACCCCCTCTGTTCAGCTCGACTCCTTACCTGTACACCAGAATCTGAAAAAGGCTCTCAGGCTGAGAGGTATAGAGTATTTTTTTGAATTCCAGAAAAGAGCCATTGACCTGATCAGGAGGAGAAGGGATGTCATTATAGCTGCTCCGACAGGAACGGGAAAAACGGAGGCCTTTGCAATACCGCTGATAGAGATTGTTCGTAAAGGTGAAAGAGGGATAATCGTGTATCCAACAAAGGCCCTTGCAAGAGATCAGCTTGAAAAAATTAGATATTATGCCGATTTCTGCGGTGTTGAGGCTGTGAAATTTGATGGTGATTCAGGGAGCCATGACAGAATGAGGGTTTTCAGAGGGAAAGCGGATATCATACTGACAAACCCCGACATGATAGACTATCATCTCCGGAACACTCCCCAGTTCGGAGAGTTTGTGAGAGAAACGGGAATCATCGTCTTTGATGAGCTTCATGCCTACTCAGGATTTCTCGGATCAAACATTCACTGGCTCATGAAAAGGATCGAAAGATTCTCAAATCCACAGATAGTGGCGAGCTCTGCCACAATAGGCAATCCCGGGGAATTCGGGAGACTTCTGTTTGACAGGGAGTTTGATGTGGTGAGGTTTGATGGAAGAAAGAAACCCCAGAAACTCATGCTGGTTTACGGAGACTTTTACCGGACTGTCAGAGAGATCACATCGAAGATGAGAAACAGAAAAATCCTTATTTTTGGAAACACCTATGGAGTTGTTGAGACTGTTGCATGGATGCTTGTGAGAAGTGGAATAAGGTGCCTTGTTCACAAGGCAGGCCTTCCAAAGAATACCAGAGAGGAGGTTGAAAACAGGTTCAGGGAAGGAGACGTGAACGTTCTCGTTTCCACCTCAACACTTGAGCTCGGGATAGATATCGGAGATGTTGATCTGGTTATTAGCGAACTCGTTCCATATCCTGTTTTTCTTCAGAGGTCTGGGAGAGCAGGGAGGAATGAGAAATCAGGTCTGGGAATCCTTGTTCTGAGAGACGAAAGTGCAATAAGTCAGTATTACAGAAAGAACCCTGATGAGTATTACAGAGAAAAGATGCTCTGCTACGCCGAAAGGGATAACGATGTGGTCATAAAGCATCACATCCTCTCGATGGCTCTTGAAGAGCCTCTCCTGAAGGATGAAATTGAAAGAGAATATGCAGAAAAACTTCTGAATGAAGGTTTGCTCATTGATGCAGGTGATTTTTACATCTCGAGACCCGGTAAATCCGACTTCAGCATGAGAGGGACGGGAAAAAGGGTGAAAATCGTTTACAGTAATACTGTCATCGGAGAAAGAGCATTACCAATGGCTGTGAAAGAGCTTCACTCCGGAGCAATTTTTCTACACAACAGAAGGAGGTTTGTTGTTGAGAAGCTCGATCTAAAAAGGATGACTGCTTATGTTCGTGAATTCGACAGAGACTACATTACATCCCCACTGTACACAACCGTACCAAGGATTATCAGGATGATTGAGTCGAGAGAACATCCTGTCAATGCCATTTACTGCCAGATGGAGATAGTAATGACGGTAAACGGATACGTTGTGAGGCATGCATTTGATGAAACCAAGAAAAGAGTGGAATACCTTGACTCGCCCATCTCGTATTCCTTCACAACAATGGGCTTTGCCTTCACATGTCCCTATCCCGAGAGACTGGAGTTCAAAGACTTCCTTGCAGGTTCCTTCCATGCACTTGAGCATGCACTCATCGAAACGAGTGATGGAGTGACTGGAGGTGGGAGCAATGCAATAGGCGGAATTTCAACTCCCGATGGATATGTATTCGTTTACGATGGCACCGAGGGTGGCAATGGAATGAGCAGGATTCTGTTCAGCAGAATTGAAAGGGCATTCCAGATATCGCTGAGCGTTCTTGAAAACTGTGGCTGCAAGAGAGCTGATGGGTGTCCAAGATGCACCTACAGCTACCATTGCGGGAACAACAATCAGCCCCTGAACAGGCTTGGTGCAATTGACATTCTGAGGAAGATACTGAGAGGTAAGAGGAGAAAGACTGACCTGTCTCTGTTTGAAGAGGTCAGGGATTTTGTTTACTATCCCTGATACTATACACCTCTCTCTATACACCTCTCTCTCGAAACAAATGCGAAACCTCAGAAAATTCCGAAGGGCATTGACATGTACTTCCAGAGTATTGCCAGAATGGACATGATAAAGAGTGCATCCCTGAATGACTGGTAGTTCACTCTCATGATCTGTGTAAAAATTCCCGACTCTGGATAGAGTCTGTTCTTCTGAATGACTGAAAGCATCCATGCAACCCCAATAATGCTTGATGCTGCACCTATCATGAAGAATATCTCTGTGAGCTGAGACAGAAACAGTATGGCACCAATTCCAAGAAACGGGATAAAGTCGGTGACGTGGTGGAGGCAGCATGCAACCATACTCCCTCCGGTGACCGATGTGCCTGCAAGGGCATTGCAGTTTCTTCCATGATGTCTGATGTGAGCAAACAGTCCTACCTGCACACCAAATCCGGCGTCTATAACTGCGATGTATGGGGTGTATTTCCTGAGATTCCAGTAAACAGCCTCAATTCCTCCTGTGAGATAATTGACCGTTACGTAGAACCCAAGAAGTGACAAGGAGGAAAGAATGCCGTAAACAACCCTCCTGTCCATTACGCCTTCCATTCCAGAACCCTCTCTCCATCGATGTTTATCAGGAGTCTGAACTCCATTTTGCTGTTTATCAGCCTTAGAGCTTCTTCAGGAAATTCCATGAATCCGTATCTGTGATGCTCCCAGGATTTTTCGTCTTCCTTCCATGAGACTGGTCTGAATGTTTTTCTATCAACCTGAAGAGTGATGGAATCCATCATATCATACCTGTAAAGATCGCCCGAATGTGTGTCGAGCCGTACGTAGAACGTTGCCTTGGCCATTTCAGGATACTTGGGATTAAGAAAGATTGCTGTAACCTGAATATTTCCTTTGCTGACTTTTGTCAGGTCTTCTTCACTGAATTCCTTACTTGTAACCTTGTTTTTAACTGATATTCCAATCAAAATTGCTCCAATTATCAATAGAATTGCAACAAGTCTCTTTGCATCCATATTTTACATTTGATGAAAAATAATATAAAAGTTTTTCTCTGATCAGAGTTTCATGAAAACATCCGTGCCAGAATCGTGGAGAGAATATATCACAAAGGGTTTCAGTTTCTCCCCCGGCATCCCAGGTGAGCCTGATGGCATCCCCGGAAGGGCTATTCCTCTGATTTCTGGTCTTTCTTTCAGAAGCTTCTCTATTGCCTCAACAGGAACATGACCGACAACAACATACCCTCCTATCTCGGATATGTGGCAGCTTGACATTTCATCTGCCACTCCGAATTTTTTGTGCTCGAGCTGTATATCCTCCACAACAGTAACATTAACCTTAAACCCTTTATTTTCCAGATAACCTACATAAAGTTCACAGCAACCACAATATTTGCCTTTAAACACTTTAACCACACTTTCAAATGAGCTATAGTTGTTACCATTAGTATTACCTTTGTTATCACCTACATTTTTCTGAAAATACACGGCTCCCCCAATTATCCCTAAGGTAAAACTCAGTGCAATAACCATATATGCCAATCTGTTCATGGTCTGAAAACCAGGTGGTAAGATATTTAAATCTTTTTCATCTGACGTAAAATATGTCAAAAACAGGTGCTGACATGAAAAGATATGACAGGGTTGCCAGAATCTATGATATTTTTGAGGCTCCAATGGAAATTCTCGCATTTTCAGGATGGAGGAGTACTCTTTTCAGCCACATTCGCGGAGAGAGAATTCTTGAGGTCGGGATTGGTACGGGGAAAAATCTGCCATATTACAGAGAGTGGAGGGTGGTTGGAGTTGATATAAGCAGGAAAATGATTGAAAAAGCACATGGAAGAGCTGGAAAACTGAAAAAGCATGCTGATTTTGTTCAGGCAGATGCAGAGATGCTCCCTTTCAGGGATGAATCATTTGACGGGGTGATCTCAACATACGTCTTTTGCTCCGTTGAAAATCCTGAAAATGGATTGAAAGAGATACTACGGGTTCTGAAACCCGGTGGAAGGGCGTATTTTCTTGAACATGTTAGAAGTGAAAACGAAGTCCTTGGAAAAATCATGGATACCCTGAATCCACTATTCAGACTGATGGGTCCGGAGATAAACAGGAGGACTGTTGAAAGCATAAAAAGAACCGGGTTCACGATAATAAAGGATGTTCATCTCATGTCATCGGTTTTCAGACTTGTTATAGCTGAAAGGCCATCAGCTTAGCTGCTTCAGATACTCGATCACATCCCTGATATCCTTTTCACTCATCTGCCACCTTGGCATGCACAGATCAAGCTGCTCGCCCTCATCATCCACTCCCTTGGTTACTGCTCTTATTATATCCTCATCACTCATTCCGTGCATTTCTGCGAGGGTGGAGTACCTTATGTCAGGAGTCCTGATTCCGCACATCATCGGATAGATTCCTCCCCTTCCATCTGCACCATGGCAGCTGGCACATCCTCCACCGTGCATGTAAAGCCACTGAGGGCCGGCGGTGAATGGAATTCGCTCCTCCCTCTCGTTCACACCTGTCATGAATATCATCTCACCGTTTGATGAATATTCAGCCTTGTTTGGAAATCTGTACTGCTGGTACGGCATCATGCTGCCTTCCCAGCCATAGTGGAATATGTTGGCAGCAAGAAATCCTGCTGCAAATGCAAGGAGTGCAATCAGAACGGCATTGATGTTGAACCTGGAGTTCATGAGAATGCTTGCTCGGCCACCTATATATCTTTTGTCTACTTCTTTATCCAGTCGCTTACGTAAATTCTGTAGGTCTTTCCAAACCTTTCCCTGTATATCAGATCCTTCTCCTCGAGCTTCTTTATCACCATCGAAATTTTCGAGTGTGAAAAGCCCGTTCTGAAGTGAAGAGAATCCTGGGTGATGCCCTCATTCTCCACAACAATCCCGAATATTTTCTTTTCATCGTCGTCAAGAAGTTTTTCTGCAACCGCAATCTTTTCGCCATTGTTCTGTTTCTCTGGCTCAGCGATAGCACCTGCTCCTGAATTTTTCTGGAGTCCACCGCTACTTCTACCACTCTGAACAGAGAGTATCAGAGGTGCAAGAATGAGAACAAGTCCCGTTGCAGCCAGAATTGATGGAATTACTCCATACAGCGGGGAAACCATCATGGAGTAGTGGTGGGATTGAGGGGCTATTGTGTAGGATATCGCCAGCAGCACAATGCCGGCTATCATGGCAATCAAGTACTCATTTTTCATCAGATGGAAATTAAACGTGCAGGTTGATATATCTTTTTCTTGGATGCATTCAGATATCAATGGACTACAGCAGAGAAATGACCGGAAAATAAAGATTTAAATGCTCTTGGGAATTCATGGAATTTCAGTTGACAGGGTGAAAGGTGATGGAAAAGTGGATTTACGAGCTCATTGTTGAGAGGGTACCTCCCTTCTCCTACTTCAACAGAGAAAACGCAGTTCTGCTTCAGCTTTTCATAATGCTTCTTGCAGGAGTTCTCATCTCATCTCTGGCAAATCTGCCTGCAATCTCAGCAGTGATGGGAGCTCTTACCATCCTTGTCGTAGTTCTGTGGAGCAGATTGACCTTAGTAATTGCACCCATGATAAGAACCTTCAGACCTTCCCTGAGTGAAATGGAAAGAGAGATCGTGGAGAGGTACAGAAAACTCCTTTTCAGCAGATACAGGCCGGAATTCATAATAGGTGCTGGATTTTTCATCCCTCTGATACTTCATCTGTTCAGGGATATGACTCTGTTTCAGCACTATCTGAGGAGCAATATATATGTGATATTCTTTGCACTCGTTCTCATCTGGGATGTTGCATACAGAGCCGGCATCGGATTCTGGGTATGCATCATGAACTTCGTCAGATCATACAGACTCCTGAAGGCATCCAGGATGAGAGAGGCTATGGATTACACGTTTCTGAATGATCTGAAAATGATGAAGAGGATAGACAGAAACAGTCTGAGCTTTGGAGTCGCTGGATTTCTGCTAATTCCTGTTATATATCCTGATCCCATACTTACATCTGCGGTAATGCTCTACTCTCTCTTCCTCATTGCACTCTCCGGTCTTTCGATATTCATCATTAGCAGGGTTCCATGGCTGCCACCTGACATGATAGGACTGATGAGAGAGGCAAAGTTTGCCTACATAGGTCACATTGGAGGAAAGTTCCCTCATCTCACTCCAGTCGTGCAGGTTTTTGACGGGTACAACCTCTTTTTTGTCACAGCAAGAAAGAGTGTGAAGTACAGACTTCTTAAAAGAAATCCGAGAGTTACGGTTCTGATTGATGAAAGAGATGAGAGAGATTTTTTCAGAAACAGAGCCATAATGATTCATGGGTATGCAAGAGTTTATGATTCCTGGGCTGTCATGTTCAACATTCCAAAGCTCTTGAGAGTTTTCAGACTGTTCAGGAGTAAATACGGAGGGTATCTGAAAAAATATGGAGAAAGGAAGGAAAGACTGCCCGATGCATGGAGACTTACACCCATAGTAAAGAGAGTTCCTGTAGAGATAATTCCGGAAAATGTGATATACTGGAGGGGAGCGAGGAGAATCAGGATAAGGTTGTGATGGCCATGCTTGCTCAGGAGGTCAGAGAGCTTCTGAACACAAACTATTTCGGGTATCTATGTACAAGGAGTGAGTATCCTCACATCACACCGATTTTCTTTGTTTACGATCAGAGAAGCTCGATATACTTCATGTCCGAGTACAGCTCCAAGAAAATAAGGAACATTCTTAGAGACAGACATGTGAGTCTCGTTATAGATCTCAGGGATGAGGATGATCCCTTCAACAATGAGGGTATTCTGGTTTTCGGAACGGCAAAGGTTTACATTCCCGGTGAAGTTGAGATGTACGAGTATGATATACTCTACACGGTTTACGAGCTTTTCAAGTCAAAGTATTCAGAATTCGTTGAGTTCGAGGACAGAGGAGATGTCATAGTTGAGATAAAAATGGAAAGAGTGAGCTACTGGAAGGGGCCATTTTTCAAAAGCTACAGAATGGCAGAGAGCTGATGACTAAGGTCTGACTGAAAGTCTCGATATGAAGAATCCGGCGGTGTCATGAATGTGCGGATAAAGTCTCACAACCCTTTCAGCCCTGTCGAACAGTTTCTGTCCATATTTTCTGATTCCTGGCGATCCGACTGGAAGGTCAAGCCTTTCAACATCAAAAATCTCTTTCAGCTTTATCAGATTTCCCTCATTTTCCTCGAAGGTTATGCTGCATGTGGAGTAAACAACATCATCAGCAATTCTGGAGGAGTTTGCGAGCATTCTTCTCTGTAACCTCAGCAATCCCTGAAACTTCCTTGGGGAGTATCTCCACTTGACTGAAGGATAATTTCTGACAGATCCTGTCGAAGAGCAGGGAGCATCCAGGAGAACCTTATCTGCCTCGTACCTGAATTTTGCTCCATCGTGAATTCTGAGTTCAACGTTTCTGACTCCAAGTCTCCTAAGCCTCACCATCATTCTCTCCACTCTTTCCTTGGAGTTATCAACAGCAACTATCTTCCCCCTGTTCTCCATCATAGCTGCCATGTGGCTTGTTTTCGATCCGGGAGCTGAAGCAAGATCAACAACAGTATCTCCCGGCTCCGGATTCAGTGCTGCCGAAACAAGGCATGAGGCAAGATCCTGAATCACAAAATATCTGTCATATCCATCCAGAATTGTGAGAGGTTTTTCGTAAGAGACAACCCTGAAAACCTCGGGAAGTGGAGTTTCCTCAAGGACAACTCCCTGTCTTTGAAGAAGATTGAAAACAGATTCAGGAGATCTGAGAAGTGTGTTTGCTCTCACATACAGGGTTTGACTCAGGTTTGCGATGAGCAGCTCCTCATATCTCGAGGTTACCTTTTCGGCGATTTTCACATACCACTCCGGATGGAAGTATCTGAGGGAGATATACTTCCTCCTGCTCACCTTCCTTATCTCCTCAAGCTCCCTGCCAACATCAACTTTTTCGGCATTTCTCAGAACTGCGTTGACAAATCCTGCAGCTTTCGGACTTACCTCCCTCGCAATCCTGACCGCACTGTCTGTTGCAAGGGGAGGTGGAATTGACTTGAAGTGCATCTCATACACCCCAATTCTGAGAAGATTTCTCAGAAAGGGATTAACGCTTTTCAGATTTCTAAAGCCGAGAGCTCTTTCAAGAATGAAGTCAAGGAAGTTTCTTCTCTTCAGAACCTCAAAAACATACGCATGAACACTACCTCTGATCCTGTAATCAAGGTCCATGTCTTTGAAATACTCTCTCAGAGCAGATTTTGCTGAAATGCTGTTTTCCTCGACAATCTTCAGAACTTCTGCTGCAATTTTCTGGGTTGGGATCACATCACTACCATCTGTGCGTGTGGACATCCTCCGATTCTCAAAACCCTCTTTTCATCAACAACTCCGATGCTTATGGCAAGTTTCACGGCTCTCTCCCCAGAGATGTTGGCTATTGTCGCCTGTCTGAGTGCCCGTTTCACGTCATCCTCATCAAAAACATCCTTCCCGTAAAAATCCTCCTTTATCTCAAGTCTCAGCTCACCTTCCCTGAAGTCCATGCCAACTATCTCCTCATCGCAGACAGCGACCATCACCTCTCCCTTAACCCTGTATATTTTCATTCTGAAACTCATAGACCTTTGACAGAGTGTTTGGCACCGCAGGCAAGGCATTTTACAAAAAGAACCCTTTCCTCTCTCACAAATTCTGTATCAGGAGCTCCACACTCCCTGCAGAGAACGTAGGTTCTGACGTAGTCATCAACCTCCTTCTGAACCTCCCTTTCGGTAAACTTTCCCTGAAGGATGAGCCTTCCTGACTCGGTGACACCTGCAGTTCCGAGAGATTTGACTATGTACTTGTAGAGGTGCATCTCATTCCTGTTTATTGCCTTTGCAATTGCTCCAAAGTTCTTGACAATTGTTCTGCTCCCCTCTTTCTGGACACTCACCTTGGGAATCTCAAATCTCTCTCTGCTGACCACCTTTTCGGGGAGCATGCTGTATGCTCTTTCAAGCAACTCCTCATAGCTCTTCATGATCCAGCCTCTCTGCAAGTATGTAATTAAGTTTTTTCGCCTCACTGATAAATTCCTCGGGATAGTCTGGAGAGTAGAAAAGATGGGAGTGGCACTTGCAGTCAGAGCTTCCAAAATTCTTTATACCCTCCATGAACCTTCCTGCAAGATCGGCCAAAGTATGCTCATCAGCTCTGCATCTGTAGGCTTCTATGGCACTGGCTTCAATGCTGAAATAATCCACATGCCAGTGAAGCTTCTTTTTCTTTGAAAAATGTCTCCTGACCCTTTTTGAAAATCCCCTTTTTGCCGAACCAACATAAACGTAATATCCCTTTCTGAATTCAATCTCACCGAGCTTTCCAATCTGGATTTTTCTGTCCTTATCAAGCCTGAAGATTATGAAGTACATTCCTCACATCACTTCCCTCAGCCTGTAATCCCTTCTCCCCATTCCAAGCTCCTCAGCATACTGAATCTGTCTGTATGGAGATGTCCACTCCCAGAAATCGCCCTCAATCAGGGCCTTTGATGTTTTTTCCTCTCTGAGATATGCCTCCATGCTTGCGTAATCTGCCGCAACGATGTCCTTGGATGCAAATATACCTATGTCCGGAACCTGCTGCACACTGCTGTAGGGGTGACAGTCGCAGTGGGGAGTTATGTCAATTGCAAAGTTTATGAACGCAAAACTGTCCCTGCCAACCACCTCCATAACGCCCTTTACTGCCTCAACAATCCTCTCTGCTATGTCATCTCCATCAAGCCATGGTCCTATCCTCACAGCCCCGGACTCACACACCTCATAGCATCCAAGACATCTCATGCATTTTGAAAGATCAATCCGGTAGTCAGCAATTGCATCAAAAGGACAGATCTCAATACATCTGTTGCAGTAGGTGCAGGCTTCTCTGTCTATTTCAGGTGGAGAGGGGAGGTGGATGTCAAACTTTGTTGTTTTCGTTACACATCCAACACCTATGTTCTTCATCGCCCCACCAATTCCACCTCTCATGTGAAGCTTGAAGTGGGTTGCAACAACAACATAATCTGCCTCGGCTATCGCCTTGGCAACATGGACTTCCTTCAGATGATTTCCGCTCAGATCAACCCTGACTCCATCAAATCCCCTCAGTCCATCTGCAATCACTATGGGAGCGCTCAGGGTCTGGGATGTGAATCCGTTTTCCTCTGCAATTTCAAGCCTTCCAACTGCCGTGCATCTGTCCTTCAAAAGCCCCAGACCGGTTGTCTCTGTAACAAAAACCCTCGCACCCCTCTCTTTCACCATTTCAGCAATTTTTCTTATGAACAGAGATCTGAGCATCTTGGTTGTACCTCTGTCCCCAAAATGGGTCTTGATTGCAACCACATCTCCCGAGGAAATGTCATCGAGTATTCTGCTTTCATCAACAACTCTCTCAAGTCTGGAAACGAGGCTTTGTTCCGGCTGGTACCACCTCGCAGGATCTGTGACATTGACCTCGGCAGGTGTAAAAAAGACATCTCTCATGAAAATTAGAGACTCAGCAAACATTATATATCTTTTGCAAAATTTTGATGCATGAAGAGATTGGCACTTTCACTGACCCTCATAATGCTCATATTCAATGCAGGAGCATTTGAAATAGTGATTGATGGTTACAAAGGTGGAAACATAACAGTAAACATAATCCCCATTGGAAATGGAACATTCTCACAGAACATAACCGTTCAGGATAACGTTGTGAGGATCGAGAACATAACAAACGGAAGTTATCACCTTGTTGTCAGCTACGGAACGAAACAATTCATATCTACCATTTCCATTCCTGAAAACAGGACAGTGAAAATAGATTTCAGCGAAACAGATGATGCAGACGTTCTCAGGGTGGATAACATCCATTTCATACTGAACCTTCAGCAGGGTGGTTTCTCGGTCATGGAGGTCATAAATTTCGAAAACACGGCGGGAATTTACTTCCATGGCGACATAGTTAAGAAGATTCCGGCAGGTGCAAGCCACCTGATCATTGATAACCAGACACTCAGGATGTCCGGAGTTGTTTATGACGAAATAATCCAGGAAAATGGCAGGATTGTGATCAGAAACGCAACAGTTCAGCCCAATGGAGTTTTCTCCCTGGCATATCTCTATTTCCCTTCCGAGTCAATCCAGCTTGTCGTTGACTATCCTGCCGATATCATCAGAATAATTCATCCTGCACAGATCAGGATAACTCCTCCTGAAGGATTTGTCCAGGAAACCCAGATAAGAAATGACCAGGGCGTGGTCTTCAATGTTCTGAAGGCCGAGAACCTGAAACCAGGAACATACAGTCTGAATGCAGAGGTGGCTCAGGGTTCCACGACCCAGATGACTGCACCACCTGAAAATCAAAATCAAGGACTCAATCTACCACTAATTGCAGGAGTAACGCTGATTGCAGCGGGTATTGTGCTGTTCATCCTTACATCAAGAAAGAAAGAAAAAGAGGACGAGGAAGAAGAGGAGAGGGAAGAGAAAACAGGTGGATGGGAGATTCAGTAACTGACCAGAGTTCCAATGCTCCCTCCATCCAGAACTTTTTTCAGGTTTTCCGGGGTTCCCAGAAATATTCTTGTTTTTATTCCGCTCCTCTGAATAACCTTTGAGGCAAGAAGGTCAACCACACTGCTGCTTCCGGCATTGATGCTGCTCCTGGAAACAACCTCCACAAGCTCATCAGGAGTCATCTTCTCTATCTTCTCCGCATCACTGTAAATCCTCGGATCCTTTGTGTAAACACCATCTGCCGAGGTCGCAATGAGGAGTTCCTCAGCTCTGATAAATTCAGCTAAGAGAGCGGATGTGGCATCTGTTGTGTGTCCGGGAAATGTGCCTCCCATGACAACTTTATCATATCTGTTAAGAAGCTCCTTTGCATCAGGAAAATTATCGGGAACTGTATCAGGGCAGTTACTAAGACAGACAGCAAGGATTCTTGCATTGATTCTGGTAACATCGATTCCAATGATGTCACATGTGACCTCATCAGCTCCAAGGCTCCTTGCAGTCTCTATGTACCTTCTCGCTATTTTTCCACCACCAACCACTATGGCAAGCTTTCCATCATGCTCATTGATTACCTGAGCAAATTTTTTTATGTTTTCACTGCTGAAATCTCCGAAAAGAACCGAACCTCCAAGCGCAATAACCCTCATCCCTTCTGAATTAATTTGCCTGAAAAAAAATGTTTCGAATGTTGTTTAGAGGTATTTTTGAATAATTCAATAAATAGTAAAATATTTATATCATTGAGCTAAATAATAATGAGGTGATATTATGGAGCTCGATCTGAAGGATGAGAGGTTCATCGATCTGCTTGCAGAAGCAGGATTAAATAAAAACATAGCCAGGGTCATCGTTTATCTCTCAAAAGCAGGTGAGGCTGTCTCGAGAGATATTGAAAGAGAGGCAAATCTCAGACAGCCGGAGGTCAGTCTTGCAATGAAGGATCTCAAGAGTCTGGGGTGGATAAAGGAGAAGGAGATAAAGAAGAAGGGAAAGGGAAGGCCGCTGAAGAGCTACAAGCTGTCCCTTGATATAAGAGATATTGTCAGGGAGCTTGTTGAAAAGAAGAGAGAGGAGCTTAGCAAGCTTGAAAAAGAGCTGGAAGAGCTTGAAAAGCTTGTGGGACTTAAATGAAGATTGACATAAACATCGGCCGCAATTTTACCAGACTCAATGTTGATGAGGTTGTTATCGTCTGCCATGGCCTTCCCTATGAGCCCGGTTCTGCAATCGAGAAAAGTTACGATTTTATTGCCGAGTACTTCTCAAAAAGAGGTTATCCAGCTCTGATTTTTGACTTTACCGGGACAGGAAGGAGCAGAGGTGATTTCAGCCTTTTAAAGTGGTATGAGGATCTCGAGATAATTTCAGAGAATTTCGAAAGATTTCACTTGGTAGGTTTCAGCATGGGTGGTGCTGTTGCCTACAGTCTCGAGGGTGCCGAAAGCTACTCCATAATATCCTCTCCCTTTGATCTCAGCCTGTTCACTGAAGAGTCTCTCAGGGGAATTTACTCCAACGCAATTCTGAAGAGAACACTCAAAGGACTCAGAGACTATGAAATCTTCAGAAAAAGGATTCTGGATGAATTCGAGATTATCTGTCCCTCATCTGCACCAGCGAAAAGCGATGTTCTTGTCGTGCATGGAACTGAAGATGACGTTGTGCCATTTTCACACGGAGTAAAGATCTATGAAAAGTCCAAAGCTCCTAAGAAGTTTGTGAAGGTCGAAAATGGTGACCATTTCCTGAGAAAAAACAGATCCATAATTGGCCTTGCCTACAGATGGATCTCCGAAAAAAGGGAAGGGGAGAGTGTAGAAAACATCAGGATCTGATGCTCTCAAGCACACCTTCAATCTGACTCCAGACCTCATCAATGTTCTTTGTTCCGTCAATATCTCTAACGATATCCTTCTGGCTGTAGTACTGTATTAACGGCTCTGTCTGTTCTCTGTAAACTCTGAGTCTCTCCCTGACCGTTTCTTCCCTGTCATCATCTCTCTGGTAAAGTTCACCGCCGCATTTATCACATTTCCCTTCAACCTTTGGTGGACTGTAAATCAGATTGTAAACTGCCCCACAGCTCTTGCATGTTCTCCTGAAGACTATTCTCTTCACAATTTCCTCATCGGGGACGGTTATGTTTATGACGGCATCTATTTTCTTGTTCATGTCATCCAGCATTTCATCAAGAGCCTCGGCCTGCTTTATTGTTCTCGGGAACCCATCAAGAATGAATCCCTTCTGGCAGTCATCCTGAGATAGCCTCTCCCGAACGATTCCGATCACAATTTCATCCGGTACAAGCTCTCCCCTGTCCATGTATTCCTTTGCCTTTCTTCCAAGCTCGGTTCCCTTTGAAACAGCCTCTCTGAACATATCACCTGTTGAAATCTGAGGAATTCCATATTTTTCAACAATTCTCTTTGCCTGAGTCCCCTTTCCTGCGCCGGGAGGTCCGAGAAGTATCAGGTTCATACCGGGGCTTGATGAGAGAATACTAAAGTTTTTTGATTTTTTTCACCCCTGCTCAATCCATTTCATTCTCTGACATCAGTTTGAGTGCTTTCCTTATGGTTTTCCTTACAATCCCTCTCTTTGACATACCCCCAAGCCTGAATGCAGTCTTTCTTATGCTCCCCATTTTCAAAAAAATCTCTATTATTCTTTTTTCTTCATTTCCAAGCTCGTTGCTTTTCAGTGCCTCTCTTGCCACCTCTGCAAGATCCCTGTCACCGTAATACATGGCATGTGGCTCCACAGGATTTTCAAATGGTTCAAAATCAAACTCTATGAGATACAGATCTCCATCACCATAGTACTGACTGATCTCCCTTACAAGATCATCTCTCTCTGAAAATCCCTCCATTTCTGCTATCCTGCTGTCAATATCATCCAGGCTTATCTTCCTGACACTCCTGATTTTTGCCTTCCCAACAATCCTCCCTCCACAGTGAATATAAACAAGCTCGCCTGGACTGACATAAACTCTCCTCCTGATTGTGCACTTCTTCTTTCCAGAAAGCAGGAGATCAAGATACTTTCCCTTGAACTCAAGATGCTTCATAATTCTTCACCAAGATAGATCCCATCCTTTGCACGGGTTACCAGGAATTTAACCCTCGATCCGGGATTTCTGTCTGTCAGGACTGTAACAACCCTGTTTCTGACAACCGCAATCCTCTCTCCGTAACTTCTTCCATCAAGGACTATTCTTGCAGAGAAAACCTCACCTCTCCTTATGGGTGATGGATACCTTTCTCTTTTTTCAATTCCAAAATCCTTTGGACTGAGAACGAGTTTCACATCGTACTCATCTTCCCACTCTCTCAGCCTTTGATAAAATGATCTGAATGACATAACACCCCTCAGCTTTCTGCCTCCCCTGTACGGGATGTACTTCTGTATCCCGAGAGGGGGCCATTTTTTGCCTGCCCCAATCTCAAGGGCAAACTTAATTATCCTCTCCATCTCTCCATCATTTATTCCCGGGAGCCACACAGGGGCAATTAGAAGATCAATCTTGCTCTGAGCTATGTATTCGGCCATCTCCATCACTTTCTCAAGCGGATACCTCACCCCGTATATCCTGTCTGCAGTTTCCCTGTCAAGAGCACTTATGCTCAGGTTTATTCTGTCAATGCTATTTTCAAGCCTGTCTATCATGCTTTCATTGAGAAGGGTTCCATTTGTTTGAATCGAAATGGTCTCCGTCTCCTTTATTTTTCTGAGACCTTTCAGAAGATCCTCGATGAATGGATAGAGAAATGGCTCAGCCTGACCATCTATGTGGGCTTCAACACCGTCTCCCTTGAATCCGGCAATTTTTTCATATTCACCCAGAAGATAATCTGGATCAACGATGAAATCGTTCTTCTTTGTCTTGCTCACCTTCCCCTCATCAACACTGCAGAATATGCAGTTGAGGTTGCAACCCGTTATGGGTCTGATCTGAATCAGGTTTGTCCCTCTGTCTATCAGTCCGAAAGCCGCATGGCCAAAAAGAGGAATATGACTTTCCTTGGTTATGTAGTGCAGATTTCTTTTTGTTGCATGGTGAAGGACTCTCTTATCCTCAGCAAACTGGATTATCTCCTCTTTGGAGTATTTTTTCAAAAGCTCCAGATATGTTTCTCTCCTGAACCTTACCTCTATAACCCTCCTGATCAGAAATACCTTCTCATCGCCGATATCGTACTCCTGGATCATAGCTGGGTCTTCTTTATCATTTCCTTACCATTTTCCGTAATTTTGAATTTTTCACCATCATCGGCGATGTAATCCCTGTCTTTAAGTGAATTCACCACGCTTTCAAGCATTTTTTCAGACATTCTTGTTGATTTTTTAAGCTCGCTGAATGTCATCTCCCTCTCCGACAGCATCTGGAGAACTTTGAGCATGTTTCCTGAGAGCATGGGCCTATTTGGTCTCTCATTTTATTAAACCGTTGCGCAAGTGTTTTAAGGATTCCGGAATTCAGTACGGTGTGGATGCCATAAGAGCCGGAATAAGCTTCTTCTCAACACTGAAGGCTGGCGGAGATTTTGACAGCCTTAGAAGGAATCTTTACGTTGTTCCTGCAGTTGGTGGAATTATGGGGCTTCTCATGGCAATTCCAGGTTTTTTTGCTGCAAAAATCAATGCCGGATTTGCTGTGATACTCGTCTACATTGCCCTGGAGGGTATAAATCACATTGACGGTCTTTCTGACTTTTTCGATGCTGTCTTCGCACCACCTCCAAGGAAAATTACAGCCCTGAAAGACATAAACTCAGGAACAGGAGGACATGTTGCAGTTTCTGCATATCTTATACTTCTTGCACTCTTTTTTTCACAGATGAATGAATATGAGCTGATTTATGCCCTGATACTGTCTCAGGTCATGGCAAAGCAGGGAATGCTTCACCTAACACTCCACTTTAACCCTCTGTGGAATGGAATTATGTCTGAATTCACAAAATACAGGCAGAAGAGGGATTTTATTTCCTACATCTTCACGGCGGTGATTGCTGGAATTCTGGCGATCCACTTTCCTGCCAGGGTTGCTGTTTCTGTTCTTGCATATTTTATTCTGATTTCTATGTTCTTTGCGTATGTGAAAAGGGAGTTTGGAGGAATAAACGGTGACATGGCCGGAGCTCTGAACTGCATGATCTTTGTCACCGTCATAGGGGTGTGGGCATGCTTGCCTTGGTGATGTGTGGAGGTAAGGGGAGAAGACTTGGCAGCATTGAAAAGCCCATGATCCAGGTGAAAGGCAGAAGGCTCATAGATTACATCCTGAGAGAGATTGACTGTGCGATGATTGACTGTGTATGCATAACCTCACCCCACACACCCAAAACTGAAGGATATGTAAGAGAGAGAGGTTATGAGTTTCTCAGAGCCATGGGAACAGACTACATGGAGGACGTGTTCTTTGCGATAAAGGAGCTCGGCATTTCCACCCCGGTTCTGGTGCTGAACTCAGATCTGTGCATATTGAGAGAGGGGATACTTCAGGAGTTCATTCACGCCTACATGATCTCCACCACCCCTGCCATGACATGCACGTATAGAGACGGAAGGCATGTTGGCATAAATGTATTTGATCCTCTGCTCGGAGAGCAGAAAGAGGAAAAGTTCATTATAGATGAGGGAGATGTGGTAAATATAGACACACCTGATGATCTGAGGAGAGCTGAAAATGGATGAGTATCGCGAAAAGAGAAAAAGACTGGTTGAAAGGCTGAGAGATGAGTTTGGTCTTAGCGATGATGTTGTGAAGGCCATGATTGAGGTCCCGAGACACCTCTTTGTTCCGCCCCACTACAGAGGTGAGGCATACAACGACTACCCGCTCCCAATAGGACATGGTCAGACAATCAGTGCTCCCCACATGGTTGCAATAATGTGCAATCTCCTCGATCTAAAAAGGGGGATGAGGGTTCTTGAGATAGGGACAGGAACTGGATACCATGCCGCTGTTGTTTCCAGAATTGTTGGGGACGAGGGTCTGGTTGTTACTGTTGAGAGAATAGCCGAGCTTGCAGAAAGGGCGAGAGAGGTGTATCAGACCCTCGGATACAGGAACATCAGGGTTGTTGTGGGTGATGGAAGCAGGGGATACGAGGAGGAAGCACCTTACGACAGGATATACGTCACAGCAAGTGCTCCAAAAATCCCTGATAAACTGCTGTTTCAGCTTAAACCAGGTGGAAAACTTCTGATACCGGTTGGCGATTTTATTCAGTACCTTTACATTGTTGAAAAGGATGAATACGGTCAGATCACAAAGAAGAACTGGGGTGCTGTCAGGTTTGTCCCCTTGGTTGGAGAGGAGGGATTTGAGGACTGAATTCAACTAACGGAAACGAAAACTTGATTAAAGATTGAGACGCAGAATTTTACGGAGGTGTGCAGATGATTGTTGCAGCAGTGGATGATGAGGACAGAATGGAGAAAATTGTCAGTTTTGCAGCGGAAGAGGCTAAGTTAAGAGGGCAAAAGCTCAACATAATTCACTCGCTGTTTGGTGGAGATAAAACAGGTCAAAAAGATGTTGAAAGAGCAAGAGAACTTTTAGAAAGGGCTGAAAAGGTTGCCAGGGATTATGGAGTTGAGGTTGAGACTCATCTGCTTGTCAGAGGTTTGGAACCAGCTGACGACATCATAGCATTCAGTGAGGAGAACAATGCGGAGCTTATCGTTATGGGCGTCAGAAAAAGATCACCTGTTGGAAAGCTCCTTTTTGGAAGCGTTGCCCAGAGGGTGATACTCAATACAGACATACCCGTAATGTGCATAAAGTGATTCAGACACGGTCCTTCCAGTTTTCAATCTCTTTTTGGAGAAGTTCATGTACTTTTAGCATTCAGCATTTTTCTTGAAAGCAAGGTGATGGAATATAAACTTCCGAGTAAAATTTTATAAGTAATAATCATTAAATTAGAGGGGGTGATGCTTTGAACAGCTTCTCAGAATTTGCAGAAAGTCTGCTTGGTGGTGATCTGTTTGAAAGGGATGAACCCCTGAAAGGTATCAGAGTTCTCGAAGTTTGTTCGGTTGTTCTCGGACCTGCAACAGCCGATATACTTGCGGAATTCGGTGCTGAGGTGATAAAGTTTGAGGCAAAACGCGGGGATCAGATGAGATATGTCACACCCTTTGCCTACTACTGGAAGAATCTCTCCCCGGGATTGCTTGAGCAGAATCACAACAAGTACTGGGTTGGAATGCATTTCGGACACCCAAAGGCAAGGAAGATCTTTTACGATTTTGTAAGGAAGAGCGATGTTGTTATAGACAACCTGACTCCTGGAAGACTGTCAAAATGGGGAATCAGCTATAAACAGCTCAGGGAGATAAATCCAAGGATAATTCAGCTTCACGTCTCCGGATTTGGTAGCTGGGGTCCCTTTACAGGGAGAACAAGCTATGATGCCATAGCCCAGAGTGAGGGAGGGCTGTCCTACATTACAGGATTTGAAGGCAGAATGCCGGTCAAATCCGGAGTGTGGATTGCGGACTGGATCACAGCCTTGATGAGTGCCCTTGCAATCATTGCAGCTCTGAATTACAGAGAGGTCAGCGGTGAGGGTCAGTTCATTGATTACTCTCAGGTTGAGAACGTCACGAGATTTATGGACTGGACATGGCTGTATGTTCACGTTACAGGAAATAACAGAGAGAGATCCGGAAACAGGGATCCTGCCATATGTCCTTCAGATCTCTTTAAATGTAAGGATGGCTGGATTGCAATAACAGCATTCAGTGAGGAGGAATTCGAGGGCCTGTGTAAGGCAATGGATAGGGGCGATCTGTTTGAAAAGTACAGAGACCCCATCAAAAGATTGAAGGACGAAAATGCAAGATTCATTCTTTCAGAAATAGCCAGATGGTCTGAAGAGAAAACGATGGAAGAGATAGAAAACCTTGCAGACCAGTACGGATTTTCCGCATCGAGAGTGATTGACGTTGAGGATGTTTACTTCAGCAGACATTTCAATGAAAGGAAGGCCGTTCAGGAGTATGACGACCCCCTCTACGGAAAGCTTGTGGAGCCGGCCTACCCTCCAAGGATGGAGACACCATCAAGGCTGAAATGGGGTGCAAGGCCTCTGGGATTTGATAACGAACACGTTCTTTCAAGAATTCTTGGAATGAGCATGGAGGAGATTGAAAGGCTCTATGAGGAGGGTGTGATCTACAGATGGGATGAAAACATTCCTGCACAGTGCCCTCCTGAAGACTGGGATGGAAAGAGGGGTTTGAAGTACCCGTGAGGTGATGTGAATGGATGAGAAAATAATTGGAATGGCAATAGATCCTGAATACGCCAAATTCGTGTATTCGTTGACCAATCCGGATGAAGTGCATGGGAAACCTGAGGCTCTTTCAGGTAATGTTGTTCTTGATCTGAGTTATGGGAGCTTTGCGGGGCTTTATGCCTCATCACTGCTGGCTGAGCTCGGGGCAGAGGTGATCAGGGTAGAGCCACCTGAAGGTGATATTGCAAGAAAGATGACACCCTACGGAATAATGATCAAGGATGCCGGACTGGCATACATTACAGAGGGGAGAAACAAATATCACGTAACTCTCAATCTCGAAAGTGAGGAGGGCAGATCCCTGTTCAGAAGACTTGCCAGTAAAGCTGATATCATAATTGAAACATTCAAACCCGGATACATGGATTCCCTCGGTATTGGATACAGACAGCTCAGCAAAATGAATTCCAGACTCATATACTGTGCCATTCACAGCTACGGTCAGTTTGGGGAGGACAGCATAAAGCACAGAAACCAGACAAATTCGGATCTCACAGATCAGGCTCGTGGGGTTATAATGTCAGTTACGGGAGAACCTGAACTTGATCCCGATGTTCCTGAAGAGTATAAAAAACCGCTTAGACATGGCAGCTGGATGGGCTGGTATGTTGGAGGAGCATTTGCTGCTCTTGGAATGCTGATAGCCCTCTTTTACAGACACAGAACTGGTAAGGGGCAGTTCATAGACATGGCACCATCTGAGGGATTGATGGCGATAGCGAACTACCTGATGCAGTACTTCCACATGTCAGGGAAAAAGATGGTCAGAGCGGGAAATTTTGATTATGCAGTCTTTCCCTATACCTACGTGAAATCCAAGGACGGGTACGTTTTCATCTCTGGTTTTACCGATCCGAACTGGACTGCTGTTTGTGAGATAATGAATCGCCCTGATCTGAGGGAGAGATTTCCAACCATAAGGGAAAGACTGACTCCAGAAAACCAGCCGGTAATTCAGCGTGAAATTGAAAAGTTCACATCACAGCACACATCGGAGGAGCTGCTTAAAATCGTCATGGAGTACTCCAGAAAACCTGACAGAAAGGGTACCGTTGTTACAGGAAGGCTTAACTCACCAAGGGAGGTGATCGAGACAGAGCATCACAAGGTCAGGAAAACTTTTGTTAAGATTAAAGACCCGCACTACGGCGAGCTTTTGCTTCCAAACTCAACCCTCAGGTTTATGTCAAAAACTCCAGGAAGAATAAAGTGGGCATGCAGACCTGTTGGAGCGGATAACGAGCTCATTTATGGAAAATATCTTGGAATTTCTGGAGAAAAATTAAAAGAGCTGAGAGAAAAGGGAGTTATCTGACCCATTCTTTCTTCTTTTTGAACTCAGCCTTTCTTTTCTCAATGAATGCGTTCATTCCCTCCCTGACGTCTTCACTTGCAAATGACAGGGCAAGGAGATCTCTTTCATACATTATTCCATCTTTCAGATTCATCCTGAATCCTCTGTTGACGGCATGCTTAACGAGCATGACAGCATGAGGCGGCTTTTCCCTGATTTTTTCGGCTATTCTGACTGCCTCCTCCATCAGCCGTTCATGCTCCACAACCCTGTTAACGAGTCCGAGTTTACATGCTTCATCAGCATCTATCCTTTCTCCGGTAAGGCATAGCTCCATGGCTCTCTTCCACCCAACAAGCCTTGCAAACCTCTGAGTCCCTCCAGCACCAGGAATGACGCCGATGTTTATCTCAGGCTGTCCAAAACTCGCTTTTTCACTTGCAATTATTATATCGCACGCCATGGCAAGCTCGCATCCACCACCTAAGGCAAACCCGTTCACGGCTGCAATAACAGGAATGTCAAGATCCTCCAGTTCTTCAAGCACAGTTCCGAGATTTTCAACAAATCTCCTTGCATTGTAGGGATCATACTCTGAAAACATCCTGATGTCGGCTCCGGCACAGAATGCCTTGCCTTCACCTGTTATGATCATGACTCTGGCAGTTCTGCTTTTCCTTGCATAATCCACTGCTCTTTTCAGCTCCTCAACAAACTCCTCATTTATTGCATTAAAGACCTCAGGTCTGTTGAGCTTTACAAAAACAATTCCATCCCTCTCCTCAAAGTCAACCACCATTCCAATCAGCTCCTGTAGCTCTTCGGCATTCCAAGGACGTGCTCCCCTATGTAGTTCAGGGCCATCTGCTGTGTGACAGGAGCAAGTCTTATCAGGTTGATCTCCCTCCACCACCTCTCAACATCGTACTCTCTTGTATAGCCATACCCACCGAATGTCTGCATTGCCCAGTAAACAGCCCTGATCCCTGCTTCAACAGCAACAACCTTTGCCATGTTTGCAGAATCTCCAACTTCCCTATAACTTGCCCTCTCGTCAAAAAGCCTGGCAGCCCTGAAGTTCATGAGCTTGGCACATTCAAGGGTTGCGTAGCTTTCTGCGAGAGGGAACTGCAACCCCTGATAGCTCCCGATTGGCTCATCAAAAACCTTTCTCTGCTTTGAATACTCCACAGCCTTGCTTATGGCGAGTCTTGATATTCCTATTGCAGCAGCGGTGAAGCTCATTCTTTCGGGATTTAGCGTGTCAAGAATCATGTACCACCCTCTGTCCAGTGGTGGCATAAGTGCATCTTCAGGCAGTCTGAGATTGTTGAAGCTCACCTCACATGTTTTGGAGTAATTTATTCCGTGTTTTGGAATTGGGTTTATCTTCACCGCTTTGTTGGGCAGATCTGCCAGAAACAGGCTTATTCCATGTGTCTTCTTTTCCACTTTCTCTCTTGGGGTTGTTCTTGCAATAATCAGCATTCCCTTTGCTCGATCAGCACCGCTGATGAATATCTTGTTTCCGTTGATGACCCAATCATCTCCCTCCTTCACAGCCCTTGTCTTTATGTTCAGGGTGTTTGTTCCTGCATCAGGTTCTGTTAAAGCCATTGCAAACTCCAGCTTGCCTTTTGCTATATCTGGAAGATACTTTTCCTTCTGCTCCTCAGTTCCATGCCTTACAATGCTTAAAGCTCCAAAAACCTCTGTAAGAACGAGATACCACACTCCACCCATCCCGCATCCATTTGCAGCAAGCTCCTCCATGGCAATAAGCAACTCGGTCATCCCCATTCCTGCCCCGCCATATTCTTCTGGAATTACGATGCCAACAAATCCAGCTTCACTTATAGCCTTCCAGAACTCCTCTGCAAACTCTCCCTTCTCATCCTTCTCCCTCCAGTATTCAGGAGGAAAGTCCCTTGCAATGTCTCTGGCAGCATCGGCAATCATCCTCTGCTCATCAGTCAGCTTGAAATCCATATTCTGCACCTCCATTTTAAATTGTGATCAACTGAAAGCAAAAAAATTAGGAAACAGGTTTGAAGTAGAGGATGTCTGTAATCTTGCCCTCTCTCTGATCCTGCGGTCTGAGAACTGGCTTAACTTTCATTCCAATCTCGATGTTCTCTGGATCAATTTCACCGAGAAGGTGAATCATCTTGCCATCTGTACCCTCCATCCCAATAAGGGCGTAAATTTCTGGATTCTCAAGCCTGTTGCCATCTGGATCATACATAACAACGGAGAACGCAAGAATGCACCCCTCCCCGCTTACCTCCACATACTCTGTTTCGCTGAAATCAAACTCGCAGTAAATTCTGGGAGGGAAGAAAACATGGCCGCATTTCCTGCATTTTGAGGCTGTGAACTTCCCTTCATCTCTGAGTTTCTTGAAAAATACATCTCCTGCCTCACCGCTTGTATATACCCAGTAAAGCTCTATCTTTCCCTCAACATGCCTCAGTTCTGCAGGATTGACAATCTTCTCATTGAAAACCATTATTCCACCTCCAGGGGCTTCCAGTATTTTATGTCTGTTATCATCCCCTCTCTCTCGCTTTCAGGCTTCCAGACAGCCTTAACTTTCATGCCAATGTAAACTCTGTCAGGCTCCACCTCTCCCAGCTTGTGGAGTATTCCCATTTTTGGGGAGGCACCATCTATGGAGATAACAGCCACAATCTCAGGCTCGTCAAGGGGCTTTGCATCAGGGTCTATGTAGGATATTGAGAATGTCTCAACCGTGCCTGTATCCTTAACCTCAACCCATTCATCTGCTGGCTTGAAGCAGAGCTCACAGAATGTTCTTGGAGGCACCATTACTCTTCTGCACTTGCTGCATTTTGTTGCCAGTATTTTCCCTTCTTTCAGACCTCTGAGGAACCTGCTTATTGCCTGCCCTGCTGTGAACTGATACCTGATGTCCGGATAGTCCTCCACGTAGGTTATTGTTTTGTTTTCAAAATCCTCAAGCTCAAGCTCATGCCCCTCAACGTAGGGAGGGGCTGAAATATTCTTCTTACCAACTGCCATAACGATCACCTCTTGTTTGAGAGAACTATTACCGTTCCAACCTGCATCAGATCTCCCCATGCCTGCGTGACTCCTGTCGTGACTTCTTTGGCAACCTGCCTCTTTCCAGCCCTGTAGGCGAGCTGCCAGTAAAGTTCTGCAACCTTGACACCCATTGTTGCAGCAATTGGATTTCCTACTCCAAGCAAACCACCACTCGGACATACAGGCAGATCTCCATCTCTGGCTGTAACTCCCTCTCTTGTGAGAATTGGGGCCTCACCCTTCCTTGCAAGTCCAAGACCCTCCATGTGATGAAGCTCCTTGTAATCAAACGGATCGTAAGGCTCGGCTACATCAATTTCTTTCCTTGGATCTGTTATGTGAGCCATCTTGTAGGCCATCTTTGCAGCCTCGGCAACGTATCTCGGGAAGTAGAGATCACGATTCGTCCACCAGGTTGTGTCGAGAGCCCATCCCACTCCATCAACCCAGACAGGCTCATCTGTGAGCTGTCTTGCTATGTGTGGAGCGACCATTATCAGTGCTGAAGCTCCATCGCTTGGAGGTGAGACATCAAGTCTCCTCACAGGCAGTGACATCGGCTCGCTATTAAGAACATCCTCAACTGTTATCTTTGCGGCAAGCTGGGCAGATGGATGATCGAGAGCATTGGCTTTATTTTTAACAGAAACAAGTGCTATGTCCTCATGCTTTATGTTGTGGACGTGCATGTACCTCCTCATCTCAAGGGCGAATATCCATATCAGGTTGGGATTGAGGGGTCTGTCAAGAATTGGATCCCAGATGTACTTGAATGCTGACTGCGGATGGGGATGGGAGGAGCTCATCTTTTCCTCTGCAACGACAAGGCATACATCTGCCAGACCGCTTGCAACGTGCCAGTATCCAGCTATAGGTGCAAAAACACCTGTTCCGCCACCAACAAAGACCCTCATGTAAGGCCTGTTGCTTGCACCACTTCCATCGAGCAGATACTCGCCCTTCATGTGCACTCCATCAAAGGCATCCGGAGCAGATCCCAAGACAACCATTTCTATGTCTGAAAGCTCAAGTCCAGCTTCTTCGAGAGCCTGCTTAACAGCGTAGTAGCTCAGCTCCTTTCCGGTTTCATTCAGTCTTCTTCTGAAAAGTGTTATTCCAGCTCCAACAATCGCGACGTCCTGTTTTTTGTGGAATTTAATTCCCCTAACCCTCTCAATCATGACACTCACCTCGAAAACACAGTTACAGCTCCTGTTGCAGTTGGCAGATATCTCCAAACCTGAGCGACACCAACCTCTGCATCAACCTGCCTCCTTCCAGCCTCACCTCTCAGCTGAAGAACCACCTCTAAGGCTTTCTGTGCTCCCGTTGCCTCAAGCAGGTTGCCAACACTAAGGCTCCCTCCGGAAACATTCACAGGGATCTCCCCGCTCCTGTCAAAGTATCCGCTTTCAAGAAGATCATCAACCTCTCCAGCCTTTGCAAGCTTTAGAGCCTCGATGTGCTGGACTTCCTTGTATGCAAACCTGTCATCAACCTCTGCAAGATCAATCTGTCTTGCAGGATTATCTATTCCTGCCATTTCATAAGCCATCTCGGCAGACTTTCTCGCATAGAGGGCTGTGAAGCTCATCGTGTCATAATTGCTTGTCTCACTCCACCATCCAACTCCATCAATCCACACCGGCTCTGGATTGAGTTCCTTTGCAATATCTCCTCTTGCAAGAACAAATACAATCGCACCATCGGCTCTCTCAGCTATTTCAAGCTTTCTAAGCGGGTAAAATGATGGTTCGCTGCTCAGAACATCATCAGCAGTTATGTCAGCAGAGTAGGGAGCATCTGGATTCAGCCTGCCATTTTTCTTGTTTTTCGCAACAACCTCGGCAAATGTGTAATCGCAGTATCCTCTCAGATTTGAGTAGTAGCTCTTTTCAAGGGCTGCAAGGTAAAATGGATGTCCATTCCCAACAGGTCTCAGCCAAATCGGATCATAAGCGAACCTGACAACATTTCCGAAAGTTAAGATGTCACTTGCTTTGCTGTGGGCCTCAACAACAGCTATCTCCGCAAGCCCGCTTTTTATCAGCATCACTCCATTGGCTACTCCAAATAGAAAGTCGGCCGTAACCGTGAATGTTGGCTTTAAAACCCCTCCAAGCTGATCAGGAACGAATTCATCGAAAATGGCAAAGCCCTCCCAGAAATCCTCAGCACACGTCACAACAGCATCGACATCTCTCCTGGGATTTATCCCTGCATCTTCGTAAGCTCTCACCGCAGCCTCGTATGTTATCTCCTTCCAGCTGAGGTCTGGAGAACTGGCATTGAAACCGCTATATCCCACACCAACAACAGCAACCCTGGCCATGGTTTCACCGCTGAAAAATTAACGTTAACGTGATTTAAATCTTTCGTAATTTTTCATTTTGAAAGGTTTTTACGCTAAAAAGCTTTTCTGCCAGTGGGCGTATGTGAATTTAAATCCCTGTCAGTTTTGATGGTTTAAATAAAGTTGACGTAAAGTTTATAATGATTTATCGATAACATTGGATGAGGTGGTTTTATGGCTGGGCAGGAAATCAGCCCTTTTGAGAGAATCGGTTACAGAATCTCAGAGAACGTTGAGAAATGGATGCCCGACCCGTTTCTCTTTGCTGTGCTGCTGACCTTTCTGAGCTTTCTTATGGGTATTGGAATAGCGAATCAGTCCCCGATGGATATGGTACTGCACTGGTACAAGGGATTCTGGACTCTGCTGACGTTTGCGATGCAGATGGTTCTGATTCTCGTGACCGGATATGCCCTTGCACACCATCCCTACGTGCACAGAATGCTTGTAAAAGTTGCATCCATCCCCAAGGATGGGAAGCAGGCCTCTGCATTAGTTGCACTTTTTGCAATGATATTTTCCTGGATAAACTGGGGCCTCGGGCTTATTGTCGGAGCACTGCTTGCAAGAGAGGTGGGTAAGCAGGCATACCACAGAGGGGTTGCAATCCACTACCCTGCTGTTGTCACAGCAGGATATACAGGTTTGGGCATGATATGGCACTGGGGACTCTCAGCATCGGCACCGCTGCTTTCAGCAACAAAGGGTCATTTCCTTGAGGACCTGATCGGAATAATCCCCACAAGTCAGACCATATTCTCCGGTTATGCCCTTGGACTGAGCGTTTTATCGATCATATTTGTTGTGGCGGTGATGTATGCGATCTCTCCATCAGATCCAAAGATATGCCGGGGAATAGACCACTATGCCCCGCATCTGCTTGAGGAAGCTGAGGAGGAGAAGAAGCTGGAGCTCAAAACCATTGCTGACAGACTTGAGAACAGCATTGCAATAGGTCTGATACTTGCACTGATGGGCCTCGTTTACATTGTCTACTACTTCTTCGTTCTAAGGAAGGGGCTGAACCTGAACATTGTGAACTTCACATTCCTGTTCATTGGACTCCTGCTTTACCTCAGACCAATAAGATACCTGAGAGCGTTCTACAATGCAATACCATCTTCAGCTGGAATTGTTCTGCAGTTCCCGTTCTATGCAGGAATAATGGGAATGATAAAGTATTCAGGACTTGGTAAGATAATGGCAGGCTGGCTGATAAACATCTCAACTCCAACCACATTCCCGATTGTTGCATGGCTTATCGCTGGATTTGTCAATCTCTTTGTTCCATCAGGAGGTGGAGAGTGGGCTGTTGTTGGAGAAACTATATCGAGAGCTGCAATGGAGCTTGGAGTCCCTGTCGGAAAGGCAATAATCGCCTACGGTGCAGGAGACCAGTGGACGAATCTCTTCCAGCCATTCTGGGCAATTCCTCTGCTCGGGATATGCTCGGTTAGAGCAAGAGATGTCTTTGGATACACAATAACCCTGATGCTTTTCGCAGCGGTGTTCTATGCGGTATTCCTGACAGTTCTGCCATACTGAGCCAGCTAAGTATATTCTGTATTTTTATTTTTTATGAATATATTAGGGAAAACAGAAATATGGGGATTTTCTTGAGCAAATCACCATGAAAATCATCAGATTTCTGAAAAATATCATAACTGTCGTTTTAGGTCTGATTATGCTGTTGGGATTAATTCTGGTTGTTTATCCTGTATACTGGATGATCAGCAGTGATGGGAGCATACTGGGTTACGGATTCGCCATCCTGGAAATTTTGACAGGCCTGTTACTCCTCACAGTAACTCTATTTTTGTTTAAAATAATCAGGAAAAAATAATTACGTCATACTGTTCAGGTACCTGACCCAAATTCTGAGCTTAAGGAGTCTTTAATTTTCAATCATTTTTATATTATTATAATTAAAAAAACCTATGGAAAAATCACAGAGAAAATAGAGAATCAGTGATGCTTACCATTTTTACGGTTTTTTGTATTTTTGGTTTTGATTTAATGGAAAATCAGCTGACATTATCTCAGACATTTTCCCATATCAGCCTTACCGACTTTCCGGTAAGTTCAGATAGCTTTCCTTCAATCATCCGTTTGACATGACCGATTTCCATTTCAACCTTTTTCTTCCGTTCACTGACGATTTCAATCTTTCTTTGAAGTTCTTTAATTGCTTTCTCTCCCTGCCTGTTATCCGGTTTCTTGAGAGTCTTTATTCTGTTTCTGATGGCTGTAAGTTCATTCCTGAGCTTCTTCAGCTCTTCAAACTCAGATTTCAGCTTTCCGCTGGCAATGTCATCCAGCGAACCGGTGATCATCTCTAAGCTTTTTTCCTTCAGTCTTATGCTCCCCTTTCTGATCTCCGATGCCGCTCCTGAGGCCAGCATGGAGATATCATCCATGTTGCTGAGAATGTGATGCGTGTCGAGATTTATCCTTCTGCCTGTCATGTGTGCATATACCCTGAGGGGTTTTCTTGCGTATGCTATTTTTCTGTGTATCTCGGCTTCTCTTTTAGCTATCAGAGCATTCAGTTCCTCCTCTTTCCTTTTCAGCTCCTGAAGATCTCTGTTTTCTTTCATCTCTGATTTTATCCTGCTTTCTGAATTCCTCAATTCCTCAATACTCTCTGAAAGTTCACCGAACCTTGTTCTGATCGTTCTCTCCTCCTCAGTGAGCTCCTTGAGCCTTTCAATTAGCCTGATCACCTCCAACAGTCTGTCAAGACCGAGCTCTTTTCTCTTCAACTCCACCTCCCGAACAGCTTCAGCGATGCTCTTCAGAAGTGAATCAATCTGCTCTATTTCGGGAGGATAGACTCCAAAGAGAAATCTGAACTGTTTGACCCTCATTACCGCAACCTTCTCAAGCCTTTCAGTTACCTCATTAAGCATCCTTTCCTGATCCATTTCAGGAACTCCTTTCCAGAGGTTTTCCATAGCAGATTTAAAGTTTTCAGCCTGATTTCTGAGTCTCGGATGCATTTTCCCTGAATCCAGACTTTGAACCTCATCCAGAAGATCCCTGACCAGTTTTCTCAGCTCTGAAAATTTTTCGAACAGAAATGATCTGAACTCTAACTCTGGAGTGGAAATCATGTCGAGAAGCATTCTTTCTGCATCCTCCACACTCATTATCTCCTCTCTCTTCCTCTTCAGGAATCCAAAGTCCATCAATCTACATTTTGAAAGAGCAGGTTAAAACGTTTTGCCGTTAAAGGCAAAACCAAATATAGGGATGTGATAAACAATCACTCATGACTGAAAGAATCAGCCTGAATGTCGATGGGAAAAGGGTATCCCTTCTCAGGGGCAGGGAGAGAAAGATATTCTACATTCACAGCTCCGGAAGTGATGCGGAGCAGTGGAGGTACCAGCTTGAAGAGATTGGAGGATACGCCATTGATCTGCCAAATCATGGAAAGAGTGAGAGTGCTGAAATTGGCTCGGTGGATGATTACGCTCGCTATGTGAGCAAGGCCATAAGGCAAACATGCGGTAGTGCTGTTATCGCCGGACACAGCCTTGGAGGGGCTGTTGCCCAGAAGGTCTGTCTCAACTATCCTGAAACATGCATCGGACTTGTCTTGGTTGGAACTGGGGCAAGGCTGAGGGTGCTTCCGGAAATACTTGAGAACCTGAGGAAAAAGCCAGAGGATGCCGTTAAAAAGATACTTGAAATGGGATTCTTCAGAAAGGATGAGAGATATGAGGAGATGAAGAAAAAATACATCCAGAACGCAGAGGTGCTCCATCTTGATCTGTCCCTCTGTGACAGATTTGATCTTCTCGAGGACTACAGGAGTGGGAAGATGGAGATAGGTGTTCCGACCCTGATAGTTGTCGGAAGGGAAGACAGGCTGACTCCGGTGAAGTACGCTGAATTCTTCAAAAACCACATACCGGGCTCAGAACTTGCAGTAATTGATAATGCAAGCCACATGGTGATGCTTGAAAGGCCCGACGAGTTCAACTCAGTCTTGGAGTCATTCCTGAGAAAGGTCCTTTCTGAGTGAGAGGTATCTCATTCTTTTTAGGTGCTCCTCTCCACTCAGAAAAAGTATCACCACAGCCATACTTAGCATAGGCAGCCACATCATCACCGAGATTCTCAATGAATGCACTCACATACCCTCTGACACTCTGAACTCCGGTGCTTGAAGAAACCTGTCTGTAGCTTGTCAGAAAACCTCTCACATCTCTCAGTCTGAATGCTTTTGAGTCCGAGACCCTCAATCCCACTGTTTTAACAATTGACATCGGTAGCCCGGTTTCTGTCTCAAATCTTAAAATAATGGTGGCCGGATACGTCTGGTTTAATGCACCACTCATCACATAGAGTCTGAAGGTAACATTTCTCTTCTCTCCCGGATTGAGATCACCGAGAAATGAAGTCAACGCCACAGGGTCCGGTCTGAGTGGAGGGGTGGTGTTTATCACAACAACGCAGTTTTTGAGTGTCTTTTCTCCGGTATTTTCAACCCTCACCTGAACAGTTCCCTTCTCTCCTGCATTTAGTGTGCTCCTGACTGGAATCAATTTCACATCGTAATCCTTTCTTTTCAGAGTTATTTTCAGATATTCCACGGAGGATTCATCCTCGTAATTTATCACCGGGTTTCCATTGAAAAGGTAATAGGCGATCTTTGAATAGCTCATCCTGAGGGGGACACTGTAAGTCCCGGATTCAGCGTTTTCATCAACCTTTATTCTGAAGGATACCTTCGAAACAATTCCGGATGGCAGATCCCCGATAATTGCAGGGTTAGGCGATTCAACAGTGAAAGGTGCTCTGCTGTCATCCAACTCCACCCTTAGATTTCTGGCAGTGGTCAGAAGGGGCAGAAGAGCCGAGGTGTTTTCATTAATCGGAAAATTGGATAGCGTTGCTTCATTTTCCAGAATAACTGCCAGTACTGTCTCCTCTCCTGGATGAACCGTACCATCCTGAACCGATACATGAAACGAGATGTTCGCACCCGATGATGTTTGCAAAGCCAGTGCAAGAGTCAGAATGGTTAAAGCAAAAACGCCCCGCCTCATTTCCTGCCCTCCATTTCCTCAATAAGGCATATCGCATTTTCCAGAATTTTTTCAGCTGCTTCTTTTGAGTTTTCAGCAGTTTTCGAAAGCAGTGCAACAAATTTTATCCAGTTTCTGAGTCCAAAAAGCCTGAGAAAGCTATCTCTTTTCATCTGAACAAACTCAAGAAGGTTGTCGTGTTCATCACTGCTTATCACACCCCAGTCCTTGAGCACCTGAATTTTTGAAAGGATTGCCTGCTTTTCTCTCTCAGAGTATTCCTCAAGCACCCTCCTTCCATGCTCCGAAAGGGAGTAGATCTTTCTCTTTCCTGATACCCTTACCTCAAGAAAACCTGAATCAAGAAGTTCATGAAGCAGAGGATAGACAGATCCGGGAGATGGCTTTTTTGCTGTTTTAATCCCTATTCTGTCGATGAGCTCCTTTCCACTCAGGTTTTCTTTCTCAAGCTCTTTTAAAATCAGTATTTTCAAGATCCCCCTGAGATGCTCCACAGATCGGGAGAGTTTTAAAAATATAAAAATGTATCGGATACCGATATATCACTTGCCAATCACAAGTCTGTATGGATCAATCTCATCTCTCAGAATTCTGAGCTCTTCCTCTGTTGGTGGCTCGAGAACCTTGATGTCGTCGGCAATAACGGGCCTGAAACCCATGTCATTCACAACATCGTCAACGCTCAGCCCTTCCCTCACAGCTATCAGTCTCATGACCTTCGTCTCCTCATCGAAGTCGAACATGGCCTTTGACGTTATAACTCTCCACGGGCCTGTACCCTTAGGCAACCCGTACTCCTCCCTCGTTTTTCCATCCATGACGTGTCCCGGAGATGTCACGAAGTCGCACCTTTCCACAAACCTTCTCTTTTCGTGATTCATCACAATTATCGTCTTCCAGCAGTAGCTCGCAACCTCGTTACCGCCTCCACTACCTGGGAACCTCACCTTCGGGCGCTCGTAATCGTCGCCGATCATCGTGGAGTTTATGTTGCCATATTTGTCTATCTGCGCCGCTCCGAGCATTCCGTAGTCTATGTAGCCTGCCTGAGCGTAGCTGAACGCTAAACCCATGCTGCACCACTGCAGACTTCTGTAGGTGTTCTGCGGACCGCCCATGGTGCCTCTCAGGAAAGGTGTCCTGCTCTGAGGGCCTATCGCTCCAAACTCGAACACCTGGGTTATGTTGGGAGTGTAAAGCCTCTCTGCCAGAAGAGCCACAACCTGCGGCATGCCCCAGCCCACGAAAACAGTCTTGTTGTCCTCAAGCAGTCTCGCAGCCTGACAGATCATGAATTCAACATCCGTGTAGCTCATCTGTATCCCTCCAGAATCTGGGCTTTCCTAACAAGCTCCTTAAGCTTCCTAACTCCAATCCTCTTCTCCAAAAACTCCTCATGGCTGTCAACGCTGTAGATGTACTCCTCAAGATACCTCTGCATGTCTTCCTCCTCCCTTATCGAGGAGAGCATCAGGTAGTGCTCTGAATCCATCTCGTAGTAACCCTGCGTGCCTCCGGGATAAGCTCCAAATGGCGCATGCACGACGGCATCCACAAGATAGTAGGGGATGATGGTCATGTTGGGCTCCTTTCTGAACTCTATGGTCTCCACTATTCTTTCAGCGGAGATTATGACCTTCTTCGATGCCATTGCTGTTTCAAGCGTGGCAACAGTCGGCCCGTAAACCCTCGCATTTCCGTAGATGTCGGCCTCCTGCACGTGTATTATTGCCACGTCCGGATTCAAAGCGGGCATTAAAGCAACAGGCTTTCCGGTAAACGGATCCTCAACTGCCAGCGCCCCAGACTTTTTGAACGTGTCCGTGCCGAGCAGATCTCTCGCGGGAATGAATGGTATGCCCATCGCTCCTGCAATCAGCCTGTAGGTGATGCTGCCGTTGCTCCAGTCGTAAACCTTGACCTCACCGTTCTGAACCTTCCTCGCTATGTACGGCCCGAATCCGAGGAAGCCAACGTCAATCCTGTCAACACATCCGGCTCCGGCAAGCAATACACTCTCAAGCAGGGTAAACTTTGCACAGATCCACAGATGCTTCTTTCTCTGCCTTATTATCTCCCTTATCAGGCTCTGCGGCCCTCTCGTAAGGCTCGAAAAGTCGTAGGCAAGGTAATCTCCGTCGTCCACGAATTTCCTGACTGCCTCACTCTCATCCATCAGCTTGTCTTCCCAGTTCCTGTTCTTTCTATCTCTCACATACTCCCTGAAGTCATCTGGATCCATGAAGTAGAATTCTGCATCACCCTTCTCCAGAATTTCCATTTGCAAAACCTCCCGTTACCTGACAGTAGAAATTCTGTGAGGTGAAATTTAAACGTTTTTGACTCGATGCTGAAAAAAATTCAGTGTATCTCTTCTACTGCCTTCCGAAACAAAAAGAGACCCAGTCCAAAAAATAGATCAGAGTGAAAAAAATCAGTATGAAAAGGGCCAGAGATCAAAGTACCGCTTCACCTTACGCAGGAGATTTGCTAACCCCTCTGGCTCAAGTATGAGAATCGCTGCAATTATGATACCGTAGAATATTGCTCTCAGTCCGAATGCTGAGGCTCCAAGCCATGGCATGTAGGGTGAGAGAACTGCCACAAGTTCTGTTGTGACCTGGGTTACCACAATGATCATCACCGAGCCCAGTATCGATCCCCAGACGTAGCTTCCAAGCCCCCCAACTATGACTCCAACTCCAAGCAGTTCCCATGACATCAGGAACGGAAAGTGCTCTGGAGTGACCAGACCGAGCATGTAGCTCCACATTGATCCTGCTATTCCGGCGTAAAAGCCTGAAATGGCAAACGCCATTGCCTTGAACTTCAGCAGATTTACTCCCTGTATCTGGGCAGCATAGTCCTTTTCACCCATCATGACCATTGCCTTTCCAAGCGGTGTTCTGCCGATATGGGCTATGAGGTATGCCATCACTGCTGTGATGAGTAAGTAGAGATAGTACTGTTCAAGCACTCCGAACTGGTATCCAAATACGGCCAAGGGAGCCGTGTAAACTGCACTTCCCGGGATATCTCTCGTTATCCAGTTGAGAATCCACTCAATGATGAACTGAGCCGCGGTTGTTGAGAAGAGCAGATAGAAGACCTTTATCCTCAGCGAAGGCAGTCCGAAGAATACTGAAACCAGTGCAGCCATGATTCCAGCCACTGGCATTGCTATGAAGAACGGCACTTGATGAGAGATGAACGCCGTTGTGAATGCCCCGATTCCCATCAGTGCGGCGTGCATCACGGAGAAGAGATGTGCCTGTGTGAGCAGATTGAGACCCATGATGGTTATGCTGAAAATTGCAATGAGAAGTATTGCGTCCAAGTAAAACTCCGGAGCCGTGAACGGTAAAATCAGAAGAACAAGAACGAATATCCCCATCGCCCAGTAGTGAAATGGCTTCTCAAAGAAGGACATGTCTGCCCTGTAGCTCTCCTTTATCACACCGCATGGTCTTGAACTTGCCATTTTTCAACCTCCTTCACCATATCAAACTCTCTCTATCCTCACGGTACCGAAAAGACCGTATGGTTTCACAAGCAGAACTATCAGCAGAACGATGTACGGAATTATATCTCTGATTCCGGGAATGTAGGCGTTGAGTATTGTTCCGACTGTGTGCTCTATGAGCCCGAGAAGCAGTCCGCCAAGCATTGCTCCTCCTGGACTGTCGAGCCCGCCAATGAGTGCTGCAGGCAATGCTCTTGCAAGCCCTAAGTAGGAAACTATGACCGTTATACCATTTATAGCACCCAGAACCAGTCCTGCAAGGAATGCAGCAACGTAGGCGATCATCCAGGTGTATGTGTAGATTTTTTTGATGCTTATTCCGTGAGTTGCCGCAGCCTCGGGATCAAGTGACACGGCTCTCATTGCAAATCCGAAGAGTGTCTTTCTGAAGAGATACAGAAACGAGCCAAATATCAGAATCGCTCCTGCAATGCTCCAGAGGTAGACGTACGGAATTTCGATCGGTCCAATGCTCAGTGGAATCGGTGGAAAGACCTCATGCTGCCCTGGAAAAACCCTGAGCACGGTCCCCCACTTCACTATGGTTGCACCCCTTAGAATCATCCCAAGGGCAACCGTCATCATTATGAGTGAAAGTATGGACTGGCCGTAAAGTGGTCTCATCAGGAATCTCTCTGTGCCAACAGCAATAACAAGGCCGAATATGGATGCAAGCACCAGCCCGAGAATGAGATTTATCACAGGATTCTGAACCAGAGCAAGCCCTGAAAATGCAAAGATGAGATAGGCTCCAAGAAGGACCATGTCTCCAACTGCAATGTTGACTATCTTTCCAACCCTGTATATCAGAACAAACGAGAGTGCCATGACTCCGTAAATCGTTCCCGCTGCAAGTCCCATAACAATCATTTCAAGAAGGACCATCACTCAACCCTCCTTATCTTCATCCTAACCCTAACCTGATCTCTCGTACCATCCTCATACTTGATCTCTCCAACAAAATCAACCTCTTCAACATCGCTGTAAAGAGCTTCAATAACCTCCCTGTACCTCTCTCTAATCAGCCCCCTTCTGAGCTTCCTTGTTCTTGTCATCTCCTCATCATCAGGGTCAAACTCCTTGTAGAGAGATATGAACTTCCTTATCTTCATTGACTCCTGAAGGTTCTTGTTGACTTCCCTCACAACACCTTCTAAGAGATCATAAACCTCAGGCTTTTGAGAGAGATCCACATAACCTGTGAATGGAATGTTGTTGTCCTCAGCCCACTTTGCAACATTCTCAAAGTGAATGTTGAGGATTGCGGTGACGTAGGGTCGCCCATTGTCCAGAATCATTGCCTCTCTTATGTAGGGGCTGAACTTTAATCTGTTTTCAAGATGCTGCGGTGAGACAATCGTTCCATCCTGCAGGGTTATGACATCTGCAAGCCTGTCAACAACAACCAGATGCCCCTTGGCATCTACCATACCCATGTCCCCTGAGTAAAGCCAGCCGTTGACAACCTCGTCCTCGTACGGCCTGTCATAGTATCCCAGCATCACAGCAGGACTCTTGGATATTATCTCTCCTCTCTTAGTTATTGCTATGACCGTTTTTGGAAGCGGCTTTCCACTTGTCCAGGGATCAACATCTCCATCCCTGTGGAGGCATGAGATGCCGGATATTTCAGTCTGACCGTAGATCTGCTTCATGTTAACGCCCATCGCCCTGAGCATTCTAAAATCATCCACAGAAACCTGGGCTCCTCCTGTGAATGCGTGTCTTATCCTCTTCAATCCGAGCTTGTCAAGAATCGGTCTGAACACCACATAATAAGCGATTTTTCTTGCAAACCTAAGATGTGCTGGTATCGCCTCCCCCCTGAACTCCCTGTCAACACAGCCATATCCAACCTTCATGGCTATATCATAGACTTTTCTCTTCAGCCTGCCCGCATCGGCAATTTTTACCTGAACTTCAGCAAGCATATCTCGCCAGATTCTTGGAGGACCGAACATTATTGTAGGGCCAAGCTCTCTTAAATCTCTGTTAACGGTTTCGGGCTCCTCGTAGAAGTTGACCCTGAAACCTGTTGTCAGACCGCATGAGAAGACCATCATCTGCTCTCCTATCCATGCCAGCGGAAGGAATGAAAAGTAGTCCTCCTCTATGCTCATCGAAACAACCCTCTGCAGGGCGAGACCCATGAACATCATGTTTTCGTAGCTCAGCATAACGCATTTTGGCACACCTGTTGTTCCAGATGAGGTGGCAAAGCATGCGACATCATTTCTGTTCTGGGAATTCAGATTTTCCTCAAAAAGACCCGGCTCCTTTCTTGCAAGCTCCTCTCCAAGCTTCATCACATCATCAACGCTTATGAGCATGGGATTGTCCCTGTATCTCCACATTCCCGTCCAGTCCTTGACAATTATCTTTGCAACTTCCGGAAGTTCGTCGATTATACTCAGCACCTTATCTGTCTGCTCCTGATCCTCGCAGTATATCCACCTCGATCCGCTGTTCTGGATCAAGGGCAAAAGCTGCTCCGCAAGATTGTCCTGATAAACCCCGAAGGGGATACCTCTCGCTGCCTCTGCTGCAAGATACGTGTAGAGCCACTCAGGTCTGTTATCACCAACAAGCGTTATCTTGTCATCCTTCTCAAAACCAAGAGCTATGAGTCCGAGTGATAGCTTCCTGACATTCTCCAGGTACTCCTTCCATGTTACCCTCTGCCATATTCCATGCTTTTTTTCCCTGAGTGCCGTCTTGTCTCCTATTTCCTTCGAGTTCCTGAGTAAAAGTTTGGGGAAGGTATCATATCCCTCCGGAATTTCTACCTCGACATCCTCTCCATAAATGTATGTCTCTATCTCTTCCGGAGCACTGTCTAAGGCCTCTTTAACCCATGAAGGAAGGTTTCCTGCTTGCATGTTACTCCCCCAGATAGGCCTTTATAACCTCAGGATTGTTAACAACCTCCTCAGGCGTTCCTTCAGCAATCTCAACACCCGCATCCATAACAACCGCTCTATGGGCAATGTCGTGAACAAGAGACAGATCATGCTCAACAAGAAGTATGCTCTTCCCCTGAACCTCATTCAGCTCAAGAATGAATCTGGCCATGTCCCTCTTCTCGTCAATGCTCAGCCCCGATGTTGGCTCGTCAAGTAGAAGGATATCGGGATCCCACATCAGAACCCTCGCAAGCTCAATTCTCTTCCTGATCCCCATCGGCAGCCCGTGGGCTGGGCTGTTCCTGTATATCTCAAGCTCAACAAACTCTATCAGCTCCTCTGCTTTTTTCCTGGCCTCAATCGTGGATTTTAACGTCATGAGTTTCATCATGTTCCTGTTCTGGGTGATGTATCCGACCATTATGTTGTCCACAACAGTTCCGTGGAAGATGTAGGGAGTCTGAAATACCCTGCCTATGCCTTTTTCTGCCCTCACGTGAGGTGGTGTTCTGGTTATTTCCTCTCCCCTGTATATTATAGATCCTTTCTGGGGTCTGTAAAATCCGCATATACAGTTCAGCAGACTTGTCTTTCCACTTCCATTCGGTCCAACCAGAGCCAGTATCTCCCCCTCTCTCAGCTGAAGATTCACTCCATTAAGTGCAACAAGACCGCCAAAGCTGAGATGGACATCCCTAACCTCAAGAATGTTCTTCAAGAGATCCACCTCTTTCTTCTCTTGTATGATTTAACATCCTGATAGCTTATCCTGCCAGCCTCCCCAATACCGAGATAATAGTTCTGGACATCGGGGTTTTTGATGAGCTTCTCAGCAGTTCCGTGGAGAACCACTCTCCCGCCTTCAATCACATAACCGTAATCAGCAATTTCCAGAGCCTTCCTAACGTTCTGTTCAGCAAGAACAACTGTTAGCCCTTCAGACTCGTTTATCTGCTTTATGGTCTTGAAAACCTCGGTGACAACTTTTGGTGCCAGCCCCAGAGATGGTTCATCCAGCAGGAGAACATCTGGCTTTGAGATCAGTGCCCTCCCTATGACCAGCATCTGCTGCTCTCCACCGCTGAGCAGTCCGGATTTTATCTTTCTTCTCTCTTTGAGTCTGGGGAAATAGTTGTAGACGAACTCCAAGGCATCTTTTGGATCAAGGCTTCTCCTGCCATACAGTCCTGCAAGCAGATCCTCCTCAACAGTCAGCTCTTCAAAAACACTCCTTCCCTCATGAACATATATTATTCCAAGCTTTGCAATCTCCTCTGGTGGAAGATTCTCAATTCTGTTTCCATTGAACTGAATGTATCCATGGCTCACCCTGCCTCTCTCCATTCTTATAACTCCAGATATCGCCTTCAGGATCGTGCTCTTCCCTGCTCCATTTGCTCCGAGAATCGCGACTATGCTACCCTCTGGTACCTCCATTGAGACTCCCTTCACAACTAAAATAAAGGGATCGAAAGTAACCTCTACATTATTAAGTACCAACACTTTCTCTATACCTCCTCGGTTCCGCTGTTAATGTTCTGCAAGTCACTACGGGTATTTACCAGCCAAGCCACTCCGGCTTTCTTTCAATCTCAACCCAGCCATCGCTCGCCATCTTGTACTTTCCGTTCTCTATCTTGAGAATCAGTGACCTGGTTGTTGGTCTGTGGTCTGTGGATGTGTAGGTTACAGGCGGAGATATGTTGTCCTCAATCTGCTTGTCCTTCCAGGTCTCCATGGCCTTCTTGACATTCTCACCGGTTATCTCTCCGAACTTGGCCTTTGCATCTGCAAGTGCCAGTGCGGCAGTTCTGACGTTGAGCCACCCTCTTATGAAGGGTGATGCCGGAAATTCTTCTGGCCCGTACTCCTCAATTGACTTTCTGAGTGTTTTCAGACCGGGAGCCTCACTCTCAAATCCCCAGTAGTAATGCCCTGTAGCACCATGAACGTTCTCAGCTCCTTCTCCAGCCAGCCTTATAAGGTTCTCATCGTGACCCCACTGGTTCATGATCAGAATCGCTCCAACATCGAACTTCTTCATGTCCTTGGCAATAACCGCACCAGAGCCGACAGTGTTTCCAAACCAGACAAAGTCTGCTCCAAAGTTCTTTATGGCAAGAACCTGTGATGATGTGTCTGTTGCTCTCAGTCCTACATTCTGATCGTCTCCAATCTCAAATCCAAGCTCCTTTGCAAGCTCCTTGACAGCCTTGATTGGTGCTCTTGCGTATGCTGAGTTAAAGTCATAGGCACAGACGAGTCTCGGGCTTCTGCTCTCACCTTCCTTCTCCCACCATTCTTTCATCCAGTAAACAGCCGCTCTTGCCTGATCAGAATAGCTTGCCACAGGATAGAAGTTGTAAGGAGTCTTGGATGGATCATCTAAGTGAGATGAGTAGCTTGCAGATATGTAAACGATTTTATCCTTTGCAACCTCCTTTGAGAGAGCTTCAGTATCCCCAGTACCCCATCCAACGATAACTGCAGGACTGTACTGTGACTTGTATCTGTTATACACAGATACCGCCTCTGGCACCTTGTATCCATAGTCGGTTCCAACAAGATCTATCTGACCAACTCCTGGAATTCCACCCTCTTTCTCATTTATCCACCTTGCACAGTTCTTTGCACCCTCAGAATATGGAACACCAACACCGGATGTTGGTCCTGAGAGATCAAACAGTGCCGGTATGACGAACTTCTTTGTTGGTGCCGGTGTTGCTGTACCTGCCGGTGTGGCAGTAGGTGTTGGCTTTGCGGGTTGCTGAGTAGTACAGCCTGCCAGCAGAGCTGAAGCAGCTGCACCTCCTACCATAACCAAAAACTGTCTTCTTGATACCATCTTCCCCCCTCCTTTCTCTACTTTTTCCCATGATTAATCCTACTTAAATATTTCGATATATTTCAGGTTACGTGAATATCAGCATTTCACCAAATTCCAAAATTTTAAAATATGGTGGATAATGGTAATTGACTATGCTTGATGTTTTAAAGACCCAGCTTGCCAGAAATTACCAGCACCCGTTCTACAGAAGAAAATTTGAGGAAGCAGGCATGAAACCCGTGGACATAAGAACCATGGAGGACTTCCAGAAACTTCCGTTCATGACGAGGCACGAAATCAACTCTGCATTTGAGTCCCGAAAATTCGGTGGATTCATGACCGAAGAGGTTGTGAGGATAAACTTCTCTCCCTCAGGAACAGGACTCATTCCCGTTCTCCAGACGCAGAGGGATGTTGATTCAATAAACGGGGCAAATGCAGAGGCTTTCAGAAGGGCAGGAGTTGAGAGAGACGATGTTGTCATGATCACATTCAACTACCACATATTCATCGCAGGGCTCAACTTCCACGGAGGTATGGAGAGGCTTGGAGCAAAGGTCATTCCGCTTGGTCCTGGTTCAACTGAAAGAGCTCTGGAAATGGCTGAGATGGTAAGTCCAACAGTTCTGATCTCAAATCCAAGTTTTGCCTTAAAGCTGGCAAAGGAGGGGCTTGATGGTGTTAAAGTGCTCATAGCTGCTGGAGAACCTTTCTCATCCGTGGAGGGATACAAAGAGGAGGTGAAGAATGCCTTTGGTGGAGCGACAATGATTGACTATTACGGAATGGCTGAATGCCTGCCAATTGCATGCGAATGCAGGTATGAGAATGGTCTGCACATCATTGATGACTTTGTTCATGTGGAGATAATTGATCCCGACACAGGGGAGGTACTTGAGGACGGAGAGAGAGGGGAGGTTGTTGTAACCCATCTGAACAAGGATGCAATGCCAATGCAGAGATTCAGAACGGGAGATCTGAGCATGATCGAGAGGTTTGAGTGTGATTGCGGTAAAACCCTGACGATGCCGAAGGGTGTTTTCGGTAGAACGGATGAGATGTACAAGGTAAAGGGAGTCAAGTTCTACCCGTCACAGCTCAACCTCGTTCTGAGGGGATTTCCGGAACTTACAGGAAAGTTCAGAGCCGTGATAAAAAGGACTGAAAAGGGCACAGACTATCTTGAAATCGAGGTTGAGGGAAAAGAAGGGGTAGATTACAGAAGGCTTGAAGAGGCAATAAGATCTGCTCTCCTGATATCCCCAAACAAAATTAACGTGGTCGAAAGGCTTGAGAAAGACAGAGAGGTCATTGACGAAAGATACTGAATTACAGAAATAATCTTTAAAAAATTATTTTAAATTTTTAAGAAGAAGAAATTTAAGAAGGAGGGTGGAGGCTCCCGGAGGATTCAGATGAACATGACACCCTTTGCCTCAAAGCTTACGGGCTTTGAATCCTTTTTCATTACCTTATGAATGGCCATTTCAAAGTCACTCATCGTAACTCTCGCCTTTTCCTGCTTGATTGCAAACATTCCTGCCTCGGTGACAATGGCCTTTATGTCTGCTCCGCTTGCCCCTTCAGTCATCTCAGCGAGCTTCGTGAAGTCCACATCCTCGGCTACCTTCATCTTTCTGGTATGGATCCTGAATATCTGAATCCTGCCCTCAAGGTTAGGCAGAGGTATCTCAATAATTCTGTCGAACCTACCGGGCCTGAGTATTGCAGGATCAAGGATGTCTATCCTGTTGGTTGCACCTATGATCTTGACATCTCCCCTCGGATCAAACCCATCCATCTCTGCAAGAAGCTGCATGAGAGTTCTCTGCACCTCTCTGTCACCTGATGTGTCGCTGCTTGTTCTTCTGGCAGCTATTGCATCAATTTCATCTATGAAGAGTATTGTCGGAGCCTTTTCTCTTGCAAGGTCGAACACCTCTCTGACAAGCCTCGCACCCTCACCGATGTACTTCTGAACGAACTCGCTGCCAACAACCCGGATGAAAGTTGCATTTGTCTCTTTGGCAACGGCCTTGGCAATTAACGTCTTGCCTGTACCCGGAGCCCCGTAGAGGAGAATTCCCTTGGGAGGCTCTATGCCGACTTCTGCAAAGAGTTCTGGTTTAAGCAATGGCAGTTCGACAGCCTCTCTGACCTCTTCGATCTGCCTGTCAAGTCCCCCAATGTCAGCATAGCTAACCATGGGTCTTTCCTCGATCTCAAAGCCATATACAGTTGGATCTTTTGGAGTTGGGAGCACACTGACAACGGCAAGGGTTTGCTGGTTCATCGCAACCCTTGCACCCGGTTTCAGATCTGAATGGTTCACGTACTGGCTCACGTTCACCAAGAATTTAGGCCCGGTGGAGCTTTTTACAACAACCCTTCCATCATCAAGTATATCCGAAACAGTTCCAACAATGAGCGGGGGTGATCTTAATCTCTCAATTTCACTTCTAAGTCTCCTAACTTCTCTTTCAAACCTGATCCTTTCAGATTCAACAAACCTCTTTTCATCTTCAAGCCTTCTGTAAAGTTCTTTAAGTCTTTCATACTCTCTCTCGAGTATCCTGAGTTTGAGCATCACGTCCTCATTTCCAGGGGCACTTTCAACCATATCCTCCGTCATGTGCACCATACCTTTTTTAAGTTTTTCAGAGACTCCATCTCCGGGAGCCTCCAATTAAAAATATATAACTTAAAGTATTTGAATTTATTGGAAAAATGGCAGGGGATAGCAATGGAGTGTGAAATCTGCGGTAAGGAAATCAGATACAGGCCTGCGAAAATCATCGTTGAAGGTACAGAGCTGAACGTCTGCAATGAGTGCAGGGAGTATGGTGTGGAGGATGTTTCCACATCAGTGCAGCATGGTGTCACGAGAGTTGTCAGAAAAGACAGAAGACCGCAGCAGTCAAAGCCCATTGTCTTCACCGAGGAGCTTGTGGAGGGATTCAATGAGATAATAAAGAAAGAACGTCAGAAGAGAGGGTGGAGCCAGGAGGAGCTGGCAAAGAGAATTCAGGAGAAGGAATCGCTGATAAGAAAGATAGAAAACGCCGAGATGACTCCTGAACCGGATGTAATAGAGAAGCTTGAGAGGATTTTCGACATAAAGCTCAGAGAAAAGGTTCAGGAGGTAAAGCTCAGCCCACAAAAAAAGCTCGTGCCAACACTGGGTGATGTAGTAGTTATAAAGAAGAAGAAAAAATAAACCATCTTGTCCCCTTTTTTGTGTCCACAAGCTGAATCCCTTTAGTCTTGAATACGTCCCTTATTATGTCTGCTGTATCAAAGTTTCTCTCTTTCCTTGCCTTTTCCCTCTCAAGGATCTTCTCTTTATCAGGATCACTCAGTATCGGAGATCTGGTGTACTCTCTGATCAATCCCATAACTTTCATCATTCTAAGAAAATCTTCAAATGCCCTTTCAAGGCTTTCAAGATCTGCTATGAACAGCTTGCTGTTTATCTCAGATGCAAAATCATGCATCACAGAAAGGGCTTTCGGAGTGTTAAAATCATTTTCAAGAGCTTCAGTGAATTGCTGCATTCTCGAAAGTATTTTGTCTCCATCTCGATCGTGTAAAAATGTTTTTATGTATGCTATCTCCATGTCAGCATTTCTGAGAGAGTTAAGAAGATACTCGTATGATCTCTTTGCCTCAATTACCCTCTCCTCAGAGTAATCAAGAGGGTGTCTGTAGTGGGCTGAAAGCAGCAGATACCTGAGAGCCATTCCACCATGCTTCTCAACAACATCCCTTATCCGGACTATGTTTCCGAGGCTCTTGCTCATCTTTTCTCCGCCAACCGTTACAAAATTGTTATGAATCCAGTATCTGACAGGCTCAGTGCCATGAATTGCATAGCTCTGAGCCCTTTCATTTTCGTGATGTGGAAAGATCAGATCCATCCCTCCCCCGTGAATGTCAAAGGGTATGCCGAGGATCTCAGATGACATAACGCTGCATTCTATGTGCCATCCTGGTCTTCCATAACCCCATGGAGAGCTGAAATATGACCTGGCCCTGAAATCCTCATCCTTTGCAGCCTTCCACAGTGCAAAATCTCTTGGATCTCTCTTCATTGGATCAGGCTCAATTCTGTGCTTTTTTAACTCTTCAGTTGATAAGCCTGAAAGCTTTCCGTAACTCTCAAAAGCCGGAACATGGAAGTAAACATCCATTCCGTTCTCCTTCTCAACTGCATAGGCGAATCCTTTTTCAATCAGACCCTCAACAGCCGAGATTATTTCCGGAATGTAGTCTGAAACTTTCGGTCTGATGCAGTCCTTAAGATTGAGATGCTCTGCATCTCTCAAAAACTCCCGGATGTATTCCGAGGATATTTCAAGTGCAGTTTTACCTTCAGCCACTGCCCTGTTTATTATCTTGTCATCAATGTCGGTGAAGTTCTGAACCATCTTCACCCTGTGTCCTCTGAACTCAAGGTACCTCCTCAGGGTGTCAAAAAATACAGAACTTCTGGCATGCCCGATGTGAGAGTGATCGTAAGCTGTTATTCCGCAGACATAAATCCTGACCTCATCACCAAGCTCGAGGTCAACAACCTCCTTTCTCATTGTATCGAAAATCTTCATAAATCCACTGTTTGACTTGTAATTTAAATCAGTTGCTGGAGTTGAGCTGTGGTGAATGACCTGATTTCAAAAATAGCTGGGAGCGAAAGGGTAAGAAGGTACAGAATTTACTCGAGGATGACAGATATAGGGTCAATATCCAGAAGATACTTTGTCATCGGGTTTTTTGATGGGGTCCTCACGATAATGGGACTGGTTCTCGGGGCTCATCTGAGCGGAGAGGCAAGCGGTCAGATGATATTCACTGCAGGGGTTGCAACAGCCCTTGCTCTTGGAATATCAAGTGGATGGGGGGCATTTGAGGCTGAGAGAGTTGAACAGAAGCTTATGGCAAGAGAAAAAAGAAGAGCACTGTTAAAACCTGACGGAGAGCAGTGCCTTATCGATGATGCCCATGGCTTTGCCATGAAGATCAGCTCGGTGGTCCATGCCATTGCTCCGATTCCAGCAGGAATTCTGCCAATAGCACCATACCTGTTTCTGAAAGAAAGTGAGGCCTTTCCGGTTGCCATTGCAACAGGAATCCTTCTGCTATTTGCTGTTGGAATGTCCCTTGGAAGGGTTTCAAAAGAGAATCTGCTAAAATCAGGAATCAGAATGGTTCTTGCAGGCGTTCTGACGCTCATGGTTGTGACGATTCTGAGCCCCGCCCACCTATGAGCATCGGGAATTTTTTATAGGGTTCAAAACGGAATAAATCTATGGTTGAGAAGGAAGAGATATACAGAAGAGCTCTTGAAATTCACAGAAAGTACGAGGGAAAAATAGAGACCGTGCCAAAAATTCCGTTCAGAGGACTTGATGACTTCACATACCTCTACTCCCCGGGAGTTGCGAGAGCCTGTGAGGTTATCGAGGAAGATCCTGAAGAGGCTTACGAGCTCACCTGGAAGTCAAACAGCATCGCCATTGTGACAGATGGTTCGAGAACTCTTGGACTCGGTGACATAGGCAGTCTGGCTTCTCTGCCCGTTATGGAAGGGAAAGCCCTGATCTTCAAGCTGTTTGGCGGGGTTGATGCCATTCCCCTGCCCATAAACGAGCATGATGCTGACAGGTTCATGGAGATCGTTGAGAGGATATCCCCATCCTTTGGAGGAATAAACCTTGAAGACATTGAAAGCCCCAAATGCTTTTACATACTTGAGGGGCTTAAAAAAAGGCTTGACATTCCTGTATGGCACGATGATCAGCAGGGAACGGCAACAGCAACACTTGCAGCCCTTTTCGGTGCTCTGGATGTGGTTGGAAAAAAGCTTGAGGAGGTAAGAATCGCAATCATAGGGGTTGGAGCTGCAAACACAGCCACAATAAGGCTTCTGCTGGAAAGTGGAGTTCCGGGAGATAACATAGTGGCGGTTGATTCCAGAGGAATAATTTACAGGGGGAGGGATGATCTCACTCCTGACAGCTACAAGACGTGGATTGCAAACTCCACGAATTCAGGCGGGGTGAGGGGTGGCATCAGGGATGCAATGAAGGGAGCTGATGTTGTGATAGCTGCAAGCATGCCGGGTCCGGGAGTGATAGAGAAGGAGTGGATAGGGCTCATGAACGACAGTCCGATAATTTTTGCGGAGGCAAACCCCGTTCCTGAGATACTTCCCGAGGATGCCATGGAGGCTGGAGCAAGAATCGTTGGAACGGGAAGAAGTGATTACCCCAACCAGGTTAACAACAGTCTGGTTTTTCCGGGTATTTTCAGAGGAGTTCTGACGGTGAGGGCCAGAGAGATTACAGATGAGATGGCAATTGAGGCTGCAAAAGCTCTTTACGAGCATGCAAAACCAAAACTGAACGAGAGCTACATAATCCCCAGAATGGATGAGCTTGAAATTCATGAAAAGGTTGCATTCAGGGTTGCAGAAAAGGCTGTTGAGAGCGGCATTGCAAGAAAGGAGCTGAACAGAAAAGAAATAAGAAAAGAGATAGATTCAGTTCTCGAAAAAACATGGAAAAAGGTCAGAATGATTTCAGATGTGCTCAGCAGCTGACTTCCTGGGTGCTTTCTACAAACTCAATCTTTTCCGTAATTTTTTCCACCTTCACAATCTGAAACGGTCTCGTTATCTGCTGTGTAACAAAGCAGGTTTCTGACGGAACGAGGTTCTTCACATAGACCCTGACAACCCCGTCCTCCCTCACTATCCTGTCAACGGTAATGGCATAGCCCCCCTTTTTCTGCTCCCCCATAAAAAGTGCAAGAACCGTGTACTTCTCAAAGTCAGGAGGCTGGAATATCATCCCTGTTCTGTTTATGAAGTCCCTGAAATCCTTTTCATTCTGGATCACGATGAACATTTTGTCCGGGAAGGGAGCATAGTATTCGGTGTACATTATATCAAAATTCAGCTTTTCACCCTTCACATCTCCTTCATTGTTTCCCGAGCACCCTGGAATGAATGAAACAGCTATGATCAGAATCAGCACAGATAATGAATTTTTGAACAGATTTTCAGCCATAAATGTTCGGCTGTTTGAGAGGATATAATTCTTTCTGTTGCTGCGAAAAAATTTTATTCTCCTTTCTGTAGATCTTTCGTGCTTGATCTGATCATCGCACTCTTTCTCGAGTTGCTGAGAGGAGAGCCTCCTGAAAAACTCCATCCTACAGTCTGGTTTGGAAAAATTATTGAGTTTCTGGACAGGAATCTTTCAGGAGGTATCTTTTTAGGAATTCTTCCTCCGGCAATGGCGGTTATCACCGCCTTCATTCTGGCAGAAATTCCATCCCTCATCCCGGAACCAGCATCTTTCTTTCTGTCTGGATATTTGCTATACACGTCGATATCAATAAAAAGCATGCTTGAACACGCAGGAAGGTGCATCAAAGACGGCAGAATTGATCCTGAAGAGGTGAAGAAGATAGTTAGCAGGGATATTGACGGAATGAAAGAGTGGCAGATCAATTCTGCGGTTATTGAGAGCATTTCAGAGAACTTTGTCGATGGAGTTCTCGCCCCCCTCTTTTACTACTCAATATTTGGATTGCATGGAGCACTTGTATACAGGGCCATAAACACATGTGATGCGATGCTTGGATACAGAACGGGAAAATACGAGAGGTTTGGCAAGATCTCTGCAAGGCTTGATGACATTGCAAATTTCCTGCCCTCAAGGCTTTCACTGCTGCTTTATCTGATTCTCAGCAGAAAAGCATTCCTGTGTGGGGTGAGAAAAAATCCCAAATTGAACGGTCATTCCATCTCTGCGATGGCAGGATTGCTTGAAGTCAGGCTTGAAAAACCTGGAAAGTACAGCATTGAGTGTGGAAAGGAACCGGAAACTGGTGATGTCATGAGATCAATGAAGTATTTCAGAGCACTCTCAGGAATGGCAGTGTTATCAGCACTGTCAGCAGTGATGCTGGTATGAGGTATCTGTAAACAAGATACAGCCTTGCCCTGAAATACTGGGCGGTGAGAATGAGGCACAGATGCATTGGTGAGAGAAGTACACCCAGTATCCCTCCAAGGAAGACTATGAAGAGATTTTTCTCCACAACATCAACTGTCCCCGTAAATGATGTGAGCAGTGGCAGGGCTACTGAGGTGTAGCTCAGCTCAATTCCGGTTGCAAAGGCTATAACAAAGGGGAGTGCAAATCCTGCAATGTAAGGGTTAGAAAGGCTCAGAACCTCCTGGTAAAAAGCTTGGGATGCTCCGCTCATTTCTATGGCGGTCTTGTATATCATGACACCTATAACCAGTAAAATTATCTTGAAATCAATTGTTTTTCTGAAAATTTCAGGAACTTTGCTGTAAGCTCGATTGAAGATAACGATGCTTGCAAGAGATGCGATCAGTGCGATGAGGAGGTCATTGGTTAGTGCGGTGAAAACAACTATGATCAGAACAGGATACATGTAAATGATTCCTTTCAGCTCTCTTTTTCTGTTTCCACTTCCTTTCATTTTCAGCCCGAGCAGTGCAACTCCTGAAACAACAGATGCTATGAGAATCGGATACGTGGCACCTGCAATTTCAGCGTAGTTTGCGGAGAGTATTCCCATGGCAATTACTATGTTCGGATAAAGAGGCCAGAAGGTAACCCACACATGCCTGAACCAGTAATTGATGAAGACAGCCTTTTCAGGCGATATTCTGAATTTCTCCACAAAATCCTTTATCATGACCGCAGAGACGAGAGCACCACCCGGCATCGGCAGAAGGCCAATCAGCATCGGTATCATGGCAACACTGAAAATTCCGGTGATGGACTCAACAGAGCCCGTTATCCTTTTGAGCATTCCAGTCACTTCCATTCCATATCCGATTGAAAATGCAAAAATGACAATGGCAACTATCTTCCAGGTGGCCATGCTTGTCAGCGTGGCATAAATGCTTTCAGGAGAAGTTGTGAGAGCAAGAAAAACAGCACCTGAAAAAACAGCAAGAGTTATCTCGAATTTTATGAGCAGAAGTATGATGAAAATCGAGACAAATAGAGCTGTAACGACATCCATGTATCTTGCTGAGGAGATTTGTTATTAAACTTTTAGATGATCAGGGCCGAGAGCAGGAATGTTGTGAGATAGTTGAGACACGAGAAGACCCCGAAAAGATATATCCCTCTCTCCCCGTACTTTCTGAATGCCATATCAATGTCCCTGAAGAAGTCCTCACCCATCACCATCACAGAAACCTCTCCAGATCCGAATTCAGCATCTGATTCTTCAAGAGGACACTCAAACGAGGTTTTCAGGAAATTCTCTATCAGCGCTCCATCTCTCATGTCAGCCGGCTCGTACCCTATTTTCGGCGAGACGCCGGTTTTTGAGTGGTTGTCTGTTGTCACAATGTCAAGCTCAACCCCGCTCCTTTTCCCGAGTTCGATTAAATGATCCCTCAGCTCTGTCTGCATGTTGTTTGAATCAACCATCAGTATACCGTGTTTAACTCCATCAAATTCCATGATCAGAAATCCTATTTTACCGCATATCCTCTCATTCTCCACCTTCATGGATCTGAAACACACCCTGAAGCTTTCAGCAGGCAAGGGCTTTATCTCACCTGCTTTCCTTATCAGCCCATATATCTCTGCCATATCAGATGGAGATATCTCAAACCTCTCCTCGTATGCACTGTGAGCATCCACAACCACGGGGTTTGTGAAAAATGTCTCGGCATACTCCCTTATCTGAGACGGAAGGTCATCCATTTTCTCCTTCCCGTGAATTATCAGAATGCTGAAGCAATCAAAGGGATAAACCTTCACCCAGAACCTGTCTCCATGAACAGAAAAGGGTTTCATTGCCCTGCATTTTTCATGGCTCATCTCTGTACCAAGGATTGTCAGAACATCCTCTGTAGTCGTTGGATTTCTGTCATGGCCTGAGACTCCATGCAGAAACATGTCATATTTTCTCAGTGCCATTTCCACGAGCTTTGAACCTCCTATATCCCTGAAAGGCCCTGGATGAAATTCTGGAATGAAAATTGAGCAGCCATTCATCTTCACACTGTAAACTCTCCCTGTCACCGCCTTGGAATAGATGCTGAGTCTTCTTTCAAAGATTTCCGGATCACCCCTGAGCCAGTAGAGCACAAAATCCCTGAGTATGTCTGCAACAACTATCCTTCCTGCCCTGTTTTTCAGAAAACCTACAAAGAGGTAACCCAAAAACACACCTGTCAGGGATGCGATTATGTATGCGGTTGTTCTGTGAGGGGCATCAAAAGAGAAAATGAAGTTCACAGGATAGAGCATTGCAAGAATCAGAAACGGATAGGCAAATCTGAACTTTTCTGATGTGAAGTAAAGAGCTATTGTCAGAATGAAGGCAATTGCAGATGGAGTTGCAATTATCAGTTCAGGTGAGAGAAGGTGAATTGCGATTATGTCTCCAGTCTCAATCAGTATCAAAAGAAATAGGGCAAGAAAAAATATTCTCCTGCTGTTAAACCCAGACTTCATCACCTTTCCGAAAACAATCAGAAGAGCTATCAGTGCAAGACCTATGAAGAAATACCTCATTGCAAAAAAGGACTTTCCGGAAATTCCGTTCAGGTAGGATGCCAGAACTATGCTGGTCACACCTATGGCTACACTGACCCTTTTCTTCGGAACGGAAAAAATTTTGGAGTAAAACTTTTCGAGGACGTTCTGGTCGATCATTCACCGTATTCCTGCAGAATGTCTCTCAGGTATATTTTGTGCTGTCCCAGCTTACCGCCGTAATTCCCTGCCGAGATCTTGAGAACACCATCTATTCTGCTCACAACCTCCATGCACACGTACATGGCCTTCTTCACGTCTTCAAGGGTTGTGCCGTTGATGACTATCTCGGGAATGCTCTTGACCCCTTCTGGAACCTTGGAGTCCGGAATCCTGCCCTTCAGTGTCGGGCAGTAGTAGTGGTTCGTCGTCGGTCCGATCTCAGGGTACTTTGTTTCTGGCTTGCTGCCCGCAGAGCAGATGTCAAAGGACGTTATGACGTTGTCCATGTTCCTCAAAGCCTCGACCGCAGCCTCTCCTGCTTCAAGAGCGGATTCTTCGCTGTTGCAGAAGAACCACACGTTTCCACCCGCCACACCCTCTGTGTAGCCTATGTACCTTTCGATTATGAACTCTCCAAACATGATCGGGACCCTTATGACCTTTCTGCCCCACATTTCCTCCTCCCACTCATATCCGTCTCCGCACCTTCCAACGTTGAGCTCCGCATCGAAGTGAGTGTCGCTTTCAGTAGCGTTGAAGACCCTCGTCGTGGGAACCACAAGTATTCCCTGTCTGATCCTTTTGCTCATCTCTCTCATCAGAACGCTCTCGTAGTTCTTGCTCTTGGCCACCCATATCTGAGCGATCGCACCTATTCTTCCGTCGGGAGTCTCCTGAGGAGAGACGAACTTCTCAACACCACCTTCAGACTCGCCAAAGACAGTTGACGGGAGAGCCGTGGAATTGTAAGCGGCTTTCTTGAGCAGCCACTTCTGCTTTGCAGTTATCAAAATCCTCGAATAAATTCCGTCGAAGGCTTCACAGTATGTATCCACAACAGGCACACCATTCAATTCAAGCTCCATGATCTAAGATTGGAAGGAACGATATATATTTTGCTGGAATCACCACCCATCCGGTCACTCAATCAGGGTGAAGTGCACAACGGTCACAAATTCCTCATTTCTGATGTTGCCATAAATTCTTCTCAGAGCTTCGAGCAGCTCATCCCTGCTGTTAAATCCATCAAGCCTTGCATCGGCGTCTGTAAGTTCCTTTACCCTCTTCACAACAACCTTCTCAATCTTCGCCATGGCAAATGGTCTGCTGTTTGCTGTCAGCTCAACAACTCTCCCAACAGGATACCTCTTTATCCCCTTTCTTATTGTGGTGACCTTCTTTCTTCCCATTATTGCATCAATATAGTCCAAATCGAAGTTAATCCTCTTCTGCTCCATGGTACCACTCCCACACCTTTTTAAGGGCCCTCAGCATTCTCCTGTAAGACCTGCCTCCATCTATCTCTCTCCATCCTCTCATCATCAGGCACTTTGCCACCAGAACCTGCTCTTCCCTCTCATCAAGATCGGCTCTCTCCGTTTTTGTGTAATAATATCTGACAAGGGGTCTTGCTATATCGGAGATGTACTCAAACAGACTGTGTCCCTGAAAGTACTTCTTCATTCTCCTTCTCTCAACCCTTGTGTACTCCGGCCTGTCAGTATTCAGATCTCTTTTAAGAGATTTCAGGAGTCCTATTGCGGTTTCAATCTCTATATCCCTCAGCTCATCTCCAAGATACTCTATGACTCTCCTCACAAATTCCGAGTTTATCACCTCAACCTTCGACTCAATGTGCATTTTCAGAGCTCTGAGCACAATTACGGTGTACTCTCCCGAAATCTCGTTTCTCTGTGGTGTGATGTGAACCGGAACAAATCCATTTCTCATCCAGAATCTCAGCAGCTCAGGTGAGACACCAAATCCGCTTCCCGCCCAGTCCATGTCCCTTTCCCCTGCCCACCTCACAAGCATTTTCAGTGCGTAGCTCCCGATTCCCATGTTCATGAATGAGGGGTGAGTGGCGATCCTCACAATTCTAACCCCGTGAAGTTCAGGGAACTCGTAGTCCCAGTAGTGCTTGAGGATCAGATCGGGAATTATCTGCCCCCTGGGTTTGTACCCATCTGAAAGCTTTCTGACTGTCTCCTCATCCATACCCCCCTCAACGGCGACATGGAGTGCACACACAGTCTTTCCGTTAACCTTCACTCTAAGAGGGATGTGATTGGGCATGTCGAGCAGAATAACTAAGTCTGAAGGTCTGTTTCTGTAATGAGCGAGAACATAAATTCCAAAAAACTCTCTCAGCAGCTCATCATCCTCAATCAGCCTGTCCTTATCGATTTCCTCAAATTCAAACTCCCCATTTCTGATTTTCTCCACATCATCCTCATCAAACTCTGCTGGCTGTGCATTTAAAAGAAGGACGTCATAAAGCCATTCCTCTATCGGATCACCGAGCCCGTATCTTATTGGTTCCCTAAGCTCAATCTTCTCAACCTCTGTTTCATCATCAGCCTCAAGCCTCCTGAGAAATCTTATTGCAAATCCCCTTCCCGTCCCTTCATACCCGTGTATGGTGGATGAGAAAACCGCATACCTCACCCTCTCAACAATTTTGAAAAGCACCGGCACATCAATTCCCGCTGCCTCATCAACAATCACAACATCCGAGAACTCTCCCTCAACCATTGCTCTGGCAGGCACGGCATACTCAACCCTCGCAAACCTGCTGTTTATCACCGTCACGAGATCTCCGCTCTTCTTCTCTGTGAAATTTCTCATTCCCTGTCTGACAAGCGCCTTTTTCAGGAATTCAAAGTAGATCTGAACAGACTGCGGATTTGGAGCAACAAGAAGGATTCTGACCGGTCTTTTAAGGGTTCTCTCGAGCCTTGATATTATGTAGGGTGTGACAATCCCGAGCACAGCGGTCTTTCCCCTCCCCCTGTTTGCAGTGATGACAATCGCCTTTTTCTCCCTTTTCTTCTCGAAAAATGTCTCAAAGAGCTCGAGAACTCTCACCTGATCCTGGGTTGCACACAGCTTGTAAAGCTTCCTCTTTATCTCCTTTCTTTCTTCAGGTATTGAGATTTTCTCCCTTGGCTCAAACCTTTTCCTGAATTCATATCTCTTGATTACTTTTCTCCTATCAGCATCAAACACAATTACTCCCTCAGCCAGCAGCGTTTTACTGATGAATCTCCTGTAAAATCTTGGAACAACATCATCAACCGTATATGGTTCGCTGACAAGATCCTCATGCCACCTTCCCCTGAGATTCTGCCATGCGCTGAGCGGTGGTGAGAGTGCAATGATAATTCCACCCTCCCTGACGGTTTCTGCAAGAATTCCAAGATCGTTTGGATGAAATCCCTCTGTAAGGTCCAGAACAAGATCATCGTACGTCTGTCCCAGAACTCTGCCGCTTTCCCTGTAGTGGATGATCTCTCCATCAAAGTACTTCCCTGCCAGTTCGTTGAAATAGCTTCTCCCTGCAAGGAGAAGTTTCGAGGATTTTCTGCCGTGAGTTTTCAGATGGTGCCTGTATATTTTCCTTGCCAGCTTTACTATCCTCTCGTCAAGCTCCTTTGAGCATATGAAAACCATGTACCTGTGTCTGTTTTCAGAGGCATTTTTTGATGCCCTTTCAACCTCACCGACAAGATCCCTTACCGTCATTCTGTCCTCATCCGCTCCTCAGACAAAATACTTACGGGCTGTTTCAAGAGATCTGGCAACTAGCTCCGCTGAAAGATCAAGATCCTTCAGAGAGATCACCTCAACAGGAGTGTGTATGTATCTTGCCGGAACAGAAATCACTCCTGTTGGAATTCCCTCTTTTGTCAGGTGAATTGCAGTTGCATCCGTTGTTCCACCCTCGCCAACTTCAAGCTGATAGGCAATTTTGTTGCTCTCAGCAGTCTCGACAAGCCAGTCCAAAACCCTCTTCGGAGCTATAAGTCCTCTGCCGGAAGCATCTGCAACCGTTATAACCGGTCCTCTTTCAAGCTTCACATCTATCTTCACATTTTCCGCCCCGGGAAAGTCTGTTGATGGAGCGGTATCGAGGGCAAGGGCAACATCAGGTGTGATGCTGAATGCTGATGTTCTCGCCCCCTTCAGTCCCACCTCTTCCTGAACTGTACCGACGGCAAAGACGGTTGCATCTGTCCTCGTTCTCTTTACTGCCTCAATCATCACTGCAACTCCGGCCCTGTCATCCATCGCCTTTCCTGTGAGAAATTTTCCAAGCTTTTTGCATTCTCTGTCAATTGTGACAGGAGTGCCAATGTCAATTCCCATCTCCTTAACCTCGTCCCTGCTCCCTGCTCCAACGTCAATAAACATGTCCTTTATCTCTATTATTTTCTTCCTCTCTTCATCCCTCATGAAGTGAGGTGGTTTGCATCCCAGAACACCCAGAACCTTCCCCTTTTTTCCATGGAGAACCACCCTCTGATTCACTGCAGTCTGGCTGAACCACCCACCTATGGGGGTTATCCGCAGATATCCGCTGTCCTCAATGTACTTCACCATAAATCCAATTTCATCCATGTGGGCTGCAATCATTTCCGTGAATTCGTTTCCGTTTCTGATGCATATTACATTTCCCATTCTGTCAATCCTTATTTCATCAACGTGGTCCTCAAGCTCCTCCCTGATAATTTCCCTGATCTCATCCTCATAGCCAGAGATTCCGTGAGCATTGCTCAGCCTGATTATGAGATCCTCAATTCCCGACATCATTCCACCTCATTCAAGAACGGCATGCCTGTCCTCAAGATCCTTTTCAGTTAAATTTCTAACACTCATAAGTTCAGCAATCAGTGCATCGAGAAATATCATCACGGCAAGCTCAAACATCGTTCCCAGGGGAGCGATTTTTGAAAGTTCCTCATCTCTTTCTGTTTTCACTTTCCCCCTGACCACAAGCACAACATCAGCCATTTTACCTATGGAAGACCCGGGATTGCTCGTGACTGCTATGAGCCTTGAGCCTATGAGCTCCTTTGCCTTCTTGCTTATGTTGACAACAGATGTTGTTTCCCCAGAACCCGAGATGGCAATAAGAACATCATCTCTCTCTATTCTGGGAGTTACAGTCTCTCCAACGACATAAACATTGAAACCACAGTGCATCAGCCTCATTGCAAATGACTTTGCCACAAACCCACTCCTTCCAGCCCCCAGAACAAAAACACTTTTGGCATTCTGAAGTGCATCAATAACCTGCTGGATTTTTGTTATGTCCATGTTTTCCTTCATCATCCTTATCTGGTTTTCCAATGCTTCGAGAAACTTGTACATCTGCTCCCCCGTCATGTCAGATCCCTTGAAAAATTTTTGACAAATTGCTATTAAATTTTGGGTATGCAACATTCAGGAAGATTTAAAACCTTTCCCGATAAATGGCAGCGATGCTCATCCTTGCACTTGATGTGATGGATGAAACAAAAGCCATGGAAATTGCAGAGGTGACAGCCAGACACATTCAGGGAATAAAGGTCAACTATCCGCTCGTCCTTTCATGCGGTATTGAGATCATTGAAGAGCTGTCTGGGGTAAAGCCTGTTATCGCCGATTTCAAGATTGCAGATATTCCCTACACATCTGCACTTATTGCAGATCTGGCATTCAGCCATGGTGCCAGTGGAATCATTGTCCATGGGTTTGCAGGAAGCGATACGGTTTCAGAGGTGAAGAGAGTCGCAGATGAATACAGCGGAGAAGTTTATACGGTAACGGAACTGAGCAGCAGGGGTGGGGAGGAGTTCATGAGCAGACATGCCTATGAAATCGTGGAGATAGCAAAAAGAGCTGGTGTTGATGGGCTCATAGCTCCTGCCACAAGAGCTGAGAGGATAAGGGAGATAAGAAGGAGAGCCCGGAATCTTAAAATTCTCTGTCCGGGTGTTATCGCACAGGGCGGAAGTGTTGAGGAGGCAATAAAGTCAGGTGCAGATGGTATAATAGTGGGCAGAGCAATTTACAGCTCTTCTGATCCTGAAAGAGAGGCAGAGAGAATAAGCAGGCTTGTTCAGACTTTTCTGAAAAAATATAAATAAAACCGTTCACAAAAAAATCTCCATGAGGGTTTCAATTCTCGGAGCGGGAGCAATGGGTGCAGCACTGACTGTACCCTATTCTGAGAAAAACGATGTGATTCTGTGGGGTACCGAGTATGACACTGCAATTCTTGAAAAAATTACAAAAGGTGAGGAACATCCAAGAATCGGGGTGAAGGTTGCTGCAAGAGAGATACTCTATCCTGATGAGCTTGAAAAAGCTCTGGATTCAGACATTATTCTGATAGGAGTCAGCACTGAAGGTGTAATGGGCGTTTTCAGAAAAATTGAAAAGTACGTTGACAGTCAGATTCTGATCACAATAGCAAAGGGGTTCATTGAAAAAGATGAGGTTCTGACCATTCCTGAAGCAATATGGGATGAAAGAGAAGATCTGAGAGGGAAAATTGTCGCAGTTACAGGGCCATCAATAGCAAGAGAGGTTGCAATGAGGCTGCCAACCCACGTCACCTACTCATGCACCTCACACGAAACCCTTGATGTGATAAAGAACTCCTTAGAGACTCATTTTTACAGAATTGAGACATCCACAGATATAATCGGTTGTGAGGTAGGGTCAGCTCTCAAAAATGTTTACTCAATTGCCATATCATGGATAAGGGGGATTGAGAGCAGAAAGCATGTTACAATGAACAACCTGAAGGGGATCATCGTTTCAATGGCTCTCAGGGAGATATCCCGGATAGTGGTTGCGAAGGGTGGAAAATGGGAATCCGTTTACGGATTCACCGGAATTGGGGATCTGATAGCAACATTCAGAGGTGGGAGAAATGGAATGTTTGGAGAGCTCCTTGGAAAGGGTTATGACGTAAAATCTGCCCTCAGAGAGCTTGAAGAAAAGGGAGTTGGTGTTATTGAGGGTTATGTGAATGCAAGCAGGGCCTACAGGCTTGCGGAAGAGCTTGACAGGGAGAAAAAGCTGAAGCTCGAGGATCTGAAGCTGCTGAATGGAATAAATGATGTCCTGTACCACGATGAAAATGCTGAGGAGGTCATCGATGCACTGTTCTGATTAAATTTTTGAGAGATACGCTTTCCTGTAATAACTCAAGGCACTTTCAAAGAACTCTCTATCAAGCTTTCCATGAGGAGTTTGAGTCTCAAACACTCTTTCCGGAATCTGAGACAGATCCGGCTCGTACCCCATCTCCTTTTTAAGCTTCAGCTTTTCCATGTATATTTTCTCACCAACCTTTTCCAGCTCATCCTGACTTCTTTCAATGCCAAGAGGTGTGAACGCCTTCTCAACAAGCTCTGGCCTGAATATGTTTCTTGCAAAGAAGCAGACGACAAGGCTTGAAAGTACCTGTCTCCACATCTCCTCCTTCACAAGTCTTTCCACAGTTTCTTCAGGGGTCAGTCCTTTTGCCTTCTGATCGAGGGAATATCCTCCGTTGTCAAGATGGCTGTGTCTCAATCCTATCAGAAGTCCCAGGTAATTTCCATACCCTGTGTTGTAGCCGGGCATCTCGTTCTTGGCTATTGCCATTGCAAACTCTTTTCCCCCATATTCTCTGGCAGCATATTCTGCACCCCTTGCAAGGGCAGAATAGAACTCATTTGGCTGCTGGACAATGTAGTCCACTGCCTTCAGATATGTCTGAGCGTTTCCAAAATCAAGATCGACGAGTGTCTCACTTTTGCTCAGAATTCCTCTTTTAAGAGCCTCTGTTGCCCATGCCAAACAAACTCCGGTGCTTATCGCATCAAGACCGTATGTCTCAACCCTGTGTATCAGTCTGAGAAGCTGAGCTCTGTCAGATACTCCAATCATTGATCCAAGAGCGTAAATCAGCTCGTAATCATAACCTATCATTATGGTCTTGAAGAAGTATCTCTCATCCTCATACTCCTCCCTCAGAGCAGCGATGTGGATGCACGCTGTCGGACAGTGGCTGCATGCGATCCTTCTTCCAAGATTTTCCTCCGCAAACTTCTCACCGCTTATCTCCTCACACTCAAACCTCTGCTGGGTGAGGTTCTTCACAGGCAAGCCGCCAAGCTCGTTCAAGGGAAGCACGTTTTCTGCGGTACCGAGCAGATGGTATTTTTTCATAGCCTCCGACTCAACTCCAAGCCGGTATATCTCGGAATACACCTCCCTGTAAAGCTTCTGATCCTTTGGGCTGTATGTCCTGTTCCCTCTCACAACCACTGCAAGAAGGTTCTTGCTTCCAAAAACCGCTCCCAGACCCATCCTGCCAAAGTGCCTGTATGTTTCTGTTGTGAGACATGCAAATCTGACAAGCCTCTCTCCAGCGTATCCTGCCCTTATGATTGTTCTTATCCCCCTGCCACCTTCAATTTCAGCCAGAATTCTGCCAAGGATCAGCGAATCCCTTATCCCCGCCAGAGACCTGCCATCCCTGAAGTAGACCCTCTCCCCATCAACAACAATGTAAACTGGCTTCTCGCTCCTACCCTGAATGACAATTGAAAGATATCCTGCCGAGGCGATTGCCATCGCAGTCCTGCCACCAGCATGGCTCTCTCCAAGCTCCATTGTGAGTGGACTCTTGAACAGAGCAACCGTTTTTGATGCGTAGGGGTAGGTAGGTGTAAACTGACCTATGGAGAAGACAATGACATTCCCCTCTCCAATAGGATCTGTCGAGGGATCAATTTTTTCCCTGAGAAGCTGGATGCCCGCTCCCACACCACCGATCCATTTTTCAGCAAGGTCTTCCCTCTCCTCAATCTCATAGGTGTAGTCCGAGAGGTTTACTGTCAGCACCCTGTCAATCATGCTTCCACCACCTCAAGAACTCCATGAGGGCAGAAATCAACACAGTAGCCGCAATGAATGCACACCGCTATCTTCCCATCATCCCTCTCAAAAATCGCACCGATCTTGCAGGCTGAAATGCAGTTATGGCATGAGAGGCAGATCCTCTCATTGTAAATCACACCCCCGCCTTTTCTCGGCTTAAGAGCTTTTGAAGGACAGACCTCAGCACATGGAGGTTCAGAGCAGGCATGACAGAATATCACAGTTGCACCTCTTTCAAACCCGCTGAGGCTGACTGACCTAATTCCTGAATGACCTATTCCGATCCTCTGATCCTTCACGTTCTTCCTTGAACATGCAAACATGCACAGTCCACATCCGACACACTTCTCAACATCAGCAAGCCTTAAAATCTTCATTTTTCAGGACCTCCTCAATTGCATGAACAAAATCCTCCTCCTTCCCCTTATCTATCACAGTTGCAGCGGCAATTTTGTGAGTGGCATCTGCGTATCCTCTAACGAGCTCGCTGGCTCTCGGAATCAGGAAATCATAGCCCGGAACCTTTCCATTCAGTATCATTCTCTCGAGAGTTGATGGTGCTCTTGCACTCACCTTAACACCCCTCCAGTTCAGCCTTCCAAGATCCGGGATGACATCAGGTATGTCCTGGAACCCGATCAGGTACTTCAGAGGTCTCGTGAAGCTCATATCCTTTATCTGCTGACAGAACTCGCCAATTGTCTTCACACCCATTGGGCTGAACCTGTTTTCAACGCTGAACCACTGAACCTTCTCTGTCTCATTCAAACCATTGCTCAGCCTCTCGATTTCCCTCTGAAACTTTTTCTGCTTTATCTCCTCAAGCTTCTCAACCTTTCTCATGGTTTTACCATCAAATCCCTCAAAGCACGCCCTCATTCCATCCAGATATCCCTTTTTCAGATAGCCAACTGAACCGAGAGTTGTGAGACGTCTTGAAAACAGATCGGCATATTCTCCAAATTTTTTGATGTAATAACGCTCTTTCATCCCTTCTATCCTTATCTCAGCCTGTCCGAGAGAAACACATTCTCCAAGAACATACCTGTCAAATCCGAGAACACCACCATACCTGTCATGATAATCTCCAACAGCACCCAGAAGGGCCACATAAGCATAATCTCTTATTTTTTCAGTTACCCTCTGGGCAAATATGTAGTTGAGTGTGGAGGCTGAGATGAATATGTCACCTGAAATTCCAGCAAGTTCAGGGTCGAGTATGGTTATGTTATCTCCATCAACATCCCTTGCCGGATGGTGGTCTATTATAAATGTATGGCATCCATCTCTGGTCTCCTCAGCTATTATTCTGCTTGCAAGCCCCCCAAGATCGGTGTATATGAAGATCCCGTGCCTCTCGCTGTGTATTTTCTGGATTATTTCAGGATACACCTTTTCAACGCAGATGAACTCGTACTCAACATTCAGCTCCTCAAGCATGACCTTCTGGAGAACAGCCGAGCATATACCATCGGCATCATTGTGGTGAATGACCGTTATCTTCCTGCCATCCTCCTCTTCCAGGAACACCTTCACAGCTTTATCCACTTCATCATAGAATCTCTCGCTGACTATGTACTCCATGATAAACCATAAACAAAAAAGCAAATAAATAATTTTCTGGATATATCCTCTTCACTATTTGATCCACACACGCCTTCCCTCATTGATGAAGATTATTCTGGCACCATTTTTGCTGAGAATGTCACCAATTCTTTCAAAATGAATTGCTGAAAGCAGTATGCTCAGACTTTCATGTGTGAGTTCTGAACCGAGAAGGTCATCAATCACTTCCTCCTTCAGAGTGTCAAGCCTGTCATCCCTGAATATGAGCTCATCTCTCATTCTGCCGGTGTCTCCCTCGAGTGCTTTCTCAACAATGTCAAACATCTCCAGAATTATGATCTGCATCGTTTTGAGCTTTTCAGCAAAATGTCCTTCAGAGATCCTGAATCTTGCCACCTTCCATGCAAGATCTGTTATTCTTTCGTAATTGCCTGAAAGTCTCATCACTGTACTCAAAAATCTCAAATCCTTTGCAACAGGCTGAAAGAGAGCCACAGCAGATAAGGAGTCATTTTCTATATCTGTATTCAGTACATCTGCCTGCTTTTCAATCTTTTCAACCTCATACCTGCTAACCTCATCTCCGGAGATGGCATTTATCGTGAGCTCAACTGCCCTTTTTGACAGTCTGTGAAGCTCCAAAAGTTCTCCCTTAATCTTTTCAAGCCTCTCTTCAAGAGCCTTCATTCCCGATCCTCCTCAGAAAGTTATCAATTCTGGTTTCAATAATCTCCAGCACCCTGAGATATTCCTCCTCATCCCCGTTTCTGGGATCTTCAATACTCCATCTCTCAACATTTGGGTGATTGATGAGAATGCACTCACTCTCCCGGCAGACGGCAACAACAACATCAAAATCGTTAAGGCTGATCTCATCAAGACCTGCAGGCTTTCTTATTTCAGGAGAGTATCCCTTCTTCTGAAGAACCGAGATCGCTTTCTCATCAAATTCTCTGCCAGCACACATTCCTGCACTGAATGCCTCATGCCTGCCCATAGCTTTTTTCCTGAACACAGTTTCAGCCATAACACTCCTGCATGTGTTTTCCCTGCAGACAAACAGCACCCTCATCCAACTCTACCCGTTATATACCTTTCCGTAAGCTCATTCTCAGGATACTCAAATATTTTTTCTGTTCTGTCATACTCCACAAGTTCTCCCATCCAGAAAAATGCCGTGTAATCACTTATCCTTGCTGCCTGCTGAATGTTGTGGGTGACAACAACAACCGTGTACTTCTTCTTCAGCTCGATCATGAGCTCTTCAATTTTTGCAGAGGCTATTGGGTCAAGAGCTGAGGTTGGCTCATCAAAAAGAATCACCTCGGGATTTGTCGCTATTGCTCTGGCAATGCAGAGCCTCTGCTGCTGACCACCTGACAACCCCAAAGCTGAATCATTCAGCCTGTCTTTCACCTCATCCCAGAGTGCTGCTCTCTTCAGGCTGTCCTCAACAATCTCGGCAAGCTTTTCCTTATCCTTTATCCCATGAACCTTTGGTCCGTAGGCTACGTTCTCGAATATACTCTTTGGAAAAGGATTTGGGTGTTGAAAAACCATGCCTATTCTTCTCCTCAGTTCAACCGGATCCACATCCCTTTCAAAGATGTTCTTTCCGTCAAAAATGACCTGGCCCTGAATCCTGACACCGTCAACCAGCTCAACAAGCCTGTTGAGTGTTCTGAGAAATGTTGACTTTCCGCATCCACTTGGACCAATTATCGCAGTAACCCTGTTCCTGTAAATCTGAAGGGTGACATCCTTTATGCCTGTCTTTTCACCATACCATACCGAGAGATTTCTGACATCAAACACCGCTTTCATTTCACCACCTCAGTTTCCTTCTGTAGTGATTCCTCAGAACTATCGCAATTGCGTTCATAGACAGCATTATCGCAAGCAGAACGACAATTCCAGCTGGAGCTAAGCCGTGAAGAAACTCCTCCTTTGGCAGATCTGTCCACATGAATATCTGCATCGGTAAGGCAGAGAATGGACTGAATATATCTTTTGGAGCTGTGAATATTGTTGTCGCAGCACCTACCATTATGAGGGGAGCGGTCTCACCTATGGCCCTTGAAAGTGCCAAAATAACTCCTGTCAGAATCCCCGGCATTGAAGAGGGCAGAACAACATTCCTGATTGTCTGCCATTTCGTCGCTCCCAGACCGATCGACGCCTCTCTAAGACTTTTTGGAACAGCCCTTATCGCTTCCTGACTTGCAACAATGACAACAGGCAGAACCAAGAGTGTCAAGGTTAATGAGCCAACAAGAACCGTTCCTGGCTTTAAGTGCAGTGTTGAGACAAAAAGACCAAGTCCGAGAATTCCATATACTATTGACGGGACTGCAGCGAGATTGGAGATGTTTATCTCGATTATCTTGGCTATCCTTCTCTGCCCCGCATATTCCTCAAGAAAGATTGCAGCTCCAACACCTACGGGGACGGTAAAGAGACCAACAAGGGCAATCATCATGATCGAACCAACCAAGGGAGGATATATGCCCGCTCTTTCAGGAAACCTTGAGGGAGGAGATGTGAGAAACTGAATGTCAAGCCAGGATGCCGCCTCGTAAAAAGTAAGAACAAGCAACGCTGAAAGCAGAACAATCCCGAAAACCGTAGCTGTGAATGTGAGCACCAAAAAGATCCTGTCTGAAATACCCTCCACCTTCACCTGTACACCTCCCTGTACCTCATTTTCACAAAGTAGCTGACAGTATTCAAAGCGAGAGTCATTGCAAATAGGGTCAGGCCAATTGCAAAAAGGCTCTTATAAGCTATGCTCTGACCGCTAACATCACTCATACCGATCTCAACCATCGCAGCGGTCATAGTTTCTATGGACTTCATCCAGTCAGCAGGATTCAGGATATTTGCAAGTCTTGGGGTTCTTCCAGCAGCAATCGTCACAGCCATCGTCTCTCCTATGGCCCTCGATATACCCAGAATGAAACTTGCCACAATTCCAGAGAGGGCAGATGGGATCACTATGGACAGTATAACCTTCGGCTTTCTTGCTCCGAGGGCATATCCAGCTTCCCTGAGACTTTTTGGCACTCCTCTGATCGCATCCTCGCTTATGCTTGCAACAATCGGGATGATCATAATTCCGACAACAACTGAGGCGCTTACAGCATTGTAGGCCTGAAGATCCGGGAGAAGTGTTTTCAGATAAGGAGTTATGTATGCGAACGCAAAAAATCCGTAGACAACGGTTGGAATTCCTGCAAGAATCTCAAGCATCGGTTTCAGAATGTTTCTCGTTCTCTCACCCGCGTACTCACTTAGATAGATTGCCGAAAGTATGCCTGCGGGAATTGCAATAACCGCCGCCCCTACAGTAACCATAATTGTTCCCGCAACAAGGGGAAGCACACCGTAGGAGTAGGGCCTGATCGTTGGTGTCCACCTCGTCCCTGTGAAAAACTCGACTAAAGACACATGTGAAAAAAATGTGATGCTTTCAGCAAAAAGAACTATCACAATCCCGAATGTCACGAAAAGAGTCAGAAGAGCACATAGTGCCAGGAACGTGACAGCTATTCTCTCTTTGACTCTCAAAGCTGTTTTCACAGCGATACCTCCAGAAGATTTCTACTCTTCCAGTCCAAGCTCCTTCAGAATCCTATAGAATTTCTGAAGATTCTGTTCCCTGATATCGCTGCTAACTGGCACATAGCCGATTTCTTCCACAATCCCGCTGTCAAGATTTTCAAGATAGAATCTTACAAACTCTCTAACTGCAGGTTTTTTAAGTGATTCCTTGCTCACATAGACGTAAAGGGGTCTTGACAGCGGATATTCTCCACTCTGTCCAGTTTCAATCGATGGCTCAACACACATCCCGGTTTCCGGATTTCTGATCTCCAGAGCTTTCACTTTATCTCTGTTTTCAAGATAGTACGCAAGTCCAAGATACCCCATCGCATACCTGTCTCTCGCCACAGCCGCGATTATTGTGTTGTCCTCCTCGGTTCCATGATAATCCTGCCTGTGAGCTCCGGACTCTCCAATAACGTGCTCTGTGAAGAAATCAAATGTTCCGGACGATGATGTTGGCCCATAAAGTCTCATCTCCTCGTCTGGCCAGTCAGGATTTACATCGTTCCATTTTGTGACCTTTTCTGTTGCCTCAGGACCCCATATCCTCTCGAGCTCCTCAAAGCTCAGGCAGTCAACCCAGCTGTTGTCAGGGTTGACTATGACTGTGAGAGCATCATATCCAACAATAAACTCCACAGGCTCAATACCGTTTTCTCTGGCTGAGTTCAGCTCTTCTTCTTTTATCTGCCTGCTTGCGTCGTTTATATCAGCATGTCCCGGAATGAAGAAGTTTCTGAATCCACCTCCAGTTCCCGTTGACTGAACAGAGACAACAACATCTGGATGCAATCTGTTGAATTCCTCACCCATCGCTGAAGTTATGGGATACACTGTAGAGCTTCCGGCAATCTTTACCTCTCCAGACAGCTTTTTTTCAGGAACATTCTCTCCCTGCTGAGTGCATCCTGCAACTGCAAAAACTATGAACAGTAGAAAGAGCATACGCAGCTTTTTCAGTCCCATAGCCTCACATCTGATCATCGGTATATATCTGTTCTCCATTTATTCTAAATTTGATACTGATCAGTATATATTATACTGACAGAAAATAGATGGAAAGTTAAATTTATCTACAGATACTGCAAAATACGTACCCGTGAAGAGGGTTGCCAGAAAAGTATTTGTGAGCGGATCAAGCTACATAATCTCCCTTCCAAAAGAGTGGGTCATCGAAAATTCAATTGAACCCGGAGATACCGTTTTTGTCAATATTGGCAAGAGAGTTCTGATAGTATCTCCCGAAACAGAGATTTCTGAAAGAAAAGAGGCCTTGATAGAGGGGGAGAGAAACCCATCAATGCTTTCGAGAAAAATAATATCATACTATCTTGCCGGATACACGAGAATAATGGTGAAAACAGAAGGACAGGGGAGAAGCGGGATAGTATCGGCACTGAAGTCCCTCATCGGAGCAGAAATCCTCGAGGATTCCGGAGAGAGCGTCTGGATCGAAATTTTTGTGGATGAGAAGCGATTTAAAATTTCTGAATTACTGGAAAAGATGGCAAACACCGTATATTCAATGATGGATGACTTTCAGAGGTGCATTACAGAATTTGATCGGGAAAGGCTTGAGATACTTATTCAGAGAGAGCAGGAAGTTGACAGGCTCTACTTTCTGATCCTGAGATTGCTGAAATCGGCGATAAGATTCTCGGATATTGCAGACTCCATGGGAACATACCCAAAAGAGATCTTAGGAATGAGAATTGTTCTTAAAAATGTTGAGAGAGTTGCAGACCACCTCTACGTGATGGCAGATAACCTGAATGAGTATGGTAGAGAGATACCTGAACTTTCTGGGTTTTCAGAAAAGTCATTTAGGGCTTTCAGAGTCGCCATGAACTCGTTTTTCAAAATAGATCAGGATCTATCGAGAGAGGTTTTCGAAATGATAGAGTCCCTTGAACTACCAGGAATGGTGGATGTTAAAGACACGGAGGACATGCTGAGGATAAGAAGAATAGAGGATGGGCTTGAGAGGATACTGGGGTACAGCGAGGATATTGCCGAAATAACCATGAACCTCTCGGTTTAACTCATATTATAATCTGTAATTGACAGCAACCCTTATATTACCATTTATTTGCCTGAGCTCATGAGAAACATCATCGTTGAAAGGCTGATTCACACTCCTGTTGAAGAGCAGAAAGTTGAAATTGTTGAAAGAAAGGGTATAGGTCATCCTGACTCAATTGCCGATGGTATAGCTGAGGCGATGAGCAGAGCTCTTAGCAGAGAATACATTAAAAGATGCGGAGCAGTACTTCACCATAACACAGATGAGACCCAGATTGTGGCCGGAAGAGCAAAGACTGCTTTTGGTGGAGGAGAGGTGATCCAGCCTGTATACATCCTTCTCGTTGGCAGAGCAACAAAGCACTTTGATGAAATTGATATTCCAGCTGACAGAATTGCACTCAGGGCAGCAAAAAACTATGTAAGAGATGCGATGAGATACCTTGATCCCGAAGCCGATATTGTTTTTGACGTGAAGCTCGGAGAAGGATCAACAGATCTCAAGGATGTTTTTCAGAGGAGGCAGGGGAAAGCTCCACTGGCAAATGACACGAGCTTCGGGATAGGATTTGCACCACTGAGTGAAACGGAGAATCTCGTGCTTAACATAGAGAAGAGAATCTACAGAGAGTTCAGAAAAAAGGAAAAGGCAATAGGAGAGGATGTAAAGGTCATGGGATTGAGGGAAAAGGATAGGATAAGAATAACGGTTGCATGTGCGTTTGTTGACAGGTATGTTGCAAACGTGAAAGAATATCAGACAATCAAGGAAGACCTGAACTCCTTCATAAGGGAAATAGCCGGTGATTATACTGAAAGGGAACTCATCATTTCAGTAAACACCGCAGACAACATTGAAAACGAGGTTGTGTATCTAACAGTAACGGGTACATCTGCGGAGAATGGCGATGACGGGAGTGTTGGGAGAGGTAACAGGTGCAATGGTCTCATCACTCCCGGAAGACCCATGTCAATGGAGGCCACAAGCGGTAAAAATCCCATAAACCATGTTGGGAAAATCTACAACCTTCTTGCAAATCAGATTGCCCACGACTGCCACTCTGCAATTGAGGGCATAAAGGAGGTTTATGTGAGAATCCTCTCTCAGATTGGAAAACCCATTGACGAGCCCAAGGCCCTGAGCATTCAGATAGTGCCTGAAAGGGGATTTGAAGTTGAAAAAATGGAACTGAAAGCAAAAACAATAGCAGAGGAGTGGCTGAACGACATAACAAAAATAACAGACATGGTGATAAATGGTGAGATCACAACTTTCTGAGTGCTGGAAGACTTTTTAAAATTCTGACCCAATTTTTTCTGTGCTCTGTGTGAAGTGCAAGGGAAGGCTCTACTGCGGAAAGAGCTCATGCCCCATCCTTGACTCGTTCTACTCCAGAAGCTACCAGATAAGGGAGATGGACGAAAGGCCAACCCCTCCGTCGGTTTTTGTTGGAAGAACGGGCTACCCAAAAATATATGCGGGACCGATGCTTGTGCTTGGAGATCAGAATCCGGAGATTTATGAGAATCCGTCTGCATTTTCCAGCAGTGTTGAAGAGGTTCTTTCCCTCAGAATGGGTCTGGCAAGAACCTACAGGATCTTCACGGTTGAGTCTGCCAAAAATCCTGATAGAAATCTTTCAGCACTTCAGGAAATTGCATCAAGCATAAGATTTGTTGATGTTGAGGGAGAATATGACAGAATAATTCGAAAGCCATCCTTGGATGACATAACTATGCCCTCGGGGATTTCGGCCGTCTTCAGAAAGGTAAGGATTGTTTCGAACCCGAAAATCCCCCAGAAGGTTGAGAAGGTGAGTGAAGATGAAATCAGGGCAGTTGACGGAGTTATGAATCTCTACATCTCAGGTTTCTCCACCTCTTACATTCAGAGGGTTTTTTCGGTTGGCATGCTTGGAATGGAGCGAAAACTGGTTCCAACGAGATGGAGCATAACGGCAGTGCACGACATTATAGCCGAAACTCTCAAGAAGGAAATCGTTAATTTTGATTCCATTAATGAGGTTCTTCTTTTCAGCTACCAGCACTACGGAAACCACTTTGAGGTGATACTCTATCCATCCTCGTACTCATTTCAGCTTGTGGAGATATGGATTGAGAAGAGCCTGTGGAGCCCTGAAAGGACATGGATCGGGAGCGATAGAGAAACTGCAGGTAGGAAGAAGGAGTATTCAGATCTTTCCGGAGGGTATTATGCTGCAAGGCTGCCAGTTGTGGAGCATCTGCACAGAATGAGGAGACAGGCTGGAGTGATAGTTCTGAGAGAGATCCTTCCGGAATACACCGCCCCACTTGGAGTCTGGGTTGTTGAGGAGGGTGTGAGAAAAGCCATGAACTCAAAACCGGAGAGATTTCATAGCCTTGATGATGCCCTTAACACTGCAGAAAGGAGAATAAAAACGAGAAGGGACAGATGGGAGAAACACATCCAACTCTACCAGCAGATGAGTCTCAAACAGTTTTTATAGTTGAGGAATATTTTCAGGATCTATTCCGTCATAGCTCCTTGCTCCCACCCTTTCTATCAGCTTTCCAGCCACAAAGTTTCCTGTTCTGGCACAATCCACAATCTCCTTTTTTTTCTGCCAGGCGTAAAGGAATCCTGCATTAAATGCATCTCCCGCGCCTGTTGTATCAACCGGACTTGCTGAAAATGCCTTTACATGGTGTTCATTTTTTCCATCAGTCACATAGCACCCTTCTTTTCCCAGCTTCACTGCCACAATCTCAACTCCCATGTTTATGGCTTCGATGCAGGCTTCTCTGTAATCCATTCCAAAGAGAAGCTCCAGCTCTCTCCTGTTTGGCAAAAGCAGAGTTGTGTTCTTCAAGATTGGCTTGAGTTCTTCAAGTCCTCTCTCAACATAGGGCAGTCCGGGATCAAAACTAACACCACTGGCAATTCTCGACACCTCAATCTGGGATCTGAAGGAGTCGAGCCCGTTCTTGCATATGAATGATGTCATGTGAACGATTTCCGCCCTCTCAACCACATCCTTGCTGACCTCGTCAAAAGAGATTGTATCATTGACTCCGGGATCAACAAGTATTGCCCTGTTACCCTCCCCATCAACAAAAATCATTGCAACACCACTTCTCCCTTCAGCTGAAACTATTCCCGAGGTATCAACCCTTCTTCTCAGAAAATCCTTCAGAAGGAGCTTTCCCTCCTCATCACTCCCGATTTTACCTATGAAGGACGTTTCCACTCCAAAATCTGCAAGTCCTGCAATTGTATTTGCTGCACTCCCTCCAGGGTGGAGTTCGAGATCGATCACATATCCCTCTTCATCCTTTCCCGGAATTTTGTCAACGATGTATATCTTGTCAAGATTCAGAGCTCCAAAACCGGCAATCATCCCAGCTCACCTGCCTTACCCCTAAGCCTTCTTCTCATTCTTATAGATTTTTGAATCACATCATCATCAATCTCAAAATGAATTTCATAATCCACTCCCCCAAGAAGCTCATGTCCGCATTCCATGATCTCTCTTACCCCATCCATCCCTCCTTCAAGAAATTCCAGAGTGACAACAGCCTCAGCAATCGCAGAGCTGCTTATGACAGCCAGATTGGCATGCTTCAGTGCATACTCATTTCCGTTAAATGCCACTGCAAGTCCTCCGGTCTCCCTCGCGTAGTCAAGCATTTCAATGTCCGATATGCTGTCTCCAATTGCAACAACCATTTTTTCCCCGTATCTTTCTGCAATTTCTCTTTTCTTCCTGCTACCAACCACCTTCACATCACTCATCACGCTCCAGAATGGAGAGTCTCTTATCTCATCCCAGAACAGGCGGTTCAGGTAGGCAACTGATCTCTCATCTGGACAATCCACATCTATGTCATTCAGGCACGCAATCTCGTCAACCTTCTCAAGAAGCCATTTCTTCCATTTATCGGCAATCCGATACTTCTCCGGGTTGAATGATGTGCCGTAAATGTCACCCCTAACCCCTATCATCTCTGACGTGATCCTGAGATACTCCGAGTAGCTGGTGGATATCACAACAGCATCGTATCTGCTCTGGAGGAGCTTCATCGCCTCTTCCGCGTCTTCGACAAATCTTGCCGTCTGGTACGATATTTTTCTGATTTCCTCAAGAGTTAATCCGCCTGCAACAAGAAATGGTGCCAGAAGCCTGAGTGTATCTCCAGCCTGATATCCGGGCCTCCTTTCCACATAAGCCAGATAATCGTCATACTGGCTCAGCCTCTCAAAAAACTCAGGATTGTTGAATACTGCCGCTGCCAGTTCGTATGCAATGTCGGTCAAGATCCAGGGGCCCTCCCAGTCAGTGAAGAAATGCATAACTCAGGTTGACGTTGTTTTTAAATGACTTTTCCTGTTCAGTCTCTGAATCAACAGATAACTCAATACCTATTCATAACAACAGCCCACCTGACCACAAAACTCCCAAGACTCAGATGCACAGGTAAGCGATACATCCATCACTCCAGAGAATACTCAGGCAGAAACACCAGGTGTGTGCTTTTTCGATCCACCTAAACCTCAATCAATCCCCGAGTTCACCACAGGAGGCATAGCACTGACATCTGCCACGAAAATAGCTATTGTTGCATTCAGAAGAGGCAAGAAGTAAAGTTTCCACTTTTTTGCCATAATGTTCCGATAAACCCGGTTACCGTCACCGCTTCATTGCTGAACTCTGATTGCTTGGATGATCGATCCACCAGCATTTTCACCTCAATTATGTGTTCCGGATGATCACTTTCATTCTCTGATCATTCTGAGCATTTCCTCAAAAATCTTCCTCATCTCCCCCCTGCTCTTTTCCATAAGCCTTTCAATTATGAGTTCAGGGGTGCTCTTTCCAATTTTTCCGAAAACAGGCTGCCTGTCAACTATGAGATTGAGGTTTTCATCAAGCCCCTGCGCCTCAATTCCATCAATCCTCAGAAAATCGAACTCCCTGAATTCATCCCCGAGATGACTCACGGCTATGACGTGGTGACCTTTTGAATCTGCTATTCTGAAAAGAGAGGCGAGAATCTTTGCTCCGGCTCCGGGCTCTGTTACCGATTCAAATTCATCTATGAGGATCAGCTTTCTGCCATCACCGGATACAGCTTTTGCAATGCTCGTGATTGCTCTCTCGAATGCTCCTGACCCGTAAGAAGACTGCTTTCTCCTGAAATAGAAAATCTCATCGTAAATCGCCACTCTGGCAATTTCCGCATTCACAGGAAATCCCATCTGAGCGAGAATAGCAATCTGACACACAAGCTCAAGCAGGCTTGTTTTTCCACCGCTGTTTGCTCCGGTGAGAACTGCAACATTCTCCTCACGCCCGAAGAGCTGTGATCTGCCAATGCAGTAGCTGACGGGAATGGCGTCGGGGATGAGGAGATTTTTCCCTGCTGTGAATTCAGTACCATCTGAAAATTCCGGAAAGGAAAAACACTCATCACCAATAACCCTGTAGAGAGACAGCTTTCTGTAAAAGGATATTCTGGAGTTTACTTCACCAATGTCAATTCTCCTGGCAAGTCTTAAGCATTTAAGATAGAACTCTGTGGAAAAGGATTCCCTGACGTTTTCAATGGACTTTTTCAGTGCATCCCTGTCCAGTCTCACGGGATATGTTCTTGTGAAAACCGGCTCGTTTATTCCGAACCTCTCCAGCTCCCTCTCGTATTTCTCAACAACCGAACTCACATGCTCCCTGATCTCATCTACCACCTCACCCAGTTCTATAAGTCTGAGGAGCTCATCTGCAGTTATTGTGAGCTTTATATCTGAGAGCCTTCTTTCAATTTCCGAGTTTATTTCGGCTTCAATCTCATGGGCTCTCTCCTCAATCCTGCCTATTTCCTCCATCCTTCTGTAATGCTTTTCCAGAGCCGAAAGCTCTTCAAGGATTTTCATGTATTCATAATTTCCGAAAGTATCCCTTTCAAGCTCTGCAAGAGCTCTGAATGATTCAATATTTTCAAAAAGAGCTGAAACCACGGTTTCAGGGGCAAATGCTTCATAAGATATCTCATTCACAAAATCATTCAGAATGATTGCATATCCGAGATCAAACCCATCCCTGACAACATCGCAGATACCAACTTTAAGGGCTCTCTCATACTCCTCGCTGTTTCTCGCAACAAACACCCTGTCAGGGAGATATCTTCTCTTCACCCTCACAGTTACAAGCCTCTTCACCTTTTCAAAATCAACCCTTTTTGAGATCTCGATGAGTTCTCTCACTTTCCTCTGTCTTTCAAGAATTGTACCGATGCTGTTTGATGGTCTGTATTTTTCAATCTCCTCCTTGACCTCATCAAAGGGACATTTTGATTTGAAATAGTCCCTCACCCTTGAGTAAAGCTTCCCTGCATCACCGCTGAGTTTCAGCATCACTACTTCAGAGTATCATGTACTTTTCAAGTTTTTTGATTGCCTGCTCGGCACTCTCTATTTCAATAACTCTTCTCACCCTGCCGGATAGCATGAAATATAGAGTGTCGCATATCTCAACAACATCCTCTATCCTGTCGTGGGATATAATCGCAATACCAGCTCTCCTCTTTCTCCTTTCAATCTCAGATATCATCCTTTCCACGTTTTCATCACTAAGTGCCTGAAAGGGCTCATCGAGAAGAAGATAGGACGGATCTGAAAGAACTGCTCTTGAGAAAACAACAATCTGTCTTTCCCCACCACTCAGCACTCCTGCCTTTCTGTTTTTTAGGTGTTCAAGCTCGGGAAAGATTCTGACAGCATCCCTGAATCTCCCGGAGATCTCTATGTTCTCCCTTACAGTCAGATTCTCTGCTACCCTCATCTTCTCAGGCGCAAGGACTATTCCAAGCCTGAATCTCCTGTGAGGAGGCATCCCCTCAATAACTTTCCCATCAACGCTCACCTTACCCCTATATTTCACAGTTCCCATTACTGCTCTAAACAGCGTTGACTTCCCACTTCCATTAGGTCCGACGACAAGCACAGCAGTCCCCCTTTCAACACTGAACGTCACTCCCCTGAGCACCTGAAGACCGTTGAATGCTACACCGATGTTCTCAGCCATGAGCATACAGCTTCCCCTCTTTTAACTCCAGAAATCTGTCAGCAACCTCTTCCATAATCCTCATTCTGTGAGAGGTGACCAGCATTGAGACCTGTTTTTCCTTCAGAGCAAGAAGCTTTTCCTTCAGGAACCTTGCATTTTCAACATCAAGGCTTGCAAATGGCTCATCGAGAAGAAGAAGTTCTGCACCGGTCAGATACGCTCTCAGAATCTCAAGTATCTTGAGCTCACCCTGAGAGAGAGAGCTGGAGGATCTTTCAAGAAGATAATCAACATCAAATTCCTCTGCAGTCCTTTCAGCCTGCCTGAAGGCATCATCTGTGTCCATATATCTCATGCAGGATACTGCAAGGTTTTCAAGAAAGCTCATACTCCTGAACGGTCTGGGTATCTGGAATGCATGGGCTATGCCGTTTTCAACGATCTCCCATGGGCTCAGGTTTGTTATTTCCCTGTCCCTGAAAAACACATGCCCTCCATCAGCTCTCTCAAGTCCTGAGATTATTTTAAGAAGTGTTGACTTTCCGCTTCCGTTCGGCCCATAAAGGCAGATGATCTCACCTTTTTTTGCCTCAAAACTCACATCCCTCAGCAGAACAAGGCTATCCAGCCTTTTCATCAAGCCGTTTACCCTTAACATAAACCCACCACCCTATTTTCGGAGAAAGAATCAGGATTGCTGCATAAACAATTCCCATGAGTCCCGGATACATGGAGTTAAGTATCTTCGACAGGTAGACCAGTCCGAAGCTTGAAAGAACAGATGCAAATGGATTTCCTGCACCTATGAGCGAGGCTATGAACGGAAAGACAGAAATCTCAACTGAAAAAATCTCGGGAGATATGTGGCCAAACTCAAGACCATATATGATTCCAGCACTCCAGGCGGTCATTCCTGAAAGAAGTATTGATAGTGCCTTTATCTTTCTCAGATCAATTCCCACTGCCTTCGATGCTGTCTCATCATCTCCCACAGCTCTCATGAAATAACCGGCCCTGGATTCTCCAATAATCCTGTAGATCAAGTAAAAGAGTGTGAGTGTACCCCCAGTCAGGATGTGCAGCTCTTTCTGGGAGATTGTGGGGAAGCTGAAACCCACCTCTCCACCAGTCAGGTATCCGCCTTTCTCAAAAACCAGCTTTGGAGAAGAGACCCATACGAATATCGAAAAAACAAGTGTGAGAAATACAAAGGCGGTTCTGCCTGTCATCTCTGCAAAAATGTAGAATATGACGAAGCTCAGAGCACATCCTGCGATAAATAGCTGAATGGAGACTTCTGATGAAAATGAGTACCCTGCTGAAGCCAGAAACACCGGAAATCCAAAGAGAAATGAGTGTCCCATGCTTATTCTCCCAGCCTTTCTCATGAAGAGCCAGGAAAGAGTCAGGAGAGAGTAAATTGACATCAGAACAAACAGCCAGCTGTAATATGGTGAAAGTGACATGATGACAGCAAGAGAAAGCATAACAGCAGTTTCTGCCACAATCCTCTTCAAATCAGCACCTCCATGAATCTTGCTGCAGCAAATGAGATTGCGAGGAGGGCGAGATAATGCACAGCTCCGACCTGTCTGAGCTGGGCTGTCAGGGCGGAGACGATTATACCTGAAATCAGATATCCGAATCCTGTTGTAGGGCTTATCGCAAGACTCCCTGAGCTGAGAAATCCTGCCAGAACTGCACATGCTGATGCCAGGGATGTCGTTACGGTGAAGATCATTCCCGTGTTTATTCCGTAAAGCTCGGCAAGTTCGTGATCCTCCTCAACGAATTTCATTTTAAGGCCCAGCGGTGATAGGTAGATGCCAAGAACAAAAAGGTACGATACTGCCCCCAGGAGAATCACGTATGTGGAATAATCGAAGTCCACAAAGTAGTAGTACGAGCTTCTGTGGACTATTTCAAGACCCCTTTCAATGAGAATTCCTGCTCCGAGGCTCAGTACCGTTGCCTCAATCACACTCCTGCAGATTTTGGAAATTGCAAGGGAGAGAAGGGTCCCAAAGAGCAGTCCTGAAAGAGCAGCAAAAACCGGATTTGGTGTGAAGTACGCTATGTATCCTCCTGCAGCAAATAGGCCTCCAAGAGAGAGGTTCAGAAATTTACCAATTCTGAAATTTGTTGACACAAGCAAAGCCATCAGGGCAATTGAAAAAAAGGAGACGAGAAAGTTCAGGGCCATGTCACATCAGATGTTCTCAATTCTTCGGGGTAAAGAATCTCTATTCTGCCATCAAGGTACTCAGCAATAACTCCCTTAAGCCTGTCATTTCCCCAGAGAGCCTGATGGTTCGAGCTGAACCTGTATATTCCAGCTGCTCCCTTGAATTCACCGGTCTCAAGATTTCTGATTGTTGACTCACTGTCCCCCTTCCAGGCCTGAGCTGCAATCAGAACCGCATCGTAGGTCAGGATTCCGGCATAGTTGTTTGCCTCTTCTCCATACCTTTCCCTGTAATCATTGAAGTATGCTTTTGTCAGATCAGTTTTCTCAGCATTTTCAAGCCCAGCACTCTGAAATGCTATGTAGTCAATCTTAACAGCCTTCAGTGTTTTTGGAAGCCCAAGAACACCACCAACTGAGTAAATCAACCCCTCTCCACCTGCCTGTCTGTATGCCTTGACAAACTGAACAGCAGTGGCTCCCGGATCCCCGAGAATTACAACAGTTCTTTTATCTGTCTCCCCTGCAACCTGCTCTGCCTTGACAGCATAGTCATTTGGACTTGCCCTTGTGCTTAAATAGTAAATCTCTCCAACCTTTTCAGCATTTGTTTTCTCCTCAAACGCCTTCAGCATCCCCTGATTGAAGGTTTTCAGCGGATCGTATCCAACGAAGTAGAACTTTTCCGCTCTGGAGATTTCAAGAAACTCTCCTGCAAGAACACCCCAGTAGGTTGTGTTGTATGCGTTTCTGAAAACATATCTGTTGCCATCCTTTACAGCCCTTTCGAGCTGTGAGGTTGATGCTACACTCACAATGTATATTTTACCGGTCTCCTTTGCAGCCTCAGCACACACGACAGCCTGATCGCTTGAATAAGCCCCAACAATCACGTCAGCACTCTTGGCAAGTTCCATGAAAGCTGACTTGGCCTGCTCAGGTGTTGAACCTCCGTCAGCCACAACCACCCTTACCTGGTATTCAGAGAGGCCATACTTCTTTATGTGTTCCTCAGCCAGATATGCTGCATTTTTCATCGCCTTGCCGGCGGGTGAGAATATGCCGGTTTCCGGAACGATAACGCCCACTGTTAGAGTTCTTTTTTCAGCCTCCTGAGAACATCCAGTTATTGCAACTGAAACAGCAATCAGCAGGAGTATCGGAATAATTTTTTTCATCATGCTTTCACCCGTTATTCAATTCTGGAATAAATGTTTATAAGGATTATGAGAATTTCTCATCCATGATAAAATTCGGAATACAGCTTCCCCACGAGCCACTGGAATTGATAATCAGGGCTGCAGCCTTTGCAGATCAATCAAACATAGATTCTGTTTTCACACCCGATCACATAGTTGGCATCGGGATAAGAAACTTCTCGTGCTATGAGGCATTCACTCTTCTTGGAAAACTTGCTTCTATAACGAGAAGAGTTCAGCTCGGCACATGTGTGAGTGATGTTCTGAGGAGACATCCGGCCACGCTCCTTCAGTCTGCAGTAACCCTGCACGAGATTTCAAACGACAGGGCTGTACTTGGAGTTGGTGCAGGAGAGGGCATGAACACACTGCCATACGGAATTGAGATGAAGCAGGCAGTTTCAAAGCTTGAGGAGGCACTCAGGCTCATGAGACTTCTCATGGAAAGTGAAAGGGTTACATTCTCCGGAAAATACTTCAGAGCTGAGAATGCGTTCATCTCTCCAAGGAAGATTGTGCCGCTCTGGATTGCCGGAAACTCACCCAGAACGATCAGACTTGCAGCCCAGTATGGAGATGGGTGGATCCCAACTGCAACAATAGGTGTGGCTGGTTACAGGGAGAATCTGAGAGAAATCAAAAGAATTGCAGGAAAAAACATTATTCCAGCTCTCTTTGCATACGCAGTTATCGCAGAAAAGAGTGAGGATGCTGAGAAAAGAATTGAGCTCCCCGGGAAATTTATTGCACTTCTCTCTCCAAGGAGAGATGAGTTTCTCAGAGATATTGGACTGGAGGTTGACTTTCCGGACATTCTTGGATTTGAATTCAACGAGATGAATGTCAGAAAGGTTCTGAGTGCTGCCGAAAAGGTGCCTTTTGAAGCCGTCCAGGACAGGTACATTTACGGTTCTCCGGATGATGTGATTGAGAGGCTTGAAAAATTCATCAGTGCCGGGGTTCGGCATTTCGTAATTGCTCCACTTGTTCAGGAAAGGTACTACATGGAGAACATCAGACTGCTCTCAGAGAGGGTGATACCCTTCCTGAAAGAACGTGAGTGAGGATACCGAGAATTTTTTTATAATGAGTGATGAAAGTAAAGCCATGGAAATTGAGAGGCTCAGACACCTCTTAGATCACTGGATCGAGCACAACGACGAGCACGTGAAAAAGTACAGGGAGTGGGCGGAGAAGATCCGGAGTGAGAGGGAAGACATAGCGGAGCTTATCGAGGAGAGCATATCTCACTTCGAAAGAGGTGGTGAGATTTTGAAAAAAGCAGTGGAGAGGTTGTGATGTCGGAGGCGCTGAGGGTCAGGGTTGCGGGTATAGAAATGCGGAACCCGCTGATGCTGGCGAGCGGGATCATGGGCAGTTTCTCTTCCTCACTGAACAGGCTTTCCGAGCATGCCGGAGCCGTGGTGACCAAGAGCGTTGGACTTGCACCGGTTGAGGGTTACAGGAATCCGGCCGTCATCAACTATTCTCATGGCCTGATAAATGCTGTGGGACTTGCATCTCCAGGAGCAGAGGCATTTTCCGAGGAATTGAGGGGATACGCCTTCTACTCTCCCCTCATCGTGAGCCTGTTTGCATCCACTCCCGAGGAGTTTGCCGATCTCACAACCCACTTCGAGTTCGCAGACGGATTCGAGCTGAATCTGAGCTGCCCGCACGCGAAAAACGTTGGACTTTCTGTTGGGAGCGATCCGGAGCTTGTGAAGGAGGTTGTGAGGGTCACCAAGAGAGCGACAGACAAACCGGTGTTTGCAAAGATCTCTCCCAACGTCAGGGATATAGTGGAGATCGGAAAAGCAGCTGAGGATGGTGGTGCGGACGGGGTTGTTGCGATAAACACGCTTAAAGGCATGAAGATCGACATCTTTGCAAAAAGACCGATACTGAGCAATATCAGCGGAGGTGTGAGCGGGGAGGGGATAAAACCTGTTGCAGTTAAGTGTGTCTGGGATCTGTACGAGGAACTCAGCATCCCGATCATAGGCTCGGGAGGTGTGACAAGCTGGAAGGATGTGATCGAGTTCATGCTTGCTGGTGCCATGGCAGTACAGCTGGGTTCAGCACTGTTTTACTCGAACAGAATATTCTACAGCCTCAAGGAAAGCCTAATAGCCTACACGAGGATGACCGGTGAGAGGCTCGAGGACATTGTAGGAATGGCCCACAGAACCTGACGTTCTGACCAATGGCTGGGATCAGGGTATCCTTTTCCAGTGTAGGGTGTCACCAAACTCTGCATGGACATCTCCCCTGTCGTGCAGATAGCTGAGATAGGCCTTCAGGGTGGCAAGCATCAGGCTGTAGTCAGTGAAGTTTGTTAACTTTATCCCGAACTCCGAGCAAAGTTTTCTCATCACCTCATCTGTGGTGCCGCTCACAGAGAGCAGAAACTCCTCCACCCGCTCCATTACGTTCAGGTTCACCTCAACGAGGTGGGAGATGTTGTCTGTCGGTTCAGCGTGAGAGGGAACATACAGCTCATAGTCACTCCTCTCCAAGAACTTGAGAGTCTCCTTCTGCTTACCCACATCCATGAATAGAGGAATCCTGTACTTCTCTATGATCCTTTCCGAGAACACCGAGTCCGCACAGAATAGAATTCCATCTACCTCCACACCGATCTGTCCCGGGGAGTGGCCGGGGAGCGACACCGCACATTTAGCAATTCTGGGTTACGATCCCTTCAGGTACTACACAGGCAGAGGTCCGATAGAGTCATGCGGAGCAGGGATAGAGGTGAAACCAGGTGATATAGCCTTCAGAGTTAACTTTGGAACTGTTAAAGGCAAAGGCAGTGTTTTTGATAAGGTTGTTGTTGACAGAAGGGCCGGAAGAATACAGGACAAGCAGGTTTTGGTCGAGGCCGTGAACAGAGAGGTCAGAATAGATGGAGTCGAGTTTATTCTGGGTAACGCAAGCGGTCACAGAGCTGCACTTGTTTTCAGGGGAGAAAACCTCTCCGACAGGATAACCGACAGTGATCCGAAGAAGGTTGGAGAGAAGGTAAAGAGAGTAAAGGCCCTGGACGGCGAAGCCGAATTCATAGAAAGGAGCCACGAGGTTCTGGACAGCCATCCGTTCAACGAGGAAAGAGCGAAAAACGGAATGCCGAAGGCCAATGTCCTGCTGCTGAGAGGAGTTGGTAAAGCCGTACATGTTCCGAGCTTCGAGGAGAAATACGGAATGAAAATGGCAGTTATCGCGGGCACAACGCTGATAAAGGGGATAGGCAGACTTCTGAAAGCAGATGTCATAGAGAACGAGAGATTTACAGGCAGCAGAGACACGGATCTCGAACTGAAGGTTAAAACGGCCGTTGAGAGCTTGGAAACCCACGACTTTGTTTTGCTCCACATAAAAGCTCCCGACGAGTTCGGCCACGATGGGGATTTCGAGGGAAAAAAGGAGTTCATAGAGAAAATAGACTCGGCAATAAAGCCACTGACAGAGCTGGACTTCTCGAAGGTCTGTCTTGTCGTTCTTGCAGACCACACCACGCCGGTTTCAGTCAAAGACCACACCGCAGATCCTGTTCCTCTGACGATAGTGTGTGAGGGCGTTAGAAGTGATGAAGTCGAGAAGTTCAGCGAGTTTCATGCATACAGGGGAGGTCTGTGCAGAATTAGGGGCATGGACCTGATGAACATAGTACTCGATTTGACAGGTAAAGCTAAAAAGTATGGAGCGTAGCTGAGGATGATGCCTGAAAGTCTCGTCATACCAGAAGGCACGAAGTTCGACGAAACGATGATAGTCCATGATGGCGATGTGATTATCGGAAACAATTCCACCATAGGGTTTGGGATCAGGGCAAAGAAGATCATCATAGGCGATAGGGTCACAATCGAAGGAGACGTAATCGGCCAGGAAGTGAGGATCGATTCATGGGTCAAAATAAAGGGAAATGTCACCTGCTTTGGGGACACATACATTGGAGAGTTCACGTCAATCAGCGGAAAGCTTACAGTTCACGGAGATCTTGAAATCGGAAGAAATGTGAAAATCGAAAAGGGATTTGAGGCAACAGGTCTCATAACCATCCAGAATCCACTTCCCGTGATAATGTTCCTCTTCATCTACATAATGGAGCTCCTCAGACTGGGAAAGCTCGATGAAATTGAGGAGCTGTTCAGCGAGGAGTTTGAAAACCCGCTTGTCATCCCTGATGACTCGAGAGTGTCCATCGAGAGAATTCAAACTTCCAAAAATGCAATCTTCAAGAGCAGCAGGGTTCTTGGTAACGTGAAGGCAAGAGATGTGCTTGTGGAGGAGACAGAACTTTATGGAAGCGTCAGAGGCAGAGATGTGGTTATAAACTCGAGCAGAATACACGGCGCAATTGAGGGCAGAAAGGTGTACATAGTAAACGGAAGCAGCGTTTTCGGGAGCATTAATGCTGAAGAGGTGCACATGGAAAACGGTTGTGTGGTTGAGGGCAGCATAGTGGGCAGAAAGGGGGTCTGGATCAGAGACAGGGTCGAGTTAGAGCTTGAAGGTGAGCAGGAAGATGATGGAGTGGGAGAAGAAGAGATTCAGAAAGATGTTTCCGAACATATACAGGGAGATTGAAGGAGACATTCTGCCTTCGGTTCTCGATCACCTGGAAAGATGCAGGAGTCTCGAGGAGGCGCATGAGGTAATAGACTACTTCCTGAAAAAAGGTGAAATTACCGAGGAGCATGCAGAATTTCTGAAAAAGAGCAAAATCGTCCTTGAAAGTGTTATTGGATCGAGAGAACATGGAGAATATACCAAGAGGGGATTGAGATGATCGAGATCGGGCTGGCAGGAAAACCGAATGCGGGAAAGTCAACATTCTTCAAATCAGCCACGTTAGCTGATGCAGAGATAGCAAACTACCCGTTCACGACAATTGAGCCGAATGTCGGAGTTGCCCACGTGAGAGTCGAGTGTGTTTGCAGGGAACTTGGCGTTTATCCGTGCGGAAACTGTGTTGACGGAGTGAGGTTCATTCCGGTAAAGCTGATTGACATAGCCGGATTGGTTCCAGACGCTCACAAGGGAAGGGGCCTCGGAAATGAGTTTCTTGACGATTTAAGGCAGGCAGATGCGATAATCCATGTTGTAGATGCGTCGGGCTCGACAGATGAGGAGGGCAATGAGATAGGTGCCGGACAGCGAGATCCGCTTGAAGATGTGAGGTTCCTTGAAAACGAGTTGATAATGTGGCTTTTCGGCATTCTGAAGAAGAACTGGGACAAGATCGTCAGAAGGATACAGATGGAGAAGAGAGATCCTGCAAGATACATTGCAGAGCAGCTTGCAGGCCTTGGATTTGATGAAATAATGGTGAAGGAGTCTCTGAGAGATGTGGGAAAGCTGTACAGCGAGTTCGACGATGACACTCTGAAGGAGTTTGCAGGTGTCCTCATGGACAGGAGGTTCAGAATTCTGATAGCCGGAAACAAAGCCGACAAAGCACCTGAGGAGAACCTGAAAAAGCTTAAAGAGACTGGAGCAGTGACATGCTCGGCCATTTTCGAGCTCACCCTGAGGACTGCAAGTAAGAACGGATTTATAAAGTACCTCCCGGGAGATGTGGATTTCGAGATAGTCAAGGAGCTGAACGATAAGCAGAGAAAGGCCCTTGAAATGATAAGGGAGTTCATGAAGAAGAATGGAGGCACAGGTGTCCAGACGGCAATAAACAGGGTGGTTTTCGAGAAACTGGGCTACATCGTCGTATATCCTGTCGAGGATGAGAACAAGTTCACCGACAGCAAAGGGAATGTTTTGCCGGATGCCATGCTCGTTAAAAAGGGCACCACAGCAAGAGAGCTGGCATACAGAATCCACACAGACATTGGCAGGAACTACATCTACGCCATTGACGCGAGAAGGAGGATAAGAATCTCGGAGGACTATGAGCTCAAGAACAACGACGTGATAAAGATTGTATCAAATGTTTAAAACATAATCAAAACTTTCTTTCCCTGCAGTCTCAAAAAATTTCATAGTACTAAATTTAACTTTTGTGAGAAAAAATTCATCCGTTCAAAGATGTTTTGATTACAGCTGGAAGTGGTTGATTGAGAAGTGAGAACACTTTTGACGTTAAGAGGATTACAGCGCGTACAAAACCTAAACTCAGAGTGAGATAGGTTAAGACTATTCAAAAGTTCATAGCCCATTTTTCACGCCAATCTACTATACAGAATTGCTCAACACCCATGCTCTATTGTGGCAAATAACTCCATTTCGAAATCATTTTAAATCAAATACATTTGATTAATAATCAATGAGATCGAACTTGATAATGATTGTAGTGGTTCTTTGTGTACTCGCCCTAATGGGTTGCTCCCAGCAGGAAGAGCCAAGATCGGTTCAGACAGTTGTCAAGTATGCTAAGAACTTCCAGCTTGAATACCACGACGACTACAAGATCCTCAGAGTAAAACAAGGTGACGAATGGATTACTTACATACTATATCACCATAAAAAGCCAGATATTGATGGGATTCCAGTGAAAATACCTGTAAAACGAATTGTGATAATGTCTTCAACACACCTGGCACAACTTGAAGCAATAAATGCAACAGATAGTGTTGTAGGATTCATGTGGGGTGAGAAGTACAACCTGTACTTCGACGATGTGAAAAAGGCAATAGAAGAAGGTAAAATCGCAGATGTAGGTTCACCAAGTGCGCCAGATTACGAGAGAATTCTTGCACTTAAACCAGACCTCGTAGTGATCTACATAACGCCATATAACGAGGAAGTAAAGAAAAAGCTTGATGAATTGAGAATCCCGTATGTCGTGAACAGCGAATGGCTCGAGAATGATCCACTTGGACGTGCAGAGTGGGTTAAATTCTTTGCAGCACTGACAGACAGGGAAGAACAGGCTCAGAAATACTTTAATAGGGTTGAAAAGAACGTGCTGGATGTAGCCGAGAAAGTGAGTAAGTCAGAAAGCCCGAAATTACTATGGTGCACGATATATAAAGGCAAAGTGTATGTGCCTAAAGGTAACAGCTATGTTGCGAAAATGGCCGAGTATGCAAATGCCAATTATGTGTTCCAAGATGTTGACGGTACGGGGAGTGCTACCGTAACCCTCGAGGATCTTCTGCTCAGAGGAGGCAACGCCGACGTGATGGTGTATTCGTCTTACAGGGTTAAGAGTATAGATGACCTTCTTAGAATTGACAGTAGACTTTCGGAGATAAAGGCAGTAAGGAATGGAAATGTTTACAGAATTTCGGAAGACTACTGGCAACTCGGATTGCTATATACGGATGTTGTTGTAAAAGATCTTGCTGCCATCACACATCCAGACAAGTTTCCAGGATATGAACCGAGGTTCTTCGTGAAGCTTGAGTGACAAGTTATGAAGATTTTTATAATTTTAATAATTTTATTTTTTCTATCTCTATTTGTCGTTTCTACCGGAATTATGGTGGGTTCGGTTGACGCCACTGTAGGCGACCTTCTCGAGTCTTTAAGCGGAAAAGACAATATAAAAGGCTACATAATCCTTAATGTAAGAGCACCAAGAACTTTCGGAGCATATCTCGGTGGATCAGCTCTCGCTCTTAGTGGATTAATGCTTCAGACGTATTTCAGAAATCCACTTGCGGGTCCATATGTGCTCGGCATATCTTCGGCAGCATCCCTTGGTGTTGCGCTCTATGTTCTGGCTGGTGTGGGGTGGGATTATTATGGACTTGTGGGTTCAGCGATGGCTGGCTCAGTAGTTGCAATACTGATGGTTCTGCTGCTGGCCAGTAGGGTTAAGAGCGCTGTCACATTGCTGATTGCAGGACTGATGCTCGGTTATGTTTTCGGCGCGATCGAACGAATTCTCATAACGTTTGCTGAAAGCAGACAAGTGCATGAATTTGTTATGTGGACCTTTGGCAGCTTTTCAGGAATAACGTGGGAAGATCTAGAGATACTCACGATAACGGTTTTACTATCTGCAATCCTGTCTATAATCCTCGCCAAACCACTCAATGCAATGCTCCTCGGGGAGGAATATGCGAGGAGCATGGGCGTAAATATCAGAGTGGTAAGAATTGCTGTAGTTACGCTATCTAGCTTTCTTGCTGCACTGATCACAGCTTTCGCAGGTATTGTGGCATTTATCGGACTTGCTGTACCCCACATCGCACGCATGCTTTTCAGAACTTCAGACCACAGAATACTGATTCCAGCAGTTGCTGTGTGTGGAGCTCTGATAACAGTGACCTGCGATATCGTTGCAAGAACGATCGCTTCACCCGTTGAACTTCCAATAAGTGTTGTTACGTCTCTCTTCGGGGCTCCAATTGTTGTATTTCTGATTTTGAAAAGGAAAAAGGTTGGTTAAAGATGTGCAGCACAGGGAAGAAGAAGTAATAAGTAAATTAATGGGCGGAGATGTTAAGTGTAGTATCCCAAAAATTATTTCACAACCCTAAACCCAACTCTTGTGAGAAAACTAACGAACAAGAAAGTCAGATGGATAATCAGACAACTTGACAGAGGAACTCCAGTAAAGGAAATAGCTGCTGCGATGAGGGTAACACCGAGAAGAATCTATCAGCTGAAGAAACAATACGAAGAAACGGGTCAAATTCCAGAACTCAAACAACCGGGAAGAAAACCCAAACAGATAGACAAAGAGGCAGAACAAATCATCCTGCAGGCCTACAAAAAAGTACAAACTGAGTCCAGTTCCACTGGAAAAGCTGATAGAAAGAGATTACTGCATTCACATCCCTCACAACACCATATACAAAGTTTTACTCAAACACGATCTGGTGGAGGAGAACATGAACAAGAAAAAGCGAAGGAAGTGGGTTCGCTATGAAAGAGGGTATTCAGTGTCTTTATGGCAGGGAGACTGGAAAATGCCTGGGGAGAAGTGGATAATAGCTTTCATGGATGATGCTTCTCGCTTCATAACCTGCTATGGAATCTTTGATAATGCAACAACAGAGAACACGATTAAGGTACTCAGAGAAGGATTCGCTGAGTATGGCATTCCAGATGAGATTCTCACAGACCATGGAACTCAATTCGTTGCAGCAAAGAATAGAGAGAAAAGCCAAGCACAAGTTCAGGGAATTCTTGAAGGAGAATGGAATAAGGCACATTCTGGCGAGAGTTAATCATCCCCAGACAAACGGGAAGATAGAGAGGTTCTTTGGTTTGTTGGAGCAGAAGCTCCATCTGTTTGATTCAGTTGGAGAGTTCGTTCACTGGTACAATTACGTGAAGCCTCACATGAGCCTGAATTTTGATGAACTGGAGACCCCTTATCAGGCGTTTCTGAGGAAGTTGCCTGCTGAGAGGATATTGGGTTATGCATGGAGGTGGTTCGATGGTGGGAAATAATTTTAGGAAACTACAAAAAGCTAGAATAACCATAAAATTTAAATTTGTATTTTTTATATTGCAGACTTGAGATCCTCAACAATCTCGAATATCCTTTCTGCATCCAGATCTCTCAGCCTGTAATGGAGAGCTCCGGTAATTGACGCGATCTCAGTAGTGAAACCCAAAGAGACATGGTCGTCAGCGTCAATCACTACTGTCGGGATCCCGTCTCTTGCAATCGCTTCTGACACTCTGATAACCTCCTCTTTGACGTTTCCAGTGCCCATCGAGACGTTTCCTCTCCCGTCGCTGATCAGTACGAGTATTGGAACGTATCCTCTCGACTTCTCTCTCCTGAGTAGCTGGTATGCTGTATATAACCCGATGGGGAGAGGTGTTTTACCACCAGTTGGGATATCTCCCACCCTACTGTACGCGAGCTGGGGCGAGGATGTTGGAGGAACTATGATTTCAGCAGAATCGCCTCTAAAAACCACAAGTGATACCCGGTCTCTCTTCACGTATGCATCCTGAAGGAGTCTCAGGAGTACTCCCTTTGCGATCTCCATTCGTTTCAGTGAGGCCATTGACCCGCTTGCATCTACAAGCAGAGCTATGCTGGACGCCGACTTTCCTGAACAGAACCTGTACCTGAGATCCTGAAATGAAGGTCTTTTTACCCCCCTTGAAAAGGCAGCCCTTATTGTAGCGCCAACTGCAATCTGTTCTCCGTCGAGTCTGAATCTGACATACCTTCCTCTGTTAGAGAGTGTTCTGACTCGCTTTCCTTTTTTGGCCAGATGTTTTGATTTGATTTCAATTTCGGGTGTACGCGTTTCTCTGGCATCAAATTTTTCCTCTGAACCGCTCCTTCCGGTAGATGGATATTTATCTCCACCGTCGCTCTGTTTTTCGGCCTTTTCCTGAAGATTTTCTTTAACAAATCCCTCCAGTCTGTCGAAGTCGACCTGCGGCGGATCGAACGGTCTTGATTTTACTCTGTGAGGGAGTGTAAGTTCTGCGGCCTCTAACACATCTTCAATCTCGATTCTCTTTCGCCCTTTGAATGCAGCTATTGCTCTCGCAGCCCTTATTGTTGTAATGTCAGCCCTATGAGTTTCAATTCCGAGTTCGCTGCACAGCTTTGCCACCGCTTTTATGATGTTGTCTTCAACCACGACGTCGCTGAAAATGGTACGGGCCATCGTGATCCTCTTCTTGAGCCTTTCTTGCTCCCTTTCGTACTTCTTTCTGAATGCTATTGGATCTGATGTAAACTCTTCTGCTCGTCTAACAACCTCTGCCCTGAGGTCGGGCTCGGTAATGGCCTTAATGTCAACTACCATACCGAACCTGTCAAGGAGCTGTGGCCTCAGTTCACCTTCTTCTGGATTCATCGTTCCAACAAGTACAAACCTCGATGGGTGGCGGACCGACACTCCCTCCCTTTCTACTATATTCCACCCGCTCGCAGCAACATCGAGGAGTGTGTCAACTATATAGTCTTCGAGCAGGTTGACCTCGTCTATATACAGTATGCTATTGTTGGCCTCTGCAAGAATCCCGGGTCGGAACGAGACGACTCCATTCCTTAGGGCAGTCTCCACGTCAACTGTCCCAACAACCCTGTCCTCTGTTGCCGATAGAGGTAGTTCCACAACACGCATTTTTCTTTTTGTGAATTTGAGCTCTCCTGCTTCTTTCTTTTTTAAACATTCGGGACAAAGCATGTCTGGTGAACAGGAGAATCTGCATTCAGCAACTTCCATCTCCGGCAGAACCTCTGCCAACGCCCTGACTGCCGTTGACTTACCGGTTCCCTTATCCCCTCGAAGCAATACACCACCAATCAATGGATTGATTGCGTTGAGAATAAGGGCTTTTTTCATTTTTTCCTGTTCAACTATTGCCGTAAATGGATAGACTTGTGACATGACAGCACCTCCGGAATTTTCGAAAGTTTGACTGGAATTGCATCGATACCAAGTTTTTCGAGTTCCTCAGCATTACGCAGGCTCAAAATCTTTTTTGCACATTTTAAGAGCTCCAGATTTTTCATGTTAAATTCACCCACAGGAAATCCAGAGTCTATAACAACTTTTTTGCTTATCAGTTCTTTTGCTTTTTCAAAAGCAGTATCTGTAATTTCTCTGTATGGTTTTTCAGTAATTAGGTGTGCTGCAGTGTTACGCGCAATTACATAATCTACATCGCTAACATGTACGACTCCAGCGGTAAATGCGATCCCTTTCTTTGCAAGAAGCCTCATTAGGTTGGCACCGCTCCCGCCTCCACAGACCACATGAACTCTTGCATCTATACCATCGTTTCTGAGCTCAAACGACCCGATTTCTATCTCGAATCTCGCATTTTCGACTCCGTAAACATTGCGCATTATTTCTGAGGTCAGAATTTCTTCAGGTATCCCTTCTGCAACAACTCCACCGTTTTTAACCAGTACCACTCTGTCACAGATCCTCAGAGCCAGCTCCACATCGTGAGTCGTGAGAATGATTGCGATATTTTTCTCAGTTGCAATCTTTCTGAGAAGCAACATCACCTCTAACTTATGACGGGCATCGAGATAGCTTGTGGGCTCATCCATGAGTATTACCTCTGGCTCTTGAGCAAGTGCTCGTGCTATCAGAACCTTTTGCTTCTCACCATCACTCATTTCCGAGAAAAGACGATCTGCGAGATAATCTGCATTAACGAGTTGTAGACACTCTTCGATCGTTTTTCTGTCATTTACGCTCAATCTGCCAAAAGCATCGACGTACGGGTATCTTCCAAGTGCGACAACCCCATATCCGGTAAGGAACCCAACCTCTACTCTTTCAGTCAGCATGATTGACATTTTTCTCGCAAGTCTGTCTGACTTTAGACAGAATATTTCGGAACCATCTATGAACGCTGTTCCGGCAATAGGCTTGAGCGCGCTCATCAGGGTTTTAAGCAGTGTTGATTTCCCACTGCCGTTTGGGCCAAGCACTCCGAGAACTTCGCCTCTTCTTACCTCAATGTTCAGCCCACTCAAAACAGGGCTAGAATAGCCCACACTTAGACTCTCTGTTTTTAGAGCAATAGTATCACCCCCGCAATAACCATTGCATCAAGAACGAGGGATACAATTGCGTTGAGTGCTACAATCTTAACACCTAGCCTCCCGAAAAGCGAAACATGGAAGGGAAGAGAGTGTTTCACGTAACCAGTTGACAGAGTGATGACGTTTCCGAGCATAAGTGCTACGAGCAGCCACTTGACACTTATCCCTCCGCTTTCCAGCATCCCAGATCCTGTAACGATGGCAGCCTTTGTACTGACGAGTTCTATGGTAGCTATTGCTATAATTGATGGCTCGACAGGAAGAAACGAGAAAAAGCTGGATGCAATGTCGAATACTCCAAGCTGGGTAGCAATCTGCACCGAAAAGTACGTTATGAACATCATAACTCCAGTTCTCTTTACGAGTGTGAATGAAGTGTGGGGTGTATGAGACTTCACGGCCTGCGCCATTCTGGAGTTGGTGCTCCATTTCGCAGCCATTGCAACACCTATTACGGACTTGGTGACAGCCACCAGCATCCGCAGTGCGGTGTACACAACACCTGTCCAACCGAGAATGGGTATTACGAAAGGAATGAAAAACCGGTACGTATGGGAAACCGAGGATGGAAACGAGTTGATGAAGGATGCAGCTATTACCTCCCGTTCGTCAATAACTCTGTCTTTGAGGGCCTGAGCGAGCATGGAGTAGGATGCAGTTGCACTGATGAAGCAAACGGCAGCAGATGTGGCAACAACATGTCCCACGTGAAGCCTCTCCAGAATGGGGCTGGCCAGTAATGCCAGCCTGTTCATCAGTCCCCTTCTGATCATCACTGACGTTGCGGCACTTGCAATCACAACTACTGGGATTGTGAATGCCAGAAATCTCACGGTTACAGCCAGTGCAGAGTAGATGTCCACAGTCATTTACATTAAGTCAAATTTATTTGATTATAAATCTTGCGATCTGAATGGACAGCAAGTGGTTTTTTCGATACCAATCGAAGCAAGCGTGGCACAACTCCTCATTACTCTCCCTTTGGGGGTGACGAAAATGCTCTTTCCCTCCAGAGCTGCACACTTTAATCCGAGTTCTCTCTGCAGAATGTTTCTGAATCTCAGACGGTATCCAGATAATATGCTATATTTCATCGCATCTTCTATAAACCTCACATCTGGAGGTGCTAAGTTAGTCCCTCTCCCGGCTCTTTTGAGGGCGTCGAAGCTCACGCTTTTTGCCCCGAAAGCGTATGCAATATCGACGAGTTCCTTCAGCTTATCTTGATTTTCACGGGTTACGACACAGGTCACCCCATATGGAATATCGTGGTTTTTCAGCAGCATCATTGCCCTGAGAACATCTCCTGTTGAGCCTGACCCATCTGCATATGGCCTCAGCCTGTCGTTCACGTCTGCAGGCCCGTCAAGACTGATTCCAATTTTAACCCCGAGATTTGAAAGTTCCTCTGCTTTTCCCGCCGTAAGCAGTGTTCCGTTTGTTTGAACAGAAAATCGGGCTTCGTACCTCTCTGCAAGTCTCCTGATGAGCCTGTAATTCAGCAACGGCTCGCCACCTGTAAACTGGACCTTCAACCTCTCGCTGTAATGCTCTTCAATCGCTTTTTTAGCTGTGGAGAGCTTCATGTACTCTTTGCGCTCACCACCGCGTGCGTAACAGTAAACGCATCTGAGGTTGCAGTCGCTGGTTAGCGATAGTACAAGAAGCATCATTCCAGCCCTGCCTCCATCTCGAGGTAAATCTGCCTGAGTCTTTCCTTAGTTTCATCGTCAGCGTTCCACATCCCCCTCTGGATTGCTTCTAGCAACCTCTCTGTAATATCTAACAGTGCGTAGGGGTTGTTCTCTTTGAAGAATTCCCTCATCTCCTTGCTGAACACATATTTTTCTGTAATTCCGTCGTACATCCAGTCTTCAATTATGTCAGAAGTAGCATCCCACTGGAACATGTGGTCGACATATTTGGAAAAGTACTCTCCGCCCTTATAGCCGTGTTTTTTCATTTCCTCGATCCACTTTGGGTTCATTACCTTCGATCTGTAGATTCTTTTGCCTTCCTCCTCAAGACTCCTAACTTTAATAGATTCAGGATTAGAGGAATCGCCGACATAGGATTTTGGATCTCCGCCAAGGGATCTTATTGTAGCGATGAGACCGCCGTGATAATTGTTGAAGTCATCCCCCTCAAATATGTCCCACTCCTGACTGTCCTCGTTCTTTACAGTAACCTCCACGATTTTCAGTATGCTCAGGAAAGAGTCTTCAGCCTCGACTCCATATCTGTCCTTTCCGTATGCATAGCATCCCCATTTAATGTATGCTTTTGCAAGATCATTGACGTCTTCCCAGTTTCCGTTTTCCAGCAAATGGCTCACTCCAGCACCATGTGCACCGGGCATGTCGCCGAATATCCTGAGCAAATCTATACCTTCTTTGACGTGCTTTTTTACGTAATTCAAATCATCCGGTTCATCCAGTGTTGCAACGAGCCTCACAGCATTATCCATCAGTTCCACAAGATTATAGAATGAATCCCTGAACATCCCGCTGATTCTTACAACAACATCTATCCTTGGCCTCCCGAGTTCTCCCAGCGGAATCGCCTCGAGGCCATTCACTCTTCCAACCCTGTCGTATTTCGGCTTTACACCGAGCAAATACAGAAACTGAGCTACATCTTCTCCCTGCGTCCTCATCGTCGGGGAGGACCAGATCACCATCGCCACAGTCTCAGGGTACTTGCCCTCTTCCTCAAGGTATCTCCTCACCAACTCTTCTGCAAGCTTCTTGCCGTTTTCATAGGCTTGTTCAGTCGGAATTTCCCATGGATTGCAGGAGTAAAAGTTCTTTCCAGTAGGCAAAGCTTTTGGATTTCTTGTGATTGCACCACTCATTCCCGGTTTGACGTATCTGCCATTAATAGATTTAACAAGCCAGTCAATCTCCTCGTTAGACTCAAGTTTTCTCTTGAGATCGAGGATGAATTCCGATAGCTCATTCCCCGCACCTTTCTCAATAACCTCCCTCACAATCCTTCTACTCTCTCCAAAAATTTCTTCCATTATCTTGGACTTTGTTTTTCCGTAACGTTTCAGACACTCCTCGTTGTTCAGTTCCAAATTGTAACCCAGTCTGCGCGAGGCTATTTCCAGAATTGATGGATGGTTTCCATGTCTTATCCTGAGTATTGAAACAATTGTTTCGACGAGTTTCTCTCCTTCAAGTCCCTGTCCAAAAACATGGAGTCCAAGGTTGATCATGGAGGTCTTGAGTTCCAATAACGCTTCATGTATCTCCTCAACGTTATCACATGTATCTTCCACCAGTTTCAGCTCTTTGGCAAGCTTCAGTACACTCTCTCTGTATTCCTGCCCTTTGCCATACCCCGTGGCCCCATAATAATCTTCAAGCAATTTCTCCAGCCTGAGGTAATCTTCATACAAATCTGCGGTCGTGAAGGCTGGTGGGAGGTGGTCTATTATGCACGCGTAACCCCTCCTTTTTGCCTGTGTACCTTCCCCGGGGTTGTTTACGATGTATATATAGAAGTGCGGGACATCCATGCATACGTCCGGAAAGCAGTTATGCGAAAGTCCGAATCCCTTTCCGGGAAGCCATTCAAGTGTTCCGTGCTTTCCGACGTGTATTATTGCATCAGCCTTGAAAATCTTGGATATGTAGTGATAAAATGCTATGTACTGGTATGTTGGCGGGAGATCGGGGTTGTGATATGCCTTCTCCGGATTCTCTCCGAATCCTCTCGCAGGCTGGAGACCAATCAGCACGTTTCCGTTAATGACAATTGGGAGGAGGTATTCCCCTTGGAACACGTAAGCCTTCCCTGGTTCATTTCCCCAGTGCTCGACCATTTTTTCTTTTGCTCCATCAGGAAGGTCTAGATTCACATTTTTCTTCATAATTCTGGCAACATCTGTTGTGAGGTGCCTTTGGTCATTGGTTGCAACAGTCAGCACCTTTTCTATAAGCTCGTTTCCGTTTTTAGGCACCCACTCAATATAAAATCCCTCGTCTCTCAATTTTTTAAGTAGCCTTGCTACACTCTCAGGGGAATCAAGCCCAAATGCTGAAGCAACCCTATCATTTCTCGGAGGGTAGTTGTGGAGAACGATGGCGATTCTTTTTTTCGCATTCTCTTTTCTCTTCAGAGTAGCATATTTAACTGCGATCCGTGCGAACTTTTCCACTCTGTCCGGGACGGGTTCGATGTACACAATTTCTGCATCACTGCCTCCAGTGCTCTTTTTGCATGCTATTGGAAAGTGTATGATCGCGGAGTCAAATTCAGGCATTGCTGCGCTTATCACAACATCCACTGGACTCAGGCCCTGTTCTGAATTTTCCCACTCTTCGAGTTTCACAAGGCCGACTATTGCCTGCAATAGTGGAACATCGAGTCTCTCGAGAAAGTTCAGCTTTTCCAGACCAAAATGTCCAGACGTTAGGGAGAACATCGTCACATTAACCAGAACATCTATTACCGGATTTCCATCTCTCGTGAAATACTCCTGAACGCTCCTTTCCATTCCCCATGAACCCAGATCATTTGAACCTCTATCACAGAATACTGCAACCACATTTGCATGTTTCTCGATTTCACTAATCAATGCATCAATGTGCTTTATATCACCACTTACCCACCAGTTTCTGTAGAACAAAATACCAACGGTTGGCTTTTCTGGATTGAGTTTTTCAAGATACTCTCTGCCGTAAATTCTTCCCCTGTAGTATATTCCTTGCCATGGTATTGACTTCGGTTCTTCGTATACAACATCTTCTCCACCAAATTTGCTGGCGAGGAACAGCAGGAGGTTTCTGTAATTCTCGATTCCCTCGAATGCCATGTATTTCAATATTTTTCTCCTATCTTCCGCACTTACGGTGCAATAAGGCTCAAGCTCTTGATGGTTCTCGTAGAGTGTCGGGAAAGGGCAGAAATGGACGCCGTTTTCAACAAGGAATTTGTGAAACTCTTCAACAGGAAATACATCTTTACCACCCATCAGCCTTGCCACTACTATATCTGCACCTTTGCAGAATTCTCTGAACTTTTTGAAATTTCCTTTTAGGTCGTAAACCATTAAGTTGATCCCTTGGACGTATTTTCTCGCTCTTTCCAGCATAAGCACATCAGTTGATACATTGGTTATGAAACCTATTTTTGCCATTGTAATCAAATTATTTTGACGTAATTTAAAGTTAACTTTAAATGCCCAAATGAGATGTTGCGATTTACAAGACGAAGATGAGTGAACTGAATAAGCCGAGTAATAGCCCAAGTAATAGTCTGTAAGTCCATGCTGCATATTTCCAACCCTCCTAAACATTCTTGAGGGTTTCAATACCCTTCTCATCTTGGAGTAAGGTTTTATTGTGTGAAGCCCAAGGTTCAGAACTGAAGGAAATTGTGGTGGAGGTCAGAGAAGAAGACCTGCCAAAAATTTCAAAACTTTCAAAAGAAGTTCAGCCACACTACATTGACGAGAGAGAATGGCTCATAGCAATCTGTGCCCTAAATTCAAAAACTCGACACATTCACCTTTTATCGACGAGATAAAGAAGACACTGGGAATACCGGGACTTGAGGAATGAAGAGCGCGATGAATCACCGAGACATTCAGACCCTACTGAAGTCTGAATGTCCTTTCGATAATGTGAGAGAGTGTCTTTCGAATTTATCAAACGTAATTCGACGAATTACTAAGAGAGAAGCAAAGGTTAAAAGAGCGCCCATAATAAAAACTACCCCAGACTATGTACCAAAATCCGTTGCAGTTGAGAAGAGAGGACAAAGAAAGGTAATTTCACACGCGATGTATATTACGGCGGCATGAGGAGAATATCTACCGAAAAGGGTCCATATGAGGGGCTTACCCCATAGTCTTGAATCTATTGGCTTGCGTTTGGAATCCTTGAAAAGAAAGCCTTTAACAAAGATATTAGGATCCAAAAAGGCAATAAGCTACACAATAGATCGTGTGAAAATTGGCAAAAAAGCACTCGCAGTTGTCTGAGCCTTAGCCAGTATGAAGGGTGGAGGAATCAATTCAACAGCACCACGATTTTCCTTAAATGTTTTATTCCAAGTATCTGAAGCGCCTAAGAATAAGTGGAATGTTGTCACAACAGCAACCAACAAGAAGATTGGAAAGTCTTTTTCGGGCGGCCATCTAACACCACCTCCCGAGTATTATTTTCTAAAATAAATACTGAACGACAATGACAAGATTAACCAAACACTTCCCAAGAAATATCCAATCATGTGGAGCCTCAGATTCGATTACCTGAACAGAGTTTACGATGTCGCGATTTTCCTGATGAGTCTGGTAGTCACAGTGCTTATCGGAATCAAGATGTTCACGATAATCATTAAAATACCGGAAGCAATATTCAGCTATTCCGCATACAGTTTCGACACCCTCATCACCGAAATACTCACGTTCTTCGTCCTCATAGAACTTGCCAAGGCATTTACAGAGTACTTAGAGTTCAGGAGAGTTAGATTACACATTATGGCCGAGCTTGCATCAATATTCGTGCTGAGGGAGCTGCTCATCACACTCTACAAGCAGAATTTCACGTGGGAGACTCTCTTCGGGTTCACAGCGCTAATACTGGCTCTCGGAATTGTGAGAACCGTGGCCGTGAGGTACAATCCGAGAAGGGAACACAAATAGAAAAGCTTTTAAACTATTTCCCAATCCAGCAAAAAAATCATGATATTTTTATAGATTAATCATGGAAAAATTTTTAACCGTCGTACCAAAGTATGGATATGCTCGGAGTTGAGGGTAAGCTTATCACGGAGATAAGACCGGAGGAGATCGAGAGGTTCTGGACAAGGCACTACGATGACGGAGTTCCGGAAACCGTAGAGATTCCAGAAATTCCTCTCTACGAGCTTCTCGACAAGACTGCCAGAAGGCTACCAGACAGGGTAGCAATAGACTTCCTCGGCAAAAGGTTGAAGTATGGCGAGTTGAAGGAGCTGTCTGACAGAGTTGCCGGATTTCTCAGAACTCTCGGAGTTGGAAAGGGAACGAGAGTCGTAGTAGACATGCCAAACACACCACACTACGTTATCGCTTACTACGGAATCCTGAAAACCGGTGCAACTGTTGTTCAGGCGAACCCGCTGTACACGGAAAGAGAGCTGAGACACATAGCAGAGAACAGCGAGGCGAGGATATTCTTCGTCGTGGAAAACGCGTTTCCCAAGGTCTACCAGCTCAAAGAGGAGGGGCTCGTAGACAGGATAATCGTGTGCAGAATCGAGGACTACCTGCCGTTTCCGCTGAACTTCCTGTACAGGTTCAAAAAAGAAAAGGTGAAGATCCCCGATGAAGATGGAATCCTGTTCTGGAACGACGTCATAAAGTCGGATCCGATAGCGAATCCGGAAAGGGTCGATCCAAGGAATGATGTGGCAGTCTTCCAGTACACGGGAGGTACAACGGGTTTGCCCAAGGCGGCGATGCTCACCCACTACAACTTAGTTGCAAATACGTATCAGATAATTCCATGGCTTCCAGGATTCAGTGAAAATGACGTTGTCAGTGGAATTCTGCCGTACTTCCACGTTTACGGCATGACCACGAGCATGAACATGCCGATTGCAGTCGGGGCGAAGATAGTGATGCTCCCGGACCCGAGAGACATAAAGAGGATACTGAATGCGATAGAAAAACACCGCATAACCCTCTTCTTCGGCGTGCCAACCCTGTTCAACGCCATAAACACCCATCCGGACACCCCAAAGAAAGACCTCACAAGCATAAGGGCGTGCATCTCCGGCTCAGCCCCGCTCCCGCTCGAGGTCAAGAGAGAATTCGAGAGAATAACTGGAGGAAAGCTTGTGGAGGGATACGGACTGAGCGAGTCCTCACCTGTTACGCACGTGAATCCCATCTACGGCGAGAACAGAGAGGGCAGCATTGGACTTCCGATACCGAACACCTACGCAGTCGTCATAGACGAGGAAGGAAAGATCCTCCCTGCAGGTGAGATAGGGGAGCTTGCAATATATGGCCCGCAGGTGATGAAGGGATACTACAGGATGGAGGAGGAGACGAAGAAGACCCTCGTGAATGGATGGCTTTTAACAGGAGACATGGCGAGGATGGATGGGGATGGCTACTTCTACATAGTGGACAGGAAGAAGGATGTGATCATTGCGGGAGGGTACAACATCTACCCGAGGGAGGTTGAGGAGGTGCTGTACGAGCATCCTGCCGTGCTGGAGTGTGCGGTGATTGGAGTGCCTGATAAATACAGGGGAGAGACGGTGAAGGCGTTCATCGTGCTGAGGGAGGAGTATAAAGGTAAGGTGGATGAGAGGGAGATCGAGGAGTTCTGCAGGGAGAGGCTGGCTGCGTACAAGGTTCCCAGGATCATTGAGTTTGTTGACGAGCTGCCGAAGTCGGCGGTGGGCAAGATACTGAGGAGGGTGCTGAGGGAGAAGGCTGATTCATAGCCGTAATCACTCTGACATGGGTTTTATTCTGAGCTTTGCAAGTTCCTCCTTTATTTCAGCTCTTATCCCCATGCCCTCAAAAACTCCCTCCAAAAATTTTCTGACAAACTCCTTGACCTCATCGCTGCCAAAAACAAGTGTGTACTCATCACCCTTAACGCTAACTCTGAAAAAATTGCAGGCCTCAAGCCTTCTGAGAATTTCTGAGAGATCCATTCCTCTAAACTCCTCAGCATGAGATTCTGAAACTTTTCTGTGTATTTCCCAGAACCTCTCCTTCTCCGGATGTGAGGAAATGAACCTGAGAAACGCAACCCAGTGGTCTATGTCCAGTATTATGTGCTCACCGTGAGACAGCATGTCAACGTAGGTTTTTATCCTTGAAGGATCCTCATTTTCAAGAAACCTGAATCTGCTGTGAAATTTCAGAAGCTCCCTGAACAGCTCACTAACGCTGCTGTAGGAATCCTTAAGACTGTTCAGAATTCTGAATGTTTCCTGATCAAGTGCGATCGATATTCTCTGAGGTGCCTTCATTGAGGTGTAATACGGACAAGAGTTTAAAAAAATTTTGAGGAACACAGATGATTCTAAAAAATCTTGAGATGTTTGCATGCTTTTAAAAAATTATTTTAGAGTTCTGACAGCATACAATACTACTGGACGTTTTGTAAAAAATATTTACTGAATACTCGAAAATGCTTAAGATTTATGAAAACTTCATAAAAATTACTAAAAATACTTAAATATTCACCCGGATGGCTGTGATCCATGAATTCAGGGGATATTGCATGGGTGATGACTTCAACCGCCCTTGTGCTGCTCATGGTACCGGGTGTTGGGCTGTTTTACGCGGGAATGGTCAGAAAGAAGAATGTGGTCTCGATGATCACGCTGAGCATAATATCTATGATAATTGCATGTGTTGTATGGGTGGTGTACGGCTACTCGCTCAGCTTTTCAGGCGATGTTTCGGGTTTTATGGGGAACCTTGACAGAGCATTCCTTAGAGGTGTGGACATATCCTCAGGTGAGCCAATCCCGGAGATGCTCTTTATGCTCTATCAGATGATGTTCGCCGGCGTGACACTCGCAATAATAACCTCCGCGATGGCTGAGAGGGTGAGAGTCTCATCATTCATATTCTTCGGTGTTCTCTGGCTCACATTCATTTACATTCCGTTTGCTCACTGGCTCTGGGGCAACGGATGGCTTTCCAAAATGGGTGCACTTGACTTTGCAGGTGGAATGGTTGTGCATGTTAGCTCAGGATTTGGAGCACTTGCTCTTGCCTTTCTGCTCGGAAAAAGATACGGATATGGCGAGCATTCAATTGAGCCTCACAGCATACCTTTAACTTTGATAGGGCTGGCAATGCTCTGGTTTGGATGGTTCGGATTCAATGGAGGTAGTGCGCTGCAGGCAAACGATATCGCGGTGAATGCGATTGTTGTCACGTTCATTGCATCATGCTTCGCTGGCCTCACATGGATGGCTGTAAGCTGGATAAAGGGTAAACCCGGGAGTCTTGGAATAGCGAGTGGTGTGATTGCGGGTCTTGCATCAATAACTCCCGCTGCCGGATTTGTTGATGTTGCCGGAGCTGTGGTGATAGGAGTTATTTCAGGGATTCTCTGCTTCATTGCCCTTGATCTCAGAATAAAGAGGGGAATTGACGAGAGTCTGGATGCCTGGGCAATACACGGAGTTGGAGGAGCGTTTGGAAGCATAGCTCTTGGTGTATTTGCAAACCCCTCGATATCAGGGTATGCAGGGCTGATGTACGGCAATGCCAATCTTCTTGTTTCCCAGATTATTGCTGTGATTGCCACAATCACCTACGCATTTGCAGTAACATTCGTCTTGGCAAAGATAACCAACATGATCATCCCGATGAGGGTCAGCATAGAGGAGGAGTATGTTGGTCTTGACATATCACAGCACGGAGAGGTGGGTTACGCATGAAGATGGTCATAGCAATCATCCGTCCGGAAAAGTTCGAGGCAGTGGAGGATGCCCTTGCAGAGAAGGGGTACTTAGGAATGACTGTGACAGAGGTTAAGGGAAGGGGGGAGCAAAAAGGGATAAAACTCCAGTACAGAGGGACATCCATAGAGGTTGACCTCCTTCCCAAGATGAAGCTCGAAATAATCGTGGATGATGGGCATGTGGATGAGGTGATAAAAACGATATGTGAAAATGCAAGAACCGGAAAGTATGGAGATGGTAGAATATTTGTGGTTCCTGTTGAAAAATCAGTCAGGATAAGGACAGGAGAGATAACGGAATAGGCTCACCCATTTTTATTTTTTCTTAAAGGAATAACCCATGTGTTCAATAAAATTTATATTAAGCCCCATTCAGCAGAATTCGATGAAAGTCCTTGTCGCCAGCAATATCGCAAGTGAGGCAATCGAGAAAATGAGAAACGCAGGAATAGAGGTGGATGTTAAAACAGGGATCAGCGAAAGAGAACTTGAAAGCATAATCGAACACTACGATGCCCTCATTGTCAGAAGCACTCCAAAGGTTACAAGGAGGGTTATTGAAAGAGGGAGAAGGTTGAGGATCATAGGGAGGGCTGGGGTTGGGGTTGACAACATAGATGTTGAGACCGCAACCCAGAAAGGGATTATTGTCGTTAACGCTCCTGGAGGAAACACCGTTTCTACCGCAGAACTTACTCTTGGTTTACTGCTTTCAGTTGCAAGAAAGATACCCCAAGCGGATAGAAGTGTGAAGGAGGGTAAGTGGGAGAGAAGGAAGTTTGTTGGGATTGAACTGCGAGGAAAAACGATCGGGGTTATCGGTCTGGGAAGAATAGGATATGAGGTGGCAAAAAGGGCAAAAGCATTTGACATGAACGTTATTGCCTACGACCCGTACATAAGCGAGCATAAAGCAAAGGAGATTGGTGTCAGGCTTGTTTCATTTGATGAGCTCATAAGAAGTTCCGACATAATAACCGTTCATGTCCCAAAAACAAAGGAGACGGAGAATCTTATTGGGGAGAGAGAATTCGAGATGATGAGAGATGGAGTGATAATCCTCAACTGTGCGAGAGGCGGGATAATTGATGAGAACGCACTCATAAGGGCTCTCAAAAACGGTAAGGTTTCTGCTGTTGGACTGGATGTTTATGTCAACGAACCTCCAGACCCTAACTCCGAGCTTTTCAGGTTCGATAATGTTGTAACAACACCCCACATAGGGGCATCAACAAGAGAAGCTCAGACAAACGTTGGGCTGCTGATTGCAGAGGACATAATAAATCTCCACTTAGGATATCCTGTCAGAAATGCTGTCAATCTACCATCAATGAGCCCTGAAGACTACGAGTTCCTCATGCCTTATCTCAAGCTTGCGGAGAAAATGGGGAAAATTGCCGCTGCAAAGCTTGAAGGAGGATTCAGAAGGGTTAAGATCACATACAGGGGGAAGCTTGCAGAGAGAGATACCTCATACCTCTCGAGGGCTCTGCTGAAAGGACTGCTTGAGTACATTCTCGGTCAGAACATAAATCTTGTCTCATCGATACCCATTGCCAAGGAAAGAGGAATAGAGGTTGAAGAAAGCAAGATAGAAAAAACTGACAGCTATGAAAGCCTTTTGGAAGTAAATGTGGAGAGTGAAGGAAGATCAATATACATGGCAGGAACGAGCTTTGGCAGGGATGACTACAGGATAATCAAGATAGACAGGTACAGGGTTGACTTTGTGCCGGAGGGCCATTACATAATCTCCCTTCACGAGGACAAGCCGGGGGTAATTGGAAGAGTGGGAACGTTATTCGGAAAGAACAATATAAACATAGCCGGGATGATTGTAGGGAGATATGGGGACAAACCCGGAGGAATTCAGCTCATGCTTCTGCTTGTGGATGATCCCCCAACAGAAGAAGTTCTTGAGGAAATGCAGAAGCTTGATGGAATAATTGATGCGGTTTACATAACTCTCTAAAAATTTTTATAATACTGTTTTAATCAAATTGGAACAGGTGAGAACATGATGAAGGTAACCCATGCGATGGTGGCATTCACCGCAGGTTATCTGCTCACATCCGACATTCAGTTCGGACTGTATTCTGTTTTGTTTGGCCTGATAAGCGATCTTGATCTCGTGATCGGACTGAAGCACAGAACGGTAACACACTCTCTCATCTTCCTGATAACCACCTCCATTCTGGCTGGAATGGTGGATAGAGAAACCGGAATTGCTGCCTTCACCGGAATAGGCGTGCATATCATGCTTGACATGCTCACAAAATCAGGAGTTCAGCTCTACTGGCCACTGAAAAGAAGAGTTAGAGTTGCAAAATTCAGCTATGATGGATTACTGCCGAACTATGCACTGATTCTCACGTGCTGGATCCTGCTGATCTACTTCCGAGCAATCCGAGAAATTCCAGTTACTGGAGAGATTCTCAGATTTTCATGACCCGGAATTCAAAAACCCGGAAAAGTAACCCCTCAGATCTTTCAGGCTCACATCTTCCTGCTCCTGTGTTCTCAGGTTCTTTATCCTGACCTGACCTCTTTCAAGCTCATCTCCAGCAAACACGGCAAAGTCTGCTTTTATCGAATCAGCATAGCTCAGCTGCTTTTTCACGTTCCTGCCCATTACGTCAACGATAGCATGGATTCCAGCACTTCTCAGCATTTCTGCCACCCTGAAGGCTCTTATGCTGTCCCCAAACCCAACAACAACAGCCTTCGGCTTTCTCAAAATTTCAACGCTGCATACCTGAACAACCCTGTCAAATCCGATGGCAAATCCTGTGGACGGTACGTCTTCCCCACCAAAAAGCCCTGAAAGTCTGTAAGATCCCCCTCCACAGACCTGCTTCTGTGCTCCAAGTCCCTCGGCATACATCTCAAAGACGACTCCGGTATAGTAATCAAGCCCCCTGGCAATTCCAAAATCAGGAACAAAGCGAACATCCATCTCCTCCAGAATGCCAAAAAGCACCTCCAGATAGGAGTAATCAAAATCAGGATATACCTCCCTTGCCTTTTCAACATCACTCGCCTCGGAGATTTCAATTACTGTGTCAAAAATATCAGCCTGCCCCTCTTCTTTCAGAAGTGCTCTTAGTCCCTCCCAGTCCTTTTTGTCGATCAGCCTCATTGCCCTGTCTTTCTCCGAAACGTCAGACAGGACATCCCTTAAGAGTCCAACATGACCAACATGAAGTTTGAAATTTACATTCAGAGATTTCAAAATTCTGTAAGCAAGCATGATGACCTCAGCATCACTTTCAGGCCTGTCACTTCCAATCAGCTCAACGCCAAACTGCCAGAATTCCCTGTATCTTCCTTTTTGAGGTCTCTCATACCTGAAGCAGTTGGAGAGATAGTAGAATCTCAGGGGTCTTGGCATAACCGAGCACTCATTCACGAACATCCTCATGACAGGGGCTGTTAGCTCAGGTCTCAGTGCAAGTTCTCTGCCTGACTTGTCCCTGAACGCATATATCTCCTCAACAATCCCCTGGCCTGATTTGAGGGTGAAAAGCTCTAAATGCTCGAACGTTGGAGTTGACACCTCTCTGTATCCAAAACTCTCTGCAATTTCCCTCATAACCCTTTCAACAGCTCTCCTCCTCTCCATCTCATCGGGAAGAAAGTCCCTTGTTCCTCTCGGTCGTTCTATCTTCATTTCTCTCCCTCCACAAGTCTGAGATATTCTCTGAGCATTCTCGGAAACTTGCTTGCCTCAACAAACCTCAGCCCCATCTGCTCACTCCACCTCCTTATACCCTCATCGCTTGACACGACAGCAGCCTCAAGCTCTTTGGCAAGAAGGAGGACATCCAGATCTGGTGAGGAGTCAAGAACTCCATGCCTCATCACCTCCCTGTACCTGTCCCTGAATCTCGATATCAGATCCCCGATTTCATCCTTGACATCCTCTTTTTTCTCTGATTTCAACCCTATGACTGTGCTCTCCCACATGAACTCCTCTGCAATTTTCCTGGCCTTGTTTATCTTCTGCCTCATTGTGTTGATGTATTCGTGAAATATCTCAGCCGGGATCTTCACCTCATATCTGTTGGGAGTTTTCTTGACGAGCCATGTATCGAGCTTAACAAAAATCTCTCTCTCACACCCGTATCTTTTGAAAAAGCTCAGAAGCTCTGTGTAAACAGATGGGTAAGGGATGTAACAGCTAATCTCAAGCTTGAGTCTTGCCTGAGCTATGAGATCGAGAATGTCAGAGGCTGATTCGCACAGGGTTTCATATCCCTCAGCAACCCTCATTCCCGTATCGGTTATGGCCGTTGTATCAAGCACAAACCTCTGCCTCATTCCCTCCACCTTACATAAACGGAGATGTGATCCCTGTGATATGGGTCGAGATCTGTCCACTCAACAATATCAAACCTCTCCTTCAGCGATTCAATAACCCTTCCATATATCTCTTCCGGCTCAGCAGTGGAATCAATGCTCTTTGCCTTCACAAATATCAGGCCAGATGTCCCCCTTCTGCCAAAAAATTCAAAGTTTCTGATAAAAATCTCAACCTGATTCCTCTGGGCTATATCCTGGTATATGAAGTCAACCTTCTCCACTATCCCGCTATACCCTTCCGGACTTCCTGCATCCGCAAGAATTGGAATTATGTTTTTTCTCTCCATTGCAAGCTGGAGAAACTTCTGAAATGGCTTTGCCGAGTATTCAACAGCATACAATATCCCTCTGTCAAGAATGTCTGATATGTGGCTCACAGTCGTTCCGGCTGCAGCACCCAAATAAAGCATTTTCATATCCCGTCTGATTTCAGGGATATGGCCTTTTACGATCAGTGCAGCGAGCTTGCTTCTGTGAGGTATCCACTCTCTGAGATCTCCTATCTTTCTCTCACCGTAATGAGGAGGATAGGCTGACCTCGTGAATAACCTCATCTTTCCCTCAAATTCAGCCTGATAAACATTGTGGATTATCTCATTTCCTTGAAAGCTGCTCATACTTTCTTCTTACCTCCTCACCCAGCATTTCATCGAGCTCTCCCCTGAAGTAGTCAATCTTAACAGCTATGGCGATCTTGTTAGCCATGAATCTTGCCATCTTGCCTCTTTTTTTCTTCGGAAGTGACTTTATATAAGGATGCTGGAAAATAACACCGTGTTTTGGTACCTTGGCCTTTTTCCCCTTTCTTATTCTCGAAAGTGCCTTGAAGAGTGACTTCTCGGCACCTATAACCTGAATCGTGCTTGATGGATAGCTTGCAAGCTTTTCAAGGCTTCCGGCCTTTTCAAGCAGTCTTGCACCTATCTTCTCACCAACGATCTCACTTAGATTCGGTGCGATTTTCCTCATAACACTCTCAATTTCCCTTTCGATTTCAGATCTCAGCCCTTTCAGCTCAGCAATCTTCCTCTCAAACTCCTCAACAATCCTGCTCCCCTTTATCTCTCTCAGCTCCCTCAATCTCTCATCAAGAAGGTTTGAGGTATCTGTTATTTCATCAAGGGCTCTTACAAGCGATATAACATACCTGTCCTCCCGTCTGATTTCCCTCTCAACCGATTCCTGGGCTACCTCTATCGCTACTCTTCTCAGGATTCTGTAGTAATCATCCCCAAAAATTTCCTTTCCGTACTCAAAAACCGAGAACGGAAGTGGATCTGAATTGTATGATTCCAAAAATGATTTTTTCAGATTTTTGGATCTTTCCACTCCATCATCCGAAATCTTTCCAAACCACACACTATACTCCAATTTCAGCACCCCTGTTTCTGGCTTCTGTTCTTATGTAGTTAAACTCAACTCCCTGATCCTCAAGGTATCTTTTTCCCTCCTTTGCACTCTTTCTCGGCCCTATGAAATACAGCGTCGGACCTGTTGATGACAGTCCAACGGCCCCATGATCCTTCAGAAGTTCTATGAAGCCCCATGCAACCTCTCCATACTGGCTGACCTCTGCTTTTTTGAAGCCAAGGTGCTGAATTCTGTAAACTGCTCTTGCAAATTCATCAAGGTCCTGTTCAACAACAGAAGGCATGAGCTTCATCAGAATTATGTGTGAGAGCTCCCGCACCTCATCAATCCTGAGAGGGGTGCTCCTCTCAAACAGATCCTTCTCCTTCAACCCTGCAAATCCTTTTTCTTCAGGGACAAAAAGATGGACCTCCCATCCGGGAAAGTCATACCTGGCTATGACTGGGGGTGGAGGGGCTCGGCTGAACGAAGATGGAAGAAAGCTGCTCTTGAGTTTTCTGGAATGTCCTCCATCAACAATAAACCCTCCACGCTCAAAAACAGCAACCCCTATCCCCGATGTTCCTCCTCTCCCCGTAAATTCTGCAATCTCTCTGACAGACATTTCTATTTCATTAATCTCAGTATAGGCCCTTCCAACAGCAAGGCTGATCTGGGTTCCGCTCCCAAGACCAACATGAGAAGGAAAGCTCTCCCTTATATCAATCTCAATCCCCATCCCGAATTTTTCCCTGAATTTTTCTGCGATTTCAGCAAATCTTTCCCTGTTCTCAAAATCACCTTTAATTACCACATTTTCACTCTCTCTCGCAACAAGCTCTATGTACGGGTTTTCAAGAGCAAGCCCAACCCCACCATCAACTCTGCCTATGTTCCCGTTAAGGTCAATAAGCGTGATGTGAATTCGTGAAGGAGCCTTAACCCTTACACCCATTCTTTCACCTTCAGGGTTATTTTCCTCAGATAATGCTGGCTTCTTGTGTCTACAACATAGGCTTCAGGAGCTATTGTCGGGAGATGGTAGCCAGTGAATATCCTCAGAATTTCTCCCGCCTGAATCGAGCATGTCAGAGCGTAGGAGATTGGATCAAACTTAACTTCCGGCATTTCAACCTCCCAGAACTTTATCCCATCTGGCAGAAAGGTTGTTATTATGTTCGGAATGAAGGGAGATCCGAGCTCCTCAGCAATTCTTGCAGCAACATCAATGTGCTTGTGAGCAACGATCACATCAATCCCCTTCAGCTGCCTTTTCAGCTCCCTGTAATCATCTGGATAGGGGTAGCTTATTACACAGGAATCGCTGCTCATGGGATGGACGACATCGTAATCATTGGCCTCGAGAGGGTGAAGTGTGCAGTCTATCCTGGAGTCATTGGGCGTTACGAAGTCCCCGATGTACCTGACACATCCAACCCCGCCCCTCCACAGCAGTTCCATAAGCATTCTGCTGCCTATGACTGCAACGCTGAACTTGCTCATGTACTCTATCTTCTCTTCCTCTGCCATCCCGTGCCAGAATATCTTGGCCAGGTTCATCGCCTTTCCCTCATGGCCCTCATCACGTCATGCTTCGTGACTATTCCGATTATTCTGCCACTTTCAACCACAAGCAGTGCGGGATTATTTATAAGCATTTTTGAAATGTTTTCAAGGGTCTCATTGGGGGAAATCTCAGGCAGGGGATCGTCCATTATATCCCTCACCCTAACCTCCTCGGCCCCATCTATCCCCTTGGTCATTATGGCTCGAAGAATCGAGCTTTCAGTTACACAGCCAAGATTTGCCCCATCCTTTATAACCGGAACCTGGGAAAAACCATTCTCCCTCATTATGTCAACCGTACTGAGTATCCCGTCATCAGGCGAGACCGACATCACGGGAGAGGTCATGATCTTTCTCGCATTTATCCCTCTCCCTTCAAGCTCCCCGAGAACCTCAAATATTCTTTTGACAAGAGAGAGTTTTGGATCGAGATCCCCACTTTCAATTCTGGCTATCAGTGGCTGGCTGACACCAACAAGCTCTGCAAGCTTCTTCTGTGTTATACCAAGCTTTTTTCTTCTTCGCTTGATCTCCTCAATCTCATAAAACATGCTCATCTGTTAATCCTCATGCTATAAAAATATTAACTGCTGTAATTTGACTCCCTGAAAAGGTCAAGGCATGTGGGGCAGCAGAAAACATACAGCCTGTTGTGAAGCCTGTACGTGAAGGGTCTGTCAAAGGCCTCCTTCCCGCAGTAATCACATCTGAAGTTTATCTTTGGAATCTCAAGTGTTTCAAGCTCAAAGTGCTCGGCAACAGGTATTACCTCCTCCACCTCATAGTTCAGTGCAGCATTTCCGAGATCATCTGAACTTTCAGCGATGAGCTTCACAAGATACCTGTTTTTTCCAATTCTGTATACCTCCCGAAACCCCTCCGGGACTGAGTCAGACCTGATTTTCAGGAAAAAAATCGGATTGTTAGTTTTCAGTGAGATTCTGATTGTGTATCTCTCTATTATTCCCTCCTTCTCAAGCCTTGCAATTCTCGCCTTGACAGTCTGCCTTGTCAGCCCGAGAATCTTGCCAATCTCACTGTAACTCAGTCTTGAATTTCTTGAAAGCAGATCAAGTATTTTCAGATCATGCTCATCGAGATTCATCATTTACCTTTTCTGTTAACTCAAATAAAAATTTAATTGACATGACGTTAAAAAAAGAGTATATATTTCACAGCGATAAAGTAACCTGTGGTGATTGGAGTGAAGGTTAAGCTCGAGCTTTCCGGTCTGACATGCCAGGGATGTGTGAACACGGTCAACAACGTGCTCATGAAAGAGGGTGCCAGGGTTCTGTCTATTGACCTGACATCTGCAGAAATCGAAATTGATGGCGATCCTGAAAAATTTGTAAAGGCTATAGAAAAATTCGGATATTCGGCAAAAATCGTGTCTGAAAGCTGAAAAACTAAATTGTAACGTATTTTTTAATTTTCTCAATCAACCTTGACTTTGAGATGGGCTTCTCTATAACATCAAGTGCTCCAGCAGATAGAATCTCGTTTCCCTTCGATGATGCGTAGGCTGTTATTGCAATTATCTTTGCGTCAGGATCCATCTTTTTGATTTCCTTTGTGGCCTGAATGCCATCAACTTCGGGCATCAGTATGTCCATCAGAACGAGGTCAGGCTTGAGCATTCTGTAGATCTCAACTGCCTCCTTTCCGTTTGAGGTATATATCACGGTGAAGTAATCAGAGATCATCGCTCCGATAACCTCTCTGACTGCCTCATCATCATCTGCTATGATTGCCTTCCTCATAGTGATTTTTGTAATCATTATGATAATATTTAAAGGTTTCTCAGAAACCGGAAACAATCACTGAAAAAGAGTTCTAAGACCTTCTCTAAGCTCATCTGACTTTTCCCACTCCTCATCAAGATTTCTGATTATGCTGTTTATTCTTTCCACCTGTTCAAGTATCATCCTGCCTGCTTCACCTTCAGGATACAGCTCTGCATAAGCGGATATGACCGTCAGTGGATTTCTTATCCTGTCGATCAGCAGTGCTATCTTCTCCATGCTCTCCTCTATTTTCCTGTAGGCATCCCTCTTCATCTGATTGAACTCATAGTTCCTGATGGCAAGCGAGATGTCGGCAGCCATTGTTCTTAGAATTGCTATCTCCTCCTGATCAAAGGGTTTGAGAGAGTAAAAGGCCAAGGCTCCTCTTCTTTCACTGGTTGAAACTGAAAAAATCGCCATGTACAGCATGACATCACTGGAGAATCTTTTCCTGACCATGCATTCCTCAGGACATCTGGATATATCAGAAATCAGATCTCTTCCCGTTTCCAGGACGTTCCTGACAGCAGGACATTCTTCAGCCAAGCAATCACTCAACTCACCTGAGACTGCTGCAATCTTATCCTTTCCAACCAGATCTATTCTCACACCCCTGTAATCTCTCACAGAAGCTATGTTCTCCGATATTCTTTCAATCAGTGATCTCAGATCTGAGAACTTATCAAGCTCTCTTTCAACGCTCAGTATCATACGAAGAAGATTTTCCATTCTTAGAACTTCTGTTATATCCCTCCCTATGAGAATGAAATACGTCTCCTCTCCAATTTCAGCAGGGATTATGCTGAAAATCAGGGTTCTGTCACCAACAATTTCACGGAATGTCACAATTTCTCTTTTTTCGAGAACCTCATTAAACCTTTCCGGAATGGATTCACAGCTCTCATGAAAGGCTTTGTCAAGCCTTACACCAGATGGGTTGAATCCAACAAGCTCAATCAGCGATGGATTTGCTTCCAGTATCACTCCACTTCTGTCCATTATAGCAATAGGATTGATTACGTTCTCAAACACAGCCCTGTACTTATCCTCCTCAATTTTCTTTTCAGCCTCAAGCCTTTTTGCAGTCTTGCTGTCAGTTATGTCTATCGTGAAGTGCAAAAACAGCCTCTTTCCTTCTCTGCTCATCATACCCAGGGGATAGATTATTGAAACAAACCACCTTCCCGAATCCTCATCGTAAAATTCCCTTTCCACATAAACCCCTCCTTTTCTGATGGATTCCTCAAGAGGACATCCGGGATAGGGTTTTTCCATTCCGTGCATGGTTTTTGGGCAGAATGTGCCTTCAACATCTTCAGGCTTAAACCCGAAATCCTCAATGATCTTTCTGTTAGCGATTATTATCCTGTGATCCTCGTCAACAACCATGGCATAGAATGGCAGGGAATCAAGCATGAATCTGGCAACATCTTTTAGCTTTACGCCATCATCCTTAAACAAGTGCATCACCTCTGGAGATGAAGAAGGATGATAAAATTAGAATTGCAATTATAAAAAATTATCGAAAAACTTGGGAACCCTTCAGAACCTTCACCGCTTTCTCAAGAAACCTTATTTCGACCTCTTCCCTGTAAGCAAACGGATTTCCATCTGCCGAAATAACGGTGTCTGCGTAAATGATTATTCCATCATCAAAGCTCATAGTTTCAGTCCTTATTGGCTCGAGATTTCTGAGAGATTCCTTGGTTATGCTCCCCAAAACAACCGTGTGGCTCAGACAGGCTGCAAGACACCTGAAACCTGCGAAAGCTGAAATTGAAGCTCCTCCAGATATTCCCTTACCGAGATATCTCCTGTCGAGCATGGAAACAAAGATGTTTCCGAATATACCCTCAATAACCCTCTCACCCTCAGCCACCCTTCCATAAAACTTCCCTGGATTTCCCTTCCTGATTTCCCCACTCATGAAGGAGAGGGCATCGAGTTCGGTGATTTCTCCATCCACGGTTCCCAGCACCGTGGGCCCGGCAACAACATCGTTGAATGCAACTCTGCCGTAATCCCTGACATGAAGTGCATCCACCTCATAAACCTGAAGATTTTCAAGACTTTCGGACATCAGGGGGCTGACATTTGTCGTTCCCATCGGAATGCAAAGCAGAGGCTTTTTCGGAAATGCTGATGCCGCGTCACTTGCCGTACCATCCCCTCCGAAAACCGCTATCACATCCACCTTTCTGTCAAGAACTTCAACAAGTCTTTTTGTATCATTTCTGTCGTATGTTCGTTCAACCTCAACAACATGAGAATTCTCGATGTAAATTTCACCGAGATCATCCTGTCCTGTTACAATTTCATCGGGATCAAGTTTTTCAACAGCCCTTTTTATGATCTCTCTATCAGGACCTTTTCCTGCCTTAGGATTGACAACAACTCCAAGCTTCATAGCAAACGTTTATTTAGAAAAACGGGTATTTAATGACTATGAGGTATCCGAAATATGCAGGATCATTCTACCCCTCAAATCCTGAATCGCTTCTCGGAATGCTCGGAGATTTTACGGAAATGGGTGTGAAGAGCGATGATGTTATTGCGATAGTCTCACCACACGCAGGATACATCTATTCCGGAAGGACAGCCGGAAGTGTTCATTCTGTTCTGAAGGATGCAGAAACATACATCGTTGTCGGACCAAATCACACCGGCTATGGAATGCCCATAGCTGTCTCAACCGATGAATGGCTCACACCCCTTGGCTCCGTAATGCCCGATATGGATTTCATAGATGCCATGCCAAAGATATCCGTGGCTCCTGATGAGACTGCCTTTGCGGAAGAACACAGCCTTGAGGTTCAGATCCCGTTTATCCAGTACCTACACGAGGATTTCAGAATTGTTGCAATTTGCATGGGCCTTCAGGATGAGGAGAGTGCCAGAGAGGTGGCTGACGAGATAATAAGGGCACATGAAGAGACCGGAAGGAGCTTTGCTCTGGTTGCCTCAAGCGACATGCACCACTACATTCCGGATGAGGAATGCAGAAGGAGAGATGAGATTGTCATTGAGGCAATAGAGAGCATGGATGTGAAGAAGTTCTACAAAACGATATATGATCTTCAGGCAAGCGTTTGCGGATACGGGCCCATAGCTGTTGCCATGCACATTGCGAAGTATTTTGGTGGAAATGCAGAGCTTGTCCATTACTCTACGAGCGGTGATGTTGCAGACAAGAGCTTTGTCGTTGGATACGCCGGCATAGCCTTCAGAGTGTAGAGAAAGACTACTTTCTGGAAAAATTAATATTCTTCCAGGATTTTTCATCAGGTATGGAAGTCATCAAGACTGCATGTGAACTCTGTGCCTGGAGCTGTGGCATGAATGTGCATGTCGAAAATGGCAAAATTGTAAAGGTTACGGGAATGAAAGAACATCCTCTGAACAGGGGGAGGTTGTGTCCGAAGGGCAGCATCTCGCCCGATTATGTTTATTCCACGGACAGAATAACCCACCCAATGGTCAAGGAGAATGGTAAATGGAAGAGAGTTGAATGGGATGACGCACTTGACATATTTGTAGAAAATCTGAAGGAGATCAGAGAGATTGATCCAAGATCATTTGCAACAATAATAGGAATGCCGATTCTTCTCGGTGGATCATCAACGGTTGGATTCATAAGAAGGTTTATGGATGTTTACGGCAGCCCGAACTGCTTCTCACCCGAAAGCATGTGCTACAGGCACGAAATTATCGGGTATATCCTTACCCTCGGCAAGTTTCCTGTCGCGGATCCCGAAAATTCAAACTGCATAGTTGTCTGGGCCCACAACCCGCACGCATCAAAGCCGCCTCTTGCCTGGATGATTGAAAGGGCGAGAAAAAGAGGGGCAAAGCTGATCGCAATAGATCCAAGAAAAACAAAGGTTGCAGAGATGGCAGACATTCATGCCAGAATAAAGCCAGGAAGCGATACGTACTTGGCTGTTGGTCTGATGAAGGTAATAATTGAGGAGAAACTGTACGACAGCAAGTTTGTGTCCGGCTACTGCCACGGCTTTGAAAAGTTAAGGGATTTCGTCTCAAACTACACTCTGAACGAGATCTCTGAGAAGACGTGGGTTGATGAGCATACAATCACCGAGATTGCAAGAACATTTGCAAAAACCAAGCCTGCATGCATCGTTCAGGGAGTTAACGCCCTTGATCAGGTACCAACTGGAATACAGAATGCAAGAAGCATTGCAATTCTCCACGCCCTTACGGGAAATGTTGATGTGAAGGGTGGGTTTGTCAGGGCATCGAGAGTGCATTCAAAAAACCTTAGACTCCAAAACCTCCTGCCGGATGTCCCCTTAGGAATTGAAAGGCACCCCTTCTTCTACCAGGTCTGGGAAACTCACCTGGGGGAGGGGCAGGGAATGTACCTTTACGATGCCATCCTCAATGGAGACCCATACGAGATAAGGACACTGTTCATTGCAGGATCAAATCCTGTTCTGACATGGCCTGAATCCGAGAAAACAGTTGAAATGCTGAAAAATGTAGATTTTCTTGCTGTGATGGACATATTCATGACTGAAACGGCGAAGCATGCTGATCTCTTTCTGCCTGCAACAACATTCCTTGAAAGGCTTGAGCTTGTTGATTACTACAGCGTGATTTTCGGAATACCCTACATGATGCTGAGAAAGAAAACGATCGAGCCCGTTGGGGAGTCAAAAAGTGACGTTGAGTTCTGGCTTGAGGTTGCAAGGAAAATGAGGTACAGCGAGCATTTTCCATGGAATAATGTTGAAGAGGTAATAGACTGGGTTCTGGAGCCAACAGGATACAGTGTGCACGATCTGACTGAGAAATACCCTTCAGGTGTCTGGACGGGAGAGGTCAGATATGGAGAATACATGCAGAGAGGTTTCAGAACGCCAAGCGGAAAGGTTGAGCTTTACTCAGACTCCCTTGCCGAGATGGGTTACGATCCACTTCCTGCTCCAAAGGATCCTGTTCTGGAACTCTACGGACAGGAAATTTCAAAGGATTATCCGCTGATACTGACAACGGGATCGAGAAATGTTTACTTCACACACTCACAGCTTAGAAATGTTGAGAAGATGAAGAAGATGCTATCTGAGCCGTATGTTGAGATACACCCAAAAACCGCAGAGAGGTATGGAGTTAATGACGGGGATTACGTGATAGTTTCAACAGAATACGGCAGCATAAAAATAAAGGCCAAGGTAACGGATGGGATCGTTCAGGATGTGATAAACATTCCTCATGGATGGGCAGAGGCGAATGTTAACGCCCTGACACCGAGAAAACCTGCAGATCCGATTTCAGGATGCCCTCTGCTTAAAGCGGTTCCTGCGAGGATTTCCAGGGCGTGACATCCTCCTGAAAGTTGCATCAGTTTTTTATTTTTCATTCCAACCTTCCGTGTTTAAAAACCTATATATAGAACATGTTCTGTAATTGAGCATCCTCCTTCTGGCATTTCAGGCTGGTGATGAGATTGGAGCAGAATGATCTAAAAAGTCCCATACTGAGTCTGGACAGAACAAGACTGCTGCTCATCAGGGAAAAGATCAGAGAGCCTTCAGCCACTCTCAAAGAGCTCAGCGAGACAATGATGAGAGAATACGGAATAAAAATAAGTCATTCAAGAATAGCAGACATTCTGAGAGAGATGAAACACGGTGGAGTTATAAGAGAGGTCGTGATTCCAAATGAGAACTACTTCATATTTGCATTCATTGAGTTCAGCAGCAACAGCAAAAATTTCGATGAGTGGGGAAAGGTCTATGAATATCTGAAAAACTCTCCAAATGTTATCATGATACTTCTTGTTGATGGTGATAACAGGTGGAAGGTTCTCGGGGCTTTCAGAAGTTTCAGAGAGGTGACAAAATGGATTCACAACTTCGCTCAGGAGCATGGAATGGAAACAGACTCCATGAAGCTCTCGATAGTATACAGAGTTCACAAACTCTCATTTCCGCATGAACTGATTGAAAATCCAGAATGATTGTGATCATCCCGGTCATCCACTGTCTTTTTCAGACCTCAGTTTCCAGTAAATTCTTGCAGCAATCAGATCGGACTTTGTCCTTTCGATAACATTCCTCGCAACATCCAGTTTTGGCCTCAGATTCCCTGTGAGCCTGTCATGAAAATCAAACTGGATAAGAGTGCGATAGATCTCTTCCATAAGATCAAGAAGTCTTTCAACCCTCTCAAAGTCCCTTCCCCTTATCATTTCAGTGAGCACATATCTTCTGATTTCTCCAATGCAATCAGCCATACCCGGAAGAACCGCCTGAGGAATGTTGACAGGCAGAGATTCGGGAATCTCGAGTCTCTCAACAACATGTCTGAAAACAACAGCCTCAATAAACTCCTGAAGGGCATCATTTGCAAGGTAAAAAACATCCGGATGAGACTTTCTGTACTCAAGAATTTCTCTTAACGCCCTCTCTGCTTCACCCAGATGCAGGGCGGATTCATCCATTCTACCTGCATGGATGTTGGCAATGGCCTTGGAGCTGCTAATCCTCAGCTCTCTCGACTTTATTATGAGTTCCTCCCTCACCTTTTCCTTTTCCTCCAGCTCTGCCCTGATTTTTTCGAAAAACTCACCTTTCAAGCAAAACCACCCTGCTTATCCCGCTTTCATCCCTGATACTGTAACCTGTCAGCCTGGCGAGCTTCTCGGAGAAAGCTCTTACCTCCTCATGCGATGGCATCGCATCTCTCTCAAGCCTGAGCCTTGAGTGGCCGAGGTGCATGTACGCCTTGGCCTCTATGAAGTCGGGCTGGGCCCTGTCAATTATGCCGGTAAAAAGCTCAGGCTCCATGTTAATGCCCCTGATCAGCGTCAGTCTTATCACAGTCCGGCTGTCCTTTTCAGACATTATTTTCATCGTTTTTTCCACCTTTTCCCACTGGTTCCTTCCCTGGAGCTTCCTGTGGGAGTCAGCGTTCCATGCCGTGATGCTCAGGTAAAGCTGGTAGGGCTCAACCCTTTCAACTGCCAGTGGGTTTGTACCGTTTGTAACGAGAAAGGTTGTAAAGCGGTTTCTGTTGTAGACATCAACGAGATCGTCAATTCTCGGGTAGAGTGTTGGCTCGCCTATCAGGCTTATGGCAACCTGATTCGGCCTGTAAGCCTCTTCAAGCTTCCTCCTGTTCACTCCCTCGGTCCCGTGAAAGCCGCTCAGCAATCGGTGCTGGGCTTTTATGGACTCCTCAAATATGAACTCCGGATCGTCCCACTCTGCGAACGGGGGCATGAGATCGAGAGGCCTCCAGCAGTGAATGCACGAGAGGTTGCATATTAGCGCGGGAGACATCTGAAGACAGCGGTGGCTCGCTATGCCGTAGAACTTCTGCTTGTAGCAGTAACTCTCATCTTTGAGCGACTTCTTGAGCCACAAACAGGTTTTTACTGCCGAATGCCTTCCGACTATCTGGTAGCCCTTCAAGTCCGAGAGGCTCCTGACCATTTCATGGGCTGTGTGAGTCGAAAGTTAAAATAGTTTTACCCGATGATGTTTGATTTCGCAATCTTTCTGATGCTGTTTTCAATCGAGCCTGTTCTCGGTATAACGAGAGGAAAGCCAAGGTTTTTGCGGAGAACAATCCACTCATCGGTAAGAACAACTTCTTTGAACTCATTCCACCTGCCCACTTCCACCTCCTCGAGCACCTCCACCTCGACTTTCTGAACATCTCTGGCAAAAAGAGCGAGGGGGAGTCTTAAAGCAGCGTAGATCAGAATGAGGAAAATGCCGATGAAAATTATGGGAGGATTTATGACTTCCATAAGGACTCCAGTAACAATCAGGAGAATCAAGAACAGAACAAGCACGAGCGAGTTTCTTTTACTGTTTCTGTGAGTAACTGCGTGTTTGACAGGCATGCTCCTTCTGGATTTGACATGATATTAAAATTTTATCTGACTTTCAAAAATATTGATGTTTGGCGGCATTTGTCCTGAATATACTGGATAATGTACCACAGGCTTTCTCAGATCGCTTGAAAATGGAGAAAATTACGGAAAAACAGGAAGAGAAAAATACCCTGTTTTCATGGGTTTCCGAGAGTGAAGCTGAAAAAGTGCTTTCTACGAAAGGTGAAACTCAAGTAAATTCGAGAGCAACCTCTCAAACTCCCGGATCATCCACGGCTCATTTCTTCAAAGAAGAAAAGAATGCATCTGCCAAACAATCAGTGCAAAAATTCAAATCATTTCAGTCCTCTCACAAGCTCCCTGACCTTCTCCTCCATGTATTCATCAGCGTTCTCTCCGTAAAGTTCTACAAGTTCAACTATCGCGCTGCCAACGATCACCCCATCCGCTCCCGCGTTTATCAGCTCCCTCACATGCTCGGCCTTCGAAATTCCGAATCCAACACCTATCGGATTTCTGCAGACTTCCTTCGCTCGATTTATGAACTCAAAAGCCCTCTCGCCAATGCTCTCTCTTTTTCCGGTTGTTCCGTAGTCTGAGGTGAGGTAAACAAAGCCTGTGCTTGCCCTGTCGATGAGACGAAGTCTTTCGTCTGCTGTGTTGGGAGAGGCTATGAAAATCGTTTTGATGCTGAATTTCCTGCAGATCTCCCTGAACTCCCGGCTGTCATCTGCCGGCAGGTCAACGGCTATTATCCCGTCAACTCCAGCCTCAGCAGAAAGCCTGACGAACCTCTCCACACCCATCCTGAATATGGGGTTGTAGTACGTCATCAGAACCACCTTCTTCCCGGAATGCTCCCTGAATTCCCCCACGATTTCGAAAACCTTCCTGACTCTGAATCCATTTCTCAAAGCCCTCAGGTTCGCTTTCTGAATGGTTTTTCCGTCAGCAACCGGATCGCTGAACGGGATGCCAAGCTCAATGACATCCGAGTACTTCTCAAGAACGAGCATGAAGTCGAGGGTCTTATCCGGGTCTGGGTCTCCAGCGGTTATGAACGTCACAAGCGACCTGTCAAGCATCTCCCAGCACCTCCATCACTATGCCCATGTCCTTATCTCCCCTGCCCGAAAGGTTGACAACAACCACCTCGTCTCCGTCAAGCTGCTCCGCAAGCTTCATGGCATAGGCAACAGCATGGGCTGATTCCAGAGCTGGAATGATCCCTTCAGTCCTGGAGAGTTCCATGAAAGTTGCGAGGGCTTCATCGTCAGACACTGCAACGTACTCAGCTCTCCCAGTCTCTTTAAACCACGCGTGCTCAGGTCCAACTCCCGGATAGTCAAGGCCTGCTGAAATGCTGTGGGTGTCCAGTATCTGCCCATCCTCATCCTGAAGGAAGTAGGACAGCATTCCGTGCAGCACCCCCTTTTCTCCAGCATTGAGACTCGCAGCATGCTCTCCGCTTTCAAGTCCCTTGCCCCCGGCTTCAACACCTATCAGCCTCACATCCCTCTCGTCTATGAACTCGTAAAATGCCCCGATCGCATTGCTGCCGCCCCCCACACAGGCAATAACAGCGTAAGGCAGAGCTCCTTCCAGTTCGAGAACCTGGGCTTTTATTTCCCTTCCTATCACTGACTGAAAGTCCCTGACGATTGTCGGGTATGGGTGGGGCCCAACAACAGAGCCCACGAGGTAGTGTGAACTTTCAAACGTCCTGCTCCAGTCCCTGAGAGCTTCATTTATCGCATCTTTCAGCGTTTTGCTACCGCTCTCAACAGGAATCACGTTCGCTCCAAGCAGCTTCATCCTGAAAACGTTCTGCCTCTGTCTCTCCACATCTTCAGCCCCCATGTACACGTCCACCTTCAGCCCGAGCTTTGCCCCTGCCATCGCAGTGGCAACGCCGTGCTGTCCTGCTCCCGTCTCGGCTATGAGCCTGCTCTTCCCCATGTGCTTCGCAAGCAGGGCCTGTCCGAGGGTGTTGTTTATCTTGTGTGCCCCGCTGTGTAGCAGGTCCTCCCTTTTGAGATAGATTTTTGCCCCTCCCACCTTCTCACTCAGGTTTTTGGCGTAGTAAAGCGGAGTGGGTCTTCCAGCATAGCTCCTCAGCAGTTCGTCAAGCTCCCTTCTGAACTCTTTGCTGTTTTTCAGCTCCTCGTACTTTTCCTCAAGCTCCTCAAGCGGAGGGATGAGCATCTCGGGCACGAATCTTCCTCCAAACTCGCCAAACTTCACCTGACCACCTTCTCAAGAGTTTCAACGGCCTTTTCAAGGTGATCCTCCCTGACAAGAACATGATCTGTAGAGAAGGAAGAGAACACGAGGACCGGAATACCCTCACGAGCGAGAGCTGAAGATACCTTGGCAATAAAACCCACGGTGTCGAACGGAATCCTCGTTTCGAAGGTTATCAGCCTGAATCCTCTCTCCGCATCCGTGAACTCCAGACCTTTCAGGCGTTTTTCTGGTATGACGAGCGTTAACCTCCCATCCAAATCCCTCACAGCTGCAAAGAGCTCCATATTATCTGAGTGATCAACATTTACAACGGCAAAAACCTCATCATGAACTAATATCACCTTCTCACCTCACCTACAAAGGCCCTGATGAGGGATTCGTCCTTTTTTCCGCTCCTCTCCACACCGCTTGATACATCCACTCCCCATGGGTTCACGTACTCCACAACAGATCTGACGTTTTTCGGGCCCAGTCCTCCGGCAATAATAACCCTTTCCATCCTCGCCACCTCCCTGCTGACCCTGAGGTCGTGAACTCTTCCCGTACCCCTTCCCGTATCAAGAAGAGTGTGATCTGGTTTGTACAGATTTATCAGCCTTATTATTCTTTCAACTTCAGCATTATGGTCATCACACCTCTCCGGAACCCTGAATGCTTTCATAACTCTGAAACCATGCTCTTTCAGCCTTTCAAAGTCCTCCACTGGAAAAAATTCCGAGTGTATCTGAAGATTGTCTGCATTTATTCTGCATGCAGTGTTGTAAGCTTCATCAAAGCTCTCTGCTGTGAGCACGGCAAAAACCGGTATTGAGGCTGCATTCATGATTTCTCTTGCTCTCCTTTTTCCTGCAAACCTCTTTGAGCTGGGATCCATAACCACTCCTGCAAGATCTGCATACCTCTCAACAAAATCCAGCTCTTCGGTGGTTTTTATCCCGCATATCTTTACTATCATCTGCTCACCCTGCACTTCCTCACGAAATTCCTGATTATCTTAAGCCCCTCTTCCCTTGGAGTTATCACACTTTCAGGATGGAACTGTATACCCTCAATCATCCCATCTCTGCTCCTTATTCCCATCACAATTCCATCAGATTCTGCAGTTTTCACAAACCCATCCGGAATCTCAAGAACCGCAAGAGAATGGTATCTGCCTGCAAGCAGAGGATTTTCAACACCGCTGAAAATTCCCCTGCCATCATGCAGAATCCTGCTTCCCTTTCCATGATACGGCTTCACCCTCCCAACCCTCCCACCAAAAACATGACCTATGATCTGATGCCCCAGACACACTCCCAGAACAGGAACATCGGCCCTCAAAACAATTTCAGGGCTGTTACCAACATCTCTCCTGCTTTCAGGGCTTCCTGGACCTGGAGAAATGATCACTCCATTCGGATTGAGTCTCTTCATCTCCTCCACACCAATCCTGTTGTCAACAACCTTCACCCTCTCAAAGAGCGAAACGTACTCAGCGAGATTCCAGACAAAGGAGTCCCTGTTGTCAACAATAACTATCACGCCTCCACCCCCAGTGCCTGAAGGACTGCACCCATCTTTCTTTCAGTCTCATGGAACTCCTTCTCCGGAATTGAGTCCGCAACAATGCCGGCTCCGGCCCTCACAGTAACCCTGCTGCGGTTAATTTCCGCCATCCTTATTGCAATGGCAAAATCAGCATCCCTGGAAAAGTATCCAACAGCACCACCGTAAATTCCCCTCCTTGATCTCTCTATTTCATCAATGAGCTCAATCGCTCTTATCTTGGGTGCGCCTGTAAGGGTTCCTGCAGGGAAGCATGCCGAGATCGCATCAAAGACATCCTTTCCACTTTCAAGAACTCCAACGACCTCACTTTCAATGTGCATGACGTGGCTGTATTTCAGAACATCCATGAATCTCTCAACCCTGACACTACCAGCTCTGCAGACCTTTCTCACGTCATTTCTTGCCAGATCAACAAGCATCAAATGCTCTGCCCTCTCCTTTTCATCAGATAGAAGTTTTTCAGCAATTTTTTTATCTTCACCTTCACTTTTTCCCCTTCTCGCTGTTCCGGCTATTGGATTGACCTTCAGTACTCCATCAAAGACACTTGCAAGCGTTTCAGGAGATGATCCTGCCAAAGAAGTTTCAAACTCGAGACAGAACATGTAGGGGCTTGGGTTCAGCTTCCTTAGATTCATGTAAACCTGAAATGGATCAAGATCAGTTCTGAGTATGTATTTTCTTGAAATAACAATCTGAAATACATCTCCTGCATAAACGTGCTCCTTTGCTCTCTCAACATCCCTCACAAAGGCATCAAAATCAGCATCCGTTTTTATTATCTCAGATCCCCCATCCCCCATCTCAAGTGTTTCCCTTTTTGCTTTTTCAACCATTTTCTCCGCCCACACATCATCCTCCCCGAAATACCTGAGAACACCTTCGGCATGATCGTAAACAAAAAAAGAAGAGTAGTGTCCAAAAACAGAGCTTCTACCGTCATCTCTTCCAATTTCATTCAGAACAGAGTCGTAGGAGAGATACCCAACAAATCCCCCTGAAAATCTGCTACCTGCAGGCTTCATCTCAAAATTTTTCAGAGCCCTGAAAGGATTTCTCTCATCGATCACCTTTTTCCCATTAACATGGGTCCCCCTTTCACCAACTTCAACAACAAAATCAGGGTTTGCTGAGATGTAGGTGAATCTCGCCTTCCTGCTGTCCTTTTCTGCAGATTCAAGAATGAAAGGATGCATTTCCTCCCTCAAAACGCTGTAAAGCCTAACAGGTTCTACCCATTCAAGCTTTTTGAAGTCCATGCAATTTCCTCCAGCTTTTTCATGGCAGTTCCATCCAGAACGTTTTCAGCCATCTCTCTGCACTCATGAAAATCCTGAAATCCAGCAGAGTAAAGAGCAAGAGCTGAATTGAGTACTATAAAGACTTTGTCCTCCTCGTATCCCTTTCCTTCAAAAACCCTGCACACCCTTGAAAAACTCTCAGCCGGTGAGATGCAAGGTACAACCTTTACCCTCTTCAGACCAAAATGCTCGGGAGTTACGGTGTATCTCTCAGAGGTCCCGTTTCTTATCTCGATTACAAGGGTCGTTCCCGAAGGATTTGCCTCATCGTATGGATAGCCATGCACGACAACTGCGTTTCTCACACCCAGATACCTGAGAGCCGCTGCCATCTTCTCTGCAATGCTTTCAGAGCTTGCTCCAACAAGCATGCAGGAGGGGTTTGCCGGGTTGAGAAGAGGGCCGAGAATGTTAAATACAGTCCTTATCCCAAGTGCTCTCCTTACAGGCATGATCTCCCTCATCTTTGGATGGTAAAGCGGTGCAAAGATGAACCCGAAGTTTGTCTTTTCTATCAGCCTTACAAGCCTCTCAGGAGGTAGGCTTATCTCAACCCCGGCCTTTTCAAGAAAGTCTGCAGAACCGCTCTTTGATGTTACTGACCTGTTCCCATGCTTTGCAACCCTCATGTAAAGAGAGAGCACTATGGAACTTGCTGTACTGACGTTTATCGTCATTGCCCTGTCTCCTCCGGTTCCGACAACATCACATACATCTTTAACCTCAACATTAATGGCAAACTCCCTCATCGCCTTTGCAAATCCTGCTATCTCCTCAGAAGTGTATCCCTTGGCCTCGAGGGCAGTTAAAAACCCTGCAATTCTTATTGGATCTTCAGAGAATAATTCCCTGAATGTCCTGTACGCCTCTCTGAAGGTTAAATTCCTGCCCTCAACAACAACCTCAAGCATACCCACCACCCACAAACTCAATAACCTTTTTTTCAATGTCATCAGCCTTCATGAAAGCAGTTCCAACGAGAACGGCGTCTGCATATCTCAGAGCAGTTTCAAGATGTTCTTTTGTCGTAATTCCGCTCTCGCTTAGCTTTAAAGCACCGTTCCTTATCAGCGGTGCCAGTTTCTGTGTGATTTCAACACTTCCATCATCCTTTTCCAGAACCGCAATATCCCTGTTGTTTATCCCGATTATCGGGGTTTTTGAGAGGTTTGCATGCCCAACATCCTCCATGCTGTGAACCTCAACCACACTCTCCAGTCCGTGCTCAAGTGAGAAGTCAACGAACTCAGGAGTTTCATCCCTGAGAATTCTGGCAATCAGCAGAACAGCATCACCATCAGCCTCAGCTGTCCTTTCAATCTCCTCCTTTGTTACGATGAAGTCCTTTCTGAGGACGGGCAATTCAGAGTTTCTGCATATCTCCCTGAAAGTTTCAAAATCTCCTCTGAAATGATTTCTTTCGGTAATGTATGAAATCCCGGCACTTCTGCATCTTTCGTAAATCCCAAGAATTTCCAAGATGTCTCTGCCCCTCAGCAAGTCCCCGTGTTTTGGAGAGTGAACCTTTATCTCCGATACCACAGGATTCATTCCCTCCTTTTTTCTAAGATTGATCATTTTTGACAGGAATCTACCCATTATTAAAGATTGAGCAGATGTAGTGTATATAAACTTTTCCAAGAAAAACATGATGAAGGAAATATCAGAGAAAAGTTAAATCCAGATCTGACAGAAACGTAACATGGAGCAGATTCTCGAGAAAGAAGTTGGAAATCTGACTCTCAGACTTGCAATCGGAGATATTACAAAATATCCTGCAAAGGCAATTGTGAATGCAGCAAATAAAAGACTGGAGCATGGAGGAGGGGTTGCGTATGCAATAGCAAAGGCGTGTGCAGGAAACGCCCAAGAGTACACGAGAATGAGCAAGAGGGCCATGAGAGAACAGACTGGAAAAGAGAGCATAGACCATGGAGAGGTTGTTGTGACTCCGGCAATGAGACTGGAAGAAAGAGGAATAAAATACGTGATGCATACAGTTGGCCCGATATGCGGTGGAAAATGGAATGATGAAATGGAAGAGAAGCTCTATCTTGCATTTTCAGGCCCACTCAGGAAAGCTGAAGAACTTAAACTTGAATCAATAGCATTTCCTGCAGTGAGTGCTGGAATTTACGGATGTCCTCTGGAGAAGGTTGTCAGAACATTTGTCAGAGTGGTTAGGGATTTCTCAGAAAAGGTCACCCACCTGAGAGAGGTCTCGCTGGTTGTATACGACAGGGAATCTGCAGAGACTACCAGGAAAACCATATCAGAAATCCTATGATCTTTTCCTGACCCTTCTGGAGATCAGGTATGCAAAAACTCCCGCTCCAAATCCGTTATCAATGTTAACAACAGCAACACCTGAAGAGCAGCTCTGGAGCATTGAAAAAAGGGCTGTAAATCCCCTCAGATTAGTTCCATAGCCCACTGATGTTGGAACAGCGATAACAGGCAGATCAACGAGCCCTGCAATAACTGAAGGGAGTGCACCCTCCATTCCTGCCACCACCACCACAGAATCAACATCCTCCTTTCTGATGGTTTCGAGGGGTTCTATGAGCCTGTGTATGCCCGCAACACCAACATCATAGAACTTCAGAACCTCAAGACCCAGGAATTCTGCTGTCTCTCTTGCTTCCTCTGCAACAGCAACATCAGAACTCCCGGCAGAAAATATTGCAAGCTTTCCGGAGTTTTCATCAAGGCTGAGATGTCTGGCAGTTCTTGCGGTTCTGTTCACATTCAATCCAATTCTCTCGAGCTCATCCATCTGATCGTTTCTGAGCCTTGTGAAGAGAACAGGAATGTCGTTTTTCAGAGAGTTTATGGCTATTCTGGTTACCTCTTCAACAGATTTGAACTCTGCCAGAACAGCTTCAGGCTTTCCAGCTCTTATATGTCGGTGAACATCAATATTTAGATTTTCAGAGAGCTTTTCAAGGAAAATTCTTGTGATCTCCTTTCCGTCAAGCTTTTTTATGAGCTTTTCCACCTCTCTATCCTCCATCGATCTCACCGTGGTATTCCTGAATGCTCTTTATTGTCATCACAGAGTTTTTCATTGCCTCAATCCCCCTGACCGCAGCCATAGCACCGCTCACCGTTGTTATGTAGGGTATTCCGTGATCAACCGCAGCTCTTCTGATCATGTATCCCTCGGTCTTCCCCTTCTTTCCACTTGGTGTGTTGATTATGAGGTCTATCTCCCTGTTGATTATCTTGTCTATCACATTGGGCCTTCCCTGACTTACCTTCAGAACTATCTCAGCATCAATCCCATTATCTCTCAAAAACTCAGATGTTCCGTCTGTTGCCAGAATTCTGAAACCCATCTCCCTGAGTTTTCCGACAGCAGGAAGCAGTTTGGTCCTGTCTGACTTTCTCAGGCTCACAAAAACCGTTCCACTCAATGGCAGCCTCATTCCGGCTCCAAGCTGTGCCTTGTAGTATGCAATTCCAAAACTGTAATCAACACCCATAACCTCTCCGGTGCTCTTCATTTCAGGTCCAAGAACAGGATCCACTCCAGGAAGCTTTATAAAGGGAAAAACAACCTCCTTAACAGCAACATGCTTTGGGAATACTCTCTCTTTCACACCAAGCTCTCTCAGCTTCTTTCCGAGCATGAGTTTCGCGGCTATCTTGGCGAGGGGTATGCCCGTTACCTTGCTCACAAAGGGCACGGTTCTGCTCGCTCTCGGGTTTGCCTCGAGTATGTAAACAACATCACCCTTGACGGCATACTGAATGTTTATCAGCCCCACGACTCCCAGCTCGAGGGCGAGCTTCTTAGTGTAGTCTATTATCCTCTCGACGATTTGCTGTGGTATGGTCTGGGGTGGAAGCACGCAGGCGGAATCACCGCTGTGAACTCCTGCCTCCTCTATGTGCTCCATTATCCCGCCTATCACGACCTCTTCCCCATCGCAGAGTGCATCGACCTCAACCTCAATCGCATCCTCCAAAAACCTGTCTATGAGGATGGGTTTCTCCGGACTGACCTCTATCGCCTCCTCGATGTACCTCTCCAGAGTCTCCTCATCGTACACAATTTCCATCGCCCTTCCACCGAGAACGTAGCTGGGCCTTACGAGCACCGGATATCCAATCCTCCTCGCTATCTCCTTCGCCTCCTCTATGCTGAAGGCGATTCCATTCTCGGGTTGCGGAATTCCGAGCCTCCTGCATATCTCAGCAAACTTCTCCCTGTCCTCGGCGAGATCTATCGAGTCCACAGACGTGCCGAGTATTCTTGCACCGCTCTCTTCAAGCTGTCTCGCGATGTTTAGCGGGGTTTGACCGCCGAACTGAACGAAAATTCCCTCGGGCTGCTCGTTCTCGTATATGTCCATCACGTCCTCATGAGTTATCGGCTCGAAGTACAGTCTATCAGAGGTGTCGTAATCTGTTGAAACCGTCTCGGGATTGTTGTTCACCATGATCGTCTCGTATCCCTCCTCCTTCGCGCTGATAACGGCATGCACACAGCAGTAGTCGAACTCAATTCCCTGCCCGATTCTGTTCGGTCCACTTCCGAGAATCATCACCTTCCTTCTGTCAGTCCTGACTGCGTCGTTTTCAAGCTCGTAGCTCGAGTAGTAGTAGGGGGTCTTCGCCTCGAACTCTGCAGCGCAGGTGTCGACCATCTTGAAGGTCGAGATCAGCCCCCTCCTCTTCCTCGCCCTCCTCACCTCCCTCTCGCTCGTGCCGAATATCCTGGCAAGCTGGTAGTCGCTGAATCCGTACTGCTTGGCCTTTCTGAGAACCTCAGCCGGCAGGATTTCGATGGTGTGGGTCCTCGCATACTCCTCAAGCTCCCTCTCAACCCTGACGATGTTGGCGATCTTCTCTATGAACCACGGGTCTATCTTCGTGAGCTCGGCAACCTCCTTCACCGAAAATCCGTTTTCGATGGCGTACTTTATGTAGAAGACCCTCTGGTGGTTGGGAGTAATCAGTTTCTGGACTATCTCATCCCTGCTCGGCTTCCTGTCCTTTCCGTCTGCTCCAAGACCAAATCTGCCGATTTCGAGGCTCCTTATCGCCTTCTGGAGTGCCTCCTCAAACGTTCTTCCGATGGCCATAACTTCGCCAACGCTCTTCATCTGAGTCCCGAGGGTCCTGTCGGCTGTGGGGAACTTGTCGAACGCGAACCTCGGAATCTTGACGACAACGTAGTCTATCGTTGGCTCAAAGCTCGCCGGGGTTTCCTTGGTTATGTCATTCGGGATTTCATCGAGAGTGTATCCTACAGCGAGCTTGGCAGCAATCTTGGCTATGGGAAATCCGGTTGCTTTGGATGCCAAAGCCGAGCTCCTGCTAACCCTCGGGTTCATCTCAATCGCAAGAATCCTGCCGTTCTCGGGATGGACTGCAAACTGGATGTTACTGCCTCCCGTCTCCACTCCGATCTCCCTGATGATCTTTATCGCATAGTCCCTGAGCTGCTGGTATTCGTGATCTGTCAGAGTTTGAGCTGGAGCCACGGTTATGCTATCACCAGTATGCACACCCATCGGGTCGAAATTCTCGATCGAGCAGATTATCACCACGTTGTCGGCCCTGTCCCTCATTACCTCGAGCTCGAACTCCTTCCATCCAATCACGCTCTCCTCGATCAGCACCTGATTTATCAGAGACATCTCAATGCCCTTTTTGGCAATCTCCATTAACTCCTCCCTGTTGTAGGCTATTCCACCCCCCGTCCCTCCGAGGGTGAACGCAGGTCTTACAACAACTGGATATCCGAGCTCGTCAGCTATATCCAGGGCCTCCCTGACGCTGTTGGCAATCTCACTCCTCGGCACCTCTATTCCGACGTTTTCCATGGCCTTTCTGAAGAGATCCCTGTCCTCAGCTTTCTTTATCGCCTCGATGTTCGCCCCTATGAGCTTAACCCCGTATCTGTCCAGAACGCCCATCTCGTGAAGCTCAACAGCAACATTCAGCCCCGTCTGACCGCCGAGTGTGGGGAGGAGAGCATCGGGCCTCTCCCTCTCGATTATCCTCGCGACGACATCCGCGGTTATGGGCTCGATATAGGTTTTGTCTGCCATCTCGGGGTCGGTCATTATCGTCGCGGGATTTGAGTTCACGAGAACGACCTCATAACCCTCTTCCCTCAGAGCCTTGCACGCCTGACTGCCCGAGTAATCGAACTCCGCGGCCTGTCCTATGACTATGGGACCGCTTCCTATGACCATGATCTTCTTCAGGTCCTCTCTCCTGGGCATCGCACCACCCTAATACTCCTCAAGCATTTTTACAAACTCGTCAAAGAAGAAGTACGTGTCATGCGGCCCTGGCCCAGCCTCGGGATGATACTGAACGCTTATCAGCGGAATCTCCCTGTGCCTTATGCCCTCCACAGTCATGTCGTTCAGGTTTATCTGGGTGACCTCCATCTCTTCGGGTAGGGTCTTCTCGTCAACCGCAAACCCGTGGTTCTGACTGGATATGAACACCCTACCAGTCTCGAAGTCCTTGACCGGCTGATTCGCGCCGTGGTGACCGAACTTGAGCTTGAAGGTTTTGGCGTTGAAGGCCCTCGCAACAAGCTGGTGGCCAAGGCATATTCCTGCCATGGGCAGCTTTCCCGCAAGCTTCCTTATCGTCTCGACACTCTCGCTCACCCTCGCAGGATCTCCGGGGCCGTTTGAGATGAAAACTCCGTCGTAATCCTCTTCCAGAATCTTCCCGGCAGGATACGTGTAGGGAACGAGCGTCACGCTCACTCCTCTCAGCAAAAGCTGCCTGACAATGCTCATCTTTATTCCGTGGTCTATCAAAACCACCTCAAACCTCGGCTTTTCCGCCTCAATCCTCTTCGGCTCTCTAACGCACACCTTGTCGACAAGATCGAGCTCGGTTATGGACGGCTGGTTTCTTGCCCTCTCCACGAGCTTTTCCGTGTCGACGTCATCCCCAACCGCTATGACGGCCTTCATCGCTCCGTAGATCCTCGTCTTCTTTGTGAGCATTCTCGTGTCGACACCCTCTATTCCCGGCACATCGTACTCTTTAAGAAGCTCGTCGACACTCATCTCGCTCCTCCAGTTGCTCGGATGCCTGCACAGCTCCTTTACGATGAATCCCTCCACCTTAACCCCGTCGCTCTCGAAATCCTCTCTGCAAACCCCGTAGTTGCCTATGAGCGGATATGTCATCATCAGAATCTGACCCTTGTAGCTCGGATCGGTCAGAGCTTCAACATAACCCGTCATAGCGGTGTTGAAGACGAGCTCTCCCTCCGCATCCCTCTCGGCTCCAAACGCCCTGCCCTCAACAACGGTACCGTCCTCAAGGGCGAGGTAAGCCTTAGCCATCGTACACCTCCATAAACTCGGAAATCTTCCTCATAACCTCTTTCAGAGGCGGGGAGTCGAAGAATTTCCTGCCTGTAATCTCGTTGCATGCCGACATGTACATCTCCTCAACCGCCTTTTTCAGCTCCCCGGGCAGTTTTGGCGGTTTGCCCACCACATTCCTCCAGTTCTCCTCTCCCTTGTTCCTCTCGACCCTCCTGTACCAGTCCGTTTTCCTGTAGTACCTCCTCAGGACCTCCTTGCTCATCTCGATGCCATCAAAACTGAACCTGCACTCATCCGGAGTACCGAGGGCGTCGACAAGCATTAGCTCACGTTTTTCGTCGAGGGCAACCTCTATCTTCCCATCCTCGTTAACTATTCCTGCCTTACTGACCTCCTTGGTTATGATGCTGTCCACTTTCAGCGTGAGCTCCACGAGCTCCTCGAACTCCTCCTCGCTGAGTCCGGAAATCCTCCTCGCCTCCTCCCTGCTCAGATACCTGTCAACGTCCTCGAGCTTGGTTGAAAAGTCAACTATTGGTTTTTCAAGCCTCTGTCCGGGTTCAGGCATTTTCTCGAGCCCGAGATCTTCAAGCTGAATTTCTCCTCTCTTCAACCTCCTGAAAACGCTGCTGCCTTCCGGCAGGGAGTTCCTGTAGATGATCTCGAGGGGAACGAGAAAGTTTCCGTGAAGTTTCTGGAAAATCGAATAGTCGTAGCCGTCATCCTTCTTCTCAGGCCTGTAAACTTTAACAAGCCTCACCTCCATGACGTCAACGGGCCCGTCAACCTCGTCCAGCCTCTTCACCACCCCGTCTTCAACAAGGCCGAGGTAGTGTGTTTTCGTGCCGCTTCCCTCAAGAAGCTCGAAGAAATAAGCTGAAAGCATGCAGAGAGCCTTGCCCTTGTTTTCCAGCAGGTCTGGCATCTCACCAAAGTCAAAGACGGAATACCTGTCGGAAAAGCGAAATCTGCCGATGCCGGTTTCGTCTGAAGGTTGCTTGATTATTTCGAGGTCCTTAACACTGCCCATCTGGGATCACCGCTTGGTAAATTAGATTATAAACTTTTTGCCTCCTCATCTGCCCTGTAAATCTCCTCCTTCTTTGCATTCTGGTACTCCGCCACCTTCTGCCTCACTTCCTCACTCTTAATGGCGAATATCTTGGCCACAGCGAGAGCGGCGTTTTCTGCGTAGAGAACGAGCATCGGAGCAACGCCGGAAGGCATGTTTATGCTGGAAAGCACATCCATTCCGGCAAACCTCTCGCTTACAGGTGGCGAAGCTATGACCGGTTTCGTCGTGTTTGCGTCAACAAAACCGCTGAGTGCGTTGCTCCTTCCAGCAACTGTAACGAAAACGGCATCCTCGCTCTCGTACTCCTTCAAAATCTCGAGAGCCTTTTCCGGAGTTTTGTGGGCTGAGGCTATTCTTAGGACGCTTTCAATCCCGAAAAACCTCAGCTTTTCGGCCACCTTCCTCCCATAATCCAGATCACTTTTTGAGCCCATCACAATTACTGCTTTCAAAAATTCACCTCCTTCAACTCCTCAACAACCTTATCAAAGGCATCAAGAAGGTCTCTGATGCTTTTAAGCTTGCAGTAATAGTATTTTTCGGGCGGTTTCAGATCATAATCAAGAATCCCAAGATCATAAAGCAATTTGAGATGTCTTGAAGCAGAATACTCGGAAATACCAAGCTTTTTTGCAACCTCATTGACGCTCATCTTCCCATTTTGCATAATCTCCCTGAGAATATCTCTTCTGACTCTCGCTCTCAGAGCCCTCGCAAGCTTTTCATCAGGCATCACATCCACCCCAGATTTTTCAGCCTGCTGTAAACCTTCCAGGACTGACTTGTTCTGGCATCAAGAAGTCCCTCAGCCTCTCTGCTGTCTATGCACGCCATGACTGCTGAGACCGCAACAAGAACGATCTCATCCCACTCTGATTTTTCAATGTGATCCCTTGTGAATATCTCATCAAGCCTTGTTTTCAGGTGCTTTATGTTCTTGATTGATGAAAGTACCCTTTCAGGGATGTTTCTCTCCTCTATGAACTTTGTATGGGTATTTCCCCTGACGAACTCCTCATCCTCAACAACAACCATATGGAACGGTATGTTTGTCTCAACACCCTCTATTATATACTCGTAAAGGGCTCTCCTCATTCTGGCAATCGCTTCCAGCCTTGTTTTTCCCCATGCAACAAGCTTTGATATCATTGAGTCATAGTAAGGCGTGATCTCATATCCCATGTGAATTCCGCTGTCAACTCTGATTCCGGGGCCTCCGGGGGATCTGTAATGCATGATTCTCCCGGTTCTCGGCAGGAAGTTAACCGGGTCCTCAGCATTGATTCTTGCTTCAATCGCATGTCCTTTTATTGCAACCTCACCCTGACTGAGGCTCAGGCCGACACCCGATGCTATTCTAATCTGCTCCTTGACGATATCAACTCCGGTGATCATTTCTGTGATGGTGTGCTCAACCTGAAGTCTGGTGTTCATCTCAAGGAAGTAGAGTTCCCCATCCTGAAACAGAAACTCCATCGTACCTGCATTTGTATAACCTATATGCTTAGCTCCTCTGACGGCTATTCTGCCAAATTTTTCCCTCATTTCCTCATCAAAAGCCGGAGATGGGGCCTCTTCAATCAGTTTTTGATGCCTTCTCTGAATGCTGCACTCCCTCTCACCAAGATGGATAACCTTCCTCCCATCAGAGAGAATCTGAAACTCAATGTGCCTGGGTCTTGAGAGGTATTTTTCAATGTAAACAGATGAATCCCTGAAGTACTTCATTCCAAGTTTCTTGCTCTTCTCAAATCCATCTCTGACCTCACTTTCATTTTCAGCTATGAATATGCCTATCCCCCCACCGCCACCACTCGCCTTTATGGCAACCGGATAACCTATTTTCTCTGCAACCTCAACCGCCTCGTCCTGGGACTCAATGTTCTCCTTTCCAGGAACAACAGGAACTCCTGCCTCTCTCATCAGCATTCTCGCATTTATCTTTGAACCCATGGCAGAGATTACCCTGTGAGAGGGTCCGATGAAAACTATCCCCTCCTCCTCGCATCTTTTGGCAAATTCAGGATTTTCTGCAAGAAACCCATAACCGGGATGTATCGCCTCAGCTCCGCTTTTCTTTGCAGCATCAATTATCGCATCCATGTTCAGATAGCTCTTCGAGGGCTCGGCCTCACCAATCAGATAGCACTCATCAGCATAAACCCTGTGAAATGCCCTTCTATCGACAAGAGAGTAAACTGCCACTGTTTTTATTCCAAGCTCCTTGCATGCCCGCATAACTCTAACCGCAATCTCACCGCGATTGGCAATCAGAATCTTGCGGAACATTGCACTCTTGCACAATAGTGCAAGCTTTAAATGTTTCGATGGACGGAATCAGAGTATCTTACAGTACTCATCAAAATGCAGTCTTTCAGGTCTCCTGATCTCCTGCTCTCTCTGCCAGTCAGTGAGCAATTCATTCATCTCCTCTGAATGTCTTCCGATAATTATAAGAGATATCAGATTGTCTTCTTCAGATAACCCAATTACCCGCTTTGCAACATCAGAGCTGTATCCGGCTATTGGATGGGCAACCAGTCCAAGCTCTGTGGCTCTCAGGATCAGGAATGCGGTGGCCATACCTGTATCAAAGAGGTAATACTCCCTGTCATCAATAACACAGTCAAGATCCTTTCTTGAGTAAACCGCAACTATCATTGACCCCCTTGTAGCCCATGCGTTTCCCTCAGGAAGTGCCTCAAAAACCTCATTGAGCTTTTCCCGGCTTCTGACAAAAACAAATCTCCACGGCTGGTTGTTGTAGCAAGATGGAGCAAGAGATGCATGATAGGCAAGGTCCCGTATCACATCTCCGGAGATTTCAACGTGATCCAGTGATCTGTAAGCCCTTCTTTTTTGAATTGCTTCTGATACATCCACAGAGCTCACCCCCAGCGTAATTTCATGCTGAAAATTTATCAGCTTGAAAATTTAAAATATCAGCCTCTGCACAGGCATAACGAGTATGTCTCTTGCTCCAGCTTTTTTCAGCTTCTGAACAGCTTCAAAAAGCTCTTCCTCTCTTATAACAACATGCACAGCAACCATTCCGTTTGACTCGACCCTCATGACCGTCGGACCTTTCAATCCAGGTGCCACTCTCTTCACCTCATCAAGCCTGCTCTCTGGCACGTTCATCATCAGGTAAACCATACCCCTTGCATTCAGAACGCTCTCTATTGCTGTTTTGAGAGCCTGCACATTGAAGTCATATACCGTGCTCCTGTTTGCAATGAGAACCGCCTGAGATTCCATTATCTCATAAACAACTCTGAGCCTGTTAATTCTGAGCGTTGTTCCTGTTGAGGTCAGATCTATGATTGCATCCGCTATCCCGATTGAGGGTGCGATCTCGCATGAACCGCTTACCTCAACTATTTCGGCATCAATTCCGTGATCCTTCAGAAATTTCTCAGCAATCCTCCTGTATTCTGTAGCTATTGCCTTACCATCAAGCTCGTCAAGGCTCCTTATGTCTGAGTTGTCCGGAACGGCAACGACAATCTTCGCTTTTCCAAACCCAAGTCTGAGCATGATCTCAACATCAACTCCGGCCTCGTAAACCATATCCTCTCCGGTTATTCCCACCTGGGAAGCATTTTTGTAAACATACTCCGGAATGTCCCTAGCCCTTGCAAACAGAACATAGATGTCATCCTTGTTTGTCGGCACCATCAGCCTTCTGTCCATGCTCTCTATCCAGATACCTGCAGAGCTGAGCAGTTCAAGTGAGGGTTCACTCAGCCTTCCCTTACCTGGAAGGGCTATTATCATCACCCAACAATCTATCGAAGCTTTAAAAACCTTTGTGAACAATTAAATGACATGAAGGTCAGTGAAGCTCCGAAAACCGCAACATCCATAATTGTGAGGAGTTCATCAAATGCAAGAATAACTCAGTCCAAAAATCCATTCCTTGAACTCATGAGGAGGCTTTTCAGAAAAGAGGAGGTTGCACTAAAGGCTGTGGAATTCATCACGCTCATTGAGGAGAGACAGAAGTCCGGAAGTCCGCTGAGAGTTGATGAATGGGAAAAAACGATGGAGCTACTTGAAATGAACCGCTCCTCATTTTACTCAATGAGAAACAAGCTCCTGGGAGCTGGAATGATAACAGTAAGAGGAGGAGAGTACAGACTTTCCGGGATGTTCAGCAAGGATCTGATGGATATGGCAAGGTGGTGGTGGACTGCTGTTCTCGGCAACGACCCGGAATCGCTTTAATCTGATGCCATGTAGTGCACATCCTCAAATCCGCAGTTCTGGCACTTTTTTAGAACCTTAATTACATCGCCCTCACTCTCCGATCTCTCAACGATGAGCTCATGTCCGCATCGTGGACATTTGTTCATGATTAATCTTACAGAATCTCATTTAAAAATCTTTTGTTTTATATTAATCTGGAAAGTTGGAAGAGATCACTGTGCAGAGGCTTTCAGATAGTTGAACTCCGCCCGGTAAATTTTAACATCTACAAAATTACCGATTTCCCCTCTCTCAACAATCACAGGCCTGTAGGAGTCCATTCTTGAAAGAAATGTTCCGTTCTTTCCATGCCTTGTAATCAGAACCCTTGCATTTTTCCCGACAAACCTCATGTTGTTCTCCAGACCGACCTTCTTTGTCAGATCTGTCAGCTTCCTGCTCCTTTCCTTCTTTACCCAGTCTGGAAGGTCTCCAAGTCTGAAAGCCGGAGTTCCTCTCCTGGGAGAGTACCTTGTTATGTTGACTATGTCAGGTCTGGTTCGTTCAATGAGCTCATAGCTCTTCCAGAATGACTCCTGGCTTTCAGTGGGAAATCCAACTATTATATCTGTTGAGATCACAACATCATCAAAGTGTTTCCTGAACTCCCTGACAACCGCCTCATAATCCCCAGCTGTATGATCCCTTCTCATATCCTCAAGAATCCTGTCATCTCCGCTCTGAACCGGAATATGCAGGAACTTGTAGACCTTTTCACTTTCAAAAGCATTCAGAAGGTCATCAAGCATTTCAACAGCATGTTTGGGGTTCATCATCCCCACCCTGACTCTGAATTCTCCGTCAATCTGAGAGATTCTGTCGAGAAGTTCCGGGAGAGAGCTGCCTCTGTCCATCCCGTACGCTCCGGTGTCCTGAGATGTCAGCTGAATCTCCCTGTATCCCGATCTGATTGCAAGCTCAATCTCCCTCACAATGCTATCAATCGAAAAGCTTCTCAGCCTTCCCCTTGCAATTTTCGTTGCACAGTAGCTGCATTTTCCCGTACACCCCTCTGAAATCGAGACTATTGCTATTGCGCTTTCACTCTTTCTTTCCTTTATTCTGCACATCTCCGCCTTGTCAACACTCTGAACCTTAAGAAATTCTGCCCTCCCTCCTTTTTCCACAATTTCAACCATTTCATCAATTCTGTGAATATTGTCGGGGCTTATCAATCCATCACAAAATTCCGAAAGCTTTCTTCTGGATATTCTTGAAAGGCATCCTGCAGCAATAACCTTTTTTCCGGTACCTTTCAGCTTCTTGATCCTTCTCAGTATCTTTCGCTCCGTGAAGTCAATAACACCGCAGGTGTTGATGATGCACACATCTGCATTTACCTCTGACTCCACAAGCTGATACTTTCCCCTCAGAATCCCCCTGATTATATCCGTGTCTGCCTGGTTTGTTGCGCACCCGTAGGTTTCGATGTAAACACGCATTCCATTCTTGCTGGACGATTCTGGATATAAAACTGATGCTGAAGGTTAATCTTAAATAATTAATCGGAAAAAATAGGACATGGTACTGGGAGTTGAAGGGGAAAATATCAGGGATGTTGATGTTTCCAAGATAAACCGGGTGTGGTTGAGATACTACGATGAGTGGGTGAGGGACTCACTTGAAATTCCCGAGATACCCCTTTTCAGTCTGCTTGAAAATTCAGCTAAAGAGAATCCCGAAAAAACTGCCGTGGTGTTTTTCGGAAAGGAAATCAGATTTGGCGAACTTGATGCTCTTTCAAACAGACTGGCAGGATTTCTGAGAAGCATTGGAATCAAAAAGGGAGACGGGGTAATGCTCGCAATGCCCAACATACCTCACTACGTGATATCATACTACGCTGTTCTGAAGGCTGGAGGAATAGTTGTCCAGGCTAATCCCATTTACACTGAAAGAGAGCTGAGACACATATCAGAGAACAGCGAGGCGAAAACCGCCATAATATTTGAACCTGTTTTCAATAACCTGAGGGGGTTACTCGAAGACAACACCGTAGAGAATGTTGTGGTATGCAGAGTGGAGGAATATCTGCCATTTCCACTGAACTTTCTGTACAGACTGAAGAAAGAGAAAGTCAGAATACCAAATGACAGCAGAATACACTCATGGAAAGATGCTCTGAGCCATGAAGAGCTGAAAGAAAGACCAGAAATAAACCCCAGGGAGGATGTTGCGGTATTCCAGTACACAGGAGGTACAACAGGGTTTCCAAAGGCCGCCATGCTCACCCACTACAACTTGGTTGCCAATGTTTACCAGACAATAGAGTGGATCCCTGAAAGAGGGAAGGGGGACATTTTTCTGGGAGTCCTTCCATACTTCCACGTTTTCGGCATGACCACGAGCATGAATGCACCGATTGCGGTGGGAGCGAAGATAATAATGCTTCCAGACCCCAGGGACATAAAAAGGATCATACAGGCAATAGACAAATACAGAGTTACAATTTTTTGCGGTGTACCGACCCTTTTCAATGCGGTCATGAATCATCCAGACCTGAAAAAGCACGACCTAACATCCCTGAAAGCGTGCATAAGCGGTGCAGCACCTCTCCCTGTTGAGCTGAAAAGAGCTTTTGAGGCTGAAACTGGGGCAAAGCTAATTGAAGGATACGGACTGAGTGAAACCTCACCCGTCACTCACGGAAATCCATTTTACGGACTGAACAAAGAGGGTAGCATAGGCATACCATTTCCAGAAACCTACGCAGTCGTCATAGACGAGGAAGGAAAGATCCTCCCTGCAGGTGAGATAGGGGAGCTTGCAATATATGGCCCGCAGGTGATGAAGGGATACTACAGGATGGAGGAGGAGACGAAGAAGACCCTCGTGAATGGATGGCTTTTAACAGGAGACATGGCGAGGATGGATGGGGATGGCTACTTCTACATAGTGGACAGGAAGAAGGATGTGATCATTGCGGGAGGGTACAACATCTACCCGAGGGAGGTTGAGGAGGTGCTGTACGAGCATCCTGCCGTGCTGGAGTGTGCGGTGATTGGAGTGCCTGATAAATACAGGGGAGAGACGGTGAAGGCGTTCATCGTGCTGAGGGAGGAGTATAAAGGTAAGGTGGATGAGAGGGAGATCGAGGAGTTCTGCAGGGAGAGGCTGGCTGCGTACAAGGTTCCCAGGATCATTGAGTTTGTTGACGAGCTGCCGAAGTCGGCGGTGGGCAAGATACTGAGGAGGGTGCTGAGGGAAAGGGAGATCAGGAAAATCCAGGAGTCCTGATGGCTACCACCTTTCCCTTCCGTAGGCTATCGCATCTCCCTTGGCAATAATTTCTTCATTTTTAAAAACCAAGAGCTCGCAGAATACGAGACTCCTCCCTCCACCTGTTATTCTGGCCTCGGCGATTATTTCCTCTCCCTCATAGGCAGGTTTCAGAAAGTCGATCTTTATGCTGACGGCAGCTCTTTTTGTCCCCTCTGAATTCACCGCCAAGGCGAAGGCAAAGTCAGCAGCAGCCATTATCACAGCTCCATGAGCAGTTCCATGAAAATTGAGGAAGTCTCTCTTTATCTTGCATTTAACCTTTGCATAGCCAGCTCTAACTTCAAGCACCTCAGCACCTGTGTATTTTCTGAAGAGATCATTATCCACAAGTTTGCCGAGATCCATGCTAAAAGTCGGATTGTGTATTAAAAAGGTAATCCTCCCAAACAGTTTTATTGCTAAAAAACCAGTGGTTTCCTCATGAACGAATACGATGCAATTGTCATAGGAACCGGTTCAGGCATGATAATTGCCGAAAGACTGTTAAGGGAAAACCCAGATGCAAGAATTGCTGTTATCGACAAGGATATGGCTGGCGGGATATGCCTGACAAGAGGGTGTATCCCATCCAAGCTTGTGATATCACCGGTTGAGGTTCTTTACGATCTTGAAAAGCTCTCTGATGTGATACATGCCGAGGTAAAAGGGGTTGATTTCAGAAAGATCATGAAAAGGATGAGGAAGAAAATTGACTCGGAAAGCAGAATGATTGAAAGATCTCTGATCGAATTTGAAAGGATAGACTACTTCAAATCTCCAGCCAGATTCGTATCTCCCTACACACTGGAAGTTGATGGAAAAAGTATCAGATCGGAGAAGATATTCATAGGATCCGGTTCAAGACCGATGGTGCCGGAAATTGACGGGCTGACTGAGAGTGGTTATCTGACAAGCGATACAATCCTGTACCTTGAGGACATGCCTGAGAGCATGGTTATAATTGGAGGGGGCTACATAGCCATAGAATACGGGAACTTTTTTGCCAGAGCCGGGTGTGACGTTAAGATCGTGGAGATGCTGCCCAGAATTCTGTCAGGAGAGGAGCCCGAGATCTCAATGGCAGTTCATCAGGAGCTTTCAGAGCATGCCGAGATATACACCTCCCACAGAGTTGTGAAGGTAGAGAGTGATGGAGGAATTAAAAGGGTGCACGCTGAGAGCAGAGATGGCAGGAGGATATTTGAAGGAGAGGAGATACTGGTGGCTGTTGGCAGAGAATCCAACTCGGATATACTGATGCCTGAAAACGCCGGAATAGAAACAGATGAGAGAGGATGGATAGAGGTGGATGAGTTTCTTGAAACCAGTCTCAGGGGAGTTTATGCAATTGGGGATGCAAATGGAAAGCACATGTTCAGACATGTTGCAAACAGAGAGGCGATTGTAGCATACATGAACGCATTCCACAACGCTGGGATCAGGATGGATTATTCAGCCATCCCTCATGCTGTTTTCTGCCAGCCTGAGGTTGCCAGCGTTGGAATGAAGGAAGAGGAGGCTGTCAGGAAGCACGGAAAGGAGAACATACTGATTGGATTTGAGGAGATGAAATCAACAGGGAAGGGGCAGGGACTGAACCTCAGTGGATTTGCAAAGATAATAGTTCACAGAGAAAGTGGTAAGATTCTTGGAGCACACATTGTTGGCAAGGCAGCCTCCATACTCATCCAAGAAGTTACGACTGTAATGTCACTGAATGCACCCTACCATTCAATACTGCAGGCAATCCACATTCATCCTGCCCTTGGAGAGGTCGTGAGCTGGGCATGTGGAAACCTGATGAGGGTGGATGAGTATCACAAAATGATTGAAAGAGTGTTTCAGCTCAGCTCTCAAGCTTGATGTACTTTGAGAAGTCGAGCTTCATCTTGTTTTTGTTTAGCTCTTCCAGTGTTCTCATAACCTCCTCGTACTTATCTCCAAGGCACTTCTCAGCATAATCACACCACTGAACGCAGCTGTCAATGTCAAATATTACTTCCTTCCCACAGTTCTCACACACAACCTTTATCTCATCTGTCCACCTTTCTATCTCACTTCCACAATGAGGGCACTGCTTTATCTCAAGTTTTGGCCTGAAAATTGTTGATGCCCCAGGACAGCTTCCCGGTATGATTTCAGGCTCCCTTATTTCAAGCCTTACATGATCTCCCTCTTCCTTATACTTGACAAGGTAGCCTCTGTCATGAAGCATCTTTATGAGAGGTTCAGGTTTTGTTTCAATTACAACATCAATTTCACCGTGCTCTCCAAGCTTTTCAAAGATGAGAGGGAATCTTTTATCCCTTTCCATACCTCTAACATCAATAACCTCTACCACTCAAACCACCTCAGACATTTTTCCATGAAGGAACTCTGTTGGAAGTGAGATAAGTCAATACTCCCTAAGTATTTAGGTGTCCGGAATTGACATCCGAGGTCTTAACACCAAAAACGGCACACATTACAGGGTCTTCTAAGAACAGATTTCCCGAATAAACAAGTGCCCTGTACCTGCACCCTCCCCTGCATTCCTCTCTGTGGTTGCAATGACATTCAAGCTCCTCAACCTTCCATACGAACTTCTCCTTCATCCTTTCCCAGCAACTTTCAAGACCCTCCATCACATTTCCAACGCTCTCCTCAAAAAACCCGCACTTCACCACATAACCATCGGGATTAACCTCACAGTAATGGGCGCCGCACGCATATCCCTGAATGCTCTCATGCCCCATCTCACCAAAACCGTAATTTGAGAGAATTTCCCTGACCACATCCCACTCGGGAACCACATCTCTTTCAGCTGTCGGAACATCTATGCTCCATCTCAGAATTCCAAGGTTTTCAAGAATTCTCTGCATTCTTTCAAATTCGTTGATGTTGTATCTGGTTACCATTGTTGATACGCTAACATCCATCACCTCAGACAGCTTAGCTATCCTGTCAAGAACGATTCTCCAGTCCGCTCTTCTCAGGATTTCATGGCCCTCGAACCCGTCAAGGCTTATCTGCACCTCATCAACAAGCTCTGAAAGAAGTGAAATGTGCTCATCTCTTATCATGTAACCGTTTGAAAGAAGAACAATCCTGAAAGGATATTTCCTCGCATATCTCAGAAATTCAAAGAACTCCGGATGCATCACCGGCTCTCCACCCGATATCATGAGTTTCAGTCCACCAATCTTCCAGAAGTCGTCAACAGCCTTTCTGAACGTTTCAAAACTCATGAATTCGTTTTTCTGAGAAACATAACAGTGCAGACATGTGAGGTTGCATCTGTTTGTCAGTGTCACAAGCATATATCTGAGGGAAGGCTCTTCCTGCTCAGACCATGTGTTATCTTTTCTCTCAGAACTGATTTCCAAGAGATTTTCAGAAAGGAGGTACTCAACAATTGATCTATCAACCTCCTTGAGACCTCCATCACAGCTCAGTAAAAAATTGAAGGCCTCAAGATCGAGCTCAAAGAGCTCGTCCTTTTCTGCGTGATATGCAAAGTAGCTATCCCCGTATTTCCTGAGCAATACCCTGTCTGCAAGCCTGAGATGCCGCAAACTCAACCTCCTCTGCGGTAAGCTTTCCTTTCTCTATGAAGTAAACCAGTACCTTGTACGCGGCACACTCCAGATCATCTCCAGGCCTGTAGAAATCACATGCAGAACATATGAGTTTTCGGTACATGGTATCAGCACGAAACACTGCACTTGCATATCCCAGTCTTTCTTCTCTCAACCTTCCTTATCCTCATCCGTATCACCGCCATAAACTTATGACTCAAAATATATAAAATTTCTTTATTAATGAGTCGAAAAGCTGTGTTAATTAATAACAAAAAATAATGGTTTTTTAACACGCTAAATGACAAGCCCGACATCAAACAGCATGGAAAGATCTATCTCAAATCCGGTGACCGGCATTGTTATTTCAAATCTCTCGAGAACCTCTGGACTTACCTCACCAAAAACCCCTACCTTCTTTCCACTCACGATTATATCTGCAGCCCTTCCCCTGATGAACATCCTGTCATCTGATTTTCTGGCATCCCACTCAAGATCGAGTTCATGCATAACAGCCTGAACAAAGCTCCTCAGTTCTGAGAAATTTGCCTTGGCATGGGTTATGCAGGCAGCAAGCCTGAGCCTGTTCCTCATTCCAACAACCACATCTCCAACCTCAAAGATGAGCTGGGGCATGGCTTCATGTCTGTTGTATTTCAGCAGCTCAATTAGCTTTGGAAGAATGTCGGTTCTAACGATCGTGTGATCTTCTGTGAGAGGGTGCATGAGAGGAACATAATCATCCCACTCCCTACCCCTTCGATTCATGTAATCATACATCACCCTTTCGTTTGTCAGGGTGAAGGTTATCACCTCTGTAAAGCCGAGACCAAGCATTATCTCCTTTACAACATCCCTCCAGTAGTTCCATTCATGTTCCCTGCCAATTCCAGGAGTTGGAGGATATCTCGCCTGAATCCTGTCATAGCCAAATCCTATGGCTATATCCTCTATAACATCCCAGGGGTGCATTATGTCAGCTCTGTATGGTGGAACGAAAACCTCTATCTCATTTTCCCTGAACTCAAAACCATATCTCATTCTGCCAAGAGCAAGCTTTATCTCCTCATCACTCAGCTCAAATCCCAGTAGAGATGTGATCTCCTTCTTTTCAACCTTTATTATTTCAGGTGACATATCCGGGGTTGTTTCTGTTTTTTCAGGATATACCACCTGAACACTCTCCACAGTTCCTCCTCTGTCAGAGAACATTGCAGCGAGAATTCTGAGTGCCCGATCAACATTCTCATCAAATCCGGTGACATCAATGAAAAGCCCGGAGGTACCCTCCTTCACCCTGGTTTTTTCGGCATTGATAACTGGAGGGAAGGATATGGCCTCATCCTTAGCATCAATGATCATTGGATACACATCTGATCCTTCAAGAATGAACCTGTACTCCCTTCCCTTCGGATGTTTTTCAAGAATCTCAGCTACGGTCATTTCCTCTTTGAAATCCAGGGGCACAAATGAGAAATCAGAGGTTACCGCGGTGTATTTGAGGGGGAAGTGCACCTTCTCAAGATCATGGATTCCAATTGCCATTTTTCTCCTGTTTCTGCCAATCGTCCAATGCAAATCCTCCTGAATCTGAATTAATGATCGCAGAATGTCCTCATCAACGTTTATGTTTCTCACAACACACCCGACGATCCTCGGCCTCACTATCCCAACCCTCTCATCAACGTATATCTTCCAGCTACCATCCCTCACATGGTAATCCGGATACCCGAATTCTATGTCAAGAAAGCCTTTCAGCGCTCTTGCAACACCCTCAACACTGTAGAGATCAGGACGGTTGGGGAAGAACTCAACATCAATTCTGTCCTCAAAAATCCTTTCAACATCACATCCAAGCATGGGGAGTCTTTCAAGAATTCTCTCTCTGTCTGCCCCGACCATATTTTCAAGCTCATCCCAGTAAAGAGTGACAACTGGCATTAAGTGGAAAGAGGCGATGCTGAATATAAATATTTACAGTAATGATTTCTCCTTAGTTTCAATCTCTGGCTCGCTGAGCAAATCAAAAAAAATTGAAATAAAAAATCTCAGCTTCCCAGGTTGAAGTAAAGCCCAACTAACTGGATAACATCGTTTAGTATGCTCTGCTTTGCTGCACTGTCCTGAGTTGAGAAATAGGCAATGACAGCATTCACAACCGCATTGAGCACATCCTGCTTTGCTGGGGTTTGTGTTTTCCAGTCAAAAGAGGGGTTGTACCTGCTGACGATCTGCTCTGTTGCATCTTCAACATCGTCCGGAACTGTTTCAGTCAGATTCCCATACAACCCCACTCTAAACCTTATTTCTCCAGATCCAATGTTGCCCGCCCTATCCCTTCCGTAGACTGTAACTATGTGATCTCCCGGGAGGAAAACACTTATGGTTGTGTTCGGAGTAAAACTCACATTCATCCCATTATCAAGTCTGTACCACCATGCAGTTATATATTCGTCAGATGTAACATTCAGAGAGATTGTGTAGAATGGGTATGTTCGGTTTTCAGGTGAAATAATTGTTATTGTTGGGGAAATGGTGTCAACCGTCACAATTCTGGTTTCAGTAACGTTCCAGTTCCCGGCGATATCTTGTCCGTAAACTCTGTAAACATACACCTTATTCCTCAAATTGGTTTTTGTTATGTGCCAGTTGTCACTTGTCCAGCTAACACTTGCATCCGTCATCGTCACATTTATGCCATCCCAGTAAAGAAGGGCTGTTTTTAGAGGCTCGTTTGATGTTATGTTGATATGCACGTAATTCTTATTGGTGAAAGTTTTGTTAAGGGGAGTCGGAGGAACGAATGTAAGTACGGGGGGGTAGGGGTCGTAAATGGCAGTTGGGCTGATAAGGGGCAGGTAATCACCTCCATTGGTTATGTTTCCGTTTGAGGTGTATGGCAGGAACGCATCACCAATCCAGTCTCCATTCAAATCAAATCCCCTGTAGTCGCTCCAGTAGTTTCCTCCAAGGAATGGTCCAAATATTATGCTGAATCCCGGTGTTTTTGAGATGTTCCACTGATTAAATCCGTTGTCAATTGCGTTCAGGGCGTTATCGAAGTAATTGTTATAAACAAGATTGTTCGTTGATTTGTCCAGCAAAATACCGATGTCATTCGAAGTTACTATATTGCCTGTTATTGTGTTTTCGCTCGATCTCTGGATTTTGATGCCGGTTCCACCATTGTTTTCTATAATATTATCTGTTATTTGTGTTTTGTTGGACTCAGAAACGACCAGACCGTTAAATCTTGACAACACTATGTAATTTCCTTTAACTGTGTTATTATGGGATGCGGTATGCAACCAAGCTCCGGCAAGTTCATTGTAGATCATTTCATTGCGGTATATTGTGTTATTGGGTGAATTTTCCAGTTGAATTCCGATCATGTTAAAACTTGCGTTATTCTCTTCTATTCTGACAGTAGATGAGCCATCCAGATATATCCCTGAACCCAAGTTCAGGACACTTCTACCATTATCTGCAAGGAAATTCTTCAGTACAATTACATCACCTGATTTTTTCAGTGAGATTCCGCTATTGGCATTGAAACTTGCGTTGTTTCTCACTACAAAGTTCTCGAAGGAGGAGTATAGATAAATCCCGTCTTCACCATTATGTGTTGCTGTATTGTTGTTTATGCTGTTTGTATTGGAGTTAAAGAGATATATTCCATGCTTCGAGTTGTTGGTTGCGGTGTTGTTCAGGACATATATGACATCGGAAGAATTGAGTTCGATTCCATATCTGTTGCTGTTAACAGTATTGAATATAACAGTGGAAAAGAGTGATTTAAGGTAGATACCACTTTTACTGTTAAAACTTGCGTTATTCCCGATTATAACGTTATTTGAGCTTTTATCATAAATGTAAATACCGAATCCATTATTATGACTGACTGTATTGTTTTCGACGTTGTTGTTGTGGGAGGCCCTTAATGTCATCCCATTGTTTTTGTTTTTGTTTGCTGTGTTCTGAATCAAATTTGTGGCATTGATATTTTGAAGCAAAATCCCATCATTATTGTTTTCATTTGCTTTGTTTCTGACGAGGTAGTTATTTAATGAGGACCCAGAGATGAATATTCCATTGCTGTTCTTGGTAACCTCGTTCTCCCCTATGTAATTGTTGTTTGAGTCATAGATCCTGATCCCAGACATTCTATTTTTATGGACTTCATTGCGAATAACAGTACTACCATCTGAATTGAAGATCTCTATTCCAGATCCGGCAGATGAATGGGATGCAGAATTATTTGAAATTTTGCTATTTGATGAATTTTTAATGTATATTATACTGTTGTATGCTCCAGCTGCTGTATTGTTTGATATCACGGCATCATTGGAAGAAAACAAGAATATGTTCAGGCTACTTGCGTTATTGTGAACGGTATTTTTTATAATTTTAATATCATCTGAATTCTGAACAAAAATCCCTGCCTTATGGTTTGATTCCAGATAGTTTTCTCTAATTTCGTTGTATGGAGAATTATGGATGTAGATTCCGTATGCCTCTCTATGGGAGATGATACTGTTTTTTATTCTATTTCCAATTATATTGTTATCCCCAGACCAATTTGCAAGGTATATCCCATATCGTTTGTTGTAATTGAGGCTATTATGTGATATTGAGTTCCACCAGGAGTAGTAGTCAATGTACACTCCATTGTTGTTGTAATCTGCCTCATTTTTTGTGATGTTGTTGTTATCAGAATACACAATGTATATTCCATGCCTCCCGTTATAGTTTGCAGTATTGTTGTATATGGTGTTGTTGTGGCAGGAATCGTAAGCCACAATTCCATCCACATTATTTTGATTTGCTCTGTTGTGGGCTATGGTGTTTCTTTCGCTTTTGTACCGTAAGTAAATCCCGGAATCTCTGTTATTATTTGCGTCATTGAATACCACTCTGTTGTTACTTGAATAATACACTCTCACCCCAAATTCGTTCAGGTTTATCTCGTTGTTGAAAACTGTGTTATTGTTAGATTCCCAGAAAAGGTATATTCCTAAATTTTGATTCAAAGTGATGATATTGTTGGAAATACTGTTGTTTGTGGAATACCAGTAAACGTAAGTCCCATTCAAATTGACAATCATAACATTGTTTGAGATTATGTTAAAGCTTGAACCTCTCACGTAGATTCCACTACCATTGTTGTGACTCATGAAGTTGTGTGTTATAGTGTTTCCATCGGAATATATCAGATACATTCCATCTCCGTCACTGTTATTTGCTCTGTTGTTTGATATTGTATTATGGGAAGCATCATACAGATAAATTCCAGCTCTATCAGCATAACTAACGTTGTTGTTGATTATGGTGTTATTGGAGGAGTATTCCAAGCTTATACCGTAGTGGGGACTGTTAGCGAATATATTGCCTGCAATTAAATTATCCCTCGTGTTGTAGAGACTCATTGAATAGCCCACATTATCGAACACAGTATTGTTATGCCCACCAAATATGCTTATTCCTCCGGCGAAGTTCATCACAACATTACAGAAACTTGAACTGTCCAAGGCTATGGAACCATCTCCGTTGTTGAGTATGATGCTAATATTTTTCGAGTCTAAAATTCCAATATCTCCAATATTGTTTGAAAATTCACTGTCTCTTATAGTGCTGTCTGAAACATTTTTGAAGTGTACTCCTGTGTACCACTTAACTGCTTTGAGATTTTTGACTGTTATGTTTTTCAGGGTGGTATTTGGGTTGTGGGCCAGAACAGCATGTTCTATAAAGTAATAGCTCTGGTAGCTTGGTTTATCATATGTAATTGTGTAGCCGTTTCCATCGAGAATCACATTGCTGGAAGTTATGTTTATGCAGGCATCTGATTTGTTGGAGACAATGTTGCTTGCAAGTACATAATAACCCGGGCTGGTTATCGTTGTACACTCTGTAATGTCTTGTCGTATTGCAGGAGAGGGTGGAGGACGTGCGGCATCTGTTAGTATTGGAAACGTCATAAAAAGTAAAACAATAATCACTACTATACGAAAGGCTATTGAATTTATTTTTACATTTACATACTCTCCAAATTTGGTGGGCATTTTATCACCGTGTCTCTCAATTAATGGGCGCCATACAAATGCTGAGAATAGAAACCCAGCATTTGAGTGGCAGCACTCTGTCATTATTTTCAGTTACAATTACAAATATTTTTCGGATGTTAAACTCAATTTTACGTTAACAAGAACAAATAGTTTGAATTTTACCAGCAATTTATAATAATATGGAAAATCAGCTGTATTTATTTGAAACTTTGAGTCTGAAATGCCATGCATCACAAAGTATTTAAGTACTCCCTCTGAAAAAACATGTGGAACCTAAACCCCCCTACCTGATCGCACTGGCTGCAATAGCCTCTCTTCTCAT